>Ga0075431_100007346_pt1 | contig 10975 bp, 9 predicted proteins | sample RhiMetdeltSRZDD5_FD_75297 | JGI IMG/M metagenome (GOLD analysis project Ga0075431, IMG submission 75297) | Populus rhizosphere microbial communities from Tennessee, USA - Rhizosphere MetaG P. deltoides SRZDD5 | ecosystem: Host-associated > Plants > Roots > Rhizosphere > Soil | place: USA...
GGCGTCCACCCGCTCGATCAGGAAGATCTCGGGCAGGATCGCGCCGATCCGGGACGGATCGATCTCAAGTCGCGACGGCGCGATGCGACCCGCGCGCAGGCCGTTCCAGTAGGCGTAGAGAATCTGCAACGTTCGCTGCTGCATGGCCGTCGAGCGAGCTCTGTTCCGCGGTCCCCGCGGACACCGGCGGGCTCGCTCGAGCCCCCGTGCCGAAACGAGACACAGGTTGCGAGGAGTCCGGGCGCCCGTGAGGGCAAGAGCACTGATCGTGCCACGACCGCGGCGGCGCGCGAGCGCTCGTTGTCAACAAGGTTGCCGGGTCGCACCTTTGCCACACATGCCGCGTCGGCTCTCGTCCGGCCGATGTCCGGCAGACGTCCGCCAGGGTTGCCAGTCTCAGGGGCGGTGTGTAAGCGGGCGGAGCCCATCCGCAGGAGCAGGGGTTTCCGTGAGCGAGCGACAACCGATCTTCAACGCGCCCGGCGTCATTCTGGCGGTGCTGGGCGCGATCGTGGCCGTGTTCCTCGCCGTGGACCCCGCCTGGGGCCTGCTGCCCGACGAGACGCGGGCGCGGCTGCTCGTCCTGCTGGCCTTCTTTCCCGAGCGGCTCGGCGAGGGTGCCGGCGCGCTCCCCGGCACGCCGCCGGGTGGGCTCCCAGGTGGCCGGCTGGCCGCTGCGACCCAGTTCGTCACGCACATCTTCGTCCACGGCGACTTCATGCATCTGGCGGTCAACGCGGCGTGGCTTCTGGCCATAGGCACACCGGTCGCGCGCCGGCTCGGCACGGTGCGCTTTCTGGCCTTCTTTCTCCTCTGCGGCATCGGCGGTGCGCTCCTCTTCCTGCCGTTCAACGGCGCGCCCATGGTTGGCGCGTCGGGGGCCATCTCCGGCCTGATGGGTGGAGCGCTGCGTTTTCTCTTCGGGCCGCTCACCGACGGTGAGCCCGAGCCGCTCGCCAGCAAGGCACGGGGCGCCGAGCTGTTAAGCCTGCGTGACACGCTCACCGACCGCCGCATCCTGATCGGGATCGGGGCCTGGACCGTGCTCAACATCGTTGCGGCCCTGGCCTTGCCGGTGGTCCTGGACGGGCTGACCATCGCCTGGGAGGCGCATCTTGGCGGATTCTTCACCGGGCTCCTCACCTTCGGCCTGTTCGACCCGCGCCCGCCCCGTTCAGACTAAGTGCACCCTGTTGCTGCGACTGCGGACCGAGTCTCTTGCGCTGAGCCCCCGATCGCGTTCACAATTGGCGTCGGCTGACAAAGAAGCCCGCAGCCGTTGGCGGGGTCGGACAGCACCCTGGACGGACGCCGAACGCCACGGCGCCCCATGTCTGTTCCCGTCGACGGCCCCAACCGACGGGAGTGCGCCCATGAACGTTGCCACGATCCTGAAACAGAAGGGACGGTCGGTGACCACTGTTCCGCCCACCATCACGCTGCAGGAGGTCGCCAAACGGCTGACGCAGAGGCGCATCGGCGCCCTGGTGGTCGTCGGCGCGCGCGGCCAGATCGAGGGCATCATATCGGAGCGCGACATCATTCGCGCGCTGTCGGAGGCCGGTGCCGCCTGTCTCGATCGGCCGGTGGCCGAGAGCATGACCCGGCAGGTCGTCACCTGTCAGGAGACTGACACACTCGACGAGCTGATGGCGATGATGACGCAGCGCCGCTTCCGGCACTTGCCCGTCGTCACCGACGGCGACCTGGTCGGCATCATCTCCATCGGCGACGTGGTGAAGCACCACGTGGCCGAGATCGAGATGGAGGCCACGGCCATGCGCGCCTACATCGCCCACGGCTGAGCGGGCCGGGTCAAGCCCGGCGCCTATGGCCCGTAGAGAAGATGGCTGGCGCGCTGCGCCTTGAAGCGTGCGACCTCGGCCTGCCACGCGGCGATAATCTCGGCGCCGCTGCGGCCCTGCGCGAGCATGCTGTGCAGACGCCGGGTGCCGGCCAGCGCGTTGAGCATGGCCAGGTTGGCGATGGGCTCGGCGATGCCCCTGGCGCGGGCCTCTGCAAAGAGGGCCGCGAGAGTGTGCGTGCCGGTCTCCAGCGGCTCGAAACGCGCTGCGTCGGTGACGGCAATGCGCACGCCTGGCAGGCGTCGGCCCTCGAAGCGCGGATGCGCGGCCACGCCGGGGATGGAGCGCGGCGTGAGCTCGGTGACCGAGAAGCGCACGCCGGCGAGCCCGGCTGCATTGAGGCGATCCGTTAGCCGCGGGGCATCGATCCAGGGGGCGCCGAGCAGCGAGAACGGCGTGGGCGTGCCGCGGCCCTCGTTGACCTGGGCCTCGCCCACGAGCCCCATGCCGGGATAGACGAGCGCGGCCTCGAAGGTGGGGATGTTCGGACTCGTGACCACCCAGGGCCGCTGCAACTCGGGCCAGCGCATGGACCGCCGCCAGCCCCGCAGCTCCATCACCGTCAGGTCGAGCGCCTCCAGGCCGTCGAGCCATCTCTCGCCCTTGATGGCGCGAGCCAGCTCCCCGACGGTCATGCCGTGCACGATGGGGATCGGGTACTGGCCGACGAAGGAGGCGAGCGCCGGCTCCAGCACGAAGCCCGAGACATACTCACCGCCCAGCGGATTGGGCCGGTCCAGCACTACGAACCGGATGCGCGCCGCAGCTGCGGCCTGCATGGCCAGCCCCATGGTGGAGATGTAGGTGTAGAACCGCGTGCCGATGTCCTGGATATCGAACACCAGCACATCCACCCCCCGCAGCATCGCGGGCGCCGGCTTCCGGGTGGCGCCGTAGAGGCTGAACACCGGGGCTCCTGTCCTGGCGTCAACCGTGTCCCCGACCTTGGCGCCTGCCTCGATCTCGCCGCGAAAGCCGTGCTCCGGCGCCAGGATGGCGGCCAGCTTCACGCCGTGGGCCTTGGCGAGCAGGTCAGCCAGATGCTCACCGCCCACAAGGCCAGTCTGATTGGTGATGAGCCCCACCCGCTTGCCAGCGAGCGCGGCAAAGCCCGTCGCCACCAGCACCTCGGCGCCCGTGGCGATGGGCGCCGATGGCATTGCGGATTGCGCGTGCGACGGGTCTGCCATGAGGAGAATGCCGACAATCGCGAGGAACCTCGTCGCCCCTCTACACGCTCTCCGCATCGTCCTGGTCAAGCCCGGCGCCTCGGATCAGGTGAAAAAGGCGCCGCCCCGGGCTGCAGCGAAGGAGCGCAGTCCGGGGCGAGCGCCCATGTGCAAGCAAGAGCGCACTACCTGACCGCCACCGGCGCGACGGTCGATCCGGTCGCGCCCTGCATTTTCATCGGCTGCATGACGAAGGCGAACTCGTAGACGCGCTTGGCCGTCAGCTCGTCGAGCTTGAGGTTCTCCAGCAGATGCACGCCGTTTACCACCAGCGCGACCTGGTGCACTGGCAGCGAGAGTTGCGGATCGGGGTTGGGCGCCACCTCCACCGGCCAGTTGTCTGACCCGAGCAGCATCGGATCCTTGGCGATCAGCCACTGGGCCGCCTTCACGCCGATGCCGGGGCACGACTTGACATAGCGGGCGTTGTCCTTGGCCCAAAGCTTGTGCCAGCCGGTGTTAACCAGGATGGCGTCGCCGGGCTGCAGCGTGGTGTCCTGCTTCTTGAGCGCGCCCTCCAGGTCCTCGACCGTGATCTCGTAGGTGTCGGGCAGCATCTCCACGCCCTTGTAGGCTGCCACGTCGATCAGCACGCCGCGCGTGAACAGCGTGCCGGTCTGATGGATGCCGAGCTTGGTGAAGCCGCCGCGTGTCGAGGTCTCGCTGATCTTGTAGCAGTTATAGAGGCTGTCCTCGTGGCTCTGGTGCGCGAAGCCGTCGAACTGGGTGCCCACCTGGCCGATCTCGGAGATCACCATCTCCTCGTTGGACCCTCGCCGGTTGGACGGCGGGTTCATGAACGTGCGTTTCACGTGCACATCGAAGCGGCGGGTGCCGAAGAACGGCATCTTCTCGTTGAGCACGTGGGCCAGCTCGATCACCTCGCCGGTCTTGATGAGGCTCGTGGCTTTCAGCACTGCCGCGGGCTTTTGGTGATTGCCCGAGCCGCGCTCGTCGCCGGCGCCCCATTTGGACGGGCAGCGGTCCTTCTCCGCCGGCGGCGACCATGTCGGCGCCTGCTGTGCGACCACAGCTGTGATTGCTCCCCAAATGCCGGCCAGCAGCAATGCGAGCGTGACGGCGCTTGCTGACTTGTGCATGCGTCTCCTCCTCCGAGGTTGTCTTGTCGGCAGTCACGCGGCGAATTCTCCGCGTTCGCTCTGGCCGCATGAAGGCGGGTCCAGGGAGTGGGGAGTAGGGCGCGCCAAGTTCCCCTACTCCCCAAATTACCTATTTCATTCTCCCTATTCATTCTCCCTTCTGTCGCGTCACCCTGCCAAGCCGAGCAGCCTCGCGGGGTTCTTGCGCATCATGGTGTCGATGTCGGCGTCCGAGATGCCCTCCTTCTTCATCGCCGCTACCGCCGCCTCAAGCCCATCCGGGTGCACCATATTGCCACTCTGGCCGAGATCGGAGGAGATCAGCACCTTATCGGCGCCCAGCTCCTTCACCCCCTGCGCCACATGCTTGGCGTTGACCTGGGTCCAATGCACCAGGAACGGCAGCGGCGCATTGGGACCGGCCAGGAACTGCAGGAAGCAGATCTCGATCATCGCGCCCATGTCGGTGACCTGCTTGGCCTGCGCCATGCTGAGACCGGGCACGTTGGTCAGGGCATGGTTGACGAGGACGTTCTTGACGCCCAGCTCGCGCGCCCGCTTCACGACGGCGATGATCTCCTCCGGATGCACGTGGCCGGTGGCGAGCACCAAGTCCTCGCGCGCAACGATCTTCAGGATCGCTTCCATCTCCGGCGTCACCTGGCCGCCCGGCGCGACAGAAAGCCCGACCGCGTCCGGCTTGGAGAACGTCTTGACGTGCTTGTCGGACTCGAACGTCGGCAGCCACACCACCTTGCCGCGGCCACCGTAGGTGCGATGCATCCACTCGACGGCGTCCGGGTTGACCCCGCCCACCGCCCTGTTGAGCACGACGCCGCCGAACACCTCGACCCCGGGCACGACCTTCATGACCAGGGCGGCGCGGCTTGCAGTCTCGGCCACGTGGTTCTTGAGCACGACGCCGCGCATGCCCCGCGACTTGGCGAGTTGCGCCACGTCGATGTCGTCCAGGTTGCGCCCGAACACGTCGGGATGGGAATGCACATGCATGTCGATCACGCCCGCCGCAGGGCTGACCTTCGGCGGCGGCGGCGGGAAGGCCGCCTGCGCCAGCGCGTCGCCGCAGGCAAGCTGAACTGCCGCCGCAAACACCACGGCGAGCAGGCTAACTCTCAGGCTGCCTCTCGGGCTGGCCTCTCTCATGGCATTCCTCCTCTTGCGGCTTCTGCTTGTCGTCGAGGCGCCGGTGCCGCTCGCCGGCGCGTCGATAGCGGCATATTGGAGGGCGTCAGTTGCCCTTGCGCGGCTCCACGGCCTGCAGCGCCTCGCGTTCGGCGATGCGGGAGATGTGGAAGCGCTGGAAGTTCCTGTCTTTCTCGTAGAGCTTGTGCCGCACCCACACGAACAGGTCATAGAAGGTGTGCTGCCCGTAGCTCAACGGCAGCCGCTCTATGGCCTCCAGCGGCCGGCCCCACTTGCCGTCGAGACCGGTCAGGTCGTCCTTGAAGAACACGATGGTGGGCGTGAAGATCACGCCCCAGCGCTCGGCCAGCGCCTTCTCGGGCATCTTGCTGCCGTCGAAATCGGTCACCTCGCGGGCGCCCCACAGGTCGAGCTGCACGATGCGGAAGTTCTCGCGCACGTAGTCGTTGATGTACTTCAGCGCCAGGATCTCGTTGTGCAGCTTGATGCAGTAGGGGCAGCCGCGCTGCTCGAACACGACGGCGAAGCGCTTACCCTCGGCCTTGGCGTCGTTGAAGTCCTCGCGCAGGTCGAGGAACGAGAGCTCGAACCAGCCCTGGCTGTACAACCCGTGCTCCTCGCGCAGGGGCTCGACCCGCGGAGCTTCCGGTCCGATGGGCGGCGGCAGCTCTTGGGCGGTCGCCACGCCGGGATGCGCGAGCAGGGCCAGCGCGACCAGAAACGGCGCTGCGAGACGGCACGAGCGGAGGATCGTTCTCGGCATGCCTGACTATACCTCACCGCCGGGCAGCTGACGATGTCGCGTGTCGGGATGGATCGGGACATGCCGCGGTCGGAATCGGCATTAGGCCGGATGCACGCGCGTCCTCGCATGCGGCAAGCCGGTGTCACAAGCCGCTGCGGCCTTGGGGAGGTCCTCCCCGGACGGCCGGGGTTGAGGGATTCGGACAATCAGGAGAAATCGCTCATGTCTCAAGGGCAAGCCCTTTGGAAGCGGACCAGGGCGGGTGCATTCTCTGCCGTCCTGGCCTTGGGAGCCATCGCCGCTCAACCGTCAGAGGCCGGCGCGCAAGCCACGGCGCTCAGCGAGCAGGAGGCGCACGCCATCGCCGCCGAGGCCTATCTCTACCTCTACCCACTCGTGATCATGGACCTCACGCGCAGGCAGCTGATCAGCCAACCGGCAGGCAAGAGTATGGGCACCGGTCCGTCGAACATGTTCCACCACGTGGCCGAGTATCCATCCGCAAGTGACCGGGTGGTCGTGCGCCCCAACTTCGACACCCTCTATTCGAGCGCATGGTTGGATCTCACCAAGGAGCCCGTCATCGTCTCGGTGCCTGATACCAACGGGCGCTACTACCTCCTGCCGATGCTCGACATGTGGACGGACGTCTTCGCCTCCCCGGGCGCGCGCACCACGGGGACGCAAGCCCAGCATTTCCTGGTCGCGCCCGCGGGATGGCGGCCGGATCTCAGGGAAAGGTTCATCGAGGAGTTCAGGCTGCCGAGGGAGACGCAGCGTATCGATGCGCCAACGCCCCACGTCTGGATCATCGGACGAACCAAGACCGATGGGCCGCAGGACTACGACGCGGTCCACGAGATCCAGGCGGGCATGAAGGTGACGCCGCTGTCCGAGTGGGGCCGCACGCCAAGACCGGTCGAGGCGCGGACGGATCCGAGTGTGGACTTGAAGACGCCGCCCAAGGCCCAATCCGAGACCATGCCGGGCGATACGTTCTTCACCTACGCCGCCGAGCTCCTGAAGATCAACCAGCCCCACCTCACCGACCAACCCATCATTGCGCGGATGAAGAAGATCGGCATCGAGCCAGGCAAGAGCTTCCAGGTCGAGAAGCTGTCACCCGCGGTCAGGACGGCGCTGGAGGCCGCCCCCTCGACGGCACAAAAGGTGATGCAATGGAAGATGCCGACACTGGCCCGCGTTGCCAACAACTGGTCGATGAACACCGACACCATGGGTGTCTACGGCAACTACTACTTGAAGCGCGCCATTATCGCACAGCAAGGCCTGGGCGCGAACGTGCCCGAGGACGCGATCTATCCATATAGCATCGGCGACCAGGCAGGGCGGCCGCTGGACGGGGCCAACAGGTATGCGCTCCACTTCGACAAGGGCGCGCTGCCGCCGGTGAATGCGTTCTGGTCGGTCACGCTCTATGACCCGGAGGGCTACCAGGTGGCCAACCCGCTCAACCGCTTCGCACTGAGCAGCTGGATGCCGTTCAAGTACGATCCGGACGGCTCCCTGACCCTCTATGTCCAGAACGAGAGCCCCGGCAAGGACAAGGAGGCCAACTGGCTCCCGGCCCCCAAGGCTCCCTTCAACCTGACCATGCGCCTCTACGCGCCCAAGGCGGAGGCCCTGATCGGCAAATGGAACCCGCCGCCGGTGACGAAGACCGAGGCGTTTATGGGCCTGACGGGGCAGTAGGACGTGCCGCGTTCCGTAGGGCGGCCGAGGCGACAGCCATAGGCTTGCCCTACTCCGCGGCCAGCAGGGAGGCCAGCCGAGGGCCATCCACCAGCTGCAGCGCCTCCTCCAGAACGCGGATATCCGCGCCGCCGCGGGGCGCGTGCTCGGACAGGTGGCGACGGAAGGCACGGGCACGCGGCCGGCCGTGGTAGAGGCCCAGGATGTGGCGGGCGATGTTGTTGAGGCGGCCGCCGGCTTTGATGTGCCTGTCGGCGTAGGGGAGCAGCGCCTCCATCACGGTGTGGCGCGACCGGGGTGGCGAGGAGTCGCCGAGCAGACGGCGGTCCACCTCGGCGAGCAGGTAAGGATTCTGGTAGGCCGCCCGGCCCAGGGCGACGCCATCCACCTGCGCCAGGTGCGCCTCGGCTTCATCCAGGGAGGCGATGCCGCCGTTGATGATGATCTCCAGCTCCGGGTGGGCCGCCTTGAGCCGGTAGACACGGCCATAGTCGAGCGGCGGCACCTCGCGGTTCTCCTTGGGCGAGAGGCCGTGGAGCCAGGCCTTGCGGGCATGCACCATAAAGGTGCGGCAACCGGCGCCGGCCACCGCTGAGACGAACCGCTCCAGGTCGGCCTCGCTGTCCTGGTCGTCGATGCCGATGCGGCACTTCACGGTGACAGGTACCGGCACGCGCGCCTGCATGGCGGCCACGCAGTCCGCCACCAGCTCCGGCTCCGCCATCAGGCAGGCACCGAAGCGGCCCTCCTGCACCCGGTCCGAGGGGCAGCCGACGTTGAGGTTGATCTCGTCGTAGCCATAATCCGCGCCGATGGCCGCGGCTTGCGCGAGCCTGGCCGGGTCGCTGCCGCCGAGCTGCAGCGCCACGGGGTGCTCCTCGGCGCTGAAGCCGAGCAGCCGGTCGCGGTCGCCGTGCAGCACCGCCTCCGCCGTGACCATCTCGGTATAGAGCAGCGCATGGGCCGTGAGCAGCCGATGGAAGAACCGGCAATGCCGGTCCGTCCAGTCCATCATGGGGGCGATACAGAATTTGTGGTCTAAGCTCTTCATGTCATTCCGTTTTCAGCTCCGGCCCCAAGTACGCTGGAACCGGACGGATCGACCCTTAGAGGACTGGCGCGGTCAGCGCAACTCCGCACGGCGCGTTGTCCGAGCCAAGCGCCCAACGACTGACATCAAGAGCTACCAGCCGCCTGATACGCATCGAGCAAACGACTCGCGACGAATTGGTAATCCTTCGTGAGCGGCCCGACCAAATTGGGCTCGGCCTCCAGGTAATGGACAAGCCCCCGTGCGAGATCGCGGATACAACAGAGTTGATCTTCAATCGGTACCCCCCGTCGTCGGAACGATCGGATTCGGCGAAGGGCGATAACCGCTATCTCTCGACGCCGCTCAATGGATTGGCCCGCCACCGGAGAGCCGTCATTGAAGGCGCGGGTCAACGCCGTCACCAGGACGGTCAATGCCTCGTCGTCCTTGGCCGGTTCGAACACCGTGGCGTCCTTCCAAATCCGTCAGAGTGCTGTCGGTGGTGACACCGAACAACTGCCCTCCGCCACTCCTTTCCCGTTGTTGGGGTTGCGCCGCGACGGCTTACTTGGCACCAACTCACCATTCAAGAGAGGCCAGATCATCCAGAGCGGCAACCGTTGCCGCGCTATCTCACCCTGACACGCAAGTGCTGGACGGCGTTGTTGCCGAAGCCGCCAACGTCCCATCTTGGCTCCAGCGGCTGGACCTCGCCGCTGGCGTCCGTGGCGCGGCACGCGAGGTCGTGCTCGCCGGGCGTCGCATGCCACGCGAGACGCCAGCCGCGCCAGGCAAACGGGCCCATGCACGCATCGAGCGGCGGATCGAGGTCGGCCTCGTGCCAGACGCCGTCGATGCCGACCTGGACGCGCACGATGGCCACGCCGCCGCCGGACCAGGCCCGGCCGAAGAGGGGCGTCAGCCCCGCATTCACAAGGCGCGCCCGCGTGTACCAATCGGGGATGCCGGGCGGGACCATGAGCGACTTGACGCGCATGTGCGTCACCGGCGTCGCCGGCCCATCGGGGACGGAGCGGTACTGATAGGTCCGGACCTGCTGGAACCCCTCGTAGGGCTTCTCGAGCGCCTCGATGCGCGCGAGCCACTTCACGCTCGCCATGCCGTACCAGCCCGGCACAATCAGCCGCACGGGATAGCCATGCTGCGGCGGGAGCGGCTGGCCATTCATGGCCCACACGACGAGCACGTCGTCGCCGAGCGCCTGCTCGCGCGCGAGGCTGCGGCCGTAGTTGTGCTCATGGCCGCGATCGAAGCCGCGGTCGGCGCCGATGAAGGCGATCTCGACGGCGTCGTCGGCAAGGCCGGCGCGCGCGAGAATGTGGCGCAGCGGCGTGCCGGTCCATTCGGCGGTGCTGACCGCCTCGTGCATCCACGGCATGCTCGGATAGCGCGGCGACAGCGCCGCGCGCCCGTTGCCGGCGCACTCCAGGGTGACGCGCAGCGTGACCTGCGGCAGCCGCCTGATGTCGTCGAGGGCGAGGCTGAGAGGCTCGTTGACGCGTCCTGCCACTGCCACCCGCCAGCTGTCATCCGGCACGTAGGGCACGTCGAAATGGTTGAGCAGGTAGTGCAAGCCCGCCGGTGTCACGTCGTGGTGCAAGGCTTCGAGGAGCATACCGGCATTGCGGTTCGCCAGACGCAACTCCGCCGGATCGAACGGCCCGTCCGTATTCGCCCGCCGGCCGGTATCGGAGAAAGGATCGGTTGCGTGCATGGCATGTCTCCGCGCCGTGTCTCGACCAGCTCCCGCCCGCTATCGTTGTGCCGAGCCTGGCGACCACAACGGCGCCCGACGTAACGCGGGGCGGCGGATTGTAACTGACAACATTCGCTGCGCCTGACAACATCGGGCAGCTTGCAACAAAGTCTCGGATACGGGAGGACATGATGCCTGGACCAAGGAGCTTTCTCGCAGGACTGATCGCGCTGGGCTTGCTCGGGGTGTCGTCCGCCAGCGCCCAGCAGCCCGTCAAGATCCGCGTGTCATGGGTGGCACCGGTGTCGAACTGGGCCTCCATCCTGCTGGAGAAGAAGGATCTGGCGAAGCACCTGGGCAAGACCTACACCATGGAGCCCGTGCGCTACGCCGGCACGCCGCCGATGGT
>Ga0075431_100007356_pt1 | contig 10965 bp, 14 predicted proteins | sample RhiMetdeltSRZDD5_FD_75297 | JGI IMG/M metagenome (GOLD analysis project Ga0075431, IMG submission 75297) | Populus rhizosphere microbial communities from Tennessee, USA - Rhizosphere MetaG P. deltoides SRZDD5 | ecosystem: Host-associated > Plants > Roots > Rhizosphere > Soil | place: USA...
CTCATGCACTGGCCGGATCGCTTCCAAACGCAGCGGCTCGTGCTTCGGCGCACGACAGCCGCGGACGCTCCCGCGATCTTCGAGGGCTATGCCCAGGACCCCGAGGTCACGCGATACCTCGTGTGGCGTCCGCACGATACGATCGACGACACGCGCGCCTACCTCGCCAAGTGCGACGCCGGCTGGGACGCCGGCACTGAACTGACGTGGGCCCTTACGCTCACCGGTCAGGAACGCCTCATCGGCATGATCGCCGCTCGGCCCCGGAACCACATGGTGGATCTGGGCTACGTCCTCGCGCGTGAGTACTGGGGTCGCGGCCTCATGTCCGAAGCAGCCGCGGCGATCGTGGACCTGGCCTTTCGAGACCCTGCAGTGCATCGCGTGTGGGCCCTGTGTGACGTCGACAACCACGCGTCGGCACGCGTCCTCGAGAAGGCCGGCATGTCGCACGAAGGGGTGCTGCGCCGCCGGATCATCCACCCTAACATCTCACCCGATCCGCGCGACGTACACTGCTACGCGCGGATTCGCTCTTCCGCGACCGGAGGTTCGTGATGATCGCGATCGTCGGCGCAACGGGCGTGCTTGGGCGCGAGCTGACGCGTCGCTTGCTGTCGAACGGAGAGCAGGTCATCGCGGTCACGCGCGATCCGCCCCGCGCGCGCGACCTGGCAGCGCTCGGAGTGGAAGTTCGAGCGGGCGACCTCGTCGAGCCGGGGTCGCTTCCAGCCGGGATTCGCGGCGCTGACGTCGTGGTGGCGGCGGCCCACGGCCTTCTGGGGCGCGGTCGCTATCGCTCCAGCCTGGTCGACGACACCGGCCACCGCGCGCTCATCGATGCGGCGAAGGCGCAGGGCGTCTCGCACTTCATGTACACTTCGGTCCTCGGCGCATCGCCCTCGCACCCCGTGGCGTTCTGGCGAACGAAGTACGCGATTGAGCGCTACCTCGAGGCGAGCGGGTTAGCCCACACGATCCTCCGACCCACGGCGTTCATGGAGACGCACGCCCACGAGCTACTCGGCAAGGCGATCGTCGATGGCAAGGCCGCGGTGGTCTTCGGCAGCGGGACTCGCCTGGTCAACTTCGTCGCTGCCGCCGACGTGGCAGCGATCGCGGCGATGGCGCTCGCCGATCGAACCGCGCCCTCGCGCACGATCGAGATCGGCGGACCGGAGAACATGACGCGCAACGACGTCGTAGCGCTCTACGCGCGCGTCTTCGGCCAGCCGCCGAAAGCGAGACACGTGAGCGCCAGCGCATTGCGTTTCTTTTCCGCGGTGCTGCGGCCAGTCCACGAAGGGTTGAGCGGCGTGATGGCCATGAGCGCGCACTTCGACGCGGTCGACCAATCGTTCGACCCTGCCGAGACGCTGCGGCGATACCCCATCGCGCTCACACGACTCGAGGATTTCGTGAGAGCGCGCGCGACGCGTTAGGTGTCAGAGCGGCTACCGTTTGCTCGACATCGGGATCTCGACCTCGCTCATCCGCTGTGTCTGCCCGTTAGGCAGTGGCACCTCGCCGTACACCATGTACGGTGACTTCTCGAGCAGGTACCACGTGGCCATGAGCTGGCGGTCTGACTGCCGTCGCTCCTCCACCTTCCACGCGACGACCTCGGTCCCCTCCACGTTGACGGGCGTCTTCCCGATCACGCTGAAAATCCGCATTTCCGCCTTCGTCATGGTCGGACTCCAGACGGGGGCCGTCATGACTCGTCCTTCCTTGAAGCCGACTGCCAGCGGGACGAGGTCCGACGCCCCTGCGAAGAACCCGCCGCGGTCCAGCGTGACGTCCACCTGTTGGACCGTCGTGTCGCCAGCAAGCTTGCGCGTGCCACGCACACTGGTCCCGTTGATCACTAGCTGGGTCCGTGCACCGTTACTTCGCTCCGACAGATAACCGTACGGCGCGAGCGTCACCGCGTCGTAGGTTTGTCGAAGCTCCCACGTCACGGGCGCGGAGTTCGGCGGGTACTGCGTTCCCTTCGTGACCCAGCGGTGCACCGCGCGGCCCGCTGAGTCTCCGACGGTCAGCTCGTTCGTCCATTCCGACACCACTCGGCTGGTATCGCTGCCGATCCGGACACGAACGCGCGCCGCGTGCGGAGCGTAAACCTTTCCGTTGACTTCCTTCGAGCCGACCTCGACCCGGATGGTATCCGAGGCCTGAGCGATCCCTGGTGGGACGGGAACGGCGGGACACGGCATCCCGAGGAGCACACACAACGTTGCGATCATGGCTGGATCCTCCGTGCTGTGATTCGAGACGAGCGCCAGTCGCGTACCGCGAATGAGATACGCGTGGTCGCCGAACAACGGATCGGCTCCAATGGTAATGGTTGGCGCCCTGGTGCGTGGTACATCAGAAGGTCCTGCCTTCGCCAGTGCCAATTGTTGCGGCGGCGTGAGACCGGTTTCGGTCCGTGCGCTCCGGAACGCCTCACTCGCTCTCGTGCCCGTCCGGTTTGGCTCGCATCTTCAGAACGCTCGTCCCCCACCCTCGTCCCGTCCGGTTATCAGCGTGAGAGCGATCGGTCGTCATCACATCGCGGCACTCGTCGCGACCGTCGTGGCGGTTGCTGGCGAAAGCCAAGCGCAATCGACCGTCGCGTTTACGCACGTTTCGGTCATCGACGGCATGGACTCGCTCCCACGGCGGGATCGCACCGTGATCGTCCGCGGCAACCGGATCGTGAGCGTCGGGCCGGATCGCTCTGCCCGAGTGCCGCCGGGCGCGCGTGTCGTGGACGGGCGGGGGAAGTATCTCGTCCCAGGTTTCTGGGACATGCACGTGCACACCGCCATCACCGGAGGGCGGGACCTGCTCGCGCTCTACATCGCCAATGGCGTGACCGGTGTCCGCGACATGGCCGGCGACTGGGCGACACTCACGTCGTGGCGACGCGAGATTGCGGCCGGCACGTTGGTCGGGCCGCGCCTCGTCGCGTCGGGCCCGTACCTCGAGGGTGGCGACGTTCCTATCCCGCACCTCCTGACCCGCAACGCGGCCGAAGCGCGCGCTGGTGTGGATTCGCTCATCGCGCTTGGGGTGGACTTCATCAAGGTGCACTCGCAGCTCAACGCGGAAACCTACTTCGCGATCGCGCGCCGAGCGCGCGAGCGGGGCATCCCGTTCGCGGGACACGTGCCGCGTGCGGTGGGCTCGGCGTCGGCGTCGGACTCCGGACAGCGCAGCATCGAACATCTGCTCGCCATTCCGGCGGAGTGCACGCCGGCGGACTCGATCGCGCTCGCCCCGCGCTTCACCGTCCAGGGTGCGCTGGGCCGGTGCTCGTCGGAGGATCTCGGCCCCCTGTACGCGAAATTCGTTCGAAACGGGACGTGGGTCACGCCGACGTTCACGGCACAATACGAGGTCGCGGTATGGCCGACGCGTCCCGTTCCCGGGGACTCGCTCGCCCCGTATCTGCCGCAATCGGTGCGTCGATACGTCGCCGAGATCTTCCCGATGCCCGACAGCATTCCGCCTAACGCGGATTCCGTCGGCCGCGCGATGTTCAAGAAGCGGCTACGGCAGGTCGGCACGATGCATCGCGCCGGCGTGCACATTCTGACTGGTACGGATGCGCCTCTCCGAAACAGCCCGCCGGGCTTTGGGCTGCACGAGGAGTTCCAGCTCCTATCGCAGGGTGGCATGACGGCATTCGAGGTCCTCCGTGCCGCGACCCTCGAGCCGGCGAAGTATTTCGGGATGCTCGATTCCGCGGGCACGATCGCGCCGGGGAAGCTCGCGGATCTCGTCCTCCTGGATGCGAACCCGCTTCGTGACATCCGGAACACGCGTCGGATCTCGGCGGTCATGGCGAATGGGCGGCTCTTCGCGGGCCCCGAGCGTGAGCGACTGCTTCGCGCCGCGGTGAGCGGTACTCGCTGAAACTTGGGGTCAGAAAATCTCCCTGACTTCATGAAACGGCCAAAGGGAATACTGTTCGACTTCGGCGGCACGCTCGTTGAGGAAGTCGCCTACGATCCACACGCTGGCACCGCCGCGTTGTTGGCGGCCGCGGCGTATGTGCCACCGGGTGTCTCGCTCGATGTCGCGGCCGCGCGCGCGCGTCGCGTCTCGGCTGTCGTGTCCGCGCGGCGGGAGGAGTTTCAGATCGAGGCACCGTGGACGTCGGTCACCCGGCTCATCCACGATTTTCTCGGCGTGCAGTTCGCGGCCCCGATGTCAGAGCTCGAGGTGGCATTCTGGGACGCGTCGGTAACCATGCGGCCGATGCCGGGAGCACGTGAAGCGCTCGCCGCGATCGCCGATGTCGGAATCCCGATGGCCGTGCTGAGCAACTCGTCGTACGGTGCGGCGACGATCCGGCATGAGTTGGCCAAGTATGGGCTCGCTGATCACCTCGCGTTCGTGATGGTATCGGCCGACTACGTGGTCCGCAAACCGAATCCGCTGCTCTTCGAGACCGCCGCCGTTAGGCTCGGCGTCGCTCACGAGGACGTCTGGTTCGTCGGCGACCGGCTCGATACCGACGTCGCCGGTGCCAAGGCGGCCGGATTGCGAGCCGTGTGGCTGCGGCCCTCGAGCGCCGCCCCCTCGAACGATGCGGATGCGACGGTGGCAGACTGGGCGGAGCTACTCGCCCTGATTCACTCGGTAGGGTGAGGAGCGAGCGCCATGAAGCCTCGACGCGTCGTGGTCAACGACAAGATGCAGCACGGGTACGTGTATTGGCTCACGGAGCCGACAGGCCGGAACTTCGACGATGGCTTCACGCCCGAGCTGACGCCGCGGGAGTTGCTCGCGCTCGGCGTCTTCGGCGGGAAGTACATGACGGACTGTGGCGACGAGGTTCCGGCGAGCTGGTTCGCGAGAGCGAAGCTCTCGCCGGAGCGGTCTGACCCGAAGCTCAACTACTTCGGCGTGCGCGCGTCGCAGCCGCTGGCGGTCTGGCGCAAGAAGGGGTGGATTCATCGCGACGATCCACGCGGCTGGTTCCAATGGTACTGCCGCTACTACCTCGGCCGGCGCGGCGAGGACGACAACCGACAGATCCGCCGCTGGCGTCAGATCGCGAGGCACGTCGCGCAGGTGCGTCAAGGATGCGAACCATGCGACCTGGACTGCCGTCGTCGGCAGCGTCAAGCGCTTCTGCACTGGGCGTACGACAGCCGGAAGATTTAGGTGGCTGGGTAATTGGGGTCAGACTCGAATTAGCGAATCCTTGCGGCCCGCAAGGAATCGCTAATTCGAGTCTGACCCCAATTACGTGACCTCGATTACGCTCAGGCCTGCGACGCCGGCGGCACGACGCCGTTCAGGCGAGCGTACACGACGAGCTGCCCGTAGTGCTCGCCCCCGTGCTCGATGAACGACACCATGGTATCGAGGTCCGCGCCGTTCCCGTTGGCGCGCGTTCCGCCGAATTCACGGGCGACGTCTTCGAACGACGACCGCAGTACCTTCACGATCTTCGCCTTCGTCGGATAGCTCGCGCGTGGAAGCTCATTCGCCTCCCCGTCGGCTTCCTCTCGGCGCAGCGTCTTCTGCACATAACGATTCCAGAACGCCACGTGGCGCAGCTGGTCCGCGAATGAGCGAACCTCGGGCACGGGCCGTGCGTCGTAGCGGTTCTCGGGAAACGCTTCGGCCAGCTTCACCATCTTCTCGCCGATCTCCGACCAGCGAGTTACCAGCACATCGGTCTTCACGGGATCATTCCTCGTCAACAGGGAGCGGATGTCGATGCTCGGCCTAACGCGAAGGCGAATGGCCGGCGCCGACAACCTAGACGAGGCGTGGCGCGATTGCTTTCGACTCCTTGCTCCAGAGCGGCTGGGATGCGCCGGCGCGCAATGTCGGGACTCGGGCCGAGCGAGCCGCTGACGGGACGACGCCGAATCGCTTGCGGAAGGCGGTCACGAAATGGCTCAGCGATCCGAACCCGACCTCGTAACAGGTGTAGGTGACGCTGGCCCCGTCATCGAGCAGGCGCGCGGCATGTCGGAGCCGGACCGATGTCAGGTAGCGATGCGGTGGGACACCCGTGAATCGACGAAACGCCCGCGCGAAGTAGAACGGGCTCAATCCGGCGGCGGCCGCGAGATCGGCGAGGGTGAGGGTGCGGCCGAACTCCGCTTCGATCAGCTGCACGGCGGCATCGATGCGTCGCATGAGCGGCGTGGTGTCGGCACCTAACGGAGCGGGCGCTGACGGCCGATTCGCCGCGAGCGACTCGAAGAGCGCTCCCGCGATGAGCTCGAACCGGATCTCCTCCCCCGGGTGGCACGAGCGGAGTCGGTGACGCAGATACTGACGACGCGCCGACATTCGGGCGAACGGTGGCCGGAGCGGCGGGACGTCGAGGCGCATGAGATCCTCGACCGCGTGCTCCGAGTACGAGACCGTGAGACAGCGGTCGCTCGGTGTGTCGTGCGCGTGACGACAGGAGAATTCCATCCCGCGGCGCGCCAGGAACAGACTCCCGGGTGCCAACTGCCAACGCTCCCCCTCCAGGCACGCGTCGAACGAACCACCCTCCACGAAGCTGATGGAGTCGGTCGGTGACACCTCATGCTCGGGATCCGCATGCGCGGCCCCGTCCGGGTGATCGAAGTGGTGCAGCGCCACGGCGGGCGTGCTGAGCAGCAACGCGACGCGATTCATGCCTTCACGCTAACGACCCTGGGCGGCGCCATCAACGAGCAAGAAATCGCAACCCGCCGGGCGGAGGGGTCGTACCCGTCGACCGGCCGACTGGAGCCCGGTGCTCATCCGGCATTATGCTTGGCGATTCTCGAAACTCATGGGCGGCGCTGACACTCGCCGCCGCCACGTCCAATTCCTCGCGGAGCTTGCGATTCATGCTGCATCCGTGGATTCGCGCCGCCGCTCTTGCGTTGACGGTTGGCGCTTGCAGCACCGGGCTAAATCGACCCGCTGGCCTCAAGGCGGCGCACGTCGAGCGGCTCTACTTCGGCCGCAACATTGGCGATACCGCCGTCGTGAGTGACTCGGCCTGGAATGGGTTCGTCCGAACCGTGCTCACGCCCGCCTTTCCGGAAGGGGCGACCGTTTGGGACGCTGCTGGCCAGTGGCGCGCACCTAACGGCGAGCTGGTGCGTGAACGAAGTTTCGTCGTCGAGCTCGTCCATCTCGTGACACCCGATGTCGAGGCGCGAGTCCAGCGCGTCATGGCCGACTACAAGCGACAGTTCGCGCAGCAATCCGTTCTTCGACTCGTGACGAACGCGTGGGCCGGGTTCTGATGCGCACCGCACCCCGCCTGACGATTCGCATCAAGAAGAACGCCGACGGGTCGGCGGCGCTCACCTGCACGCGCGCCGATGGCTCGGTCACCTGGCAGCGGCAGCAGGGTGCTCAGGGAAAATTCTTCCCGCGCCACGACCTCACACACTTCGCGGTCGAGACGACGCTCGGCCACGGACGCGGCTTCTACGGGCTCGTGGCGGAAGGGTGGGACTTGAGCGACTTCGGCGCACCGTGGCCGCGAGGCAGGATTCCTGCCGACGCTGACCCGTCAGAACTCATCGTCGGGTTTCTCGATACGGAACGCGCGTCGGGCGAGCGATGGAGCGCCGCCGACTTCAACGACAAGGCCGCCACCTACTACCGCGAGCACGCCCCCGGCGCGACGCCACCGGTTCTCAGCGACGATGAGTTGACCCGGATCCGACAGCGGCGCGCCGAGCTGTTTGCGGAGTGGGATGCTGTCGTGCCGGGTGAGGCGCTCGAGATCACCTTCGACATCGGAGCACCGACCCGTTAGGCGTCGCACGGCTCACCATGACGAATCCCGCGTATGCACGTGAACTGGAGTCGACCGTCGACGAGGCGGCCCTCGCCCTCGCGTCCCTTCCGGAACGCGTCCTCGCATGGCGTCCGACGCCAACCGCGTGGTCCGTGAAGCAGATCATCGGCCACCTCATCGACTCGGCTGCGAACAACCATCAGCGATTCGTCCGTGCGGCCAGCGACCCAGACCTGGTGTTTCCGGGCTACGCGCAGGACGAGTGGGTACGAGTCCAGGCCTACGATCGGGCACCGTGGCCGGAGCTGCTCAGTCTCTGGCGGAGCTACAACCGTCATCTCGCTCGCGTCATGGCGGCTGTACCGCTCGAGGTACGCACACGCAAACGCGCGCGACACAACCTGCACGAGATCGGCTGGAACTCCTACGCAGCCGATGCGCCGGCGTCGCTGGATGACCTCATGGACGATTACGTGAGACACCTGCGGCACCATCTGGCGCAGATCAGCGAGCGCGTGCGAGCCGCGACCGGTGCCTCGCCGGCTGATCGCGGAAGCGACGCATGACGGATCCTTCGGGAGCCGGAGGTTCGGACGCCCGCGACATCGACAGGCTGGAAGTCGCGCTGCGCGTAGCAGGCGATGAGCTCGACCCCGAGCGAATAACACGAATGCTCGGCGTCGCCCCGACGTTTGCTGGGCGAAAGGGCGAACAGGTAGATCAGCGTGGCGTGCCGACGGCGCAACCGACCGGCGTCTGGACGTACGCACTGCCGGCGTCACCAGAGTGGGAGCTCGGCGACGCGATCGACACGTTGCTGGAGCAGCTTCCGGCCGACCCTGCCCTCTGGGAGTCGATCGCCGGACGCGCGGAGGTCGCTGTGGTATGCGCGCTTTTCGTGCATGACGTCGACCGCTCGGCCGCACTTCCACCGGACACCCTCGCTAGGCTCGCCGAACGTCGTCTCGTACTACGGTTGGAGATTCACGGGCCCGCACCAGAGTAGCCTGAACCGCCGAACGGGGACCTAACGTCGCGGGATTTCGCAATGCGTGACGCAGGTCACGCGCCGCGTCGCACGGTTCGCGTAGTAGCCATTAGGTCAATCTGGACATCGTCTGGTCCATCCGCCATTCTCCGGCCGGGGATCGGCGACTCGTCGCCGACGTGTTGGGGCAGCCACAAGCGGGGACACATGGACAAGGTTCGATGTGGCACGTGTGGGGGCGAGCATGACCTCAGCGAGATGGAGCCCAGCTACACCTATCCCGACGCCTATCTTGCGCTTGCCCCCGAGGATCGTGACGCGCGGGCGCTGGTCGGCAGCGACGAATGCCGCTTGCACGACGGCACGCACACCGATGCACGGTACTTCCTCCGCGTGCTGCTTCCGATTCCCGTCCGCGGTGAGACCGAGGCTTGCGCCTGGGGCGTGTGGGCCGAAGTGAGTGAGACCGCGTTCGCTCGTACGCGTGAGTTATGGAATGATCCCGATCAGGTCGATGAGCCGCCGTTCCACGCCACCCTCGCGAACGCCCTCAACTGCTACCACGCGACGCTCGGCCTCCCCGGTGCAGTGACACTCGCGGGCCCCGAGGTCATCCCGACATTCGTCCTCGCCGGCGAGCTCGATCACCCGCTCGCGCGCGAGCAGCGCGATGGCGTGCATCCGGAGCGCGTCGTCGAGTGGTTGTTCGCGCACCTACACTAGCGCTGCGCACGCGTCGGTGATTGTGCGGGCGTCGGACGAGACCGCGGGCATGTTCGACTATCTCCGCAAGCTCGTCGATCATCTGAAATGGGCGGACGCCGCGGTGCTCGAAGCGCTTCGTGCATCGCCCGAAAGCGGAGCGCGCGCGCTGCAGATCTACGCACACATACTGGGGGCCGAGGCGGTGTGGTTGGCACGCATTGCGGAGCGCCCCGTCGACGTTGCGGTCTGGCCGTCGCTCAGTCTCGATGACGCCGCGGCGCTCGCGGGTCGGAACGCGACTGATCTGGATCGCGTCCTCGCGAACCTCGCGTCCGGCGATCTCCATCGCGAGATCGCGTATCGGAACAGCGCCGGGCAGGCGTTCAGCTCCACGCTCGAGGACATTGTCCTACACGTCGCACTCCACGGTGCATACCATCGCGGGCAGGTGGCCATGCTGGTTCGCGACAACAAGTGCGAGCCCGCGCCCACCGACTACATCGCGTTCATTCGCGGCGCCCCGGCGGCTCGTACCGTCCCTTCCCCCCTCGTCCCGTGAGGGGTCAGAACAAGGGGTCAGAACAAGGGGTCAGAACAACGGGTCAGAACAATTGTTCTGACCCGTTGTTCTGACCCCTTGTTCTGACCCCTTGTTCTGACCCCGTTCGTTCATGTGCTCACCAACTCTTCCTCACGGAGTGCGGTCCCCTGGTTCACGGCGCGCCGGATGTCGTCGACGGTTCGTGCGTCGAGTGGGTCCTCGAACAGTGCTCGATAGAAGGTCTGCCGTTCCTCTGCGCTCGAGCCGAGGGTGAGATACGAAGCATGTGGCGTGATCAGCTCGTCGGGTTCACCGTACGCGTTATGGCCAAAGCTGGACCAGCGATACTGATCCGGATCGTGCACCATCGCCGCGCGCACCGGATTGAGCTCGATGTAGCGACTACAAACGAACAGGTACCGCTCGGAGTGAATCACCGATGATCGGAACCGGCCTTCCCACAACGCCCCCGTCCGGCGGTGCCGCTTGTTCACATAGCGCACGTACCGCCGCCCGATCGCCTGCATGATGCGCGCAGGGTCGTCGCGATCCTCAGGAGTAATCAACAGGTGGGCATGGTTCGTCATGAACACGTAGGCGTGGATCGCACACCTGACGCGCTGACAGGCCTCGAACAGTGTCTCCCTGTAACGCCGGAAGTCGTCCGCGCATCGGAAGGTTGGCGCGCGATTGTGACCCCGTTGTATGACGTGTACGGGGACTTCAGGAATAACCACGCGGGGTGATCTAGGCATCAGTCCTCGTCGGAGCGTGTGCGACAAGTCTGTGCCGCTTCGCCCGAGACACCGGTATCGGTTCATTCGCGACATAAGCGTTTCGGCGCGGACGAAGGAACGAGAAGGAACGAGGGGTCAGAGCAATTGCTCTGACCCCTTGTTCTGACCCTTTGTTCTGACCCTTTGTTCTGACCCTTTGTTCTGACCCTTTGTTCTGACCCTTTGTTCTGACCCTTTGTTCTGACCC
>Ga0075431_100007357_pt1 | contig 10964 bp, 3 predicted proteins | sample RhiMetdeltSRZDD5_FD_75297 | JGI IMG/M metagenome (GOLD analysis project Ga0075431, IMG submission 75297) | Populus rhizosphere microbial communities from Tennessee, USA - Rhizosphere MetaG P. deltoides SRZDD5 | ecosystem: Host-associated > Plants > Roots > Rhizosphere > Soil | place: USA...
CCCGACCCGGCGGTGCGAACGACTCGTCGGTGTCGAAGTCCGGCTGGTACGCCACCCGCAGCCGATCGGTGCTGCCGGCGGCAGACGCCGGTGCGGTGTAGGTAAAGCCGACCAGACCGTCCGCATTGGTTGCCCGGTGCAGCTCGGTGGCGGGTATCGTGGCGCCCCGAGCCGGCCGGCGCCCGTGCCGAGCGACCGGCCCGGGCCCGCCCGGCATCGCGTACCGGTTGGCGTTGCTGACCGTGAAGCGCAGGTGGTATCCGCGTAGCGGAGCGCCGTCGATATCGGTGACCTTGGCGACGATGGTTTTGGCCTGCCCGACGGTGACGTTGACCGTGGCGCTCAACAACGAGCCGGGCGCGGCCGGTGTGCCCTCGCGCAGCTCGACGATCGGGCACGCCACATTGTTCAGTTCCATGATGGACTGAGCCATCTCGCGGAGCCCGTTCGGCAGAGCCCGGCAGCGCCGCAGCAGCTGCCGCAGGTAGACCACGCTGCCCCGGTCCAGGTCGTCCATGGGCGGGTCGGCCTCGAAGTCGCGCAGTGCTCGCCAGAGGGTGCTGGTGAACCGGTCGGCCTGGTCGTCGGTCGGGTTGACGTTGAACCGGTGCCAGAACGATGTGGCGTCGGCGAAGAGCACGCCGGGGTCGGTCAGAGCGCCGTACAGCTGGTAGAAGGCGTTGGCAAGGTAGCCCTCGCTGCGCTGCGCCAGGTTCGGCTCGGCGAAGGTCGGCGCACCGGTGTCCGCACCACCGAACGGGTGCCGACGGCTGGCCGGATCGCCGCGTTCGTGCAGGATGACGGCGGCGCCGCCCGTGAGGGACCACCCCCGCAGGCGGTCGGTGCTGCCGAATGCAGAACCCCAGCGCAAGGCCACGAGGTCCGGCCACGCCTCGGTCAACGTCTGGTTGAAGGTGCTCAGCTCGTCGCGGGCGTGGTCCGCCTTGAGGTCGAGCAGACCGAACAGGGTGAACGGTGGGTACGGCTGGAGCGCCCTGAAGAACACCCAGTGGCTCATCTCGTGGGCGATCGACCAGTCGTTCCAGGCATCCGACCCGCGTCCGTTGTGACCGTTCTCACCGAGGTTGACGTCCAAGAACTGGTAGCTGTGGTCGTCGGAGGTGAGATCCACGTCGAGGGTGCGCCCGTGGTCGGGAGAACCCCATCGGTGTGCTGACTCGTCCCGCCGCGTGTGATGCTGGTACCAGGCCTGCACCTCGCGGGCGACCCGCATCACGTTGATCGCCGCGTTGGTGCTCCGGCTCGAACTGAGCACCCGCCGCTGGACGATCTCGTCCTCGGCAAAGTCGTCGATCGGGTCGGCGATGAAGTCGTGCGAGTCGTCGAAGATGCTGACGTCGCCGACGTTCAGCTCCAGCCCTAGCTCGGCGGTGTAGTCGCGCTTGGTCACCGCCCGGAACGACACGTCCGGCAGCCCTTCCCCGAGATCGAACAGGTTCACCTCGATCCGGGTGAACAGCCGCAGCAGCCGTACCCGGTCCTGCCCGGTGTCCGCCACGGCGAGCAGGCCGCGCGAGTCGACCACGGCCCGGGCCGGTTCATCGAAGCGCACCTGGCGGGCCAGGTCCGGTTCGTAGAACATGTCCGACGCGCCGGTCCGCAGGCGGAGCAACGCTTTGAGGTCCCAATACGCCAGCACGGTGCCATCGGGCTCCAGCCGGTACACGGTGTCATGACTGCGATCGGTGACGAGCAGCTTGCCCTCGTCGTCGACGGAGATGCCGCACGGCGCCGGTCCGGCGATGGACGGGTTGAGCCCGGGCGCCTTGAACTCGCGGACGAACGCGTTGGTGGCGTCGTACTGCACGATCCGGCCCTTGCCGGTCTCCGCCACGTAGACGTTGCCAGCGGCGTCGACGGCCACGTCCTCCGGCGCGGACAGGGGCCGGTGATCGTGGGCTTCGGTCAGCCGGCCGACGAACGTACCGTCCCGGCGCAGGATCTCCACCCGGTTGTTGCCGGTGTCCGCCACGTACAGGAGCGGCTCGGTGCGTTGGACTATCGCGATCCCGTGCGGGTCGCGCAGTTGCGCGTCCCCGCTGCCGCTGCTGCCGAGGTCGGCCTGGTGAGCCAGGGCGGCGGTGTAACGGCGCACCCGGTCGTTGCCGCTGTCCACAATGTACAGATCACCGTCCGGATCGGTGCCGATGCCCAACGGTCGCGACAACCCCGTCGGCGCCGGTGCGGTGGACGCGACGAGCCGGCCGTCCTGGTTGCGGACGAAGCCGAGCACCCGGTTGTTACCGGTGTCCGCTACCCAGAGCTTGCCGTCCGGCGCGTACGCGACATAGCCGGGCTTTTGCATGTGCTTTGGGTCGCCGGCCGAGGTCCAGGCATCGCCGACCAGCACCGGCGGGCTGGCGTCGGGAAGCGGCTCGCCGGTCGGCGCGAACGCAGTGCCGCGGATCACGCCCGGTGCCGCCTTGTTGCTGACGTACACCTCTCGCCGAGAGTCGACCGCTACCGAGCCGGGGGTGAACCCCGCCGGTACCCAGTCGGCCACGTGTCCTCCGGTCTCGGCGTCCAGCCGCTGGACCCGCTGGTTGCCGGAGTCGGCGACATATACGTGCCCGGCGGCGGTGTCCACGGCCAGATCCACGGGCTGGTCGAACTCGCCGGGGCCGGAGCCGTTGCCGCCGCCACTCTTCTGCCAGTCCACCTGGTGCTGGTACGGCGCTCCGGCGGTTCCGGGCGCCCAGCGCGACACCCGGTGCGCGGCCCGGTCGCAGACGAAGAGCCGGCCCTGCCGGTCGGCGGCGATCCCGACCGGCTCGGTGAACTGCCCCGCCCCAGTGCCGGACGCGCCGAATGTGGACGCGAACGGGAGCCGGATTATGGTCCTCTGCGCGCGTAGGGTCATATGACTTTCGCCCAACCCGGTCCGATCCACGTGGAACAGCTGCACCCGGCTGTTGCCGGTATCCGCCACGGCCAGCAGGTCCTCGCCATCCACCTGGGGGTCGGTGATCACGGCCAGCCCGTGCGGGTGGTTGAACTGGTTGGTCGACGCTCCGAACGTCCCGACCGGGGGTTCGTCCTTGTACCTACCAAGACCGCCGTCATACCAGTCGGGCTTGAAGACCACGATCCGGTTGGCGCCGGTGTCAGCGACGAACAGGTTCGAGTACTGGTCGAGCGCGATGCCCTGCGGATCAGTCAGGGTGACCGACACGCCCGGTCCGGGGATCGTCTCGCACAGGGTTCCGTCCGGATAGAACCGGCCGATCTGATTGCCGTCCACAATGAACACGAAGCCGTGGGGATCGACGGCCACCCTGCCGCTCTTCGTGAAGCTGCCACCGCCGAGCACTCCCACCGGCCAACCGGGCGGGTCGGTCCAGGCACCCGGTACGGCCGCGGCGACCGGCGGCGGGGTCCCCGACGACAGCGCCTTCGCGTATGGCACGGTCGGCCACTCGTCGGCGTACGGATAGCTGTCCCCGGTGCCGACGTCGATGATGCGGCCGGCGATCGGGTCGAAGCCCTTGCCGGTCATCGTGTCGTCGGGGTTGAGGAAGTCGATCCACAGGAACGTGTCGTAGTCGGCGAGGAACACCCGCGCGGTGTTGTGCGGCAGCGCCAGCGGGTTGCGCTTGCTCGACGGATCGAAGTCGGCCCAGCTGACCCGCAGGTGTGCGGGCATGCCGACGAACAGCCGCAGCGGCCGGTTGGGGTCGGTGTGATCGGTGATCCGGCGGATCCGGCGGTTGACGTAATGCCGGGTCACCCACTCGTCGGGCAGTTGGAACTGCCGGCCGGCGGGCGCTGCGGCCGGCACGGTCCGGCTGCCGGATGGCACGGTGATCGTAAAGAACGGATTGAGCCGGTCCTCCTCGGTGTCGTCGAAGGTGATCGCCACGTCCGCCGCACCCTGCGCGTTGGTGGTGGCGTTGCCGTCGGACAGGTCCGGATCCCACAACACACCGCTGTCCTCGCAGAGCAACCGGGCGCCGGGCACCGGGATCAGGCGACCCTGGGCCGGGTCGAACGTCACCACCGTCACGTGGATGGTCCGGGTTACCTCCGCCATCAGCCAACTCCCCCACTCACCCCGACCTCGACGCTGGCGCCGACGCTCAACCCACCGGAGCCCCCCAGCACCGCCTGCGCCGCGCGCAACAGGTCGTCGAAGGCATGCTCGATGCGGTCGAGCGCGACGGAGACTCCCGCTTCGAGCTCGGCCAGCTTGTTGACGAGCGGGTCGAGCAGCGGTCCGATGTCCAGCTGACCGACCACGCCCGTCACCTGAGCCCAGGCCGCGTCGAGCGGGTCGCCGAGCGCCGTACGCAGGTCCAGCCGGGCCACGATGCGGTTGACGTCGTCGAGGATGCCCTGCAGGCCGGCCAGCACCACCGAGGGCCGGGTCACGGCGACCGCCGCCGCCACCTCACCATGCAGGGCGTCCAGTTCGGCCGCGAACCGGGCCGGATCCAGCCCGGCCACCACCGCCCGGACGTCGGCCAGCGCGCCGTCAATGGCCGCGCCCACTGCGTCCAGTCGCAGGCCATCGAGCACGCCGGTGATGCGCTCGACGACCTCGGCGACCCGCGCCAGGCCGCCGCCGACGTCAACCCCGTCCAGCAGCTCGACCAACGCTTCCCAGCTCGCGTCCAGGCCGGCCGCGATGTCGACGGGTGAGACCGGCAGGAGCTTCTGCACGAGGGCGTCGAAGCGCGCGTCCAGCTCGGCGACGAAACGGGTCGGGTCGGCCAGCCGCATCACCCGCCGGAACACCTCGGGGTCGAGCAGCTCGCGGGCGTAGGGCGGGAGCAGAGCCACCAGCCGGGTGCGCAGCTCGGCGTAGAGGTCGGTCAGGTCGGGCCAGACGAGGCCGTCGCGGATCTTCTCCAACGCGGCGACCAGCTCCTCGTAGGTGGCGAGCAGCTCGCCGAACTGCCGGCCCGGGTCGAGGAACAGCGCCAGGTCGGCCTTCGCCTGAACCCCACCGGCGGAGATCGCGCCGGTCAGCTCCAGGTGGCGTACCCCCAGGGTGGCGACCCGGCCCGGGATGTCGGCCGCGGCCAACAGGTTTAGCAGGGCCTGCACCTGGCCGCGCAGCTCAGCCGCGAAGGGCTCCGGAGCCACTCGCTCCAGCAGCGTCAGTGGCCGACGGAACAGGTCGAACAGGGCCTGGATGGTCTGCTCCGTAACGCCTTCCAGGAACTGCAGCAGGGGCGTTGCCAGCGCGGTCACCGGCGCGAAGACGACCGTCGGCCGAAACCGTTCCAACGCCGCCGTCAGCCGCTCGACCTCGGCCACCAGCGGTGCGAGTAGCAGTGACGGTCGCAGCGCGCCGAGGTCGCCGCGAACCCGGTCGACCGCGGCGACGACCTCGTCGATGCGGCCGGCGACGTCGAAGCCCGCCACCGCCGAACGCAGCTCGTCCAGGCCAGATTGCAGCGGCGCCAGCACCGTGGCTCCCTGTACCGCGGCGAACGCCGCGGTACAGGCGGCGAACGCGTCGGCCGCCGGGCGCAGCAGGTCCGAGGGCAGCAGCGCCTCGAGCGGCTGCTGCAGGTGCTCGGCGTGCGCCCGGTCAAGCGGGGCCAGCAGGGCGGCCACGTCCAGCGAGCCGACCGCGGCGCGGACCGTGTCGAAGGCGGCGAACAGGTCCGCGAGCAGCTGGGTGGGCGCGAGTGCGTCAAGCATCGCGGTCAGCCGGGCCACCTGGTCCCTCAGCTCGTCGACGGCCTCGTTCGAAATGGCCGCGAAGAGATCGTGAAGCGGCACCCGGACCTCGGCGCTGAAGTCGACCTCGACGACCAGCCCGAGGCTGGCGCCGAGGGCCGCCCGGACGGTCTCGTTGAGGGAGCTCACGTCGATGGACCGGACCTTCTCGGTGGCATCCGCCTGCGTAGCAACGAAGGGGTCGGCCACCACCGCGAAGTCCACCTCGCCGATCGCGTCCATCACCTGCTGCAGCTGCGCCTCGGCGTCGGCGATGACCGCCGGCACGTCCAGGCCGGTCAGGAACTCGGAGAACTCGGCGATGCCGCCGGTCGCCGCGTCCACCACTGTGGACACCGCTCCGTCGACGGGTGCGAGCGTCGCCCGCAGTTGCGTGGCAAAGCCATCCACAGTGGACTGAAAATCGCGCAGGGCACCCGCGACGCTTGGCGCGCCCGGCCGGGCCGGGTCGCCGGCGATGGCGGTGCGGGCGGCGTTGAGCGCGGCCCGCAGGTCGGCCTCGAACCGGTAGCGGAACGCACCGTCGGGCAGGAACGTTCCCAGCGGCGTCGCGGCCGAACGGACCCGCCCGGCGGCACCGGCGATGAACCCGACGACCCGCTCTTGGAGCTCGGCCACCGCCTGCTCGACCTGGGCCACCGCCTGCTCCACGGTCGCCAGCCGGGCGGCCAGCTGGTCGCCGACACCGCCCACGTTGACGCCGTCGATCGCCTCCCGGGTGGTGTCGAAGAACCCGAGCACCTGCTCCCGGACGGGCGCCAGGTCGATCCCGTCGATGGCCCCGTCGATCCGCGCGAAGAGCGCGGCAAACGGGTCATCGATCCGCTGCGTCTCGTGCACCGGCACGCCCAGCGCCTCGTCGAGCTTCATCCGCAGGAATGCCTCGATGGCTCCGGGCTGCAGGATCCGCGCGCGCGCGATCTGGTGCAACACGAGCAGGATTGGCCGCAGCCTCCGCTTGACCTCGACCATCGCGTCGATCGTCGCGGTGACGGTCGTGCGAAACTGCGGGTAGGGTACGTTCACCGCGGCGAGCACCTGGCCGTAGCCGGCCAGCGTGGCATCAAAGGCCACGACCAGCCCGGGCAGCGCGCCGGCATCCAGCGGGGTGCCCAGGAAGCCGTCCAGGAACGCCACCAGCTCGCCGACCTGCCCGAGACCGAACGTCTCGATCGTGCTGGTGAGCGATCGCTCGAACACCGCGAGGACCAGGGCGGCCGGGTCCGGGACCGAGGCGCCGGCCTCGATCAGCGGGAGCAGGCTCCGGGCCTGTTCGGCGACTGAGTCGATCCACGCCTGCACCGCCCGGGCTTCCGGCCCGTCGAGCGCGGCAAACACCGCCACGAGCTGATCGACCAGCGTGCTCACGATGGCCGTCCGGTCCACCGGCACGCTCTGGGAGATCGCCGTGATCGCGTCGATCACCGCCCGCATCGGTGCCATGGCGTCGGTCGACAGGGCATCGGCAGCGGTCTCCAACCGAACCGTGACACCCGCGAGGATGTCCCTGGGCGGCTCCTGGACGAGGCCGGGCAGCGTCGAGAGCAGGGTGCCGATCTGGGAGAGCGGGCCGAGATCCAGATCGAACGTCCCGGACATCTGTCCGGTCAGCTCGCCGGTGAAGGCGCCGATCCGGTCGGTTGGCGTGTTCGCCACGAGGCTGGCGGCGCCCGCCAGGCCGGTGCCCGGCTGGCTGCCGCTGCTAGGAGTGCCGAGCAGCCCGCCGACGGCGGCCAGTGTCTCCTGCAGGCTCTCGATGTTGGCGCTCAGCGTGACCTCGGGCATCGGTCAGCCCCCCACCGTGGCGAACGGGTGGTAGGAGAGCGTCAGTTCCTCGACAACGAGATCACCGACGGCCCGGCAGAAGAGGACCAGTGGGGTTGTCGACGTGGCCTCACCGCCGGTGCCGGTCGCGGCGCCCAAGGCGGCCAGCACCGATGCGGGCACCGCCGCGTCGGTGGATAGGAACTCGCGCGAGCCCTCGGCCACCGGGCCGAGCGCGATCGCCCCGGCCGGGCTGCCGGCCAGGAACAGTTCGACGGTCGGCGGGTCCGGTGTGGACACCGCGTGGAAGAGTTGGACCAGCGGCTCGCCCGGGTCCACCAGCAGGTCGTCGACCACGCCCCAGCTCGCTCCGGAATCGACGCTCACCCGGGCCACCTCAGCCGGGCCGGCTTCGGTGAACCAGTGCACCCGGCCGCGATTCGTGCGAAGCACCGCCCAGATCGTGCCGGCCACCTGCACCGGGTTGGGCAGCTCGAACTCCAGCCAGGCCGGCTCCGGCGGCGATCCGGCCGGCGGCGCGGCCAGCTGCCGAACCACAGGGGCGGCGATCGGTGCGCCGGGGGCTCCCGCCGCGTCGGCGTGCAGTTCCAGCACGGCTTCGGCGGCCTCTCCGACCGCGACCAGCACCCGGACGCTCGCCAGCGCCACCGCGCCGGTCACCGGGGTGGCGACCGCGACCAGCCGCTGGTCGCCCACACGTACCCCCGATCGGGGCGGGTCGAGTGGTGGCCGCCGGGAGCCGTTCAACTCCCGTCCGGCGTGTCGCAGGCGCAGCCGCAGAGTGCTGCCACCGGGGCGGCGGGCGGTCGGGGCGCGTAGGTCCAGCCGGGTCCAGTCCCCGCCGATCCGTACCGACACCGGTGCCGGGCCGAGGGGTCTGACCAGGTACCAGGCGACCAACGTCCGGGCGACCACCCGCACCGCCCCGCCACTGGCCGAAGAGAGCCGCAGCGGGATGGCCAGAGTTGGTGAGGCCGAACCAGTGAGCGCGGCGGTGAGGTGTTTCTGCGCCAGCGGCGTAAAGTTGATCTCTTGCTCGCCGGCCTCGGGTAGAAACGCGCCGGGGTGATCCCACAGCGGGATCCCTGGGTCCTCAGTGGACGCGCCACGGATGACCAGTGACACGTCGGTCGCCGCCGCGTTCACGGTGACCCGGCGCACCGCGAAGCGGTCCGTGCGGGGCGTCAGGTTCGTAGCCTCGGTGCCGGTCGCGTACTGCAGCAGCCAGGCCGCGCCCGCCGCGCCCGCCGCCGGGAACGACAGCTGCCGGCCGTCCCCGGTGGTGCTGACCGTGAGCCCGCCGAGCGCCGGGGCGTACATTTTCGAGTCGAGCGGGAACGGCGGGTCGGCGAACACCGGCGGACCGGGTACCCGCTTCGGGGCGGCCCGCACCACCAGGTGCAGGCTGGCAAGGGCGGTGGTCGCCGCGGCCGGCGGGTCCACCACGACCCGGCGCAGTCGGGACTCCGCGCCCAGGTCGAGCAGGCTGCCACCGTCGGGAGCATCCGTGACCTGGTACGTGGACAGCTCCAGTTCCGGGGTCTCGGCGAGCACACGTAACTGGGCCACGTCGACGACCACCTCGTCCATTCCCGGTACCCGCGGGATGGCGAACTCGAGGTCGGTCGACCCGCCGCCCTCCGGGAAGGTCACCGCGTCGGGATGCACTCCGCTGATCCCATGCACCAGCGCGATCAGCACGTCCTCGGTGAGACCGGAAAGGTAGAGCAGCGGGCCGATCATCATGGGCTCCCCGGTCGCAGCGCCACCACGACCACGCCCAGCGGCAGCCCGGTGGCCCCGTCTCCCGTGGCGAGATGCACGGCCACCTGCTCGGTCCGGGTGGCGCCGAGGTCGCCGCTCGGCGCCTGGTAGGCGACGACGGTCTCGGGCTCCTGCACAGGCACGATCCGAAAGCCGGCCCGGATGGCCGGTTCGCCGGAGGTGATCGTGCCGCGCTGGGCCGGCGTCAGGTCGCTCAGCACGCCCACCGCGAGCCGCGCCGGAGCCCGCTGCCCGGTGGTCGGGTCGAGCAATCGGGCCCCGCCGACGCCGCGGATCCGGACGGTCGCCGACCCGCCCGCGGTGACCACCGACGGGTGGACGGTCACGCCCACCGGCAACGCGGCGACCAGGCCGTCGACCGCCAGGATCTCGCCCTCCGCGCTCGCCGACCCGGGTGGCCAGATCACCGCCTGACCGCCGCCCACCAGCACACCACGCACGAGCCCGCCATCGGGGCGTCCGGGCATCGTGGCGGTGACCAGTTCGAACGACCGCACCTCGAAGCCGGGATCCGCGGTCGCGGGGATGAACGCGGTCCCCGCCCGCACCGTGGCGGCCGTCAGAGCGTGGCCGATCAGCGAGATGTCCTCGAGCAGCAGCCGGCGTGCGGCGGCGGTGGCCGATTCCGTACTTTCGGCGGGGCGCCGGGCAAAGTCGAGACTCACCCCGAACCGCAGCGGTACGACCCGCCGGCTGGCGGTGGCGCCGTTGCCGCCGAACACGGCGCGTTGGCCAGGTTCGAACCCGGTGGCCATGCTCACGTCCGTGAGGCCGACCTGGACGACCCCGGTTCCGGCCGCCGGCGCCGGCGGGTTGGTCGAACCTTCCACGCTGAGCCCGTCGCGGGTGGCCACCGCGTCGGCCACGACCGCGGTGAGCTTCGCCTCGAGTTCGTTCAACATGTCATCAGCCTTCGAGCCGCCGTAGCCGCTCATCCAGCTCGCGCAGCTGCTGTGCCTGCTTCTCCATCTGTTGGCGCAGGTCACCGACCTCACTCAGGAGTGCTGCCTTCATCTCCTCCTGCAGGCGCCCGGCGCTCTCCGCGAACCGTGCGTCGATCTCGAAACGCAGCTGATCGAGTGCGGCGTGCTGGTTGTCCCGAAGGTCGTTCAGCACGGCTTCCTGGTTGATGCTCAGGTCGTTGAGCGTGGCGTCCTGGTTCGCGCGTAGGTCGTTGAGCGTGGCGGTGAGCGCGGCGTCCTGGTTGGCGCGCAGGTCGTTGAGCACGGCGTCCTGGTTGATGCTCAGGTCGTTGAGCGCGGCCTGCTGCTCACTCTTCAGGTCGCCGCTGAGGCCCTCGAACTGCTCGTTCAAACTCACCACGAGCTGCGTGGCGTGCTGGGCGATCCGGCCCTCCAGACCGATCCCTCCGGGCAGCCCGAGGGCATCCGTCAGCTCGCGCAGGCGCAGCTCCACGTCGCGCATTCGCACCGGCGTGCCGTCGATGCCGTTGAGGTGCTCGGCCAGGGTGCGCACAAGGGCGAGCTGGGCGGCCATTGCCTGGACGTCGATCGGGTCACCGTTGTCGTCGCGCAGCTCGCCGCGCAGGTCGAGCACGGCCTGGATGGCCGGTGCGAGGTCGGTGACGTTCTTGGCGAGCCCGCTCACCATCGCCCGCAGGTTCTCCAGCCCCGAGAACCGGGCCTCGAACTCCCGTAGCTTGACGCCGCGCTCCAGCTCGTCGA
>Ga0075431_100007364_pt1 | contig 10959 bp, 8 predicted proteins | sample RhiMetdeltSRZDD5_FD_75297 | JGI IMG/M metagenome (GOLD analysis project Ga0075431, IMG submission 75297) | Populus rhizosphere microbial communities from Tennessee, USA - Rhizosphere MetaG P. deltoides SRZDD5 | ecosystem: Host-associated > Plants > Roots > Rhizosphere > Soil | place: USA...
CCATCACTGCGGCGCCTTGGGGATCCTCCTGGAACCTCTCGCGGCGCGCGGAATGGTCGCGCTCGCGTTCAGCACCGCGCCTGCGGCGATTCCGCCGTGGGGCGGGAAGCGCCCGCTCTTCGGCACCAATCCTGTCGCTGCCGTATTTCCGCGCCGCGACGCTGCGCCGCTCGTCATCGACCTCTCGCTCACGCAAGTCACGCGCGGGGCGGTCATGCTCCTCCAGAAACAGGGCAAATCGGTACCGGAAGGCTGGGGCATGGACAAGGACGGGACGCCCACCACCGACCCTGACAAGATCCTCTACGGAGGCAGTCTCTACGCAATCGGCGGTCTCAAAGGCACGATGCTCGCGCTCGCGGTCGAGCTCATCTGCTGCGCGCTCACGGGCGCATTGCTTTCGCACGAGCTCGAATCGTTCTACCTCGAAGAGGCTTCGCCGTTGCGCCTCGGCCAGGCGTTCATGGCGATCGACCCTGCAGCGCTTGCAGGGACGAATGTCTACAACGCGCGCGTGGAAGCGGTGATCGACGCGATGATGGAAGAAGAGGGGGTGCGGCTGCCGGGCGAGCGACGCACGCAATGCACCGCGCGTGCCAGGGAGCAGGGCATCGAAGTGAGCGCGGAGTTACTGGAACAGCTGAAGCGACTCGCCGGCGGCACCGCGTAGGACGCTGCATCGCTTTACGTGCGCCACGAGATCGCCACGGCCCATGTGCGCGCCTCGCGATGACATCCGAGATGTTTACGCCGGTTCCAGACCTTTCGCGCGGAATACGCGCATGGCCGCGGATGTCCCGAGGAACTCGAGCAGGGCGCGAGCGGCGGCGGCACGTTTGCTGGTCACGAAAATACCCGCAGCCAGAACGGAAATACTCTGCAGCTCCTGCGGCAGCGGTCCCACCAGCTCGAGGCCGGGCACTGCCATCAATTCCGGGATCTGTTGAATCGCGAGCTCGGCTTCACCGCGCACGACCAGCTCGCCGATGAGGCCGCCTTCGTTCCTCACCGCTTTGGGCTCGATTTCCGCGGCGATACCGAGTCGCTTGATGATATTCGAAAAGTGGATTCCGCTGGCGCCGCTCGTCGTGTGCGCGATCGATTTCGCCGCGAGCAGCGCGGCCTTGAACGCTTCGACCGAGCTCACATCAGGCTTCGGCCCCCCGACAGCCGTGCCGACGCCGACGCCGCAGCGCGCCAGCGTGCGGCGGCTCTCGGGCACGATCTTGCCGGCCATGGCAAGCGCATCGATGGCGCCCTGGCCAAGGATCGCGAGATCTGCGGTTTCACCTGCATCGATCCGCTTCAGCATCACGAGCGCCGGATCATAGCTCGCCGCCACACGCGTCCCGGTCGCCTGTTCGAACTGCGGCAGGAGCTCGCCGAGCACACCTCGGGTGCTGTTCGACGTGAAAAGCTGAAGGGACTCAGACTCCATTCGCGGGCAGGCCTCGACGTTCGGTTGTACGAAGACGCAGCTACAATGGCGCTGCTGCAAATCGTCAGCTACGCCGCTCAGCGCATCCGATAATGTCCGCGATACTAACCGCTCACGCTTTGCGCGCGCAATTCGTCGCGCGTCGATGGCCTTTCGTACTCTGCTTTGCGTGCGCCCTGCTGTTCTCGACGCCCGCCGTCCCGCAGGAGCGCTTCTCGATTTTCGTGCCGACCGAGCAGGACGACGTTCCGCGCATGCTCAAGCTGGCGGGGCTGCGCGATGGCGACGTCGTCTACGATCTCGGCTCGGGCGACGGTCGCATCGTCATGGAGGCCGTCAGGCTCAATCCGACGGCGCGCGGGCGAGGTATCGAAATCGACGAGAAGCTCGTGATGGAATCGCGAAAGGTCGCCAAGGCGAACGGCCTGGGCGATCGGGTGCAGTTCATACATCAGAACGCTTTCGACACCGATTTGAAAGAGGCGAACATCATTGCGATGTGGCTGTGGCCCGAGATCATGCGCATGCTGCGGCCGAAGATACTGGCCGAAGCACGGCCGGGCACGCGCGTCGTCACGCGTATCTGGGATCTCGGTTCCTGGAAACCCGACGCCGAAGACAAGGACGGCGCGCACCTTTTCATGTGGATCGTGCCCGCCAAGGTCGAGGGTCACTGGAACTGGAACCTGAGCTTCGCCAAAGCGAAGCAGCGCCCGTACGCCGCGGTCTTCGAGCAGCGCTTCCAGGAGGTCGAAGGCGTGGTGCGTTCCGCAAACCGCCGCGGTGTCTTCGACAGCGTAAAACTGAAAGGCGACGAGCTCACGTTTTCACTGATGATGACGCTGGACGGCGTGGGACTGGTGCGCCACCAGTTCAGCGGGCGCGTGCGCGGCGACGTGATCGAAGGCACCGTGCGTATTCTGCACGAGCCTTACGACACTGCGTTCGAGCTGCCGTGGCGCGCCGAGCGCGTCAAGACATCCGCTTATTTTGCGCCTACGGGGCTCGAGGCGAGATAGGGCAATATGGACATTGCGAGCACCGGAGCGCGGTGACATCGACGACCAGCCATGAACGAGATCCGCATACTCTCGGCCACGGGCATATTGGGCTCGGGCTTCAAGGAAGAGACACTCAAGCGCGCGATGCGGCTCGAGCCGCATTTCATCGGGGCGGATTCAGGTTCGACCGACCCCGGACCGCATTACCTGGGCTCGGGCGACACGCTGTTTTCCGATTCCGCGTACAAGCGGGATCTGCGCCTCATGCTGCTCGCGGGACGCGCGGCGAAAATTCCGGTGATCGTCGGGTCCGCCTGCACTTCGGGCAGCGACCCGCAGCTCGCGCGGCTCGTCGGTATTGCACGGGAGATCGCACGCGAGGAGAAGTTGAGCTTCAAGCTCGCCGCCATCCACAGCGAGCAGGACAAGAGCTATCTCAAGCGCAGGCTCCGCGAAGGCAAAATCACGCCGCTCGCGAATGCACCGGAGCTCGACGAACGCGTGATCGATCGCAGCGCGCACATCGTCGGCATGGCGGGCATAGAGCCTTTCGTCGAAGCGCTGGAGAACGGGGCAGACGTGGTGATCGCCGGGCGCTCGAGCGACACATCCGTTTTTTCGGCGATGCCGGTCATGCGCGGCCTGAATCCTGCAACGGTGTGGCACGCCGCGAAGATTCTCGAATGCGGCGCCGCCTGTGTCGTGCTGCGCAAGTATCCGGACTGCAATTTCGCGACGGTTCGCGACGACCATTTCATCGTGGAGCCGCCGAATCCCGATTACCGGTGCGATCCCGACAGCGTCGCTTCGCATAACCTCTATGAAAACTCCACGCCATACGAGCTCGTCGAGCCTTCCGGCGTGCTGAACACATATTCGGCGAAATACGAAGCGGTTTCGGATCGGGCGGTGAAAGTCTCCGGCAGCACGTTCACGCCGTCGGCGCGCTATACGATCAAGCTCGAAGGCGCCGAGCTCGCGGGCTTCCAGAGCATCATCGTCGGAAGCGTGCGTGACCCGATCATCCTGCGACAGCTCGATTCCTGGCTCGCGGGCCTGGTGAAAGCAGCGAAAGATCGCGTCGCGGCCGTTTACGGCGCCGAAATCGAAAACCGCTACCGGCTCGACGTACGGGTGTTCGGCAAGAACGCGACGATGGGACCACTGGAAAGCGAGACACGCATCGGCCACGAGGTCGGGCTTCTTTTCCAGGTGACGGCGGACACGCAGGAGCGGGCGACCGCCATCATCAAATCAGTCAGTCACATCGCTGTTCATTACCCGGTGCCGGAGTGGACGGGACTCATCACATCGATCGCCTACCCGTACTCGCCGGCGGAGATACCGCGCGGGCCGAGCTACCGCTTCAACATGAATCATGTCGTGGAGCCGGCGTCGCCCATGGAAATGTTCAGCATCGAATACGAGAACGTGGGTCGCTGAGAGTGCTGCCTCCTATTGGAACCACCACCGTGTTCCGTGAGCGGCAGCCCCCGAACGGCAGCGGGCGTCTGCCGCGAACGAGACTTTCGCACGGTAATCGGGGCGCGCCAGGAGTCGACATGCCTAAGTTATGGCAAGTAACGAAGCTCATACGCAGTAAAAACTCGGGGCCGTTCGAGCTCACCTTCGACGTGATTTTCAAGGACCGCGAAAGCTATGAAAAAGTACGCGATGCGGGAGTCATCAATACGGAGTGGTTCGCGCGCACCTATCGGTTGACGCCCGAAGTCGTCTCCATCATCAACTACGACGCAGCCAACGCGATCAAGATCACCATTCCGCGGCCCTTCATCTCGGGAGACGTGGACGACACGGACGTGTTCGGGGGACAGCAGCACGGGCCGCTGGTCGACATCGAGGTGCCATAAGCCGCGTTCGCGCCTGCGGCGCTTCCTTCCCACGCGGCGCAACGGCCGAGCGAAGTCGCGCAACTGAGGAATACGTCACGGTCCAGACCGGGCGTTTCAGCGCACCGAATAAAAAATCCACGCATTTGTAATAAGTCCGCCTTAAAAAAACTAAGTCGCGACCGTTAAGCACGTCACGGCCTTGTTCCTGTGGGAGCGCGCGATTGCGATCGAGTGCACGATGCACCGCGCGCCCTCCGTGACATTTCTTAATCGAAGTCAAAGGCGGAACTTGCAGGATACTTTCAAGCGGCAGGTTGGATCGGTGCCGGGACAGACCATACGGTTCAGTCTCGGTGCCAAGTTCACCGCTACGGTGCTGCTGATCCTTGCAGCGACGATGGCGGCGAACACCTATTACTCCGTCCGCACCTCGACGCGTCTTCAGGAGCAGCAACTCCGGGAGCGCGGACATGCATTGGGTCGTCTCATATCGCTCATCAGTCCGCAGGCGATCCTCGCATTCGATTATCTGCAGCTCAACGATTACACCCGGGAAGTGTCCTCACAGCCGGACGTGATCTATGGCGTGATCGTCACTCCGCAGGGCCTGCCAATCAGCTCGTACTTCAAGGGCTCCAATACGCCGATCAAACAGCGCCTCAACGCGACCACGGCCCAGGACGTGCTGAAGACGCTGCAGCAGGCGGGAGGCGAGGACAAGCTGCTCCACCTCGAGTTTCCGATCATTCACAATCAGGTGATGCTGGGCCGTTTTCTCGTGGGGATGAGCCGCGAGTCGCTGCAGGCGGACTTCCGCCAACAGCTCACGGTTCAGATGGTCCTGTTCGGCGCGGTCGTTCTGTTTCTGGGTGCAGCGATCTATGCCGTTTTCCGGTTCAACGTGCTGCAGCCCATCCAGAAGCTGATCGGCGCGTCGCGGGAGGTCGGCCGCGGACAATACCCGGTGGTGGAGGTGAACTCCACCGATGAAATGGGACTCCTCGCGCGGGCCTTCAATGTGATGGCCGAGGAAGTCAAAAGGGAGCAGGCCAAGCTTCACCGCCAGGCCAACTTCGATGCTTTGACCGGGCTTCCGAACCGGATGATGGCTTTCGATCGGCTGAACCTGGAGATCAATCGCGCGAGGCGTTCAGGCGAGCGGTTCGCGATCATGTTCATCGATCTCGACAACTTCAAGGACGTCAACGATTCATTGGGACATCCGGCGGGCGATCAGCTGCTGGTGGCCATCGGGGCGCGGCTGCAGGGTTGCTTGAGGGAGGCAGACAGCGTCGCCCGTCTCGGGGGAGACGAGTTCCTCGTTCTGGTCCCCGATCTCGTGCAGGAAATGGACATCGAGAGAATCGCCGAGCGGCTGATGCAGGCTGTGGCGGAGCCGCAGGAGCTCCGCGGCCGCAAGGTTGTGGCGAGATGCAGCCTGGGGATCGCCCTTTACCCGGACAACGGCGAAACCGTCGAAGCGCTGATGGCGAACGTCGACAACGCCATGTACCAGGCGAAAGCGAAGCAAAGCGGCTCCATCGTCTTCTTCACCGACGAGATGAACGTCCGCTTGCGCGAGCGCATGCAGATGGAACAGGATCTGAACGCGGCCGTGGAGCTCGGGCAGCTCGCACTCCACTTCCAGCCGATCGTCGGCGCTGCCAGCCAACGTGTTCTCGGCGCCGAGGTGCTGCTGCGGTGGCGCCATCCCGAGCGGGGTTTCGTGAGCCCGGCTGATTTCATACCGGTCGCGGAAGCTTCCGGGCAGATCGTGCAAATCGGCGATTGGGTGCTCGAGCAGGCTTGCCGGTGCTGGTCGCGGTGGCGTAACGCCGGAATCGCTCCGGGCTTCCTCGCGATCAACATCTCCGGTGTTCAATTCAGGAAGCGTTTCTCCAAGAGGGTCGCAGAGCTGATGGCGCTCTACGACGTTCCGCCGCACGCGCTGGAACTCGAGATCACCGAGCGCGTGCTTCTAGCACATCAGGACGAGGTGGCCGAGGAGCTCGCGAACCTGCGTGCGCTTGGCGTGAGGCTTTCGCTCGACGATTTCGGCACCGGCTACTCCGCGCTGAGCTACCTGAAGCGGTTCAAGTTCGACCTCCTGAAAATAGACCAGAGCTTCGTTGCCGGTCTGCCTGAGAAGCCCGACGACATTTCCGTGGTCAAGGCGATTCTTGCAATGGCGAAGGGCCTGGACGTGAAGGTGGTGGGTGAAGGTGTCGAGAACGAGGCGCAGTTGATTTTTCTGGTGAGCCAGGGTTGCGACTATGCGCAGGGGTATCTCTTCGCGAAGCCCGTCGACGAGGAGAGGTACCGCGAGTACCTCGACACCCGGGAAGCAGGGCGGCCGTTGCTCGCGCTCCCTCGCCTGAGTGCAGCGTGAGCTGAGGCCCTGGCGTCCGATCGAGCCGAGGAGGAAAAGATCAGTGGGAACACACGGCATCAAACAGTGGCTTCGCAGCGCAACGCGCGTCCGCTCGCTGCTTTGCTCGATTGCGCTCGCGGCTTTCGCGCCCGCTGTCGTGGCGGCGGACCGGGTCCTCTTCCTGGGCGTATTTCCAAGATACAACGCCACTGAAACGACGACGATGTACACGCCGCTTGCCGATCATCTCAGCGATCGGCTCGGTCAGAAGGTGACGCTCATCACGTCCAAGGATTTCGACACGTTCTGGAAAGGCGTGGCAGAGAACAAGTACGACCTCGTCCACTACAACCAGTATCACTACATCCGTTCGGCGCAGACCTACAAAGTGATCGCGCACACGCAGGAATTCGGAAAGAGCGCGGTTGCGGGCGCGCTTTACGTGCGCAAGGACAGCGGTATCACCGACATCGCGCAGCTTCGCGGGCGCACGGTCATTTTCGGCGGCGGCAAGGACGCGATGATGAGCTATGTCGCGCCGCGTTTTCTCATGATGCGCGCAGGTCTGAAAGAAGGTGATTTCAAGACCGAGTTCGCCGTGAATCCGCCCAACGCCCTGCTGGCGCTCTATCACAAGCAGGCGGACGCCGCGGGCGGCGGAGACATTCTCATCGACTTGCCGGTCGTCCAGAACGCGATCAACGCGCAGGAGCTGAGAATCCTGGCCACGACCGAGCCGCTGCTTTTCCTGCCATGGGCCGTGAAGCGCACCATGCCCGCGAAACTGCGCGAATCGATCCAGGCGATCCTGACGGACCTCGATCAGACTCCTGCGGGGAAGGTCGCGTTGAACGCGGCGAAGACGAGCGGCATCGAAAAAGCCGAGGACAAGGATTACGTGCCGCACCGCAGGATGACCGACGCGGTGTTCGGCCCGAATGGCATCCCGAAATAACCCTGGTGCGTCCACTATGTGGTCAATCAGGCGTCTCAGCTGACGAAGCACCGCGTCCGCGGTAAGCTTGGTTGATTCAAATCAAGTTTCGCTCGTACCCGGCAGTTACAGTCCGCGCGGGTAGCTCGTACGTGAAAAAACGTACGGGTAGGACAGACAACTCAACAGAGCAGCCGAAAAAGGCCGCCGCAACGGATGGTTCCATCCCCGACGACCGATAGCAACGCGCGGCGCGAGCGAAGGCGCGAGAGGCGCTCGCGTATGCGCCTGAAGAACGTCTCGCTGGCGGTCTTTTCGATCGTCGCGTTCGTTCTCTGGGTACACCTTGGATCCGGTGTCACGGTGTTCCGCTCGGACGTGCCGGCGGAGCCCGGCTGGGAGCGCTTCCGCGCCGACTACAAGCTCGCCTACTTCGGGGACGACGGTCAGTTCGTGCGCGCCGTCCAGAACGGCTACAACCTCGTTTTCCATACGTACAAATACGCGCCGCGGTTCACCCGCAAAGTCGCAGGCGATCAGGTGAGCGCCTGTTCCAGCTGTCACACGGCCGAGGATCTTGCCTACGCTTTCGTCAACTCGGACCGGTACGACCGCAAGGTCGGCCGTCGCGTTTCATTCGAAGAGCGCGTGCAGCGGTGCTATGCGGGACCGATGGATGGTTTCGTGCCCACCATTTACGACCCCGCCGTTCGCGATATCCGCCTCCTTGCCCGGGCGGTGGCGCGCCACCTCCAACTGAGCGAAGGCGCCTTGAGGGGGGGGCGTTAGGCCCATGCAGGCGAGGACGCGAACGCTCGTCAAGATCGGCGTGCTCGTGCTGGCCGCCGGAGGTTTCTATCTCCTCGCCGCACACAAGCACGCACAAAGGGAGGAGGTGCGGCAAACCGCGGTGTCAGTGACGCCCGCGTGCGTCGAAAAGCTCAGCCGCTACGCGCTCGAGCGCGGCGAGTACTACCGCTCGCCGTATGTCGTGCAGCGGACCGGGACGGCGAGCACACGCCGCGGCTACGGTGACGAGGACATCCGCGCGATCCAGCGCGGCTGCAACATCATGGACGACACGCAGGGACGTCAGGCAACCGACGTCAGCCGCGAGCGCTGGAACGCGACGCGTTTCATTCGCGGGAACCACGCCGCCTGCAGCCACTGCCATCAGGGGATCGGCGACAAGCAGGACGCGAAAGGCAACCGGCTCAAAGGCTCTCTCAGCATCGGCGCGTCCTGGGTCATGGCTGACATGTACGACCGCTTCACGGGGCTGCTGCTGCCGTTCGAGCTTAGGCAGATGCAGTGCTACATCAATTCTTCGAACGGATACAAACCGAACATCGCCGACGACGTCATCCGCGACGTGACTGCGTATAGCCGGTTCCTTTCGGCCGCGCTGGATCTCAAGATAGGCAATCACTACGACGAGCAGGGCATCGACGAGATCGCCGCATCGGACACGCTCAAACAGGGAGACGACTACGTTCGCGGCGAAGCCCTTTACAAGCACAAATGCATGAGCTGTCACGGGCGCCAGGCGTTCGGCCTCGAGGCGAACGGCCGCCTCGTGGCGCCCGCCCTGGCGGGACCGAATGCCTGGAACATGCAGTCGCGCAACTACTTCTATTACGTCTCCACGATCCTGCCCGGCTTTATCTGCCGGAACATGCCGCTCGGCCAGGAGAACACGCTCACGAATCAGGAATGTCGCGACATCGCCTACTACATCAGCAACCTGCCAAGACCCGCGGGTGATCGCCAGGGGCCGATCGTTGCGCTCAAACAGCAGTTCCTGATGACCGTCATGCCCCCGCTGCTTCGCCTCACGTCGCCGGACGACGCGGAGAAGCCGGCCCATGGCACGCGGGAGCGGGTGCAATGAAGGCGCGCGCGCTCAAGTATCAGGCAATCCTGTGGCAGCACTGGCCGAGGCTCAACGGCGATCTCGTCGTAGGGCTCACGCTCGCGCTCGTCACGATCCCGCAAGCCGTAGCCTTTTCGGTGACGCTCGCAGGCGTCCCGCCGCACTTCGGCATCTACGCGGCGATCTGGGGCGTGCTCTTCTGTGCGCTGCTGAATCCTTCACGCGTCTTTCACGGCGGGCCGAACAACTCGATGTCCGCAGCGATCGGCGTCATCCTGCTGCCGATCGCGCCGCCGTTCGGCGCCGAGTACATGGGTTACGCGCTGACGCTCGGCCTCATGGCGGGCCTCATTCAGTTGATGTTTTACGCAGTTCGTCCGCTCGGGAGGATGCTGGATCTCATCAGCGAGCCCGTGATCAACGGTTTCATCTGCGGAATCGGGCTCTTCCTCATCTTCAAGTCGCTGACGACGTTCGGCGGGCTGCCGCTCAACACCGAAGTGGAATGGCCGCTGTGGATCGCATGGCACTCGTTCCTCGCGCTCACCGAAATCGGCAACATGTACGCGATCGAGATCGGGCTCATCACGCTCGTGACGTGCGTGATCGCGCAGCAGTTCGAGCGTCTCCGTAACTGGGCCATCCTGCTCGGCATCGCGGCGGGCACGTTGTATTCGCAGATCCTGACCGCCACCGTCGGCCTCGAGAACACGGGAGTCGAGCAGATCGGAAACCTCGCCTCCATCGGCTTCATTACGCCGTCTCTGCCGATCTTCAGACAGGAGGCGATGCCGGACATCATCGCGATCGTCCCGGGTGCGGTGACGCTCGCGCTCCTTGGTTTGTTTCAGACCGTCGCGGCCATGCGCCGTATGAGCCGCAAAGTCGGCGGCTTCACCGACAGCCGGCGCGCGATCTTCTCCGATGCCGTGTCGAACTGCGTCCTGCCATTTCTCTCGTCGCTCCCGACCTGCGCGTCGTTCAACCGCATGTGGCTGGTGCACAGGCTGGGCATTCACAGCCGGATAGCGATCGCCATCTCCGCACTCTGGGTGATGGTGCTGGTACTGTTCTTCGCGGGAGTCATCGCCATTATTCCCATGCCCGCGATGGCTGCCGTGATCATATTGCTCGGCATCAACATGCTGAAGTGGGAGGACATCAAGCCCCACCTCAAGAACCGGCGTGAAGCGGTGGTGTTCATCGGCTCGTTCCTTTCGGTTCTTTTCCTGGATCTCTTCGAAGCCGTGATCCTGGGATCCATCGTGGCGATCGCGTACGCCAAGTGGGAGCAGGCGCATCCCAATATCAGCCTGCAGGGGAACGTGCTGAAGATCCGGGGGAATATCTACTACGGTTCGCTGCCCGTGGTCGAATCGATGTATCACGGCGCGATCGCGAGCAGGGACAAGCTCGTCATCGATTTGTCGGAGTGCTACTACATCGATCATGAAGGCATACGCTGGCTCGCAGCCGCCAAGCGCGCAGG
>Ga0075431_100007369_pt1 | contig 10957 bp, 9 predicted proteins | sample RhiMetdeltSRZDD5_FD_75297 | JGI IMG/M metagenome (GOLD analysis project Ga0075431, IMG submission 75297) | Populus rhizosphere microbial communities from Tennessee, USA - Rhizosphere MetaG P. deltoides SRZDD5 | ecosystem: Host-associated > Plants > Roots > Rhizosphere > Soil | place: USA...
GATGTGCAGATGCAGATGCTCGAAGGATTTCTTCTCTATCCATTGATGATCGACCTCCGCTTCCACCGCTGGGACGACATTCTCCAGGCACCAGCTCCCAAAGCCGAGCGGAAGCTCCACCGTGCCTTCTGGCAGTACGCGCGGGCAATGGCGCTGGCCGGGCAGGGGAAGCTGCCCGAAGCGACGACGGAGCAGAGGCAGTTTGAGTCGCTACGCCAGGCCATCCCGGCTGCATCGCAGTTCCTGCTCAACAATAAATCCTCGGATATTTTGGCCTTTGCCGCGGCCACGCTCGACGCGCAGCTTGCCTGGGCGCGCGGAGAAAAGGAAAAGTCCATCCACGCGTGGCGCCGTGCGGTCGAGCTTGAGTCCACGATCCAGTACGACGAGCCACCGGCGTGGTTCTACCCAGTGCGGCAGTCGCTGGCCACCGCACTGCTGCGCAACGGACAGGCGAAGGAAGCGGAATCCGTCTTCCGTGAGGCGATTGAGATACGCCCACGCGATGGCCGGCTGCTTTTCGGCCTGTGGCAGAGCTTGATGGCACAGAAGCGCGATAACGAAGCGGCGCTCGTCGAACAGCAGTTCAACGCGGCGTGGAAGGATGCCACGGTAAAGCTGCGCATTGAAGACCTGTAAAGGACAGGACGTTGAAGGCCATTCCAGTCCATTAAACATATCTTTCCACACACCGGCTGCCACATGGGCCTATAAGAGAGGACACGAGCATGACCCCCGTTATCCATTCTGTGACCCTTCCCAACCAGGTGACGCTCCCCTATGTCGAGCAAGGAGACCCCGCGGGCGTTCCCGTACTGCTGCTGCACGGCATCACCGACTCCTGGCGTTCCTTCGAGGGCGTGCTGCCGCATCTGCCCGCGTCCCTGCACGCCTTCGCCCTCTCGCAACGGGGCCATGGCGATGCGGCTCGCCCCGCGACGGGCTATTATCCGCAGGATTTTGCGGCGGACCTGGCCGCGTTCATGGACGCCCTCAAGCTTGGGCCAGCCGTTATTGTCGGCCATTCTATGGGCAGTTACATCGCTCAGCGCTTTGCGCTGGACTATCCCGACCACACCCTGGGGCTGGTGCTTATGGGCTCGTGCACCACTGTGTGCGGCAATCCGGTGGCGGTGGAGCTCTGGGACTCTGTCGTCTCAACGCTCACGGATCCGATCGACCCGGGTTTTGTGCTGGAGTTTCAACAGAGCACGCTGGCCCGGCCAGTGCCGCAGACATTACTCGATACTGTCGTGCAGGAGAGCCTGAAGGTCCCAGCGTGCGTGTGGAGAGCGGCGTTCGCTGCCCTTTTGGACACGGATTTTTCAGGGGAGACCGGCAAAATCGCAGCACCCACCCTCATTGTCTGGGGCGATCAAGATGCGTTCTTTCGCCGCCACGAGCAGGAGGCCCTCGCGGCGGCGATCCCGGGCGCGCAGCTCGTGGTGTATCCCGGCGCCGGACATGGGTTCCACTGGGAGGAGCCGGCCCGCTTCGCGGCCGATCTGGTGGCCTTTACGGCACGCCTGCACGTGTCCCAGCGTCGAGCCCGCGTATGACTAACACCTACTCACGAGAGGAGAAGATCTATGGCAACGACGGGAGAGACCGTTGAGGTGACCAGTGACCTGCTGACCGCTGGTGATAGCGCACTCCAACGCTACGCAATACCGCCTTAACGGCGCCCTACATGCATGACGCATCGTTCTCGACGCTTGCAGAGGATGTCAGGTCGTATACTCCGCGTTGAGCCGGACGTACTCAGCAGTCAGATCACAGCCCCACACCGTCGCCTGGCCGTCACGTATGCCCAGGTCAATGCTAATGCGAATATCCCTGCCCTTCAGATAGTCGGTTAGACGCTGGAGATCAGCGTTTTGCGGCTCTCCGTGGGAGAACACACACAGGTCCCCAAACGCCATACGCACCCGCTCAGGCCGGATGTCCGCTTCCTCATGGCACTTGCCAATCGCCATAGCCAGGCGGCCCCAATTGGGATCGGCGCCGTGCACTGCAGTCTTGACCAGGGGAGAATTCACAATAGCCTTGGCAATGCGCTTGGCCTGCTGGGCATCGCGTGCTGAGGTCACGGTGACCTCAATCAGCTTCGTCGCCCCTTCCCCATCACCGGCGATCTCTTTGGCGAGAGAGATACAGACCTCATTGAGGGCGGTCTCAAAGGCATACGGATCGACCTCCCCGGCCAGGCCGTTCGCCATGACAATGACGGTATCGCTGGTGCTGGTGTCGGTGTCTATACTGATCATGTTGAAAGAGGCATCCACCGCACGCCGCAGCATCGGACGCAGCGTGTTCGCAGGGATGGCGGCATCGGTTAGGAGGAACGCCAGCATCGTGGCCATGTTAGGCTCGATCATGGCGGCGCCTTTGGCGATGCCAGCGAGCACCGCATTGCCGACCGGCTTCGCAATGCACTTTGGATGGGTGTCTGTGGTCATGATCGCCTGCGCTGCCAGTCCGAGCTCGTGCGGACGCAGTTGTATCCGGAGGCGACCCGGGATCGCCTGCTGGAATTTTTCTAGCGGCAGTTGTTGGCCAATGACGCCGGTGGAACTTGGGATGACATCTTCAGGAGCAATGTCCAGTTCTGCAGCGACCAGGCCCGTAATCTCGCGGGCGATCTCTATGCCACGCTGTCCCGTAGCCACATTGGCGTTTTTACTGTTGATCACCAGGGCTTGGGCATACCCGTCCGCCAGTCGCTCACGCCCAACGATCACGGGGGCCCCGCAGAACAGACTCTGCGTGAACGTGCCCGCCGCCGTGGCTCGTACCGTGGAATAAATCACCGTAAAGTCCAGCGTCGTATCCTTGATGCCCAGGTTGGTCGCCATACTCAGATAGCCCTGAGGATGCAATGGCAACGTCGGCGCAGTTGGCATGGGCCTCCCTCCCTTCAGGATGACAGCGTTAACAGTAGCCGTACTGCTGCTCCAGGGTAGTCAGACTGCTGTCGATGATCTCCACGATGCGGTCGACCTCGGCGCGTGTGATGCACAGCGGCGGCGACAGCATAATGATGTGCGTGGCCCGTGTCAGCAAGCCTTTGTCCAGGAGCAGGGTGTTCAGCGTTTTCACTTCCTCCCCGTCCATGGCGAATTTTTCTTTCGTGGTGCGGTCTTTCACCAGCTCGACGGCGATCAGGAGTCCGAGACCGCGTATGTCTCCCACTGTTGGATGCGAGCGCAGCCCCTGGAGTTGTTCCAACAAATACGCTCCCATGGCCGCAGAGTTCTCAACCAGGCGTTCGCGTTGCAGAATATCGAGGTTAGCGAGTGCTGCCGCACAGGCGACCGCCTGACCGCCAAAGGTCAAGAGGTGCGACAGCCGTTTCCCGGTGTCACTCGCGAACGGCTCCACGACTTTGGGGCGGCAGATGGCCGCAGCAATCGGCGCATAACCACTACTCAGCCCCTTAGCCATGGTCATGATATCGCCCACGAGGCCCCAGTGTTCGGAGGCAAACATCTTGCCCGTGCGTCCAAAACCCGTAATGACCTCATCGACGATCAACAAGACGCCATGGCGGTCACAGATCTGGCGCAAGCGCGGTAAATATTCCGGCGGCGGTATAGCGATCCCGCCAGACGCGGAGATGGGCTCAGCAATCACCGCGGCCACTGTTTGCGGCCCTTCGTGCTCAATGAGCTGCTCAATGGCGTCAACGCAATAGACGTCACAGGCGGGATAGGTATGACGATAATCACAGCGGTAGCAGTAAGGGGGGGCAACGTGCAAGGCACCATTCATAAACGGGCTATAGTATGGTTCGGTCATGGGCCGTGTGCCACTCACGCTCATCGCCCCAAACGTTGCCCCATGGTAGGAGCCACGCCGCCCAATAATCTTAAAGCGTTTGGGAAAGCCAGCGAGATACTGATATTGTCTGGCAATTTTGATGGCTGACTCGACCGCTTCTGAGCCCCCACTGCAAAAAAACACCGTGGAGAGATCACCGGGCGTAAGCTCGGACAGGAGCGTGGCGAGTTGAATCGCCGGCACGGTCGTCATTTGGGTGGAACTGGCATAGGCCAGGGTCCCGGCCTGCGCCGCCATCGCTTCCCCGATTTCTTTCCGTCCATGCCCAACATTGACCAACCACAGACCGGCCAGACCGTCAATATACTCCTTGCCATCAATATCCTTCAGGATACAACCACGCCCTTCGACCATGATGCGCTTGCCTTCCTGGCTGGCAGCCAGAGCGCGCCAGGAAGAGGCGTGGATCCAGACGTGTTCATTACCAGCCTCGAATAATGCGCTCGGGTCAGCCTGAGCAGGGACACTGGAAAAGGTGTGAGGGAAGGTTGCCATAGGTACCCTACTCCTTTCAGGGAAGACAGCCGGCACAATGGATCAAACACCACCTGCCATGACCATATCAGAGTTCAGGACAAAAATACAGCGGCGAGGCAATGCAAAGCTGTGCCGCATTGCAGCATGAAGCACTGTGTATTGCTAAAGACATCCTGGAAGCCGTCCATGCCCTCGTCAGTTCGGTTGAGAAGCTGATACTGGTACTCCTCTAGCTGGACCTCCTGCGGAGGGTGTGGTATAGAGGGACTGGAGCGAGCTGGTTTGGACGCCCTTGAGGAGCAATGGGCGTAGCAGGCATCAATGCTGCAGAGGAGAGAACTATGTTAGGGGAAAAGCTCGGTGAATTCCAAGGAAAGATCACTGGTCAACGCGTACTTCCTCCTGATGGTTCTGGCCCTAAAGTCGAAACGTCGTTTGAAATCAGTGGGACGATACTCGGCATCCAAGCCACCATGATGGGCACGTACTGGGCAACCGTTCGACCCGATGGGACACTCTACGGCGAGTGCCCCATGCAGGGGATCATCATGACCCAGGGTGGAGAAGTCGGGACCTGGACCGCCGCCGGTGTGGGACGATTTACAGGGCAGGGCGCTGCAGTGAGCTACCGTGGAGCGATCTATTTTCAGACCGTCCCCACGCAACTCGCCCACCTAAACCAAGTCGCCGTGCTCTATGAATGGGAAGTGGATGCACAGGGGAATGCCAAAACGCCATTTTGGGAATGGAAATAACGGTAGCCCACAGCTCCCCTATTGCCCAGCCAAAGCGAGACCACCTGCACGGTAGTATGCACCATGCACGGGGGGCAGGATGAGCGGGGCTCTGCTGCCATAGGGCATTAGAGAGCGTCGTCTGACGGGGCACCCTGGGCCAGCCAATGCTGGAAGGGCTGCGAAGCTTCAGCCAGGCGCCACTCAGCCAGGACTTCCAGGGCCATAGCACGCACCGGGCCGTCGGCAATGCCGCTCGCCTGGCAACGCTGCAGTAACCAACTCTCGAAGGCCACCGGCTCTGGATCGTCCTGCACCGCTCCCGCAAGCAAGTCTCGCTTCATGGTGAGGCCGATGGCATCGGGCGTGGTGTTGCGTTTGCGCCGCTTACGACGTCCCTCAGAGGCATCCAGGGTGGCGAGCAACTGGCGGCAGACATCGGCAGGTCGCAGGGTGGACATGGCCGGTCCCCTCCACTCGGCTGGCTCAGACATGCCAACCAAATATGGTGCGCTGGCGTGCGGGCAAGGCGACCAGACGACAGGCCAGCGCATAGCCCGGTCGCTCGGGGCGCGTATAACCGCGGTCGAGCGCCGCCACGTCGAGTGCAATCGTGGTGAGGTCATGCAGGGTGACGGCATAGGCAGGCAGCGCCTGGAGTGTAGTATGCGTTTTGAGGTAGCCCTTACACGTTGCGCAGGTATCGATCTGGCCTGTAACGCCGTGCTGCTCCGGTAGCAACACACCCAGGCGCTGATGGTCCATTTCACTACAATAAGGACAGCGCAACCAGGCTGTGTGCCACGCTGCCCCACAGCGAGCACAGCGTAAGGTGCGAGTATGCTCCAGGCCACGCACCTCAGCCAGAGTCGGCCAGGTACCGCATATCGGGCAGTATCCATAGGACCACGCATGGGGAACTTGAGGGGCCAGGCGCTGCCCACAGGCTTGCAGCAGTGGTATCACGGCGAGGTGTGCAATGGCTGCCAGGGCGTGTGGATGCGCCCCTAGTGCTTCAGCAAGCGCCGTCAAGCGCGCGTGCTCCTGACAGAGCGCCGCTTCTAAGAGCGCCAGGACGTCTTCCTGGTGGAAATTCACCTGCAGCAGAGCGGCCTGCCCTGGAGCCGTGTTCTGCCTGGCCAGCTTCGCCAGTGAGCGCACCCAACGGCCTACCCTGCGGGCGTCCACGTGGCAGACCATGCCAGCGAGCAGCGGCGCCGCCGCCGGCCGGGCGAGGCACGGCTGTAACACGGCTTCCTCCCACACCGGGTCGTCCAGAGCATACAGGATGGCCTGCCAGAGCTGCAGTGAAGATTGCCACTCTGGGTATTGGTGCGCCAGGCCCTCCAGACGCCCACGGATATCGTGCCAGTTCGTCGACTCCTTGCGCAATTCATGGCTCCTGGTGTCTTGCATTCTTGAGCAGACTTTGCCTTGCCTCGCCAGGAGTGCTTGGCACTGGGCGACACTCAAAGGGGAGCTGACACGGGGTATGGTAGTAGGGCTGGGCCCCGGCGTGCATTTCTACCACCGCATCACGGTTCCCCCCAGCGCCACCAGCGCCACCTCCGCGGGTCCGGCTGGCCTCTGGACTTGTGCAGGCACCGAGTCCCACGAGCAGCATGAGCAATACCAATGTGCCAGCTCCACGCCACATTGTCTACACCCCTTCAGAAGAGAGAATGACCACGACTCGCAGGAGAAAGCCGCCGAGCAGGACCAATACGGCTCCTGCCGGAAGGCTCAGGCGCCCCAGCAGGCGCGGACGCCACTCGAGGGACAGCGGGATGAGGATCCCGGCGAGCACCACACCGACGAGGAGCACCAGTCCCCAGACATTCATCCAGGTGCGCAGCACAGGGCCGAGCGACACGGTCAGGATGATCAACGCCAGCAACTCCAGGATCAGTGTACCCCTATCCATGCGGGCCAGCCAATAGACCGTCTCGCGCGTCCGCGCTCCACGCAGCAGACCGAGGAGCATGAGCAAGGCCGCGGCGGTCGAGGCGCCTGATAACAGAAAGAGCAGGCCCAGCCACGTGGTATCGGCCCACAGAGGCCGGTTCGTCACTGACAGGAGCGCACCCGTGTAGCCAGCCAAAAAGAAGCCACACAGACCACCCAACACGGCAATGAGGTTACCGAGCACTCCAGCGTGCAGCGGGCGTAGCAGCCTCCAGCGCATCTGTCCTGCCTCGTGCAGCGCCCCCAGAGTGGCTAGCAAGGCGAGGCCACTGAACAGCAATAGCCCCCATGCCCCAACAGACATGGGTGACCAGTATTTGAACATTGGCAGGCCACGCTCTGACTGAATCAGCATGTGCCAGAAGCGCTCAGGGCGTTCCAAGTCCACAGTGAGCAGGATACCACTCACGACCGCGCCGAGCAATGCCACATAATAGCCGGTCCGTACTATCGGCCGATCCTGCGGCCGGCCGAAAAGGTTGAGCAGAGCTGCCAGGAAAAAGCTGCCACCAGCAATGCCGCCGATGAAGAAATACAGCACGATGAGCCAGCGCCAATGGGGTGCTGTGGTAAAAAAAGTATCAGACATGGCGCTCCCTCTCATCTACCGTGCCGCTCGAGGTCTCATCAGGCTCTACCACATCGCCTCGCGTACGCAGACTGAAAAGCCCAAACAGCCCGAGCACCACTGCACCCAGGGTAGACCAGAGCGCGCTGAACGCCAGGTTACGCGTCGGCAGCTTGGGGTGGCTGGGAAGGCCATAAGCTTCCGGCTTGTCAACGAGCAGATAGAAGGCATTCAGCCCTCCCAGAAAGGTAGGATCAGCTCCATAGAGATATGCCCGCGCCTCTCCGCGCGCATGGAGCTGTTGCATGCGTGCTTGGGCGCGTTCGCGTAACTCGCGGATCGGCCCAAATTGAATCGAATCCGTCGGACACGCCTTCGCACATGCCGGCTCCAGGCCATGCTGCAGGCGGTCATAGCACAGGGTGCACTTTTGCGCCGTCCCCGAGGCCGGGTTGATCTCGATGACGCCGAACGGACAGGCCGCAATACAGTCGCGACAGCCATTGCATACGTTGGACTGAATGACCACCGTGTCAAACTCGGTACGGATGATGGCCCCCGTCGGGCACACCTCCAGGCACCCGGCCTGCACGCAGTGTTTGCACACGTCACTCATCATGAGCCAGCGGCCGTCGCGGCGGTCGGCACTAAACTGCTCGACGAATTTGACGTGCCGCCAGTGGATGCCGTCCAGACGGCGTGTGTTGTCATAACTGTTACCGCTGAGTTCCCGCACGCCACCGTTTGCAGCCGGTAGCTGGTTCCACTCCTTACAGGCCACCTCGCAGGCCTTGCAGCCGATACACACCGTGGTGTCAGTGTAAAATCCCATTGCCTCGGCCATCACGCTCTCTCCACATTGCACACGAAGGCTTTGCCTTCATGAATGGATACGTTTGGATCCCCGACCATGGCCGTCAGCTCGTTCACCACATCACCGGTAACCACCCCCTGCCAGCCCCAGTGCCAGGGCATACCCACCTGGTGCACGCGTTTGCCGGCGATGGTGAATGGGCGCAAGCGCCGCGTCACCAGAGCCTTGGCCTTGATGATGCCACGTGGTGTGCTGACTTTGACCCAGTCAAGGTTGGCAATGCCCTTCTCCTGGGCCAATTCCGGACTCAGCTCGATAAACAGCTCGGGCATAAGTTCGGTGAGCCAGGGGTTCCAGCGACTCATGGCCCCGGCCAGGTAGTGTTCCGTCAAACGGTACGTGGTGATCACATACGGGTAGCGCGGGTCACCCACGGCGACGAGCCGGTTGTCATCGCGTTGCCAGTGCTTGAGCACCGGGCTGTTCTGCTGCCTGTACAGCGGATTCTGGACGGGCGTTTCGGCCGGCTCATAGTGTGTTGGGAATGGGCCGTCTTGCAGGCCACTGGGCGCGAACAGCCAACCCACACCGTCAGGCCTCATGATGAAGGGTTGGCGGCCAGAAAGGGCAGCCAGCCCGATACCATCGGGCTCCCCTGGGGCATCGGGCGCTTTGGTAAGCGCGAAGTCCGGTACGTCATACCCCACCCAGCGCTGGCCATCCCACCAGACCCACTTCTTGCGCTCGCTCCACGGCTGGCCCTGCAGGTCGGCGGAGGCACGATTGTAGAGCACCCGCCGATTGGCTGGCCAGGCCCAGCCCCAGTTCAGGTGCGCACCCATGACGCCCGGCGGGTCGGGCTCCTTACGCGCTGCCAGGTTTTTATCTGGGGCCGGAAAGACTCCAGAATAGATCCACGAGGCGCAAGTCGTGGAGCCATCGTCTTTGAGCTCGCTGAAGCCGCTGAGGTGACGGCTAGTGGCCGTCTCGTAGCCGTTGATCTCCTTCAATATTTTGAGCACATCCGGCTCGCCTGGGATACTCGGCGGCTGCTCGGGCTCGTAATCCCAGAGCAGATTGTTAAAACCCTGATCGCGTGGCAGGGTGCTGGCGGCATAGCGCTTTTTGAGGCGCTTGCCCAGTTGGTAGGTGAACCAGGGGTCCGAACGGCAGTCACCCGGGGGATCAGCCGCCTTGTAATGCCACTGCAGCATCCGTTGCGTATTGGTAAAACTGCCTTCGAGTTCGGCGACCTGGGCCGACGGGAAGAAGAACACTTCGGTCTGAATATCCGCCGGGCGGAGCTCGCCGCGCTCCACCTCCGGGGCTTTGTACCAGAACGCCGCCGTCTCAGTAATGAAGTTGTCCTTGATCACGAGCCACTCCAGGCGGCGTAACCCCTCGCGCTCGACGCTAGCGTTGAGAGACGTGGCAGGATTCTGGCCAATGCACAGCATGCCCTTGACGCGGCCTTCCGTCATGGCCACGAACATGGGCATGTGGGAGTGATCGCCAATGACCTTCGGGTGCCAGGCGTAACCGAAATCGTTATCAGCAGTGGCAGCAGCGCCATACATGGACTTGAAATACGATACCAGAAAGGCCGGCATGTTGGCCCAGTAGCTGGTGGGCTGCGCCTCAGCCACCAGATAGTCAGCCAGGGTGGCGTGTTTTTTGAGGGCCGAGGGCGCCGGCATGTAGCCGTGGATGCTGTGATACAGCGTCGGGATATCGGTCGAGCCCTGGATGGAGGCATGCCCGCGTAAGGCCATGATGCCGCCGCCCGGACGGCCGATGTTCCCCAGGAGGAGCTGCAGCAGCGCACAACAGCCAATCATCTGCGGCCCATAGGTGTGCTGCGTCCAGCCCACGGCATAGGTCCACGCGGTGGTGCGCTCGCGGCCAGAGTTGGCGAGAATGGTCTCGGCTACGTTCAGAAAAATCTCCCGTGGGCAGCCCGTTACCTGTTCGACCATGTCTACAGTGTAGCGGCTGAAGTGGCGCTTGAGGAGCTGAAACACCGTGCGCGGGTCTTGCAGCGTCTCATCTCGGAGCGGTGGGGGTTTGCGGAGCGAGCGGATGAGGGGCTCAAAAGGTGGGCCCTGAGGGACGGACTTGACACTGTCGTGCTGATCCGGGTGGCCCGACGGGTGCTCGATGCGTCCGCGCGGTTCTGGGGGTGCTTCAGTGCGAGCGTACTGCCAGGAGGAGCTGTCATACATGCCAACGAAGCCGTTGAACGGCCAGGCTTCCGTGCCGCCAGTGTACTCCATCAGGCCAGAGAAGACCCCCTCCAGTTCCTCTGTATCTCGAAAATCCTCGGCAACGATCGTAGCAGCGTTGGTGTAGTGCACCAGGTAGTCCTTGAAGAAGGGCTCGGTATTCCAACGCTCATTGTTAAGCACGTAGTGGATCAGCCCGCCCAGCAACGCAATGTCGGTGCCAGCCCGAATGGGCGCATGCAGATCAGCCATAGCACTGGTGCGGGTAAAACGTGGGTCAACGTGGATGAGCTTGGCGCCATTGGCTTTCGCCTGCATGGGCCAACGGAACGCGACA
>Ga0075431_100007372_pt1 | contig 10955 bp, 7 predicted proteins | sample RhiMetdeltSRZDD5_FD_75297 | JGI IMG/M metagenome (GOLD analysis project Ga0075431, IMG submission 75297) | Populus rhizosphere microbial communities from Tennessee, USA - Rhizosphere MetaG P. deltoides SRZDD5 | ecosystem: Host-associated > Plants > Roots > Rhizosphere > Soil | place: USA...
CAGGCGCATAATGCGTTTCAGCTCGAGGAAGTCAAAGACGAGCTTGTCTGTGGGATCGAGCTCGCCCGTGCACCGCGACGCGCGCGCGGTAATTGTGCCCATGGAGTCCCTCACACCGATGGCCGGCATAAGTAATGAAATGGGCGGAGGAGAAGACCAGATCGTCTCTGGAGACCGAAACACGAAATTAACCGCGCTGCGCCAAGTACTCCGGCGCGATCGGACCATTTGTCGTTATCGGATATCATCGGGCCGGCCCCGCGCCTGAGGAGAGTCGTCATGCGGATCTTGCTGCTCTCGATGCCCGACTCTTTCGAACACACCCCGACGATCGCCGTGCGGATGCCGAACGGTGCACTCGGGTCCCTTGCGGGCAACGTCGATCCACATCACGAAGTTGCGATCGCCGATCTTGTCCTGGCCCAGGGCGCTGTTCGTCAAACAGTCGAGCAGCTGACGTCCACGATCAGGCCCGACGTCGTCGGACTCTCGGTCATGACGTTCCAGCGCGCAACCGCCCGTCGCATGATCGCGCTCGTCCGCGCGCTCAAGCCTGACGTCCGCATCGTTGTGGGAGGCTACGATCCGAGCCTGGCGCCAGAGGCATGGGTACACCCGGACGCCGGCGCCGATGTGATCGTGCGCGGCGAGGGAGACATTACCTTCCGCGAGCTCCTGCGCGCCTTCGAAGCCGGACGGCCGCTCGACCGGATCGACGGGCTCTGGTTCCGCGACGGCGCCACGTTCCGCCGCAATCCGCCCCGCGCGATCAGCACGATTGAGAAGGGCGAGATACGCCCTCCCAGACGTGCCGCGCGCGTCCTATCGGGTTACGCCATGCTCGGCCGGCCGATTGACGTCGTGGAGACCTCGCGAGGCTGCACATTCGACTGCAGCTTCTGCTCGATCATCCAGATGCGGGGACGAAACTTTCATCGGTTCTCAATCGAACGGGTGATCGAAGACATCGCCGACGCGCATGCGCGCGGCGCCCGCACGATCTTTTTCGTCGACGACAACATCACGCTCGACACGGATCGGTTCGAGGCGCTTTGCCGCGCGATCATTGCTGCTGGACTGAACCGGATCGACTACTTCGTGCAGGCAATGACTGCCTCGATTGCCACCCACGGCGAAACGCTTGCGCCGCTGATGCAGCAGGCCGGATTCCGATACGTCTTTCTCGGCATCGAGAACATCCTGGACGAGGATCTCGCGTTCCTGAAGGCGCGCGCCAAGAACAGCCGGCAACGTGGGGGCACACGAACCAACACGGCCGCGGCGGCCATCGATCATCTGCATCGCCACGGCATGCTCGTCGTCGGAGGGCTCATCGTGGGCAATCCCGACGACCGGCGCGAGTCGATTGCCGCCAACCTCACGTTCGCGAAACGCTACATCGACTGGCCGTACATCCAGCACCCGACGCCATATCCGGGTACGCCGATGACGGCGGATTTCGAGCAGCGGAATCTGATTGTGAATCGGCGACTGGAGGAGTACGACGGCACCACGGCCGTCACGCGCAGCGCGCATCTGGAACCCGACGAGATCGAATTCATGCGTTGGAAGGCCGAACGGTGGATGAAGGTACGCCACATACCGACGGCCTTCCGCCACGACCCGCTCTTCGTGCTCCGGAACGGGGCGAAGATGCTGGCGCACACGTTCCGCGGAAGCACGTGGCGGTCGCTTTGCGGGCTGGAGTCGTCGCGCGAGGTCTTCGCGCGATATCGCGCGATCCGTGCAGAGGAGCGCAAATACCTGGATTTGCCAGACCCGGCGCCGGCAGCGGACGAAGGGCCGGGATCCGGCCCTCATGTCTCGGCTGTCGCTCTACGCGCCTGACCCCGGCTGCGGGACGATGCGGATATACGGCTTCGGCGATTTCCACCCCTGCGGGTAGATCTTCTTCGCCTCATCGTCGGATACCGACCCCACGATGATGACGTCTTCACCGTGCTTCCAGTTCACGGGTGTTGCAACCTTGTGCTTCGCTGTCAACTGCAGCGAGTCGATCACGCGCAGCACCTCGTCGAAGTTGCGTCCGGTGGTCATCGGGTAAGCGATGATCAGCTTGATCTTCTTGTCGGGTCCGATCACGAACACGTTCCGGACGGTTTGATTGTCGGCCGGCGTGCGTCCCTCGCACGTGCCGACCAGATCGCCCGGCAGCATTCCGTAGAGCTTGGAGATCTCCAGGTTGGTGTCGCCGATCATCGGATAGTTGGGCGCGTAGCCCTGCGTTTCCTTGATGTCGTTCGCCCAGCGCTCATGGTTTCCCACCGGGTCGACGCTCAAGCCGATGATTTTCACGTTCCGCTTGTCGAATTCCGGCTTCAGCTTGGCCATGTACCCCAGCTCAGTGGTGCACACAGGTGTGAAGTCTTTCGGATGCGAGAACAACACCGCCCAGGAGTCGCCGATCCACTCATGGAACCTGATGCGGCCTTGTGTGGTATCCGCCTCAAAATCAGGAGCCGTATCACCAATTCGAAGAGTCATCGAGAGCCTCCTTGCGAGTGAGCATCATACTTTTAATCATAGCTGTTAATCGGGAGTCGATAGTCGATACTCCCTACTCGATAGTCCCTAGTCGAGACTCCCTAGTCGGGTAGCTCGTCGCGACTGCATAGTGCTTACGGCCTACTGTCCACTCCTGAAAAGATCAGTATGCTAAGCGGTAATGGGAAGCGACGCCGGAACGACGCGACGACCGTCGGACGAATCTGACCAACCGCTCACCGCCGATGCGGTCCCGGCCGAGCCTTTGCTCAAGCGTATCTGGTCGCTTCGTTCCCGAGCCGCTGCCTGGCGGTCGCGCAATGGCGAGCCTCGAGCGAAACAAGTGCTTCAGCTGTGCGAGGCGTTGCTATCAGAGCGCGGTGAAGTGTCGGGCGCACGCGTCGCTGCCGAGTTGCTCGCGTCATATCGATTGTTGGATCCATCGTCGCGCGACGCGTTCTTCGACATGTTGACCGATTCTTTCCTGCCCGATCCGGAACAGATCGCGGGAGCGGCTGATGCCTACCGACGCGAGCCCAACGCCCATACGCTCTTGCGGCTGCAGGCGGCTGCCGAATCGCCGCGGCAGGAACTCTTCCGTCGCCTGAACCTGGCCCCTGCAGGCATGGCGGCCCTCATCGAGATGCGCCGTCATCTCCTCGCGTCGCTGCGGGCGCACCCGGAACGCGCCGGCATTGATGGCGACCTGGCTCACCTGTTCAGGTCGTGGTACAACGGCGGTTTTCTGATGCTTCGCCGGATCGACTGGCAAACCTCCGCCGCCGTGCTCGAGCGGCTGATCCAGTACGAAGCCGTGCATCAGATTCAGGGCTGGGATGACCTCCACCGCAGGCTCGCGGCAGACCGGAGGTGCTATGCGTTCTTTCACCCCGCGCTCCCCGGCGAACCGCTGATCTTCATCGAGGTTGCGCTTACAGAACGGATCAGCACGCGGGTTCAGCCGCTTCTCGATCCGAACGCGGCGGTTCTGGATCCTGCCAGAGCACGCTGCGCCGTTTTCTATTCGATCACTCACTGCCAGGAGGGATTGCGAGGAATATCTTTCGGCAGCCTGCTGATCAAGCAGGTCGTAGAGGACTTGCAGCGCAGCTTTCCGCGGACGAAAAGGTTTGCGACGCTGTCCCCGATCCCTGATTTTCACAAGTGGCTGGCGACGCAGCGTACCGACATCCTCGACCGTCTCGAGTCGCGTGCAGCGCGCCTCAAGAACGAACCAATCGCAGCAGACCTGCGCGACGAGCTTATGCAGCTGTGCGCGTTCTACCTGACCAGCGCGAAGCAAGGAAAGGCACCTTTCGACTCGGTCGCTCGATTCCACCTCGCGAATGGAGCGACACTCGAACGCCTCAATTGGCTGGCCGATACATCCGAATCCGGGGTTCGCCGCTCCTTTGGATTGATGGCGAACTACGTCTATCGCCTCGCCGACCTCGAGCGGAATCACGAATCGTACGCCCGGGACTGCAACGTCATCGCCTCTCGTCAGATCGAGCGCCTTGCCAAGCAGTCACGACTCACTACTCAAACCGCCGCCGCGGGTTAGAACCGGAACCCGTTTCACAATCGCAGGGCGGGCCTTCACGGCCCGCCTGGTGCGGCGTAAAGTAAGGCGCGGCGTAAAGCCGCGCCTTACGTGAGTTCAGGAGGACGTCATGCGAAAAGTGATGCTTCTCGCGGTAGTGCTCTCGATTGTCCTGCAGTCGCGACCGGTCATCGACGCCGCGCAGTCGCAGCCACCTCGATCGACCGAGTCGATCAAGGAAGAAGTGGTCGTCGCGACGCGGATACTGTTCGATTCGGGTTTCCTCGACACAGCGGGTCACGTGAGCGTTCGGCTCGATGCCAATCGATTTCTGATGCCATGGCGCCGCGCGCCTGAGCTCATCGTCGCTGACGATCTGATGGAGTACGACCTCGACGGACGAGTCGCCGATGCCCGCGGACGTGCGCTCGTGTTGGAACGCTTCATCCATGCAGAGATCTACAGGGCGCGTCCAGACGTCACCGCCGTCGTGCACGGTCACACGCCGTCGCTCCTGCTGTTTTCGTCGAGCAACATTCCTCTGCGGCCACTCTTCTCCGGCGCCGGGTTCATCGGACAGCAGGTTCCTGCGTTCAAGAATGGCGATGCCGGCGGTGGGGTCAACAACGCGGAACTGGGACGCGGCCTGGCTCAAGCGCTCGGCAAGAGCAACGCCGTGCTCATGCGCGGTCATGGCGTCGTGGTCGTGGCCCCTTCAGCGGTGACACTCATTCAGCGCGCGATCAACCTCGATACGAACGCGCAGCTCGTCGCACAACTGCTTGCAATGGGCGACAAGGAACCCATGTACATCAAGCCGAACCCCGATGCGGGTGGTGGCGGTGGCGGTGACAACGCACGGGAGTGGGAAGCCTATAAGCGCCGCGCTGAAGCATTAATGAAGCGTTAAAGGCTTGACCCCGTCCGGCTCTTCCGCGGTCGGCGAGACTCGGTCTGCAGTTGTCGTTTTGACGTAGTCGTCCCGGTGGCGTTGCCACCACAATTTGACAACTCCGCAAGGCCGGGTCTAACTTGTGGGTGCTCATGCGGCGCCTTCGTCGCGCACTCGGACTGGTTGCGCTCGTCTGGCTCTCGTGCCAGGCGGGACTGCTCGCGACTGTACCCATCGTCCTGTGGGCTGGAATCATCGACGAGCTGCCCGAGTGCACATGCACGCACGGTGACCACGCGATGTGTCCGATGCACCATAAGCCGGTGCGCAGCTCGTCCATCTGTCTGCTGCGGAGTGCTGGTAGTGGCGGCGCCGCTGTCGTCGCGTCGATCTTCAGTTTCGTCGGCGTGCTCACATCGCCTACTCTGGTGATGATTCCTTCGCCAGCTCCTTCTCCCGTCAACATCCCGGCCACGACGGTCTCTCGTGGGCCAACGGCCCCCGATCCCCCACCTCCCCGCGCATAACACGCCAAAGCTTTTCGACCACTGAGGCGCAGGTGTGCCTCGTTCGCGTGTTGTGTTCTCTCTCTTGGGGTGTGCAAGTGAGACGCGTAGAAACTATCGCCCTTGTGGCGTGGCTGGTCGCATGGGCGTGTCCTGTAGCCGCTCAGCAGTCCATTGAGGGCGCCAGTGTCGGCGGGCGCGTAAGCGACCCATCGGGAGCGGTGATCCCTGATGCACAGGTCAGCGTGCGGCACCTGGATACGAACGTGACCGCTACAGCCGTGACCGATCAAGACGGACGCTTCCGGTTCCCCTACCTGAGGGTTGGCCCGTACGAGGTAATTGTCCGGCAACAGGGGTTTACGGACTTCACACGGCTTCTTACGCTGACGGCTGGTGCTGCATTCGAGCTCCCGGTGTCTCTGGCGCTCGCTGGTGTCGACACGAACGTCACGGTTACCGGCCAGGCGGCCGTACTCGAGACTGCCCGAAGCCAGATCACCGGCACGGTTTCCGATGTCGAAGCGAGGAGCCTGCCGTTGAACGGCCGAAACTTCCTCGAGCTGGCGCTCCTCGTACCCGGCGTGTCACCCACGAACGTCGCGAGCACTCAGATCTTCCCGGAGACATCGGCGGTTCCAGGGGTGAGCCTGTCGGTCAGCAGCCAACGCAATCTGTCCAACAACTTCATCGTCGATGGCCTGTCTGCGAACGACGACGCCGCCGGCTTGAGCGGGATCACGTACGGGATAGACGCGGTCGAGCAGTTTCAAGTGATTACGTCAGGAGGACAGGCCGAGCTCGGCCGCGCGCTCGGCGGCTACATCAGCGTGGTGACCAAGAGCGGCACGAACAGCCTCCACGGCACCGCGTACGACTACATTCGGGACGATCGTTTCAATGCTGTGAACGCGCTCTCGTCCACGAAACTGCCGATGAGTCAGTCGCAGTATGGCGCGAGTCTTGGCGGACCCATCGTGTCCAACCGAACGTTTTACTTCGGCAACGTCGAGCAGCGCGCACTCGATCAGGCCGGGTTCACGACGATCTTGCCGGGCAACGTGAGCGCCGTGAATACCCGCCTGGCGGCGGTCGGCTACCGGGCTCCGCAAATCACGACAGGCGAGTATCCAAATCCCGTGGACTCCACCAATCTCCTGGCCAAGGTCGATCACCAGGTCAGCGGCCGCGACCAGCTGAGTCTTCGCTACAGTCTGTACGACGTAAGCTCGGAGAATTCGCGCGGCGCAGGTGGACTGAACGCCCCGAGCGCATCGTCTGCCCTCGACAACCGCGACCAGACAGTCGCCGTGGGCAACACGTTAATTCTCTCGTCTCGAACAGTGCTGGAATCGCGCGCCCAGTTCGCGCATGGCGATTTGCAAGCGCCGCCTACCGACCTGATCGGACCCGCGGTCAGCATTGCCGGCATCGCGTCGTTCGGCAGGCTGTCGAGCAGCCCGACGGGACGGCTGAACCGGATGTACCAAATCGTCAATAACCTGTCGCATCACACCGGTGACCATGCGTTCCGGGTTGGCGCAGATTTTCTGTACAACGATGACCGCATCAGTTTTCCGCGTTCGGTGCGCGGTGCGTACACATTCTCGTCGCTCGAGAACTTTCAGAGTGGCCTCTATAACAATGCCGGATTCACGCAGACGTTTGGCGCGACTGAGGTCGCGCAAACCAATCCCAACCTGGCGATTTATGCGCAGGATGAATGGAAGGTCGGTCCGCAGGTCACCCTGAATCTTGGACTGCGGTACGATCTGCAGTTCCTCGAGACCATCGACACCGATACGGACAACCTGTCGCCCCGCTTCGGCATCGCCTGGTCGCCATTCGAGTCGCGTCGTACCCTCGTTCGAGGCAGCGCCGGACTTTTTTTCGACCGGGTGCCGCTCCGGGCGCTCGCCAATGCATTGTTGTCGGCGGGAAATACGACCGATCTCGACAATCTGCGGCAAATCGCTGTAAGCCTGTCACCCACTCAGGCGGGTGCGCCGGCGTTTCCGAACATCCTTGGCACTCTGGTTCCGTCCGTGACGTTACCTAACCTGACGACGATGGACCGGAACCTGCAGAACGGGTATTCACGGCAGGCCAGCGTGGAACTCGAGCAACAGCTGGGTGACCGCGCCACGGTGAGTGTGGGCTACCAATACCTGCGTGGCTTGCACCTGATCATGTCGGTGAATCAGAACGTACCGACCTGCGTCGCGTCTGGAACCAACAACGGATGCAGGCCGAATCCTAATTACGCGAACAACAGCCAGTACTCGTCGGTGGGTGATTCGAACTATCACGGGTTGCATGTCTCGTTCATGCAGCGGCCGACGGCCTGGGGACAGTATCGCGTCTCATACACGCTGTCCAAGTCGATGAACAATCTCGGGGAGTTCTTTTTCAGCTCTCCGATCGATCCCTTCGATCTCTCGAAGGACTGGGGACGCTCGGACGACGATCAGCGGCACCGCCTGGTGATCAACGGCGCGGTCCAGACCTCGATGGAACCCGCAACGACCGCCTGGGAGCGACTGACTCACGGGTTTCAGCTGAGCGCCCTCGTGCAGGCGTACTCCGCACTGCCGTTCAACATCACGTCCGGCATCACGACAGTTCAGGGCACGGCTGGCCGGCCAATCGTGAACGACGAGTTCATCGAACGCAATGCCGGCGTCGGGAGCGACTTCTTCAATCTCAGTATGCGGCTCACTCGCGTCGTCCGCGTGACGGGGCGAGTAAACATCGAGGCACTGGCTGAGGCGTTCAACCTCACGAATCGGCGTAACGTGCTCACGCGAAATACCAATTTCGGATCGGGCGCATACCCCACGAGTCCGTCGCCGACATTCGGTCAGATAACAGCCGTTGGAGAACCGAGGAGCATTCAGTTTGGTTTGCGGGTGAGGTTCTGACATGACGCGAGACCCGATCGCCCGGGGCCCGAAAGGAACCGGCCTACGGACGACGTCGATCGCAGCCGCGTGTGCGGCTGTGTTTGCGTGCTTTGCGTGTACCGGGCGCCCGGCGGAACTCGCCGTGAACGGGCGTAGCAACGCTCAGCCATCGATCACCGCCAGCGGCCGATTCGTCGCCGTTACATGGGGAGCTGCGGACGCTGACGGAGCGACCGATGTCTACGTAGCCACCAGTCGCGATGGAGGCCGGACCCTCGGCACCCCGACGCGTGTCAACGACGCGGCGACGGTTGCGAGCCTGTCCGGCGAGCAACCTCCACATGTCGCGTTGATTCCACGTGCCGGTCGTGATCCAGCCATCGTCGTCGTGTGGACTGCGAAAGGAGCAACCGGTACGCGCCTGCTCTCGGCGCAATCGGACGACGGCGGCAAATCGTTCGCACGTCCGACAGAAGTCCCGGGGACCGACGCGCCTGGCAATCGCGGGTGGCACGCGGTGACCACGGACCGCGACGGACACGTCGTCGCCGTCTGGCTGGATCACCGGGAGCTTGCCCAGGGAAGTGCATCCGGTGCCGGCGCGAGCGCCTCCGGACACAATCATGCGGCTCACGGCGCACAGCAGACGGACGGCGCGGCTCGTGCGCAGCGCTCGAAACTGTTTTTCGCGAGCCTCGACGGTGAGGCCACCGCTCAAGCGTTGACGGGAGGCGTGTGCTACTGCTGCAAGACGGCGATTGCGACGGGTGCGGACGGATCCGTCTATGCTGCCTGGCGGCATGTATACACCGGCAATGTCCGTGACATCGCGTTTACGGTGTCGCGTGACGAAGGGCGGACATTCGCTGAACCTGTCCGCGTGAGCGAGGATGAGTGGGTCCTCGATGGCTGTCCCGAAAATGGTCCGGCGATTGCGATCGACGCCCGCAACCGCGTGCATGTGGTGTGGCCAACGCTGGTGGCGGGGTCGACTCCCGATAGCGAACCGACTATGGCGTTGTTCTATGCCGTGTCAGCGAACGGCGAGCAGTTTACACCGCGACGACAGATTCCGACAGAGGGTGTGCCGCGGCATGTGCAGATAGCGCTCACCGCACGCGGTGACGTTGTGGTCGCCTGGGACGAGCAGGCCAATGGCGAGCGGCGCGTGGCGCTCGCACGTGCAACAGCCGACAGCGGCGGCTCGACGGTCTTTACGCGCCAGGCGATGGGCGACGTCACCGCTTCGTACCCGGTTATCGCCACGACACCTGACGGCATTGTGGCGGCATGGACGAGCGGTAGGGCCGAATCAATCGTTCGGGTCGAACGAGTTCCGGATTAAACGACGTCCGGAAAGCAGCCTGTTGTGATCAGTGGGTTGCCGTGGGTCGCGGCTTAAACGCGTCAACGATCGGCGAGCCGTCCCATTCGTCGGGTTCCTCGATGCCAAGTAGCCACAGGACGGTCGGGGCGGTATCGAAAGTCATGATCGACGAGCCCTTCAGCGCGCCGGCATTGACGCCCCGTCCCCAGGCGATCCACGGAATCGTAACGTCCTGAGGATCGCTGGTGCCGTGGCCGTATGCGTGACCGCCATGATCGGCGGTTACGAGGAGCGAATAGTTGCCCTTGCCGTACGCGGTGTCTGCCGTCGCGAGAAGCTGGCCAAGCGCCGCGTCGGCGGCCTGAACCGCAAGTCCATATGCACTGCTCATCCATCCTGACGCATGCCCGGCCACATCGGGATCCGGGAGGTGCACGAACAGGACGTTAGGTCGTTCGGTTTGGAGATAGTTGCGAACGTCACCCACGGTCCTGGCGGCAGACCATCGCCCGAACCACCCACCCGGCGCCTGCGTGAAGTCGAGCGTGCCGGGACGCTGCAGCGGGCCGAACTTCGCTTTGCTGAAGAACGCAGCCGTGTGGTAGCCATGCTCGCGGGCGACGCTGAACACCGTCGAAAAACCCACGACGTCGACCCTGGCGCTGGTGACGTTATTCCAGAACACGCCGTGTTCGTCGGGGGGCTCACCACTCAGCATCGACGTGTGCGAGGGAAGCGTGGTGCTCGGCATGATCGTGTTCGCCGAGAGTGAATAGCTTCCCTCGCCGATGAGCCGCTGTAGTGTCGGCGCGGCGAACCGGGCGATCGCATCGGGACGCAGGCCGTCAATCGATACGAGCACGACGTTTCGTGTGAGGCTCGCCGACGGGGCCTTCAGCTCGGGATCCATGGCCTCCGAGCGCATGTACCGAGGACCGCACGCAACCGCCAGGGAAATCAGAGCGACCGACAGAACCGCAGAGCTGAGAACGCGCATGTCCATCTATTCTAGTCGGTATCCTTCTTGGCCCGGATCTCGGTCAACATGACCGGCGCACTCGCGAAGTTTTCGAGCTCGATAGTATTGTCGTAGGCCCGAATCTTCGTGGCCACAGACATGGTGCCCTTTCCGTGTCCGTCCCGGTCGAGCTGCATTTGAATCACCGTAAATGGGTAATCAATCGACCGGGGCTGCCGCGAAGCCTCCCAGAAGCCTATCGGACGATCCGTGGCAATTACGATGCGGCGCCCGCCCTCCTCGGTAGGCGTTTGCTGCGCG
>Ga0075431_100007375_pt1 | contig 10949 bp, 15 predicted proteins | sample RhiMetdeltSRZDD5_FD_75297 | JGI IMG/M metagenome (GOLD analysis project Ga0075431, IMG submission 75297) | Populus rhizosphere microbial communities from Tennessee, USA - Rhizosphere MetaG P. deltoides SRZDD5 | ecosystem: Host-associated > Plants > Roots > Rhizosphere > Soil | place: USA...
GAACCTCGGGGAAGTCCTATCTCCAGACATAGTGCCGTCCTATCTCCAACCGTGATCAGTCGGAGCCACTCGGCGCTATCGATACCAGAGGCACAAGGCGGCCTTCCCCGGATGCGCACGGCGAAGGCGCTGCCGGATGAGGCCGTTGCACGGCTGCGGGCCAAGGGCGGCAGGCCTCGCCGGCCCGCTCTTGGCATCGGCAAGGTCCTGGGCACCAGCAAGAGCACGACGCACCGGCTTCTGCACCAGTCGCCGGCGCCGGGCTGGTGCGGCTCGACACGGGCCCCCGTGGGGTCAACGTGGCGTTGGCGAGATGACCCAGGACCGCCCGCACCAATGCTAGGTGGACCATCCCCCAATTGGCCGGCCGGGTCATCTCGCCGGGCTCTCCCCAGCGCCCATATTGGACTAACTCCGTGGGCACTCAACACACAAGCGTGACCACGTTGGGGACTTGATGGGATTTTGCCTCGGGACCCGTGGGCCCGCGTTCCCCCGCGCGGGTTGTCGTCTCCCCCGGGTGGGTGGATGCCTGCCATGCCGCGAGCGCCTACCCAACCTTGAAACCCCTGTGATGTGCTCATAGTTGTATTAAGCACGTCGGCTTGTCCTCCCCCGTCGGCCGGCGTGAAGCGAGTGAGCCCAAGACCCCTGCTCCCCTCGCAGAGGCTGTCACTTGCGCCGCCCTCGGCCGAATAGGCTGGGGGCGTTTTTCTTTCAGGTCGCCAGATTTCGCCGCGGCTGCAATCCCGACCGCTGGTCCCCTGTGAACCGCCGCCCACGGCCACGGGCCAAATGCGGGCCGCCAGCCCCCATCGCAAGAGACCTCGCCGGCGAAGGACGGGGACAAGGGGGACCATGACGTGGATGGTCCGCCGTCGGCGCCGCCTCCGAGGCCACGCGGGCACCTCGACTATCTCAAGAAGGAGATCGCCGAGCGACTCTCTGAGACCAGAGGGCCTTATTTCCGCTCTCGCATCGAGAGTACGCTCAGACCCATGAAAAAGCCGACCGCAAGTGAAATCGAGGCCGAAGCCCGCAAGATGTGGGACGAGCGCGAGTTGAGCTTCCCGCCCCATACTCGCCAGCGCTGGGAACAGGGCTCACTGCTGGCCCGCAACCACATGCTCATGGAAGCGCGCATAGTCCTCGTGGGCGACTAGAGCTAAGCCGCCACCCGCTCTACCCGCCGTGCGGCATACGTCGCGTCAGGGCCCCGCTGCGGGGCCCGTCGGACCCGACCCCATGTGCGGTGCGGTGCGCCTGGGACCGGGCCCGATCGGCGCGCCGGCTGCCGTGGCGGACCCATCAGCACGTGCGTGCGGCGTTCAGACTACAGCAAGGCTTAAGCTTGTACGCAGCCCTGGCGTATGCTTGCCGCCAGACCGGGCTCCAGAAGGCGCATTGCCTCGACCTGGCGTTGCTGCCGCTGACGTTACCAGCGTGCGCCGAATGTCCGCACCGGCCGGGCGTTACCCGCTAGGGCATATGAGAAGCTGGACCGCACATCTCAGGTCATGCTTTAGTGTTTGCATCCGCGTAGGGGGTTTAGTTCATGCGTTGGCTTCTGCCCTGGCGGTCCTGGCCAGAGTTCCTTGCTGATAATCCGTGGGCCACCCATATCGCTGAGTGGTTGCACGTTGCAAAGAGCCTGTGGGACCAATACCACAGCATCCTCATTCTTGTCGGCCTATGGCTCGTGGCGCGGAAGCTTACCCGCGAGCGCGGACGGCTAGAGGAGCGCGTCGCCACCCTCGGTCAGCACGTCAAGGCTGCCATAGAAGCCTCGGATACTGCCATCGCGGCTGCCAAGGAAGCTTCGGACGGAATTGTGGCGGCGATCATCACGGCTCAGCCGAGCCGCGTTCAGGCGAACGGGGCACATGTGGCGCCGAACGCAATGCCGCTGCCTCAGCCAACTGACTACACTAACTGGGAGCGGATCAGCGCCATCTGGAGCGAAATCAAGGACCGCATCGACCTAAGAATCGAAGACATCCCGCAAAAGCGGGTGCGCTCAAAGTACAGCCATATGGGACGCCGCACCTACCGCGAAATCATCAACGCTCTATTGAAAGATGAGGTGCTCAAGCCCGGCATTGCCGTCAGGCTCTTGCAGTTGGATCATGCGTATCAGGTGCTCCGGTTCAAGCCTAGGGAAGTTTCTGCCGCTCAGGCAGCGACGTTCGAAGAAGTATTGCAGATGGTCAACGGGTCGCGCGCCCTCCCAGCTCTGCCGAATGAAGCGATCGGGGAACCGGTTCAAGCGACGATTGTGGCGGTTGCCGAGCCGGAAAGCGGTGCGAGGCAGCAAGACACAACTGCGCCGGCGGCCGTGCGCGCGGCATCGTGAAAGATCTGAGTCAGGTCGTCCCCAAGCAATGCCTCGCGCCAGCTGCCGTGACATTGCTCGACCCGCGTCTCGGCGGGAGGTCCAACTCAGTACGTGTGCGGAGCGCCCAGACCGGGCCAAACGCTGCGCGTGCGATCCCTAAGCTGATCGATCCTTGACGCGAAGATTCCGCTTGCCAGACTTGGCCGCGTGACATATGCAACTATTCACCATTCGTTTGTGGTTGTGTGTGCACACTCATGTGCGGACCCAAGCGAATGCCGACGCGCCTATGTCAGGCGACCGGGGCGGTGCTCCGGGTTCCGAGCGCATTGCCCTGTTCGCTGGACCCGGAAGCCTAGCAGTTTCGAGCCCCGACTTCGTCCAGCAGACACGGCTAATGCGGCGATCTGAGCCGCTACCGATGCTGGAGAAGCCTCATGAAGATTGAATCGAAAGAACGAGACAAGCTGCAGCTTTTCAGCCAGCGCTCAATTGGGAACCTGACCCCGCGGGACAGGGGGTGGGTGGAGCAGCCGTCCGAGAACATCGGACGCCCGACCATACTTGAGGTTGCCCTTTTCCTCATCGCCTTCGGTGCCGCTGTCGCATTCGCCTATGCGATTGGACGCCAGGTCTACGAAAGCGTCGCCTCTGGCATTGCCGTCGCATTCTTTGCGTGGGTTGCCTTGGTTTTGCGTCGCTACCTGCGTTGAACACGAAGATCGGGGGGCAATTGATCGACCGCCCCCCGAGCCACGAACGCCGAGTAGCCCATCTCGTCGCTCATGCTGAGCCCGTGTGGCAAACGGCGGTGCTGGAGCGCCAGGGCGACCGCGCCGAGAACCACAATCATCATCACCGGCGGCACCATTACCATTGATAGTGATGGTACGAAGAACAGGTTAGCCCCCGTCAGGTGCCACCGCAAAGTGCCCGATGCGGAAGCCCGCCCGGCATTGGATCAAACTTGCCGACCCGCACGTTGTTGATAGGATCGCTGCCAGTCGACGACCACGGGCGGCGCAGATGTGGTTGACCCGGCCGGGGCATACCTGGCGGAATGACTTCAGCTACCCCGTGGCTACTTTGGGAATGTCGTCTGATCGGAGGCGAGAAATGACCGCGTTCACCATGGGCGATTTATTCGTCGCTCTCGCAATTGGTTTGCTTGTTGGCGTCGTTGTCGTTGCAGGTTTCAATTCGCAGCAGAGCTCCAATAGGGTCGCGTTGAATGCGCTCCGGAAGCGTATGGGATCCCTCTACACTATTGCGTTATTCGCTACTGGTGGACTACCGACCGCGGCATTGTCGCTAGGCGCGTCGATGAGGAGCCTGCCAACCCTACTCGATTCCGTTGTGCTGATAGTCTTGATCGGCTTGGGCATGATCGCGAGCTACACACTGCTCGGCAATGTACTCAAGCTGACGGAGGAGTGTATGTCCGACAATACCGCAAGATAGATGTGTCACGGCGGCGCGACGGCGGCCCGCAGTCCCTTCAAATGCGGGCGTCAATTGAGTCAGGCCCTAGACGCCATCGGCTCACCTCGTAGACCCTCCCCAATATCCGAGCGCCGGCAACGCGTCGCCGCTGGCCTTCTTGAGGCCGCTGGTGAGCGTCTGTCTGCATTGTGTCTCGCCATCCTCGGCCACCAGGCCGTTGGAGCGGCAGGCATCGATCAGCGCCGCTTCGACCTCGGCGAATGCGAGCACCTTGTGGTGGACGTACTTGCCGAGGACGCAGCCGGTATCGAAGAGCCGCTTGTTGCGCCCGCTGTCCCGCGCCATGGCCGCCAGACGTTTCGCCTCGTTACGCAGCGTCGAGAGCGCGTAGGCGCGCATGCGCTTGTCGGCCACGATGTCGGAAGGCGTCACGATGGCGGGACGGACCGGCTTCGGCGGTGGACACCAGGGACGCAGCGCCACGGCGAGGTCCTCGAGGTGGCGAGCGGATATGGGAACCAGATTGGAAACTGGCTTGCTGTAGAGCGTCCCCTTTGTGAGCCAGCGGTATTGCTCGCCCGTCTTGGGGTGGATGCTCGGGGGCAGCACCGTCTTGCGCGCCGTCAGAATCGATATCAGCGGCTTCTTGGACTTGCGGCCGTGGCGGTCCAGGCACGGCGTCATGAAGTCCCGGGAACGCGGTAGCGGCTCCCCATCGGCGGCGCGATAGAAGCACACGAGACCTCGCCGTCCCTTCTTGGCAACGTTGGGGCGAGGCATCGCTCGCGCGTAGGCGGCGAGGACCTCGGCATCGTCGGTGTCGATGTCGATCGGCACCAAGCCGCCGTAGCCGCCGGCGACGGCGATGCCGAGCTGGGGACGTTCGCGCGCCAGTTTCTCAATCGATGCTGCGGACATCGCCGTCGTGCAGGCCACCTGCCACGCCCTGGTGAGCGGCTTCTTTGAGGCATGGTGCATCGGAATCGGCGAGTAGAAGCCTTTCAGCATGTGCTCGGCATAACGCGCCCACGGTCCACCCTTCATGGCTCACGCCGCCTGCTTCGTCCGACCCTTCGCATGCTTGATCAACTTGTGCTTGATGTAGCCGAGGACCTCGACGTCCGGCTCGGTCTGCACCTCGGCCAGGCCGCGAGGCCATACCCCGAATTTTTCGCGGTAGGCGTGCGCCGCCCACCCATCCTTGAAGCCCCGGCGCTTGGCGTAGTGCGTGAGCATGGACCACCATTTTTGTTTCGTGTCCCTGTCAGCCTTCAGCTTGCCCGGCACCAGCTCGGCGAGCTCGCCGTCACCCTCTGACGACTTCGGCTTGGACTCGAAGCCGCAGCCGGGACACTTGCGCAGCCGGGGCGGCTTCAACAGGCCGCACGAGGGGCACTCTTTCGGCAGCGCCGCTTCCTTCTTCTCGCGCTTCTCTGCCTTCGGCTTCTTCTTGCCGTCGTCCAGCTCTTCGTGGTGGACGTCCGTGATGAAGCCGAGGCGCAAGGTGGTATCGCTGTGATCGAGCACGAGCAGATCCACCTTGCCGGTGCAGGTGCGCAAGCCGCGGCCGATCATCTGCAGGTAGAGCATCTCGCTCTTTGTGGGGCGTGCCAGGATGATGCACGACACGAACGGCCAATCCGTGCCGGTCGTGAACACCCCGACATTGCACACCACCTGCGTTTGCCCCGAGGCGAGACGGTCACCGATATCGTCGCGGCCATCCTTTTTGCGGGTTCGGCCGCCGGGTGTTTTCTGATCGGCGTACTCGGCCCTGACACCGGCGGCCTCGAAGCGCGCACGCAGGGATTCCGCGTGAGCGCGGTCCACCGCGAAGAGCAGCGTCGGCCGCCCCTCGCCCTTGACCAGCCACGTGTCCACGATATCAGCGGTGAGCGGCGCCTTGTCCATCGCATCGTGCAAATCGTCGACGCGGTAGTCACCGCGCTCAGTGCGAACCTTGGACAGGTCCGGGTGCGACGGGGCAAATGCCCTGAACGGCGCGAGCAGCCTCGCCTCGATCAGCTCGGCGAGCCGGATCGGGATGATCAGATCGTCGTAATGCTTGCCGAGGCCCTTGGTCCATGGCGTCGCCGACAGACCGATGAAGGGGACGCGGCGCCAGGCCTCGTGCGCCATCCATTCCCCGTAGAGCGTGTACCAGCGGTGGGCCTCGTCGATCAGCACCAGGTCCGCCGGCGGGATGCGGTCGACGCCGCCTCGGGCTACCAGGGTTTGCACGCTTGCGACCTGTACGGGCATGTTGGGGTTGGTCATGGGGTGGTCGGCCTGGATCACGCCGACCTCACGAATGCCGGCAATCCAGAACTTCTCCACCGTCTGATTGATGAGCGAGATCGACGGCACCGTGAAGAGCACCCGCTTGTGCTTGGCGAGCGCGCCGCCGATGATCGCTGACCCGAGGATCGTCTTTCCGAAGCCGGTGGCGGCTTGGAACATTGGCCGCCGCTTTCCGCCACCAAGAGAACGGCGAAGCAGGTCCATGCCGTGCTGCTGATCCACCCTCAGCGTGAACATTGCGCCCTCATTGGTGCGAGGGGTCTGACCCCTTTTTTTCACATCCAGTGAATACACTCGTCATGACTTGCCGTCAATGCGCCGGCGAGCGTGGGTGTCAGACCCTGCGGGTCGGCAGTTGCACCAGCACCGGGCTCGCGCGCGTATCCCCTCCCTACGTAGGTGGTACTACTTCCCTGGTACCCACTCTTGGACAGTTCTACTTGAGGCGCACCACGTGCGCCTGGTTGGTAGCCATGCGCACTAAATGCGCCTGGCTTTCTTGACTCTGACGATAAGGCCGCAATCCGCGGGTTCGCGAGACAGCTGCATCGTGTCCGGGAAGCTTGGGTAGTACGTGTACTGCCCCAACGTCCCGTCGGGGCGGCGCGGCCTGCTCGTGTGCAGCAGCCCGGCCTTGCGCGCCCGAGTGATATGGTAGCTGACGGCGCGACGTTGCATGCCGGTATCCTGCATCAGCGTCTCGATGCTTGGCCACGCGCCGCGCCCTGTGCTGGACATGTACAGCGACAACGCCCAGCACAGTGTCTTGGTCAGTGTAGGCACTTCGGCCTGGCGGATAGCGTCCTGCCAGCTCCAGACCCCAACACGCTCACCACTCATTGCGCCTTCCCTTACTACGGCCCGACACCTGCCACCGGCTGCGCCCCATCCGGCGCCGGCGGATACCTGCAGTCGACGACGACGAGCGCCAGCATGATGCCGACGCCGAGGACGATGGCGATGATGGCGCGCAGCATCATTCCGCGGCCTCGCGGTGCGGTTCCAACGTGGCCACCAGAGCGTCGAGACGGGCGGCGAGCCTCTCGACGCGTGGCGCGTAGGGGTGCTGCCTGTTATCCAGCTTGTTGAGATCCCGCACCGAGGCCGCGATGGCACGCAAGAGGTCCGCGGTGCGGACGTGTCGCCCCTTCTGTGAGGCGATGAATTCTTCCAGCTTCATGTTTGATGTTCCTTGTTGGTTGTAACGCTCAACGCAACAGGACGCGTTCTGAGGGGGTCTGCGCTGCCGGCACGCTCACCCCTATGTCTGGGTGGCCAAAAACGCGAGACGGGCACTCAGCGGCTTTCTGGCGAACGGACAGCGCTATGCCGCGCGGTACGCTCTCGCGCAGTGCCCCTGGCAGTACGGCCGCTTCTGCAACACGGGTGCGCCACAGAAGCCGAAGTCCGAGGTCTTGGGATCGCCGATCGGCCAATGGCAGTCGCCGTGCTCCAGGTCGACAAGCGGCTTCCGGTTGATGGCGAGGTCCTCGGCGTGAGGTTTGAGAAGGGTTGCCAGTGCGGCGATGTCCGAGAGGTTGGCGAGCTCGAAGCCGCGCTCGCTCTTTTCCCGCGGCGGACGGTGGCCGTTCCATGTGCGCTGGCCAGCCGTTGACCTCGGCTTGGGTGGCTTACGCGCCCCCCCGCTGCGGGCGCATGTCCGCTGCTGCGTCTTCCGTCCCGGCAGCCCGAGACGGTGCACCTTGCCGATTACAGCGTTCCGTGTGCATCCCCCGATTCGTGCCGCGATCTGGCGGGCGCTGAATCCTCCCGCCCACATCCCCTTGAGCGCGTCGACGCGTTCCTCACTCCATGTCGATGCCATCGCTGGTGCCCTTCTGCTCATCCCCCTGGCTCTCCCGCCGCTTCACGGTGCGCTCGGCGCGTTCGGCGCGTTCCCCGGCGTTCTCTCCTCTCTGTGCGTCGTAGCTAGTCACCCGCGCGAAATAGGCCGGCGCTCGCATCGCATCGCGTTCGGCTTTCCAGTCGATGCGGGGGATGTCGTTGGCGGGGGTCGTCATGTGGCGCGCTTCCTTCCGCCGGGTCCGCCCTCTAGGAAGTTTTTGACGTCCTTCCCGCGAATGCGGCCCTTGACCTTTTGCCCTCCGATTTGCCGCAGATAGCCATCGTCGAAGGGGGGATCGGCGGTGAGTACGAAGACGCCGGAATCCGGATGCACCCTACCGCGCTCTATGAGGACGTCGATCGCTTCGGCCAGGATAGGCAGAACAGCTCTTTGGGACGGTCTGAGGTCCTGACCACGAAACTTGTGTTCGACAGCCCTCAGAACTCTGTTAGCGCGCTTGAGCAATGCGCCGTCGATATCGGCCCAATATAGTTTCTTGCTTAGCCTATCATGGACGAACTGGCCGATGGCGCTGGAGGACTCGTCTGATTGCCGCTTGGTCTGATGGATCATGCGATCCTTGCACGTCGGGCAATGCTGAACCGGGCATTTCATGCGGCGTTCTCCAATCTCAGATCGGCGCCGACGGCGTGCCGGCCGAGATGCTGCGCAGCCCGCAGGAATGAACCCGAGCCGGCGAACGGATCTACGACGGTGCCGCCGGGATCGGTGAGCTTCTCGACGATGTAGAAGACTTCCTCGATCCCCTGCGCCCACTCGTGGGCGAGCTTGTCGGGCTTGGTCCCGCGCACTCTGTCGGCGACGAATTCCTGATTGGCCCGCCGTTCTTTGACGAACCAGAGGATCGGCTTCCACTCGATCAGCACGAACTTGCCGGGCATCTGCTGGCCCCCGTGGCGATGCTCGAGCGAGAATGTCCACCAGTAGCGCAGGTGCTCGCGTAGTTTGTCGAAGGTCCAGGGAAGAATGGATTGGCCGGTGTAGCAGATCAGGGAACCGCCCGGTTTCAGAACACGGGCAGCGAATGCGCCAAGGTCACCATAGAGAGGGATGTCTTTCTCGGCGTAGGGCGGATCGGTCAGCAACAGGTCGACGGATGCATCCGGGATATCGGCGAGCACCTCGCGGAAGTCGCCGGCGCGGATATTCAGCTCGGCGGCGATGGCGGCCTTTTCGTTATCCGACGGTTGCTTCTGACGGCGCACCATTTTCCGGTATGCGCGGTCCACTTTCCCGGTCTTGTCCATTTCCTCGACAAGATCGCCGAACCGCTCCGGATCTTCCTTGGCCGCCTTGACGACGGCTATTTCTTTCTCGTGTGTCTTCCCGCTCACGCCAGCGAATGCGGCGACCTTGTCACGGGCGCGGTCGACTGAAACCCTTGTGGAAACTTTCCCAGAGGGTTTTTTCTTCCCGCGGCCACCTTCCTTCCCTCGCTGCCCAGCTTCAATCTGCCGTTTCTTCGCCTCGTCTTTCGCGACCGGCCATATGGCTTCGGTGATCGCGACCCGCTCGCTCGGCAGGAAGTCCAGACGGACGGCGTTTTCGGCATGCTCGCCCCGCACAACCTTCTGCAGATCGACGATGTGGATGGGGATCGCCTTCCTGCCGAGCTGCTCGAATGCCCTCAGGCGGCGCTCGCCGGCGATCAACTCAAGCTTCGGGGTGACCACGATCGGGTGCAGCAAGCCGACATCTTCGATGGACGCGGCAAGCCCCGCGATGTCGCCAAGGTACTTGCGGTGTCTGGTGCCCACCTTCACGGCCGCGATCGGCGCCGATGGTGTTGACCTGCCCGCCATCCCTCTTGCCCTGGTCCCCAATTCGTTGTCTGTTCAACACATCCCGAGATGAAAACGCCCCCCGGTGCACGGCCGCACCGAGGGGCGTTTGGCAGTTGATCCGGCGCCACCGTATGACCCCGCTGGGGTGGGGGCGGCCCATGGCGCCGGACCGATTTCTAGGGCGACTGCCCGCCCCGAGGATTCGGGCCGCTATTGCGGGGTCCGGCCGGGAGTCGTCTGCCCCCGCTTGCGCCTTCGACCGAGCTGTGGCCCCTCTGATAACCAGTTCGGGAAGGCCGTCTCGACCGACCGGACCCCGCAATAGCGGTGACCGCGATTACCAGCGGCTACAGGACGCGTCATACATAAGTCCCGTAGCCTCAGCTACTACGCCGCCTTGCTTTCGGCCTGCGGCAGCGGCTTGCCATCAGGCGTGAGGCCGAGCACTTGGGGATGCAGGATGTATCCATGATGCACGCACCACAGATGCACCCGGTAATGGTACCCGTTGGGGACACCAGAGGGTTCACCACCGTCCGCCGGCTTGGCGAACCAGTTGCACACGTACTGATGCGTGACGCCGAGCCAGCGGGCCATCTCGCGCTTGCCGTTCGTGACCATGCCGTTGCGGCCTTTCACGCTGTAGACCGCGCGGAAGGCCTCCAGCAGCTCGGCCTGTGAGCGGATACGCTTTGCGTTCTTCATATCTAGTGAATACACTCGACGTGATTGTTTGGCAAGGGGCTTCATTTTGGCTCCTACTTAGAAGGGTGCCTCGGGGTGGCGAAGAAGAACGTGAGCTTCAGCGAATGGGAGGAACGGATGCCGAAGGTGGCGCCGGCCGAGATAGGGGCCCGGCTGGAGGCTGCGCGAGAGGCGCTGGGGATTGAGACTCAGAAGGCATTTCTGGCGCCCGTGGGCATGAGCCAGCAGCACTACAGTAACATGCTGGCCGGGACGAACGTACCGACGGTCTATCATCTGGCAGCCTTCTCCGAGACCTACCGGTTGCCTATGGATTTCATCGTGTTCGGTAAGCTGGAAGAACTCCCGTACAAGATCCACGACGATGTTGCCGCCCGCCTGAATGCGGCCAACAGGAAGAACACGAAGAAGCGCAGATCGGCATAGGCCGCGCCCGGCGTGCGCGGGTCATAATTCCGCACCCACCTCCTTAACATTGCGCTTGCAACCTCGGCAGTAATGCACGTCTTGGACG
>Ga0075431_100007377_pt1 | contig 10949 bp, 8 predicted proteins | sample RhiMetdeltSRZDD5_FD_75297 | JGI IMG/M metagenome (GOLD analysis project Ga0075431, IMG submission 75297) | Populus rhizosphere microbial communities from Tennessee, USA - Rhizosphere MetaG P. deltoides SRZDD5 | ecosystem: Host-associated > Plants > Roots > Rhizosphere > Soil | place: USA...
CGATGGGACGTTGCCCATCGACGTCGCTGACTGTGGCGCTGACAACTGGCGTGAGCTGGAAACCTGTCCCAACGCGGAACGGGCACAAAAGCGGATCCGACAGTTGATCGAGGAGAGTTCACAATGACTCGCACTCTGCTTCTCGCCATCTCCGCAGCGTTCGTCGTGCTGGTAACGCCGGTGATTAGGGCGCAGGCGACGCCTGGAGTATCTGGCCAGGATCTGTCCAAGTACCGGCAGTTTCAACTCGGCATGAGTCTGGCCACGGTCGCCGGACAGGCCGACATCAGTGCTGAGGCGCGCGTGATCCATCGACGCCCGGAGCTGATTCAAGACCTGATGTGGCTGCCCGCGCCCTCCCACGTTCCCGGGGCGTCGACGCAGGGAGACTCGGCAAGGAAAGTCCTTTTCAGTTTCTACAACGACCAGCTTTTCCGAATCGTGGTCACGTATGATCGGGAACGAACCGAAGGGCTGACGGCTGAAGACGTGGTCGAAGCCATTTCGGCGACGTACGGACCTCCCATGGTGCCAGTGACCGGGAATAAGCCGACGTCGGCCCCAGCGGGGGTCGCCAGCGACAAGCTCTTGGCGTATTGGGAAGATTCGCATTATTCGCTCAGCCTCTTCCAGTCCTCGTACCTGTCCGCGTTCGGACTGGTGGTGCTGTCAAAGCGACTGGATACGCTGGCGAGGGTCGCGACCGTCGAAGCGATCCTGCTCGATGAGCAAGAAGCTCCCCAACGAGAGATCGAACGTCAACAGAGCCAGACGGAAGAGAGCCGCGTGAAGCATGAGACGGCCAGACGCGTGAACAAGGCGACGTTTCGCCCCTGACGCGCCAGCTGTGAGCTTTCTTTGGGCCGGCCGCGCTCAGCCATCCCCGCCAAATCGCCCAGCTTCCAGGAACGCCACGATCTCGGGGTGGCCCGTCTTTTTCGCCCAGGCTGCCGGAGTTGCCCACGGTTCCGCGTCCGCTTCAATCGGATCTGCACCGCGCTCGATCAGGAGCTTCACCATTTCGACTCGTCCCCAACGGCACGCCCATCCAAGCGGTGTGCTATGGAGCAGATCGTCGCGGACGTCCAGGCGCGCGCCTCGGTCGAGCAGCAGCGTCGTATATGCGACTCGATCGCTTGCCGTGAGTCCGCCCCGGGAGGCGGCTACTTCATGGATCACGGTAGTGCCTCGTCTGCTTCGAACATTTGGATCGGACCGGTCCAACACCAGGCGAAACGCGTCGAGGTGACGAGAGCGATCACTCTTCGGACCCAAGTACAGTCCGTTTTCCAGAATGCCGTGCCATCGTGGATCGTCTGGTGGCCAGTCGGTTGCCGCGAGCGCCAGCATGACGATCTCAGGTGAGGGAGACTCGATGGCGCCCCACAGGAGATCCTGCTCGACGCTCGACCCCGGCCCGGCGGCACCATCCTGAGTGCGGCCTTCGGCATCTTCGGCGAGGAGCCTTGCGGCATGCTCGACGAGACCGAGTTCTGCGACAGCCACTGCCGTCAACCGGCCACCGTTCTTCTCGAGGAGCGCCATCATCGATTCGTCGCGCCTCTTGTACGCTTCGTACATTGCGGAGGACGACGCGTAGACGTTGGTGTTGGGACTGGCGCCATGCGTCAACAGAATCTCAGCCATCGTGACCTTGGCGGATATCGCGCACGCGCGTAGTGGCTCTCCCCACGTCGGCACGACTTCCTCCAGGCCTTCGACTCGGCCGGATTCGTCGGGGTCCAGTCCCAGGTCGAGTAGAAGCGCAAGCATGTCGGGCCGATCGGCCGCGACGGCATGGCTCACGAGGCCGCTGCCGTTGTCGAGCATGCCGTCGGCATGACGCGCACGCAGCCAGGCGGCATCTCCGGTCGCGATGGCGACACGAGCAGTTTTTCCCGCGCCGCGTCCGAGGAGCATTCCAGCAATCGATTTCATCAGACGAGGTCTGTCTGCAGGCGGCCAGAGGTGCGATTCGTCTCCAACTGCGTCCAGGGGCGTTTCGCCATTCTTCGCACGCGCTGTCGGATCTGCGCCGCGGTCCAACAGCCACCCGGCCAGCTTCGGCCAAAGGCATGCTGCTGCCCAGTGGAGCGCTGTTCGACCGTTCACATCGGCGGCGCGAACCAGCTCCGGATGCGTTTCGAGCTTCGCAATCATCGCGTCCTGGTCGCCTCGCCGGAAGGCATCCATGAGCCCAGCAGCCTCCGGGTGTGGCAGCGCGCTGAGCGGAGCGGACGCGGAGCGGCGGCTTTCTTCGTCCTCGATAATCCTGACGACCTCGTCGTAGCCACGCTCGACGGCGAGCGTGAACGCAGTGGTCGCGGCGCGATGCGGCCAGATGCCTTTTCGCGCGTCGGCGCCATGCTGCATCAGGAGGCGGACGATTTCCGGCCGCTGCTGCAGCACGGCATGGTGAAGCGCCCGATGCTCGTCGTTCTCCGCGACGTCCAGATCCACGAGCTCGGGGCGGGCCGTCACCATCGACCGCACGGTGTCGAGATCGCCGTGACGCACGGCCTCGACGAGCCGACGAACCGTCATGCCGTCGACAAATGCCTTCAGCTTGGACCAGCTGTCAAAGCCGTGGGCGCGTGCCATGACGAGTTGCGCGTCATGGAGGGCGAAGGTCGACGGGTCGGCCTGGCGATAGTGGGCGTGCACTTCCTTCGCCGCTTCAGAATCTCCAGTGCGAAAGGCGTCGAGCAGTTCCTTGGCCTGCCGCTTGAGCTGATCGAGATCGGGGCGGTTGCGAAGCGTACGGGTAGGCAGCGCGTTGCGGGGCATGATGAGCTCCTTTTCCGGCTGCGCCAGGGCGTCAGCCGAGGGCCCGGTGTCCGCTCACTCGGGCAGAAAGAGTTCATCAGTGTGTTGAATTCCGGGAACCCATATCAGAGTGGACGCAGTCCTTCCCGCGGACACGGTGGCGCCCTGATTGCGCCACACGAAGCTTAGAGCGTCCCCGGCCACGGAACAAGCCGTAGACTGCCTACAGCCATGGCCAAAAATTACGAGAGTAGAGGAGAGGAGAGCCTGAGTCGCGGATCCATCGTTCCGCTGATCAACCTGACCATAGGTATCCTGGCCGGCATCCCGTTTCTCGAGAGCCTGGGCGCGCTACGAGGCGCGGCCCTTCGCAACCCGTCAACGGCAGACGATGTCGCCGTCGTCGATGGCTCTGCCAATCAGCGCCCCTGCGCCAGCGCCGATGATCGTGCCGAGCGTCTTCGATCCACCAGGAGCGATGATGTTGCCGAGCACGCCACCGCTGATGCCGCCGATGATCAGGCCGGTGGTGCCGTCGTCGCGTTGGCAGTAGTAGCGGTTGTCCGAGCCACGGTAGATGCGATCGTTTCTGCCCAGCCGTTGCGGACCGTAACGGTAGTCGTCGCGCCTGTAATAACGCGCCGCATCCCAGTAACCGTTACGCGCGTCGTAGCGATCTTCACGGCGGTCCCGTTTATCCTCACGCCGATCCCGGCGATCTTCGCGACGATCCCAGCGATCTTCCTCGCGATCCCGCCGGTCCTCGCGACGATCCCAACGATCCTCGTAGCGATCCCGGCCATACCTGCCCTGGGCCAGAAGAGACGCTGGCTGCAGGCCGACGAACGATGCCAGGAGCAATACGGCGCTTGCTGTTCTGATACGGTTCACTTGGCCCTTCCTTCGGACGGTTACGATTGACCTGCAGCGGAGGGGGCAAGTGGTATGCCGCCTGTCATTGTCACGAAATGGCTCTGTTTTCCGGCCTTTCCGCGACGATCCGCCGCGGGCCGGCGCCTGCGGGGGACACACCGTACTCGAGGGATGACTGCGCTCATCTCTCGGGCATTTCCGCTCATCTGACAAATAGTCGGCCGGGCCGACGATCCTCATCCGCGCTGCGCGGGAATTGTCAGAAACCTCAGGGCCTGATTCCATCAAATGGGGCGCCGCGGGCACGACTCAGGCATCCCTCAGGTTCTCGACCGGATCGAGCCGCGATGCTCGAGCGGCAGGAATGGCGGTGGCGAGGAACATGGCGAGAATGAAGAGCGCCACAGCGCTTCCGAACGCCTCGCCATCGATCCCGAGGATGCCGTGGTACTCCGATTGAATCCACCGGCTGACCGCAACAGCGGCGCTGCCGCCTACCAGCAGGCCGATGAACGCGAGACGCATCGACTGTCGCAAGACCATCGTCAGTATCGTTCCGGGCGCTGCGCCCACGGCCATACGTATGGCGAACTCACGTGAGCGCATCGCCACGAGGTACGACGACACACCGTACAGTCCTGCCGTGGCCAGCAGGAGTCCAATCCCTCCCAGGAGCACAGCCGCGCGGGCGAGCCACAACTGTGTTGCATACGAGCGCTCGTTGAACTCCGCGAGCGACCCGAGTTCCAGGACCGGCACGCGCGGACCAATCTGGCTGACCAATTCGCGGATGGGCCGCACAAGCGCTGACGAGGTCCCGCTCGTGCGAACGTAAAGCGAGAGCGCGGGTTCCGGTTGGATGGGTGACGGAAGATAGATCTTTGCTGCAGGAAGCTCGCCCCGCTCGAGTCTCGGCTCGATAGCCGCCTCGATCACGCCGACGATGCGCACTTCGGTGGACGACTGGAAATCGCCGGTCCGTGGGGCCACGCGAAGGATGCTCCCAAGTGGCGGGCCATTGAGCGCCTTCGCGGCGGTCTCGTTCACGACGGCAACCTGCGGCCGCACATGCCGGTCCGCTTCCGTGAACCCGCGTCCTTCGAGGATCCGCAGGCCGACGGCGTCGAACAGCTCACCTTCGGCGACGCCCCCTATCGTGAGCTGACCGTCTTCTGCCTTGTCGGTCGGTCGCCAGACGAGCAGGGAAGCGGAAGCCGTGTCGTGGCCAAATGTCCACACGGACGAGTGTCGCGCGAGTCCGGCCGCTTCCACACCTGGCATTCGCGACGCTCCGGCGAGAAGCTCTCGGTAGAAGACCTCCCTCTCGCCTGGCGGCAGCTTCAACGGTTCAAGATCGAATCGTGCAATCAGCAGCCGATCTGCCGAGGTCCCGGCGGAGACAGCTTCAGAGCGAACCGTCGACACGAGTTGCGAGCCGGTTGCGAGGAGCGCGAGCGAGAGCGCGACCTGTGCGATCACCAGCGCGCGCCGCATGCGCGACTGCCCCGGAACCGTGTCGCTCCGGGCCGCAACGGGCCCAAGGGTGCTCGCTGGCTGCTGGGCGGTGACGCGAACGGCCGGCGCCAGCCCGAACGCCAGCGTGGTGACGACGGCGGTCACGACGGTGAACATGAGCACGGTCGTATCGAGGGGGAGTGGGATGTCCCACGGCGTTGCCGCCTGCTGGAGGCCCCACCAGGCGACCGGAACGGCAACCGCGGTCGCCAGCACCGCAAGCAGCGCACTCTCGATGAGCAGCTGGCGAACAATCCTTCCGCGTCCCGCGCCAATCGCCAATCGGATGGCGAGTTCTCGCTGACGTTGCGACCCGCGCGCCAGCATCAGGTTGGCGGCGTTCACACACGCGATCGCGAGCACCAGGATCGGGATGGGCATCACGACCGCAATGCCGATAGGCCAGTTCCTCGGATTCACCCTCCAGACGCGAAGCACCTCAGCCCGTGTTTCCTGCGATGGTTCACTCCTCGATGCGGCAATCCCGCGCGCCAGGGCCGCGGCTCCGGCCTGAAGCTGCGGCAGTTCCACTCGATCCATCAGTCGACCTACGAATTGGAAGTCGCGCTCCTGACGCCCCCGCGCCGCGGCGCTGAGCGGCAGGACACCGTCGGCCAGCCACATGGGAAGCCAGACATCAGGCGGCCGGCCCACGGCCATTCGGCGAGGTCCTGGAGGCCTCGGCCGATCGATGCCTTCAAAGAGCGGGGGAGCGACGCCAACGATCTGCACAAACCTGTCGGCCACGCGGATCGTCCGGCCGATCGCGGACGGGTCGCCGTCGAACTCACGCAACCACAGGCTGTGCGCGATCACCGCAACCTCGGCATGTGTATCCGCGTCGATCGAGGTGAACATGCGGCCCAGCGCCGGGCGCACGCCAAGGACGTCAAAGTAGTTGACCGATGCCAGGACGCCTCGCACCGATCGAGCGTCCGGCAGTGCGACGGTGGTGTCTCCGATCGCGTAAGCAGCAAGGCTCTCCACGCCGGCTAATCCCTGGCGGGCGATCTCGTAATCGGCGGGCGCCGACATCCGGATCCAGCAATCCGGGGCCCCCGCCGCGCGTTGGCTGCGCGGTGGGGTGGAGTTGTCAGGCCGGCCGCAGTTCCTGAGCATGGTGACGCGAGCCAGCCGGTGCTGCGCCGTCACTTCCGGGAAGGGAAGGACAAGCAAAGCGTTCAGCACCGCGAGCGCGGCGATGGTCACTGCCATGCCGATGGCGAGACTTCCGACAACCCAGATCGAGTAGGACCTTGATGACCTCAGTGATCGAGACGCGTATCGGATGTCCTGAGCCACGGCGTCGACCCAGGCACCGGTCGCGCTCGAGCGCACGTGCTCTTTCACCTGCTCGACTCCACCGAACTCGGCGAGGGCCGTGCGGCGGGCCTCGGCTGGCGACATGCCGGCGCCGACTCTGGCCTCAATCTCATGGTCAAGGTACGACTGCAGCTCATCGTGCACCGCGCGTTCCCACGAAGAAGGGTGACGCCATCGGCGGAATGCTGCACAGATGCGAGACCACACGGTCATCAGGCGCCCTCAATGACACGCGCCACGGCGAGCGTGATCGTGTTCCAGCGCGTCTGCTCGGCAGTCAGTTGCCTGCGGCCCGCCGCGGTGATGACGTAGTACTTCGCTCGGCGGTTGTTCTCGGAGGTGCCCCAGTCGCCCGACGCCCATCCGCGCTCTTCCATACGCTGGAGCGCAGGGAACAACGACCCGGGTGCGACCTGAAATACATCGCCTGTCAGGTCCCGCAGCCGCTGCATGATGCCCCAGCCATGCATCGGCTCGCGCATGAGAATGCGCAAGATGAGCAGGTCCAGCGTTCCTTGTGGAATGTCCTTGCGGTCTCGCAACGCGTTGCTCCTATCGGATGCCGATAGAAGGTACGTTCGAGTCGACTCGATGTCAAGTTGCCGTGACAGCGATCGACGGGTCACATGTCGATGGCCGACTCAACGGCGACCGCGGCTGGCAGGGGTTGTGCACGAAAGACCACCCCGGGCACGTATGTCAAGATGCCTCTAAGGAGCCGCGTTGATGAAGCTGAACGATTTGTTGCTGTCCGAGTTCGATCGCGAAGTCACCCGCTCGCGCAAGGCGCTCGAGCAGATGCCAGACGGGAAGAAGGAATGGAAGCCTCACGACAAGTCAATGCAGTTTGGCTACCTGTGTGAGATGGTCGCGACCATCCCGAATTGGATCGCCTTGATGATCAGCCGCGACGACCTCGATATCGCGCCGAAAGATGGTTCACAGATCAAACGGGAAACGTTGAACACGCGAGACGACTACTTGAAGGCGCATGACAAGGCGTCAGCCGACGGACGCGCGGCACTCCTGGGCGCGAGCGACGAGCATCTCAAGAAGCCCTGGAAGCTGTTGGCGGGAGGAAATGTCGTGCTCGAGATGTCGCGGCACGACATGGTGAGCGACACGTTGAACCACCTCGTGCACCATCGTGGACAGATGACGGTATATCTGCGGCTGATGGGCGCCAAGGTCCCCGCGCTGTATGGGCCGTCGGCTGACGACAAGAGCTTCTGATATGGAAAGACCTGTCAATAATTAGCTGAGTGCTCGATAGATTCACCCTTGTTCTGATGCTCGCTTGAGCACGTAGCCCGCGCCCGGCTTAGACAGCCATCCGGGCGCGGGCGCGGTTGGGATCCAGTCATCCGATCGGCCGAGCGGCAACGACGATGAATCACTCTGATATTCGCGGGTTGAAACCGCATGACCATGATTCGTCGGGAGCTGCCTCGCTCTAGTGGCGCGAGTTCGAGACCGAAGTCATCTATCGCATAGAAGCCTCGAGGATTCTCCTTTCGACGTCGGCCGATCGGATCACTGGGTCAGGGCCGCCCACACGAAGCCGGTGAGCTCGCGGGCGACGGCGGTCACAATCTGTTGTTTCGGTTTGCCGCGCGCGGCGAGGCGCTGGTAACGACGATGGAGCCGTTGCTGCGCGGTCCACGCGTGGGCAATGACCGCCGCCGGCGCCCCCTGCTGCCGCGTTCGCAGTGCTGCGCTGACAAACGGATGGTGCCGATAGTGCCAGGCCGCTTCGACGAGTACCCGTCGCAGATGCGCATTACCGGTTTTGGTGAGGCCCCCCTGGGCGCGTTTGGTGCCGCTCGAGTGTTCGGAAGGCACCAGCCCGACGAACGCCATCGTGCGCGGCGCGGTGGCAAAGCGACGGGGATCGCCGAGTTCGGCGGCGATCGTCAGCGCCGTCAGATCGTCGATCCCGCGAAAGCAGCGCAAGCGGTGCACGCGGGGCTGCAACGGTTCGAGCGTGAGCAGGGCGCGGAGTTCGGTGTCGACGTCCCGCAGCCGGGCCAGGACTTCGTCGACGGCGCGCAGATACGCGCGGTGGGTCTGATCGAGGGCGGCAAGGGGCCAGGTCTGCGTCCGGAGCCAGGCGTCATGACGCTTCGACCAGGCCTTCTTCGTGCCGGTGAAGCGGCGGCCGTGCCGCAGCAGGAATTTCGACAACCGATGACGGGCGCGGAGCAGGTCGGCGCGAATATCTTCGCGACACCGCAGCAAGTCACGAGCCGCTTCCTCCTGCTCGGTGGGGATGTGGATCGCCGTCAACGCCCCGGCGCGATATAGGACGGCCAGCTGTCCGGCGTCGCGCCGATCGGTTTTGATGCGATCGCCGGCCCGGCGCGGAATGAGGGCCGGCGCAATCACCTCACACGGGATCTGCCGCGCGGTGAGGGCGCGCCGCAGCTCGAAGCCGCACGGGCCCGCCTCGTAGCAGCACTGCACGGAGCCTCGACGGCGGAGGCGGTCGACGAACCGGATGATCGTTGCCGTGTCCGACGTGAGCGGGTGCAGCGCGGCGGAGCGCTGACCTGGCAGCAATACCGCCGCCACGGTCGTGGCCGCGTGCTGATCGAAGGCGATGATGGTTGTAGACTGCATCACGACCGACCTCCTTTGTATGCGGCTCTGCTCCGAGCTATCGCAGGCTGAGAGTAACCCGCGTCAGATGCAAAGCCGAGGTCGGTCTTTCCATGTTGTCTAGTTCTAGCCGCCAACAATCAAATGCGAGTCGCCGAACTCGTGCCACAAGTATCCAGCCCGTTGCGCCTCGTCATAGGCGCGCGCGAGGTGCGAGGCCGGTGCGTCGCCGCCAGCCGCGGCAATGGCCTGATGGACGATCGCGAGATGCGTGGCGTGCGGTTCGTGAAAGCCGGTGATCAAACCGGTCACCGTGCGTAGAGGCCGTTCTCGCGTAATCACGAGGTTCGTCCACCCCTCCCCCGGAGAGGTAATTCCCCGATTGTCGGTGACAGTCTCGAGCGCGCGAACGACTGTCGTACCGACCGCGACCACACGATGGCCGGAGCGCCTCGCGGTGTTGATGCGCTCGGCCGTTTCGCGCGTGACGCGAAAGTACTCCTCGTAGGGCGCCTCGTGATCTTCCAGACTCGCGACACCTGTGTGCAACAACACTGGCGCGATCTGAACGCCGAGGGAGACGAGCCGCGTGACCAACTCCGGAGTAAACGGCCGCCCTGCGGACGGCATCTCGGCGCTGCCCGGTTCGGTGGCGAAGACCGTTTGATACATCGATTCCGGCCACGATCCTCGGACGTAGCTGTATCGAATCGGGCTACCGAAACGTTCGAGATACGAGAAGACTGGTTCGTCGAATTGCAGGGCCGCGATCCACAAGCGCGACTGCGCCTCCATCGTCTCTACAAGCGGATACGGCGCGAGAATCGTGATGCGCCCGCCGTCCTCCAGCTCGAACGAGGTCCCCGCGCGTGCATGGCGATAGGGGAGCGAGGCGGCAGCGCCGGGGCGCCGCACCTCAATCGTCCAGAGATTTCCGGGCAAGCGTGTGGAGAGGTGCAGCTCGAACCTGTCGCCTCCTATGCGTGCCGCCAGCGCTGCCTTGAGTGTTCCGCTCGTGTTGACGACCAGGACGTCCCCGGGCACGAGCCACCGCGGCAACTCGCAGAAGCGGGAATGGACGATCGTGTCGGCCTCTATGTGCGAGACCAGAAGCCGCACGTCGTCCCGCTTCAGGCCGCGGGCTTCGGGCGGTTCGGCTGCCTCGAGATGGGTGGGCAGCGGGAACGCATCAATCACACCTGCTGCAGCCATCGCGCATCCTCCTGTTGCGCCGCGAACCGTTGCCCGCGAATGGCATCGGGATCCTGATCGAACAGCCAGTGCCAGAACGGCACGGTGACCTCCGGCAGTGGCCGATCCGAGATGTCCTCACCGGGAAACGCCTCCTGGTGCATGTGCGTGCGCATGTCTCCCGGATCCACGAGAATCGCCGACACGTTCTGCCCGCGCAGCTCGGCCGCAAGTGTGCGTGTCAGCAGCTCAAGGGCGGCTTTGGACGCGCCGTACGGCCCCCATCCGGGATAGGCGGTTGTCGCCGCGTCACTCGTGATGTTGACGATGAGCCCCTGGCGCTTGATGAGCAGCGGCAGCGCCAGTTGTATCAAGCTCAGCGGCGCGCCGACGTTCACGGGAAAGATTCGTCCGAAACGCGAGACGTCGAACGCTTCGAGCGGTCCGATAGCACCCAGCTCCGACGCGTTGTTGACGAGCACGTTCAGACCGCCCAGTTGCCGCGCCGCGTCGATCAATCTCGCGCGTACTGGGGCCGCTGCAACGTCACCGTCCACCTGGAGGACGTCTGGCGCGTCACGCGCCAGTTCGTCGGCGGCGATGGCGAGAGTATCGCGATCGCGGCCACCGATCACGAGGCTGTATCCCCTACGCGCCAGGACACGGGCAATCACCAGTCCCAG
>Ga0075431_100007379_pt1 | contig 10948 bp, 9 predicted proteins | sample RhiMetdeltSRZDD5_FD_75297 | JGI IMG/M metagenome (GOLD analysis project Ga0075431, IMG submission 75297) | Populus rhizosphere microbial communities from Tennessee, USA - Rhizosphere MetaG P. deltoides SRZDD5 | ecosystem: Host-associated > Plants > Roots > Rhizosphere > Soil | place: USA...
GCAAAAATTGTGCAACTGTTGCACATGAACTACGACACGTTCATCAACTCGGTGTTCGTGCTGCAGGGACGGGCTGACGAGTTCACCACCCGCCGACCAGGGGAGCGCAAGCGTATTCTGGCTGATATTCTTGGTCTCTCAATCTACGATGCGTTGGAAGCACGCGCGCGCGCGCACCGCAATGAGATGGACCTGGAGGTCAGAACTCTGCATCAGCGTCTCGCCGAGCTGCAGCAAGAGGTGGCGCAGAAGGAAGCGCTGGCCGCCGCTGTCAGCGCTCACCAAGACGCCCTGGCGCACCTGCAAGTGGAGCTGCACAGCACCCAGCAATCCCTTGAGCAGCTCCACCAGCGTCAGAATGCCCTGGAACTACAGAGTCAACGCGCCCACGATGTGGCCCGTCGTCTGCAACAGGTGCAGCACGAACTGCTCGAAGTGGACCAGCAACTGACTGTCCACCAACGCCGCATGGCGGACTACGAAGCCATCCTGCAGCAGGAGAGCACAGTCCTGGCAGGCTATCAGGCGTTACAGCAGCTCAGAGAGCAGGAGCGTGTGTATAGCGTCCAGGCCGAGGAATACTCTACGCTGCAGCAACGTCAGACAGCGTTGCAGCAGGCGGTCACGACGGCGCAATATCGCCTGGAGCTTGAGCTACGCAGTGCGTGCCAACGTCAGCAAGAATTCGAGCAAAAAATTCAGATCAGCGAAACTTTTCTGCAGAATGCTCCCAACATTGCCGCAGCTTTTAGCGGGCTTCAGGAAGCCCGCCAGCGGGACGCCGCCATGGCCCAGACGCTGCAAGAGCGATACAGGCTGGAGCAGGAGAAGAGTCAGGTAGAGTTCCGTATGCAGCAGAAGCGCCATACGCTCGAATTGGAACAGCGTTCCCTGCTTGATCGGCAGCGCGACTGGCAACTCAAAGAGGCGATGCTCCCGACCTTGCAGCAGCAAGTCGAGGATATACAGCTACAACTGACAGAGGTCGAGCAGCAGACTAAGCGCCGCGAACAGATCCTCACAGAGGGCGCTACCATTAAGGCACAATTGGAGACCAGCCTTCCCCAGGCGCAGGAGACCCTGCAGAAGGAGATCCAGGAGCAGGAGGAAAAGCGCGCGCTACTGGCCTCTGCCGGAGCCCACTGCCCCTTGTGCGAGAAAACCCTGACCGACCAAGAGCGGCGCCGGGTCATCCAAAAGCTGAGGCAGGAAGTGACACGACGTGAAGCGCGTATGCAGGAACTGCAGCGCGAGCAGCAGCAATTACTTCAGCAACGGCAAAAATTACTCCTGGAGTACAGACAGGTACAGCAACAGGTGACGCAACGTCAGAGCCTCGAACAACAGTATGCCGCAGCCCAGGTGAGTCTCGCTGAGGCCACGCGGGCACGCGATGATCTCGTGAGTGTATTGCAGGCCCTGCAGGAGCTCGATACACGGCTCACGGCCAGAACCTATGCCACTGAGGAGCTGGCGCGCCTGCGGGAGCTGAGCACTGCTCTTGAGAGCCTCACGTACGACAAGGAGGCCCATGAGGCGGTACAGCGCACGCTCGTCACCCTGGCGGACGCCGAGGTCCAGCAGTCCCGCCTGCAGCAGGTGGAAGCCGAGTTCGCCACCCTCTGCTGCCAGCGCCAGGAGGTCGCACAACAGCTCGCCAACCTGGAGCAGACCCTGCAGAGTGGCCAATTTGCCCTCGTGGAACGGCTGGAGCTGCAAACGGTGACCGAATGCCTCGAGCGTCTTGGATTTAGCCCGGCAGCGCATCATGCTCTGCGTCAACGCATCCAGGAGCAACAGTACGTTGAACGCCAGTATATGCAGCTTGAGGCGGCACGGACGCATCTCACAGAAGAGCGCGCTACCTTGCATCAGCTTGAGGCTAGGAAACAGCGTGTGACCACAGACCTCACCACACTGGAGCATGAACAGCGGCAGTATGCCAGTGAACTTGGTGCATTACAGGGCATACGTCACGAGGTGGCGCGGACAGAGGAACAGGTACGGCTCCTCCGGGAGCGTGAGGGCACGGCGCGGGTTGCTTTGGGGCGGAGCCAATCGCAGTATGAACACTGCCTGCAGCAGGAGATCGAATTACAACGCAAACAGCAACAGCGCGATCAGGCAGTAGCCGAGCGGACGCTCTATGGCGACCTGGCACAGATGTTTGGGAAAAACGGTATCCAAGCTATCATGATCGAAAACGCCATTCCCGAGCTCGAAGACGAGGCGAACCGCATCCTGGCTCGGGTCACGCACAACGCCATGCATCTGACGCTTGAGACACAACGCGACACCAGAACCGGTGGAGTGGCTGAGACCCTGGATATTAAGATCAGCGACGAGCTGGGCACACGCAACTATGAGCTGTTTTCTGGCGGTGAAGCGTTTCGCATCAATTTTGCCGTGCGTGTAGCCCTCGCCAAAATGCTAGCGCGGCGGGCTGGCGCTCGGTTACGCACGCTGGTAATCGATGAAGGCTTCGGAACGCAGGATACCGAAGGGCTGGAACGCCTCGTCGAAGTCATCAAAGCGATTCAGGACGACTTTGCGAAAATTATTGTCATTACCCATCTGCGGGAGCTAAAAAACGCCTTTGAGACCCATATCGAAGTGAAAAAAGATCCGGTCCGAGGCTCGTTCTATCAGATTCTGTAGTACGAGGGATCTGGACCATCGATTGGATTCGTGCACCGCTTCGCACCCCGCCGTGCCAGTAGGGGGGATGCTGCGCTCAAGCTCATGTTGGATCCCAAGGTCTTATGTGACCAGCAACTCAATGAGTGCATGAAGTAACACTTTGTCTCGCTTTGGGTTGGGAAATGGGAGTTGACCCCATCCTCACATCCACGACACTGGAATCCAACATGAGCCTGTATACAATGCTGGGAGTGCATCGCAGAAGCCGGTGTGACGGCTCTTTCCCCTGTGCAACAGGCCTCTATTTGGTCAGCTTCACGGTCATCCCGGACACTGCCAGGCGAAGGTCCACCCCTTGCCCTACCCCTGACAGATTGATGACTACCCCCTTGTCATTCCGCATCGACCCTACCCCCATACCCCCCCCGACTGTGCCCGATGCTGTCGCGGCCACATACGTGCCTTCAAAATCCTTGACTTTCTTCAAGTTATAGACATTTCCTACCCCCGTGGCCTGCTTGAACCCCACTGCCACAATATCAAGGCCACTGACTTTAAAATGATACTGTTTCCCATTGACTAACGTTAGAGTCCCCTTCCCCCATGACCAGCCAACCCCAAGAGCCGCCGATGTGGCGGTCACGGTCACAGTCCCAGAGATATCCGATGGCTCTTGGGCTGTGGCATTGCTCAGAAGACCCCAGAATACAGCGCTCACCAGACAAAGTTTCACGAGTGTGCGATACCTACGGATCATGCTTGTCTCCTTCCTTCACGGTAGTAATAGGCCATGCCGACTCTTTGACGTACTAGAAGACGGCTGCATAGTACCCTTCTATGCAACGGTATAATATCATCCCGTATTCTACAAGTAGATATTCAAATCTCGCATCCCAGGTGGAGAAAGCCAGGAGCGAAGATACCGCACGGCAAATAACGGTTCCCCAGTTCACATTTTTGCCTGGAACAGGAACGCCACCGAATGTTCGGCAAGGCGCATCACCCCCCCAGGAAAAATCCCCATATACAAAATCCCTATCGCCGTAATTCCCAACACCGCCATCGTTGTGGGGGCCAGACGCGGTATCGGTTGCGCTCCGTTTGGCTCGCGCATGTACATGAGCATGACGACACGGGTGTAGTAAACCACCGAGACCACGCTGGTCAGGAGCCCAATGAGGGCCAACCAGTAATAGCCAGCCTGCACCGCGGCACTGAACACATAGAACTTGCCGGCAAATCCTGCAGTGGGCGGAAAACCGGCAAGGGCGAACATAAACAGCGCCATCATCGCCGCTAACAGGGGGTGCGTAGTCCCTAAGCCGGCGTAGTCGTCGAAGGCATAGAGTGGTCCTTCACGTCTGGCCACCACCATGAGCACCGTAAAGGATCCGAGCGACATGAGCGTATAGGCCACCAGGTAGTAGAGGATACTGCTGGCCCCCAGGGTATTGTGCGCCACCAGGGCCACAAAGGCATAGCCGGCATGTGCGATACTGGAATACGCCAGCATGCGTTTCAGACTCTGCTGCGCCATGGCCACAAAATTGCCCAGGATCATGGTTAAGGCGGCCAGGAAGGCAAAGATCGGGGCCCAGTGCTGGACCATGTCTGGCGTCGTAAATCCCTGGAAAAAGACCCGCAAGAACGCGGCAAAGGCTGCCGCTTTGGGACCAGCCGTCATAAAGGCCGTCACGGCGGTGGGGGCACCCTCGTAGACGTCTGGGGCCCACATGTGAAAGGGCACAACGGCAGCCTTGAATCCCAAACCCACGATCAGCAGGGCCATGCCCATCAACAGCAGCGGTGAGAAGTCGCCCTGGCCCAGGGCTTGTGCTACGTTCACCAAGTTGGTGTTGCCCAAGGCCCCATAGATCGTGGCAATACCATAGAGGAAAAAGGCTGACGACAAAGCCCCCAGCATAAAGTATTTGAATGCCGCTTCCTGTGAGTGGGGGTCCTCGCGCAGCAGACCGGCCAGGATGTACGTGGCAATCGAGAGGGTTTCGATCGCCAGAAAGACCATGATCAGGTCCGCCGCAGCGGCAACAAACATAAAACCTGTGGTAGCAAAAAGGACCAATGCATAATACTCACCAGCGCTCACCCCCTCACGCCGCACGTAGCTGGCGGATAGGAGGATGGTCAACGCCGCAATGAGGAGAAAGGTAGCATTAAAAAACGCCCCCAGATAATCGACCACCGCCATGGCCATGAATACCTGCCGAGGCGCGCCGGCCGTGCTGAGCGTGAAGAGGAAGGCGACAAGGAGACCGATGAGGCCTACAACCTCATTCAGATAGCGACTCTGAGGCGTGAGGAACAGGTCCAGGGTGAGGATGACCAGCCCCGTAACCAGGACGGTCAGGTGGGGGAGCAGGGCTCCCGTGCTCTCCAGCAAAGCCGTGGCGTCCATGCGTGTCTCTTGGTCCTCCGTCCGCCTCGCCAAGCTGGCGGGGCTTGCCTAAAGGCGGTACTACGAACGGCAGCACTTAACGCTGCAGCAGGTGCAAGTTATCCACGTCTACAGTGGCGCGGGTGCGGAAAATGGTCAGCAAAATGGCCAGCCCCACGGCTGCCTCTACCGCCGCGACCGTGATGCTCAAGAAGACGAACACGTGTCCACCCATATCCTGATGCAGACGAGCATAAGCCACGAAGCTCAGGTTCACGGCATTGAGCATGAGCTCAAGCGACATCAGCATGATCAGGGCGTTACGCCGCATGAGCACACCAATGGCTCCGGTGGTGAACAAGATCGCACTAACTGTGAGATAGTGAGGCAAAGGGATCATGCTTAGGGGCTCCGCGTGCTAGAGCATGCGACGTTTGGCGAGGATGACCGCCCCGATGATGCCGATCAGCAGCAGCACTGACGTCAACTCAAAAGGCAGCATATACATGGTGAACAGCTTGTTTCCTACCGCTTCGATGGTGCCAAACTCGGGCGGTGGAGTGCCAGCCGGCGTCCGGGGAAACGGCGGCAGTACTGCTACAACCAGCACCAGACCGATAAGGCCAGCGAGAATCCAGGTTGCCATGCCGCCTTCGCGCTGCAGGGTCTCTTCGCGCAAGTTGAGCATCATAATGACAAACAAGATCAGGACCATCACGGCCCCGGCATAGACGAGCACCTGAATGACCGCCACAAACGGACCAGCCAGGAGAGCATAGAAGCCAGCCAGGCACAGCATGGTCACCACCAGATAGATGGCGCTGCTCATAGGGTTGCGATGAAACACCACCATGATGCCACCCCCCACACCGACGATGGCAAAGATCCAGAACAGGAACGTTTCCATACCTCGTGCCTCGTGTGTCTACGTTACCAGGAGGACAATCACGGCTGTGACCAACAGATTGGCCAGGGCGAGTGGCAACATCATCTTCCACCCCAGGCGCATGACCTGATCGTACCGAAAGCGCGGGAGGCTCCAGCGCACGAGCAGCAAGATCCAGCACCACAGCAGCACTTTGATGCAAAAAGTGCCAACCTGGATCAGGGTGACCAGCAGATGGGGCAGGTGCCAGACCCCTGCCTCAAAGGGCCAGTGAAAGCCATCGGCTTGCAGGTAGGGAAACTGCCAGCCACCGAAGAAGAGGGTGGTGACCAGGCCAGCGACAATGACCACTTCGACAAATTCCGCTAGGAAGAACATGCCGAACTTCATACTACTGTACTCGACGAAATAGCCGATAATCTCTGACTCACCCTCAGGGAGGTCAAACGGCGTGCGCTTGTTTTCTGCCACTGCCGCGGCGAGAAAGAGGAAGAAGCCCACTGGCTGCAGCACGACACCCCATTTTGGGATGAAACCCAACAACAATTGCCCCTGCTCCCGGACAATCACGTCCAATTGCGCTGACTGGTAGATCATCAGGATGCCCAGGATAGACAGCCCCATACTGACTTCATACGAGATCATCTGGGATGAGGCACGTAATCCACCAAGGAGGGAATAGTTATTATTGGAGGCCCAGCCGGCAAGCATGGTGCCATAGACTGCCAGGGAGGCGATGGAGAAGATATAGAGAATGCCAACGTTCAAATTGGCTACCTGCAGGGGAATTTCTTTCCCGCCGATGACAAGGACATCGCCAAAGGGAATGACCGCGAACACCACCAGGGCCGGAAACAGCGCCGCCGCCGGGGCCAGCGTGTGCAGCACCCGATGCGCTCCCTCAGGAATAAAGTCCTCTTTAGCGATCATCTTGATGCCATCGGCCATAATGTGCAGCAACCCGCCAGCCGTAATGCTTCCCACATTGGCGCGGTTTGGGCCGATGCGATCTTGCATGAAAGCGCTCTGTTTGCGCTCTGCCCAGGTGAGTAAGGCTGCCAGATTGAGCAAGGCAAACAGCACCACACCCGCTTTGATCAGCACGATCACAAAGTCCAGAAACACCGTCGCACACCCCTCTGTCCTATCTGCCGCTGCCACTGCTTGCCCGCACAGGGACGTTACTGTACTCTTTTATGCCAGCAAAAACAAGAGCGATCCACAGAAGGAAGAACTATGAGAGCAGTGATCCCTGCAGTGCCCCCTGACCTTCTCGCCTGGCGCAAGCGCACTGGCGCTGACATGTGGGACGAAATGTGGGAGGGCGTATTGCATATGGCACCAATGCCGAACCGGGAACACCAGGATCTCGAAGGAGCTATGGAGATGTACCTGCGTCTACGCTGGGCACGTCCCCAGGGGACGCGGGTGTACCACAACATTAATGTGGCTTCGCCTGGCGGCTGGCCGAACAACTACCGTATCCCAGACCTTGTGCTGCTGACCCCAGAACGCTTCGGGATTGATCGGAACGAGTATTTTGAGGGAGCCCCTGACGTCGTAGTCGAGATCCGCAGTCCCGGCGATGAGTCCTACGAAAAGCTTGAGTTTTACGCCCAGCTGGGCGTGCCAGAGGTGGGGATTATTGATCGTGACAGTAAAACCCCTGAGATATATGCCCTACGGGCAGGGCACTATACACAGCAAACTGCCGATGCTGACGGCTGGATCCTGAGCACTGTCACCGGCGTCGAGCTACGGGTTGGGTCGCCTGGGAAGCTCGCAATACGTCTGGCGGGGGACGAAAGTACTCGCGAGGACCTGCCAGAGGATTAGCCCGCTCTTGTAACGCAAATGAGCTTAAGCTACACCTGCCACCGATGTTTTCCCGGAAACACCAATGCGTCCCCCAAAAAAGAGCGTGGGGTGAGGAGCAGTAAAGCATGGGGCCCCTCACCCTGTGATAAAACCCTCTCCCGCCGGGAGAGGGCATTGGACTTCTCCCTACATAGGCCGTTCTATGCGCAGGCCACGACGTAGACGTCCTGCACATGGCTCGGCAGTGGATACTCGTTCCAGGTGGTACCGCCGTCCTGCGTGCCGAACACTTGGCCGCCACGCGTCGTGCAGTACACCTGATTGGGGTCGCGGGGATGCAGCCCCACCGACATCATGGTGCTGTGCGCTTTCACACCGTGGTCGAAGCGCTGCCAGGTCTTGCCCAGATCCTGACTGCGGTAGAGCGAGCCGTCTCGGCTGCGCGCTGCCGGGCTGAGGCAGGCATACATCACCTGCGGCTCCTGCGGCGATACTTGCACGTCACGGGCATACGTCAGTGGGGAATAACGCCCCACCTCCATATCTTCCCAATTCATGCCGTGGTCAGTACTCCGGAACAGTCCCATACGCACGGCCAAGAAAACAGTCCCAGGCTGGGCCGCACTCATGGTGAGCGCATGGGTATCCATCATGCCCTCGATCTCCGTGTCGCTGCCGATCTTGCTCTTGAGGTGCGGCCGGCCAGCAAGCTCGACGAGATGGGCGCTGCAGTCAGTCCAGGTCTCGCCACCGTCCAGGCTGCGCATCAGCCCACCGACTTCCACACCAGCGTAGATCTCGTCAGGATTGCTGGGATCAGCCGCCATGCGGATCAGCCGCGTGTTAAAACCCATCTGTACCCGCTCAGGCTGTTTGGCATTGGGCAACCGCCGCCAGGTATCACCACCGTTGTCGCTGCGGTACACCGCTGCTGGGGCTGTGCCCAGGTACATAGTCTGAGGATTCTTGGGGTCAAACAAGATCGACCACGTGACCATACCGAGGTCAGGAAAGTCCAGTTTCTCCCAGTGATCACCACCGTCTGTGCTGCGATATGGCCCGTGCTGCGTGCCGGCGTAGACTACCTGCGGGTTCTGCGGGTGGATGGCAATAGCCCGCACCTCAGCGCCCTCAGGTAGGCCGTTGGTCAGGGCCTGCCAGTGATCGTCTCCGACAGCCCGGCGGAATAAACCGCCCATGTGGGTGCCGCTATTGGACGTCACGTGTGCGGAACCAGCGTAAATGTATGATGTTGCGTTTGCCATTCGTGTATCTCCCTCTGCAAGAATCACCATACTCCAGCATGTGCTGCTGCATGGTAGCATGTCGGCAGCGCTGACGCTATCGTCCTCTGCACCTCCGACGTGAGGCACAAACGCACCGCTGCCTTTAGAGGCGCTCCAACCCGAAGTGGTTGGCAGGGTCCAGCTCAAGGAGAAACTGCTGTATGCGCGTGACCTCAGCCGCTTCGCCAATCGCTGTGGCCGCACACATCAGACCGTAGAGACAGCGCAGAAAGCCGCGGTTGCTCTCGTCCTCCCAGCGTAATTGCTGCGTGCCACGCCAGCCAGAGCCGCGGGCCCGATCGAGCCCCCGGTGATAGCCGACCCGAAAGAAGGCATAGGCGGCGATGACATCATCGGGCAGCGCCAGCTCCCCCAACGCCGCCCAGGCGTTGAGACAGGTCGGATAACGCGCAGCAATGGCATTGAGCTGCTCCCGATACGCTGACGCCGTGCTTTGTCCAGCCTGGAAAGCAACGAGGGCTGCGGCAACTTGCTGGGCGCTGTCGTCAGGATCAGGGGGCAGTCCAACAGGCTGCTCAAAGGGAATATTGATAGCCATAAGAACCTCCAGAGCCGTTGCACAGTGTGTCATGGGCCAAGTTCTTGAGGATTGATCCAAGGACCATGATAATCTTACCCTGGAAGTCTACGGTGCGTATCGGCGAAAGCTGGGGGGAGGCTAATGGCCCTGAACAAATACTTTGAGTTGACGCGGCGTAATAAAAACCCGCTCTCCTTGCGCTATTTGCATTTCCCAGTAGCGCTCCTTGCTTAACTCGACCTCGATCAAGTCTCCAGTATCCCCCCTGGTCAGTTCGAGATGCACGAGCGGGCCAATCCGTTGGATATGACTGACGATAGCCTCGATGGCCGGAGCCCCATTGCGGTGGCGCTCGACCTCGATATCGTAGGGACGCACGTAACCCACGGCCGGGATATCCTGAGCATCGGCGTGCTCTGGTACCTCGATTTCGAACTCCCCTAAGCGTGCCTGTCCCGCGTGGATGCGACCATGGAAAAGATTGACGTTCCCCAGGAAATGGTAGACAAAAGGAGTAGCAGGATAGTCATACACGTCCTCCGGCGTGCCGATTTGCTCCGCCCTACCCTGATTCATGATCACCACGCGATCCGCAACCTCCAGGGCCTCTTCCTGATCGTGTGTGACGAAGACACTCGTGATGGGCATTTCGTCATGCAGGCGACGGAGCCAGCGGCGCAGTTCTTTGCGTACCTTGGCATCGAGCGCCCCGAAAGGTTCATCGAGCAGCAGCACCTTGGGCTGCACGGCGAGCGCACGGGCCAGGGCAACGCGCTGACGCTGGCCGCCCGAGAGCTGTGCAGGATAGCGATCCGCCAACCAATCGAGTTGCACTAACTGCAGAAGGGCGGAGACCCTGGTGCGAATGTCACGCGCCGAAGGCCGCAGCGTCCGAGGCCGCACACGTAAACCAAAGGCGACATTCTCAAAGACGGTCATATGCCGGAACAGGGCATAATGCTGGAACACAAACCCGACCTGCCGATCGCGCACACTGCGGTCCGTGGCGTCCTCACCATGAAAAAGCACGGCTCCCTGGTCGGCGACTTCGAGCCCCGCAATGATACGCAGAAGGGTCGTTTTTCCTGAACCGGACGGTCCCAACAAGGCGACCAGTTCACCCGTTGGCACCTGGAAGCTCACGTCCCGCAGCGCCGTGAAAGTGCCAAAGGTTTTGGTGATGTTCTGAACCTCGATACTCATACAGATTCCTTTAGAGGAGCTCTGGCGTCAACCAGCAGTTCTTCTGAGGCGCTCTGCAGTGCCTTCGCTGCCTCGCCGTGCATTTTCCGTTCGAGTCCCACCTTCACTATGAGCGTGGCCAAGGCAAGCAAGGTCAGCAGCGAGGCGAGCGCGAACGCACCAGGCAGGTTGTATTCTTG
>Ga0075431_100007381_pt1 | contig 10946 bp, 9 predicted proteins | sample RhiMetdeltSRZDD5_FD_75297 | JGI IMG/M metagenome (GOLD analysis project Ga0075431, IMG submission 75297) | Populus rhizosphere microbial communities from Tennessee, USA - Rhizosphere MetaG P. deltoides SRZDD5 | ecosystem: Host-associated > Plants > Roots > Rhizosphere > Soil | place: USA...
CTCCGTTGCTGCTTAACGCTTGAGCAGACGCTGCGCGGGCGCATCTCGCTAAGTGTTTGATTCGTCTGGCCGGACGGGCACCGAGCTCCGGCATGGCCGTTGCTCAACACATGGCATCCGGGAGGAACGCGATGAAAAAGATCGAGGCGATCATCAAGCCGTTCAAGCTCGACGACGTCAAGGAAGCCCTGACCGGTATCGGCGTCATCGGCATGACGGTGTCCGAGGTGCGCGGTTTCGGGCGCCAGAAGGGCCACACCGAGCTGTATCGCGGTGGTGAGTACACGGTCGATTTCCTCCCGAAGATCAAGGTGGAGGTCGTCGTCCCCGACCAGTTCGTCGACAAGGTGGCCGAGGTCGTCGCGGCCGCCGCCAAGACGGGCAACATCGGCGACGGCAAGATCTTCGTGACGCCCGTGGAGACCGCCATCCGGATCCGGACGGGCGAGCGCGATCAGTCGGCCCTCTAGCGCAACGGACCGAAAGGAGAGTCTCGTGAAGCGACTCAGTCTCGTCCTGGCAATCCTGCTCGTCCTGTTCGCCACGGTGGCGGTGGTGATGGCGCAGCAGCCTGCTCCGGCGCCGGCCGCGGCCGCTCCGGCGCCCGCGCCGGCCTCGAAGATCGACAAGGGCGACACGGCGTGGATGCTGACCTCCTCCGCGCTGGTGCTGCTCATGACCGCGCCCGGCCTGGCGCTCTTCTACGGCGGCATGGTCCGCCAGAAGAACGCGCTCGCCACGCTGATGCAGTCCTTCATCATCATGGCCGTCATCTCGATCCAGTGGGTGCTGTGGGGCTACACGCTCGCCTTCGGTCCCGACAAAGGCGGCATCATCGGCGGCCTCGATTACCTCGGGCTGCGCGGCGTCGGCATCGAGCCGTTCGACACCTACTCGAAGACGATTCCGCACCAGGCGTTCGTGATCTTCCAGATGATGTTCGCCATCATCACGCCGGCGCTCATCACCGGTGCCTTCGCCGAGCGCAAGCGCTTCTCGGCGTTCCTGCTCTTCACCGTGCTCTGGGCGACCGTGGTGTACGACCCGCTGGCGCACTGGGTGTGGGGCGACGGCGGCTGGCTGCGCAAGCTGGGCGCCCTCGACTTCGCCGGCGGCACCGTCGTGCACATCTCGTCGGGCGTGTCCGCCCTCGTGTGCGCGATCGTCCTCGGCAAGCGCAAGGGCTACGGGCATCAGCCGATGCAGCCCCACAACCTTCCGATGACCGTGATGGGGGCGGGCCTGCTGTGGTTCGGCTGGTTCGGCTTCAATGCGGGGAGCGCGCTCGAGGCCAACGGTCTGGCCGTCAGCGCATTTCTCGCGACCAACACGGGGGCGGCGGCGGCGGCCCTCGGCTGGATGTTCACGGAGTGGATGACGCGCGGCAAGCCGACCGTCCTCGGCGCGGCCTCGGGCGCCGTGGCCGGACTCGTCGCTATCACGCCGGCGGCGGGCTTCGTCGGCCCGGTCTCGTCGATCGTCATCGGCGCCGTGGCCGGCGCCCTCTGTTATTCGGCGTGTAACTTCAAGTCCCGGCTCGGCTACGACGACTCGCTGGACGTGGTCGGCGTGCACGGCGTGGGCGGGACCTGGGGGGCGCTGGCCACCGGTCTGTTCGCCTCGAAGGCGGTCAACGAGGCCGGCGGCGACGGGCTCTTCTATGGCAATCCGGGCCAGCTGTGGACGCAGATCGTGGCCGTGGCCGCCACCGTGGTCATGGCCATCGTGGCCACCTACGTCATCCTGAAGGTCGTGGACGCGCTGGTGGGGCTGCGCGTGAGCGACGAGGACGAGATCGCCGGCCTCGACCTCTCGCAGCACTCGGAAACGGCCTATGCCATGGGCGGCGGCCAGTACGGCGAGTTCTCGAGCGCCAGCGGAGCCTTCGCCGAGGCCATGCGGAGCGCGGAGGCGAAGCCGCGCCCCGCCCATTGATTACATGGGGGGCCCCGAAATGGCCCCCCATACCCCCCCGGCGCTCGCATGCGCCGCGGGGAACCCGCGGCGCTGCTCGGGAACCCGCGGCGCTGCTCGATGGGCGTCTTGCTTTCGCGAGTGCAGTTCGCTTAGGGTAAGCGGGCCGGCGGCGCCGTGATGGCGCCGTCGGTTCCGAGTTTTTCGACACACTCACACCGGAGAGGGAGAAGGAGCGCGGAATGAACCCGAAGGACGTCCTCAAGCTGGCCAAGGAGAAAGGCGCCAAGATCGTCGATCTCCGCTTCATCGACCTGCCAGGCCTCTGGCAGCACTTCTCGATTCCGATCTCGGAGCTGAGGGAAGATATCTTCGAGGACGGGCTCGGTTTCGACGGCTCCTCCATTCGCGGCTTCCAGACGATCGACGAGTCCGACATGCTGCTGATCCCGGATCCGACGACGGCGGTCATGGATCCGTTCACGGCGGTCCCGACGCTGGTCCTGATCTGCAACGTGAAGGATCCCGTGACCGGCAAGCCGTACACGCGGGATCCCCGCTACATCGCCCAGAAGGCCGAGGCGTACGTCAAGAAGACGGGCGTGGCCGATACCGTGTATATCGGCCCCGAGCTGGAGTTCTTCTTCTTCGACTCCATCCGCTTCGACCAGAACTATCACAGCGGCTATTACTTCATCGATTCCGAGGCGGGCGCCTGGAACAGCGGGCTCGAGGGCACGCCCGATCGGCCGAACCTCGGCTACAAGCCCCGTTACAAGCAGGGCTATTTCCCGGTTCCGCCGATGGACAAGTTCCAGGATATCCGGTCGGACATGGTGCTGGCGCTGGAGAGCGTCGGCGTGCGCGTGGAAGTCCACCATCATGAGGTGGCAACAGGTGGACAGACGGAAATCGACATGCGCTACGACACGCTGACGAAGATGGCCGACAAGGTTCTCTGGTACAAGTACTGCGCGAAGAACACGGCGCGGAAGTGGGGCAAGACGGCGACGTTCATGCCGAAGCCCCTCTTCCAGGACAACGGCTCCGGCATGCACACGCATCAGTCCCTGTGGAAGGGCGGCAAGAACCTCTTCTACGAGCGGGGCGGCTATGCCGACATCTCGAAGAACTGCCTCTACTATATCGGCGGCATCCTGAAGCACGCGCCCGCGCTGCTGGCGCTGATCGCGCCGTCGACCAACTCGTACAAGCGGCTGGTGCCGGGGTACGAGGCGCCGATCAACCTCGTCTACAGCCAGCGCAATCGCTCGGCCGCCATCCGCATTCCCGTGTACTCGAAGTCGGAAGGCGCCAAGCGCATCGAGTTCCGCACGCCTGATCCGACCTGCAACCCGTACCTGTCGTTCGCGGCGTGCGTGATGGCCGGCCTCGACGGCATCGCCAACAAGATCGATCCCGGCAAGCCGGTCGACAAGGATCTCTACGAGCTGCCGCCGGCGGAGCAGAAGAAGATCAAGCAGCTGCCCGGCGACCTGTCGATCGTGCTCGACAACCTCGAGAACTCGCACGACTGGCTGCTGAAGGGCGACGTCTTCACGCCCGACGTGATCGAGACGTGGATCGAGTACAAGCGGAAGAACGAGGTCGACGCCGTGCGGCTCCGTCCGCACCCGTGGGAGTTCGCGCTCTACTTCGATATCTGATCATCATGGGGGGCCGAAATGGCCCCCCATACCCCCCCTTCGACGCGCCCCGGGTGAACCGGGGCGCTTCTCTTTCCTGTTCGATCACGTCGGGCGTGCCTGTGGAACGGGCAGCGCGTGCGGGCGTGCTCATCTCTTGCGCGGCGGGCTGAGTGACGACGCGCATAACTGCGCGTGTTCACTGCTCGCGCAGGTGCGGCATGCCCCTTGCTCCCCTCGGCCGACTGCGGCGACATCCGACGGGAGGACAAGCGACGATGAGACGACTGGGAATCGGCAGCATCCGGCGAGCGGTCGCCGCGATGATGTTCGGCGCGCTGGCGGTGGCGAGCACGGCGCACGCGCAGACGCCGGCTCCGCCGGCGGAAGCGAAGCCGAACACGGGGCGGGTCTCGCTGACGGCGGGCATCGACTGGACGACCGACTACTACTTCCGCGGGATCCTGCAGGAGGACAAGGACTACATCTTCCAGCCGTACGGCGAGATCGCCTTCAAGCTGCTCGAGGGGACGCCGGCCTTCGGCAACCTCGCGTTGACGATCGGCACGTGGAACAGCCTGCACGGTGGACCGACGGGCGTCGAGGGCAACAACACCGACCCTGATCTGTGGTACGAATCGGACTTCTACACGAAGCTCAGCTGGACGTTCCTCGAAGACTTCTCGTCGGCGGTGATCTACACGGCGTACATGAGTCCGAACGACCGCTTCGGGACGGTGCAGGAGGTCGCGTTCAGCCTCGGCTACAACGACAGCAAGCTCCTCGGTCCCTTCGCCCTCAACCCGAGCGTGCTGATCGCCGTCGAGTTCAAGGGGCAGGCCGACGCCGGGGACCATCGCGGTGTCTATCTGCAGGCCGGCGTGACGCCCGGCTACACCTTCAACGCCAAGGGCACATACCCGGTGACGCTGACGGTGCCGCTGCTGGTCGGCTTGAGCCTCAGCGAGTACTACGAGTTCGGCACCGGCGACGACGACACGTTCGGCTTCTTCCAGGGGGGCGTGGGCATCGCCGTCCCGCTGGCGTTCATTCCCGCCTCGTTCGGAGCGTGGACGATCAAGGGCAGCCTGAACGTGCTCCATCTCGGCGACAACCTGAAGGCCATCAACAACAACGACCGCACGGAGGTCATCGGCACCATCGGGGTCGCGTTCACGTATTGAGACGGCGAAGCTGCGAGGCGCCGTCGCGTGTCGCCACTGGCGAATGAAACGCGGCGGTCGGGCGATCCCGGCCGCCGCGTTTTCGTCTGCGCGCTTGCCATGATTTTGGGCAGTGTCGCGCCTGAGTGCCGGGCCCGTGAGCAGAGCCCGCGAAGACGCGCACTGCTAACTCATTGATTTGGCGTCGAGCGCGTATGGCACCGCGCTTGCCGTGATCCCCCGCCATGAGCACGCAGAGAATCGCCGAGAGCAGTGCGCGATGGCGGGTCGCGATCGCCGACGATCACGAGCGATCGCGCACGGCGCTTCGCGGCGCGATCTCCGCAGCAGGCGGCGCCATCGTCGGCGAGTCGGTGCGATGCAGCGACGTGATGCCGATGGTGCGTCGGGCGTCTCCGGACATTCTCGTCTCCGCCGTCGGGCTGCCGGACGGCGACGGCCTCCAGGCGGCCGCGCAGGTCGTCCAGGCGGACTGCGCCGTGGTGCTGTTCACCAGCCACACCGAGGAACCGCTCGTCGAGCGCGCGCGCACCGCCGGCGTGATGGGATTCCTGCTCAAGCCGCTGCGTCCCGCCGAGGTGGCCCCGGTCCTGGACCTGGCCGTCGCCCGCTTCGAGGACAACCGACAGCTCAGGCAATCGCTGGAGGGGCGCAAGGTGATCGAGCGTGCGAAGGGCACGCTGATGGCGCGTCTCGGGCTGACCGAGGACGAAGCGTTTCGCCGGCTGCGCCGGGCGGCCATGGACAGCCGCCGGCCGATGGTCGACATCGCCAGGGCCCTGCTCGTCTCGGAGGCTGTCGCAAAGCCGTGACCCTCTACCGGACAACGGCGTCCACACACCTGGTGGCAATGGCGCCGCCGCTCACGCAGCCCATGCAAGCCAGAGGAGATGCCATGTCCACGTACTCTCGCAGAGACTTTCTGAAGACGACGCTGGTCGCCGCCGGCGCCGGTGTCGCCGTCGGTGCCGGCCTGCCGGCCATCGCGACCGCGCAGTCCAGGGAGCCGATCAAGATCGGTGTCCTGCACTCACTCTCCGGCACGATGGCCATCAGCGAGGTCTCGCTCCGCGACGTCGTGTTGATGGCCGCCGACGAGATCAACGCCAGGGGCGGCGTGCTGGGGCGCAAGCTCCAGCCGGTGGTGGTCGATCCTGCGTCGAACTGGGATCTGTTCGCCGAGAAGGCCAAGCAGCTCCTGCTGCAAGACAAGGTGGCCGTGGTCTTCGGCTGCTGGACCTCGGTGAGCCGCAAGTCGGTGCTGCCGGTGTTCGAGAACAACAACGGGCTGCTCTTCTATCCGGTGCAATACGAGGGAGAGGAGTGCAGCAAGAACGTCTTCTATACCGGGGCGACTCCGAATCAACAGCTGATTCCTGGCGCCGAATACCTCATGTCCAAGGAGGGCGGCGGCTACAAGAAGTTCTATTTGCTCGGCACCGACTACGTCTTTCCGCGCACGGCCAACAAGATCCTGAAATCCTTCCTGCTGGCGAAGGGCGTGCCGGCCGACAGCATCGCCGAGGAGTACACGCCGTTCAACCATCAGGACTACCAGACGATCGTCGGGAAGATCAAACGCTTCTCGTCCGGCGGCAGCGCGGCCGTGCTGTCGACGATCAACGGCGACAGCAATGTGCCCTTCTACAAGGAATTCGCCAATCAGGGTCTGCGCGCCGAGAACGCGCCCATCATGGCCTTCAGCGTGGCCGAGGACGAGCTGCGCGGCATGGACACCTCGTCGCTGGTCGGACACCTCGCGGCGTGGAACTACTACCAGTCGGTCGAGTCGCCACAGAACGCGAAGTTCGTGAACGCGTTCAAGGCCTATGCGAAGAAGAACAACCTGCCCGGCGGTGACAAGCGCGTGACCGACGACCCGATGGAAGCCGCGTACTTCGGCGTCCACGTCTGGAAGCAGGCGGTCGAGAAGGCGAAGACGACCGACGTCGACGCCGTTCGCAAGGCCGTCTACGGCCAGGAGTTCGCGGCGCCGGGCGGCAAGATCAAGATGCACGAGAACAATCACCACGCCTACAAGCCGGTGCTCATCGGCGAGATCTTGAAGAACGGTCAGTTCAAGGTCGTCTCTCGCACCAAGGGGCTGGTGGAGCCGGAGCCGTGGTCGAAGTACACGAGTCCCGACAAGGGCTGCGACTGGGTCGGCCACCAGGGGACGTACCAGAAGAAGGCCTGATGCGCCCATTGCTCTGCGTGCTGTTCGTCGCCTGGCTCGCCGCGCCCGCGGCGGGCCAGGCCGCGCCGCTCTCGGCGGCCGATCGCGAGCGCGCGTTGCAGGCGCTCGCCGGCGACGACGGTGATCGCCGCGAAGCCGCCGTCACCGTGCTCGGCGGCACCGGCGACCCGAAGTGGCTCGCGTTCCTGATGGCGTTGCGGGACGGCCACGTCTACGCCCGGGGTCAGGAGGGGGCGACGGAGGTTCTCGTCGGCACCGCCACCTCGACGCCGGGCGATCAGCCGGTGATCGAGCTCAGGAGCCCGTACGACGGCGCTGCCCGCGGGCGCGCGCCGCTCGCGTCGCTGAAGGAGGTGGCCGCCGATCGCCGGCTGCGCGTTGCCATCAAGCCGTTTCTCGATGCGGACGAAACCAGGCTCCAGCTGGCGGATCCCGATCCGGCCGTGCGCCGCGGCGCCGCCATCAAGCTCGGCAACCAGGCCGACGCGCGCTCCGCCTCCGTCATCGAGACGGCGCTCGCCCGCGAGGGAGATGGCTGGGTCCGGCACGCCCTCGCCGAGGCGCTGGCGCTCATCCGTCTCGGCGGCGCCGACCTGCCGGCTCGTCTCGACGCCGCGCGCGCGCTCGGCGGCCTCCACTCGACGACCGCGCTGCCGGCGCTGCGCGCCGTGGCACGCGACCCCGCGGCGCCGTCGGCGCTGCGGACCGCCGCCGAGCGGGCCACCGGACAGATCGAGCGCTGGGCGATGCTGACGGCGGCGGTGGAGACGCTGTTCCAGGGCGCGTCGCTCGCGTCGATCCTGCTGCTCATGGCGCTCGGGCTCGCCATCGTCTTTGGCCTCATGGGCGTGATCAACATGGCGCACGGCGAGCTGATGGCCCTCGGCGCCTACGCGACGTTCGTCGTCCAGAATACGTTCCGCGCGGCCTGGCCGGGCGCCGTTGACTACTACTTCCTGGTCGCGCTGCCCGTCTCGTTCGTGGTCGCCGCCGCCGTCGGCGTCATTCTCGAGCGTGGCGTCATCCGTCGCCTGTACGGCCGTCCCCTCGAGACGCTGCTGCTCACGTGGGGCGCCTCGCTCATCATCCAGCAGGCGTTGCGGCTGTGGTTCGGGGCGGCCAACGTCGACGTTGCGGCACCGCGCTGGCTCTCGGGTGGCGTGCCGGTGATGGTGAACCTCACGCTGCCGTACAACCGCGTCTTCATCATCGCGCTGGCCACCCTGGCCGTGGCCGGGATGTACTGGCTGCTGTTCCGGACCAACGCCGGACTCCGCATCCGCGCGGTCACCCAGAACCGCGGCATGGCGGGCTGCCTCGGCGTGCGCGCCGGCCGGGTCGACGCCGCCACGTTTGCCGTCGGCGCCGGGCTGGCCGGGCTCGCCGGCTGCGCGCTCACGCAGATCGGCAACGTCGGCCCGTCGCTCGGGCAGAACTACATCGTCGACTCGTTCATGGTCGTGGTGACGGGCGGCGTCGGCAAGCTTGCCGGGACGATCCTGGCCGCGGCCGGCATCGGCGGCCTGAGCAAGGGGATCGAGCCCGCCCTCGGTGCCGTCTTCGCCAAGGTGGCGATCCTCGTCGCCGTGATGCTCTTCTTGCAGCGCCGGCCGGCTGGACTCTTCGCGGCGCGAGGTCGCAGTGCGGAAGCCTGAGCTCTTGGCGGTCGGGCTGGTGGCGCTCGTGCTGCTCGTCGCGCTGCCCGTGTGCAACGCGCTGCCGCCGGACTCGTCCCTCCATCTCCCCGACTTCACGCTGAACCTCTTCGGTAAGTTCCTCGCCTATGCGATCCTCGCGCTCGGTCTCGATCTGCTGTGGGGCTACGCGGGCGTTCTCAGCCTTGGCCACGGCGTCTTCTTCGGCCTCGGCGCCTACGCGATGGGCATGCATCTGATGCTGGAGATCGGCGCCAAGAGCGTCTACCAGAGCGCGCTGCCCGACTTCATGGTCTGGAACCGGGTGACCGAGCTGCCGCTCTTCTGGAAGCCGTTCTACTCGGGGGCCTTCACGCTCGCCGCCATCGTGCTGGTGCCGGCGGTGTTCGGCTTCCTCTTCGGCTTCCTGGCCTTCCGCAGCCGGATTCGCGGCGTCTACTTCTCGATCATCACCCAGGCGCTCGCGCTGTCGGCCTGGCTGGTGTTCAACCGCAACGAGATGAACCTCGGCGGCACCAACGGACTCGCCGACTTCAAGACGATCTTCGGCTACCCGCTGCATCACGCCGCCACGCAGCGCGGCCTTTACACCGCCACCGCCCTCGTGCTCGTGGTCGCGTACCTGCTCTGCCGGTGGATCACGCGCAGCCGGGCGGGGAAGGTCTTGATCGCCATCCGCGACAGCGAGACGCGCGCGCTGTTTTCCGGCTACTCGCCGGCGCGCTACAAGCTGTTCGTCTTCGTCGTGTCGGCCGTGCTGGCCGGCGTGGCCGGCGCGCTGTACGTGCCGCAGGTCGGCATCATCACGCCGGCCCGGATCGGTGTGCTGCCGTCGATCGAGATGGTGGTGTGGGTGGCCGCCGGTGGCCGCGGCACCCTCGTTGGCGCGGTGGCCGGCGCCGTCGGCGTGAACTGGATGCAGTCGTGGCTGACCACGAGCTATCCGGATCTCTGGCTTCTGTTCCTCGGCGGGCTGTTCATGGGCGTCGTGCTGTTCTTCCCCGACGGCGTGGCCGGCGCCGTCGTCGGCGCCGCCGGCCGGCTGCGGGCGCTCGTGAGGCGGCGGCCCGGAGAGGTGCTGACACCGGTGGGACCGGAGACGACGCCATGAGCCGGCGCTCGATCATCTACCTGGAGGACGTGACCGTCGCCTATGACGGCTTCCGGGCGCTGGCGCAGCTGAACTTCTTCATGGAGTACCGCGAGCTCCGCGTCGTCATCGGCCCCAACGGCGCCGGCAAGACGACGCTGCTCGACGTCATCTCCGGGCGCGCCAAGCCCGAGCGCGGCCGCGTGATCTTCGGGGACCGCACCGATCTGGTGCCGCTGGCCGAGAACGAGATCGCCGCCCTCGGGATCGGACGCAAGTTCCAGACGCCGTCGGTCTTCGTCAACCTGAGCGTGTGGGACAACGTCGAGCTGTCACTCAAGCGCGCGCGGCGCGGCGTGCTGGCCGCCCTCTTCGCGCGCGACGGCGCCGGCGAGCGCGATCGCATCGCGGCCACGCTCGACGCCGTGCGGCTCGGGGGCAAGGCCGATCTCCGCGCCGGGGCGCTGTCGCACGGCGAGAAGCAATGGCTCGAGATCGGCATGGTGATCGCGCAGGATCCCGAGCTCTTGCTCGTGGACGAGCCGGTGGCCGGCATGACTGAGGAGGAAACCGCGCGCACGGGCGAGCTGCTGGAATCGATCGCGGCCGAGCGTTCGGTGCTCGTGATCGAGCATGACATGGAGTTCGTGCGGCAGATCGCGCGGACGGTCACCGTGCTCCACCAGGGCGCGATCCTGTGCGAGGGACCCGTGGAGCAGGTGCAGTCCGATCCGCGCGTGCTGGAGGTGTACCTCGGCCACCGCCCCGAGATGGCCCATGCTCGGCGTTGAGCGGCTCGACGCCGCCTATGGCGGCTCGCAGGTCCTCTGGGGGGTGAATCTCCGCGTCGGCGCCGGCGAGGTCGTGTGCCTGATGGGCCGCAACGGCGTGGGCAAGACGACGCTGTTGAAGACGGTGATGGGCGTGCTCCCGCCGCGCGGCGGCCGGGTGACGCTGGACGGCGTCGACGTCACCCGCTGGTCCGCCGACCGGCGGGCGCGCGCCGGCATCGGCTACGTGCCGCAGGGCCGCGAGATTTTCCCGCGCCTGAGCGTGCTCGAGAACCTGCGCGTGGCCCAGCTCGGCTGCGGCCGAGCCGGCCGGCTCGACGACGTGCTCGATCTCTTTCCCGCGCTCGGTCGTCTGCTGGGCCGCCAGGGGGGGGTGCTGTCCGGCGGCGAGCAGCAGATGCTCGCCATCGCGCGCGCACTGCTGACACGGCCGAAGCTCTTGATCCTCGACGAGCCGACGGAGGGGATC
>Ga0075431_100007383_pt1 | contig 10941 bp, 15 predicted proteins | sample RhiMetdeltSRZDD5_FD_75297 | JGI IMG/M metagenome (GOLD analysis project Ga0075431, IMG submission 75297) | Populus rhizosphere microbial communities from Tennessee, USA - Rhizosphere MetaG P. deltoides SRZDD5 | ecosystem: Host-associated > Plants > Roots > Rhizosphere > Soil | place: USA...
TTCTCGTGGCTCACGCGCTGGCTGCGAGTGAGCAGCGAGTACGCGAACTGCGGGGGATCGAGGTTCACGTAGCGGCGAACGTTCTCGAACCACTCCATCGAGTTGCGCGCCGCGTTCTGGAGGCGGAGGGCCTCGGTCATCCGCTCGTCCTGGTACCGCTGAAGCGCGTTCTCGAGGCCATCCACCCCCTGCTCATCCACGACACGCGCGAGAGCGATCGCATCCTCGAGAGCGAGCTTGGTCCCCGATCCGATCGAGAAATGCGCCGTGTGGGCCGCATCGCCAATGAGCACGACGTTGCCGTGGTGCCAGGACGCGTTGCTCACGCGTACGAACGTCAGCCACGGTCTCTCGCGCTGATGAGCCGCGTTGTGCATGAGGCGATGCCCGCCAAGCCAGGGCGCGAACATCGCCTCGCACGCCTCGAGCGTCGCGTCGGCGTTCATCCGGTCGAAACCCGCATTTCGCCACGACCGCTCATCGCATTCGACGATGAATGCCGACTGTGCCTCGTCGAACCGATAGGCATGCACCTGAAAGACGCCGGCCTCGTTCACGATGACGATGAACGTGAACGCGTCGAAGCGCTGGCGGGTGCCGAGCCAGATGTACCGTGCCGTGCGGATGTCGAGGTTCGGCCGGAAATGGGTGGCGAGCTCCTGCCTGATCGTGCTGTTGATGCCATCCGCCGCGACGATGAGATCGACGTCGCCCAGACCGAGCCGCTCCAGGTCCGCGACGCGGCGGACCTCCTGTCGGAATCGAACGTCGACGCCAAGCGACATCGCGCGCTGCTGCAGGATCTCGAGCAGACGACGGCGCGCGATGCCACTGAACCCGTGTCCGCCCGACGTGATCGTCGTGCCCTTGAAGTGGATGTCGATGTCGTCCCACCGCGCGAAGCTGTCGGTGATTGCCTCATGGGTGGGCGCATCGGCCGCGCGCACGTTGTCGAGCGTCTGATCGGAGAAGACGACGCCCCATCCGAAGGTGTCGTCGGGGGCGTTGCGCTCGAGAACAGTGATGGAGGCATCGGGGCGGCGCTTCTTGAGGAGAAGCGCGAAATACAGCCCGGCTGGCCCGCCCCCAACGGTGACGATCTTCATCCCGCGGGAATGTCGCGCCGGAGACGGGCGACGGCTAGCCGCGGATCAGTGAATCCAGTTGCCGAGCGCGACGGCCATGACGAGGCCGCCCACCGCGAGCGCGCTCAGGATCCCGACGACGACGGCCGCGCCGCGCAGTACCCGAAGCGGCCCGGCCTCACGCGCATCCGCGGCGCGTTCATGCAGGGCGCGGTCGGTGATGCCCCACGCGCCATAGGCGAAGAAACAGCTGCCGGCCGCGATGACGAGCGGCCACACCGGAGGACGCAGCGCGAGAGCGAGCGCTGCCGCGAGGAGTCCGCCGCCGGCATTCAGTGCGAGGCGCCCATCCGATGCGCGGCGCGCCCGTGCCGCCAGCAGCGCCGCGAGTGTGACATCGGGCTCGCTCGATCGCGTGGCGGGCATGAGTCAGCGCTGCGGAGGAGGGGAGAACACCGCGGGAGCGCGCGGACGCATCGCGAGCCAGGCGAGAAAGAGCAGCAGCGGCGGACCCGCGAACCAAAGCAGGATCGACATGACCGGTGCACTGGTTTGCCAAACCGCTCCGCCCTGTTCGGTGACCGTCAGCGTGAACACGCCGTCGCCGACCCCGGCATTGATGCTCCCGTGCGTGTCGGGACTCCTGGTCACCCGCCAGATGGACGCGAGTGCCGGGCCCACGGCCACGACGAGGGCGACGGTCCAATACGCCACCCAGGCGAGGAGCAGGTGCCGGGGACGCCAGCGGCGGAGTGAGAAGCCCACGATGTGCTCCTGAGAGGCACCACGGTCGTAGAGACCATGGTGCGATTGGTAGCGGGAGTAGTCAAGCCGAAGGAGTGAGGAAGTTCGTTCGAGTGTCGCGGTGCTTCCTCGATCCTCGTTCCTCAGTCGCCTTGACAGATACTTTAGTTATATCTAAACTAAAGGCATGAGCCCGACCTTCCGTCCCGCCTTCCTCGCCGCGCTCGCCTCACCCCGCCGACAGGAAATCCTCCGCCTCGTCTGGGACGACGAGCTCAGCGCCGGCGCCATCCACCAGGCGATGCCCGACGTCACCTTCGGCGCCGTGTCGCTGCAGCTGCGATCCCTGACCGAGGCCGGGCTCCTCGAAGCACGCTCCAGCGGTCGCCACCGCTTCTATCGCGCTCGGCGCGATGAGCTGAAACCGGTGGCGAGAATGCTCGAGCAGATGTGGGACGACGCGCTCTGGCGGCTGAAGCTGGCGGCGGAGCTCGAGCACACCCGGCGCGGTCCACGTCCGCGACGGCGACCCTTCAAGATTCGAAAGGGATGACCATCATGTCGAACCTCGCCTATCGACTCGAGCGCGACGTCGTCATTCATGCACCGCGCGAAACCGTGTTCGGCTTCTTCACCGATACGCCGCGATGGGCGTCATGGTGGGGCGCTGGCTCCACGATCGACCCCCGACCCGGCGGCCGGGTGCTGATTCGGTTCCCCGGTGGAGTGGAGGTGACGGGCGAAGTCCTCGAGCTCGAGCGGCCGACACGCATGGTCTTCACCTACGGCTTTGTGAGCGGCGATCCCATCCCAGCTGGAAGCTCACGGGTGACCATCCGGCTCGATCCCCACCAGCTCGGCACGCATCTCCACCTCGCGCACGAGTTCGCGAACGAGAAAGCACGCGACGAGCACATCCAGGGATGGCGCTACCAGCTGGCGCTGTTCTCGAACGTCGTCACCGATGAGCTCCATGCCGATATCGAATCGGTTGCCGATGCATGGTTCGATGCCTGGGCCGAAGCTGACGAGAAGAGGCGCGAGGCGGCCCTGCACCGCGTGGCGGACCCGGGCATCGTGTACCGGGATCGGTTCAGCAACACCGCGGGGATCGATGATCTGCTGCCACACGTCGCGGCGACCCATCGCTTCATGCCGGGGTTTCGGCTGCGGCGAGTCGGCGCCGTGCGCCACTGCCAGGGCACCGCGCTCGTGGATTGGAGCGGTGTGGGCGCCGACGGTCAGGAACGGGGCCGGGGCACCAGCGTTTTCGAGCTTGGGCCGACGGGAAAGATCAGGTCGGTGACGGGGCTGTGGGCTCGGGAGCGTTAGGCAGCGGGCGCTGCTGCGGTGGGCATCGTCAACGTGAATGCCGCACCCTCTCCGGGGATGCTCTCGACCACGAGCTCGCCCTGCATTGCTCTGGCAAGATCGCGGCTGATGGCGAGGCCCAGCCCCGCGCCTTCGTGCCCGCTCGATAGCGAGCGTCCGAGCTGCACGAAAGGCTCGAAGATCTGATCGATGGCGTCACTGGGAATGCCTGGGCCGTTGTCGCGAACGGTGATGAACACTTTGTCGCCGGCCCGTCCGCACGACGCTGTCACCCGACCACCAGGAGGGGTGAACTTCAGCGCATTCGAGAGCAGGTTGAGCACGATCTGCTCGATCTTGACGCGATCGCCAACGGCCACGACCTCGTCGGCGCAATCGCCTCGCTCGAGCGCGATCCCCCGACTCGCCGCCTGCGGGGCAACCATGCCGAGCACGTTGTCCAGGACCCGGGTGGCTTCCACCGGCTCCTTTTCGTAAACCAGCTTCCCGGCCTCGATGCGGCTGTAATTGAGCAGGTCGTTGATGATGCGGAGGAGGTGCTGCTGGCTCGTCCGAATGCGCGACAGGTACTCGCGCTGCTGCGGCGTAACCATGCCGCCGAGTCCCATCTCGATCAGCTCCGCGTAGCCTCCGATCGCGTTCAACGGGGTACGCAGCTCATGTGACATCGACGCCAGGAACTGGCTCTTCGCGCGGTTGGCCGCTTCGACCTCGGCGAGCCGTCGCGCGGCGTCGATCGCACGCTCCTGCGCCTCACGACGCTCCGTCAGGTCGCGCGTCACCTTGCCGAATCCGATCAGCGTCCCCGACGAATCATGGAGGGCCGTGATGACGACGTTCGCCCAGAAGCGCGTGCCGTCCTTTCGAATGCGCCACCCTTCGTCCTCCACTCGGCCGTCCCGCGTCGCGACTTCGAGCTCCCACGCGGGTTTGCCGCGCGCGATCTCATCGGGTGGATAGAAGACGGAGAAGTGTTTGCCGATGATCTCGTGGGGAAGGTAGCCCTTGAATCGCTGGGCGCCCGCGTTCCAGCTGACGATGTGCCCCCCGGTGTCGAGCGCGAAGATCGCGTAGTCGCGCACGCTGTCGATGAGGAGCCGGTACAGCTTCTCAACGTGCGCAGAAACGCCGAGGGGACGCGTTTCCTGCTTCTCGCCTGACGCGGTCACCTTATGATCGGCGGTCTGCATCGGGCCACGCCGCGTGTGCGGGGGTATGCGTCTCTTCACCGGACGTGGTGGAGGACACGCGGTGCCTCGAGCGATGACGCCGGTGTTTGCGGCGACGATGCCGAGCGTCGAAGGGGTCGCGACCGGTGAGCGCGGGGTACGCGCAGGCAATCGCCAGCACGCCAAGAACGAGGGCGGCCGCCCAGTGGCGGTCGCCGATCGCTATCCAGACCGTGCTGGCCGCGACCAACGTCGCGAGCCCCAATCCCGACCTAACGAGTGGGCGCAGCCGCATCGCCGCCTCCAACGGTCATCGCCACGCGAGCTAGAACTCGCGCTTCTTCATCTCCCGGAAGATCGCATCGGCTTCGCTATCCTCGGGCACCTCCGCAGGACGGGTCACGTCGAGGGTGGCGTCGTACGTCTTCGATTTGCGCTTCTTCTCGATGGCGGCCGACTTGGCCGCGTTCTTCCTTGCCAGCGCGAGCAGCTTCTTGTCGTCCATCGGGTCCTCACCAAGGGCACGGGAAAGCTCGATGAGTGAAGCTAGCGCCGCGCACGCGAGGCGGTCCAGACACGGTGGGCCGCCTCGGCGAATTCGCGATGGTCCTTGTGCCAGGCCGGGACCTGGTCGATGGCCCAGTATCGCGCATCCAGCACTTCTGAGGATAATGCAAACTCTCCGCCACGGACCTCGCACAGGTAAACCACCGAGACGACCGCGTGCGGACCGAACGCCTCGCTGGCGGGCCGGAACATGACGTCCACGAGTTGAATCGGCTGGATCGTCAACCCAACCTCCTCGTGCGCCTCACGCACGGCCGTCCGAATCGGGGGTTCGTTCGGCTCGACCCATCCCGCCGGCAGTCCCCAGCGCCTGTCGTCAGACCGCTGTACCAGGAGGATCCGACCGTCCTCGTCGAAGATCGCGGCGTCCGCCCCCACCTTGGGCGTGATCGAGCCGAGCTCTCCCTGCAAGCGCGCTCGCACCTGAGGGGCGGGAAGGTCCAGCGCACGCCCATAATGTTCCGCCGCGAGCTCCAGCAGGCGTGTGTAGTGGGCACGCGCGTACGGGTCGGTGCTGTAGTTCAGCCCCGTCCGCGCGATGCTCTGGAGCTCGTCGAGCAGCGTCAGCAGGTCGGTCACGACCGCGAACGCTTCCGTCGCGCGATCAGCTCCCGATAGAAGTCGAGCGTCTGCTCGGCGATGAACCTCCAGCTGAAGTGCTCGAGAACCCGCGCGCGCGCCGCCTTCCCCATCGCGGCGCGTCGATCGGGCGCGGCCATGAGCTCGTTTACTGATGCGGCGAGTGCGCGCGAGAAAGCGTCCGCGTTGCGCGGCTCCGGCGAATCTCCGCCTTCGGCCTCGAGCGGCACGAGAAGCCCCGTTTCGCCCGGGACCACGATCTCCGGAATCCCTCCAACCGCCGTGGCGACGACCGGGGTCTCGCACGCCATCGCCTCCAGGTTGATGATGCCGAACGGCTCGTACACCGACGGGCAGACGAAGACGGCCGCGTGCGTGTACAGGGCGATGACATCCTCCTTCGACAACATCTCCCGAATCCACACGAGCGGAATCTCGGCGTCTCGCTTCGCGTCGGAGATGAGCGCCGTCATTTCCGCGGCGATCTCGTCGGTGTCCGGAGCGCCTGCGCAGAGCACCACCTGCACGCCGGGCCTCAGGTATTTGATGGCCCGCACGAGATGCAGAATGCCCTTCTGTCTCGTTATGCGACCGACGAACAGCACGATCGGGATCTCCGCATCGATTCCCAGCCGGCGCAGGGTGCTCGGGGAAGGGCGGGGACGGTACTCGTCGGGGTCGATGCCGTTGTGAATCACGCGGACCCGGTCAGGGGACACGCCATAGAGCTCCTGGACGTCATCCCGCATCGCCGTCGAGACCGCGACCACGCCGTCGGCGTTTTCATAGGCGGTCCGCTCAATCCATGTCGTGGCGTGATACGCGGTCCCGAGCTGCTCCACCTTCCACGGCCGGTGCGGCTCGAGCGAATGCGTCGTCAGGACGAGCGACGCACCGGTGAGCGGACGCGCCAGACACCCCGCCAGATGCGAGTACCACGTGTGGCAGTGCACGACATCGGGCGATTCCACCGCCCCGACCATGGCGAGATCGCGGGCCAGCGCGTCGAGCAGTCGTGCATGGCGAGGTTCCTGCGCCGAAATGGGCGATCCCGGCGTCACCCCGCGAACACGGAGGTTGCCGCGCGTCTCGCGCTGGTCGCCGAAGCAGAAGACGTCGACCTGGTGGACACCGCCCTCCGCCCGCGCCAGCTCGCGCGAGAGATACTCGACGTGGACGCCCGCGCCGCCGTAGACGTTCGGCGGGTACTCGTTCGTGAAGAGGGCGATGCGCACGAGTCGAGGTCAGATCACCGTGCCGATCGGGATTTCGGCGTTCTTCACGACGACGATGATCCCGTCGCGAATGTAGAAGCCCGGTCCCTCACCCTCCTGCACGCCCTGCGCGTTGGTGATGACCGATCCGCTGCCGATCGACGCGTTCTTGTCGACGATCGCGTTCTCGATCTGCACGTTGTGGCCGACGCCGGGATAGGCCGGGCCCTGCAGGCTGCGCCGCGCGTCCGACTCCTCCCACCGGAAATAGTCCGCGCCCATGAGAACCGTGCGATGCAATCGCGTCCCCCAGTCGATGAATGATCGAAGCCCGATCACCGAATTGGAGATGTCGCTGTCGACGATCACGCTGCCGACGCCAACGATGGTGTTTTCCAGACGCGAGCGCCCGACCTTCGCCGGTGGCAGCATCACGGCATCGGTGAAGAGCGGGAAGTTGGGATCGTAGAGGTTGAACGCCGGATGCGGCTGCGCGAGCATGAGATTGGTCTCGAAGAACGAGCGGACGGTCCCAATGTCGTTCCAGTATCCCGTGAACGGGTACGCGAACACGCGCCGGTCATGGATGGCGTGCGGGATGACGGCCTTGCCGAAATCGTGGTCGTCAGGCCTCGCGTCGAGGAGGTCGTAGAGCGCCTGCGCCTCGAACACGTAAATGCCCATCGACGCCAGATAGATGCGCCCCTGCCCGGCGAGCTCGGCGGAAACCGGACTCTCCTTGCCCGCCAGATCCTCGATTTTCGGCTTCTCGTAGAACTCGGTGATCCGTTGCGACTCGTCGGTCTTGAGGATCCCGAATCCAGGGGCATCGGCCGCCACGACCGGTGTCACGGCTACCGTGATGTCGGCGTCGTGATCCCTGTGATGCTTGATCAGGAGGCGGTAGTCCATCGTGTAGAGCTGATCCCCCGACAGAATGAGAACGAGATCGTGGGGGTGACTCTGCATGTGCGGGATGGAGCGGCGCACCGCATCGGCGGTGCCCTGGTACCACTTCTCCGATGACGGCGTTTGCTCGGCCGCGAGAATCGTGACGAAGCCACCGCTGAACCGATCGAAGGCGTACGCTCGCGCGATGTGGTTGTTGAGGCTCGCCGAGTTGAACTGCGTGACGACGAAGATGCGGTCGAGCCCTGAGTTCAGGCAGTTCGAGATCGGGACATCCACGAGGCGGTACTTTCCCGCCAATGGCACGGCCGGCTTGGCGCGGTCGCGTGTCAGCGGGAAGAGCCGGGTTCCCGCCCCGCCGCCGAGGATGACAGCCAGCACCCGTTCCATGAATGGTGTCGAAGGAAATCGCGAATGCACGACGATCCGGGAACGTACCCGGCCCGGGAGTGAGAGGCCATAGCCGGGGCGACGCCTGCGGATCAGCTGATCGGCAGGACCTCGTTGCCGGCCAGGTGGGCTCGCTCCTCGCGCGCACGCCGCCGCGCCATCAGCGTCGCCCCGCCAATCGGAATGATCCCCGGGAGAGCGATCATCCAGTGCGATGCGATCGCGGTGCACACCGTCGCCACGATGCTCAATGCCGCCACGCCCCGCCAGTCGTTCGAGCGGAGTACGCCGGGCGCCGCTGAGCCGCGGCGAAACACCAGTCGAACGGCCACAAGCAAGAACACCGCCGCTATCGCGAGAAAGAACATCATGCCCGCCCAATCGCGACCGTCGGCGTCGGCGACCCAGCCGGGCGTGAGGACGGTGCCCAGAACGGGCCCCACCAGCATGCTGGCGAGGCCAACCAGGGCGAGGCCGAGGATCAAGCGTATCAGTCGCGTCATGTCATCACTGGCGTTCGCGGCATCACCAGGCTCGTACGAGCAGCAGCACACCCAGCAGGAGGATGGCGAGGGAAACCACCCGACGGAACCGTTCCATGGTCATGCCAGGAAGAATCCGCTCGCCGAGGAGGGTGCCGCCTAACACCGCGACGCGCCAGGCGAGCAGTTTCAGCGCTGACCCTCCGCGGAGCCGCCCTGCACCCGCGGCTTCGCCAGCGGAGCGCCGCATCGAGGGCAAAAATTGTTGCGCCACGGTGAGGCGCGCATCGCCCCGCACGCATCGCAGAACCGCGTCGTCCGAATGAGGAAGTATCCGTTGAGAATGACCGCCGGCCACCAGAACGCCGCGACGCTCCATGGCAGACGGCCCGCGAGTGGCGCGAGCCCGAACAACACGGTGAGAGCGACGACCCACCAGGGATACCATCGGCGCTTCGCTGGCGTGTGGGTGCCGAAGAGAAAATACAGCTGGCCGATCACGCCGATGGCCACGATCGCGACGAACAGATAGATGAAGCTGTCCGTTTTCATTGTCGGTCTCACCTCAGCGATAGTCTTCGCGAACCGGGTGGAAGACGTCGAGAACCTCGCATGCACTGCGCGCATGTGCCGAATGAACGACTGCACCAGGAATGAACGCCACCATCCCCGCGCGCAGAACGCGCGTGTCGGCGCCGACGGTCAACTCCAGCTCCCCGGAGAGAACGGTGGTGACTTGTTCGTGCGGATGGGAATGCGAAGGCACCCGTGCGTCACGCTGAATCTCGACGCGGGCGATCGTCATCCCCGGCGTGTGGACGAATCGCGCCGAGACCCCGGGTGCAATCTCGCGCGGCGTGATGTCGCTGTAATCGATGAAGGTCATGCCGATACGCTTCTCCAGGCGCGGTCCTGCCGCCACCTCGCGGCACTGGCGCGCGGTGCGGAGCAACTCAAAGTCGTGAGCTCGAATTCCGCTCGCGTGTCCCGGTTCGCCAGGCGAGCGCGATCGCCGCGAGGATCGCAACGCCGCCTATGACGAGGAAGATTGCCGAGGCGGCCTCCGTTGAAATCCCAAGCCGCGCGCCAATATCGTCGGCGCGGTCATACGCCAGCACCAACGCCAGCGCGCCAACGAGCGGCAGGAGAATCGAGGAGACGGATTCGCTTCCAAAAAAGCCGGATCGCCCGCGTGCCGCCGACACGGCCATCATCCCGCCGGCGGCGATCTGACCGAGGGCGATGATGAGCACGGCCGCCGGCGCAGCCGACACATCGCGGACGACGGCGAAGATGAGCATCAGGCCGACGATGATGAGCGGGAGCCCGAGGACGGCGAGGACGAGGCGGACGGGTGACGTGAGGCGGGCCGGGTCCTGGTCGTGTCGCGCCGACTCGTTGGGCATCGATCCCTCAGAGTCCTACCACCGACCGCCACTGCGCCGCGATCAACGCATGCCCCTCGGCTGTTGGATGCACTCCATCCCGCGCCCATCGCTCGGGACCCGTTTCCGCCGCCCGCGCGTCGAACGCTCCCTGAAGCGGGACGAAGTGTGCACCGGCGGCGGAGGCTACCCGGGCGGCAGCGGCGCGCCTCTCGTCGAATTCGGGGAACCAGGTGGCATCCACCGCACCGGTTCGGAGCACGAACGGCTCGAGCACGACGAGCGTGACACGGGGCAGCGCGGTGCGCGTCTCGGCCAACAAGCTCGTGTATTGCCGCTCGTAGTCGGCGGTCGTTCCGGTATACCCGAAGCTTCGCTTGTGCCAGTAGTCGTTGACGCCGGCGAGAATGCTCAGGATGTCAGGGCGCAGCGCTATCGTGTCCGTCGCCCATCGGGCTTGCAGCTCGGGCAGCTTGTTGCCGCTCACTCCCCGGTTGAAGAAGCGCCACGGCCGCTCGGGGTGCGCCGAGCGAAGATCGCGCATGAGCAGCGCGGCGTAGCTCGAACCCATGCCCCGCTCGTCGTTGGGACCCGAAACGGTGCGATCCCGGCCTCCATCGGTGATCGAATCACCCTGAAAGACGACGACGGATCCTTGCGGAATTCGAGCGCCGCTGGCGCACGCGAGGATACCGGCTGACGCGGCCGCGGACACGAGAAACTCTCGACGACTGAGCGACGCAGCGAGTGATCGACGATCCACGACACCTCCTGGCTGCCCCAATGTACGGCATCCGCCCTCAAGTCGGGATGAGGATGCTGCAGCACGTCACCGCGCCCTCGGCCTTCGCGAGCTCGCTCATTTCGACCGCGACGACGCGAATGCCACATCGCTCGATCAGCTGACGCGTTCGCGGAAATGCGGCCGCATACAGAACGCCGTCGGCAAGGCGCAGCGCGTTTGCGCCGAACGGCTCCTTCGGATCGATGTCGATCACGCGGAAGCCGCCAAGATCGGCCGAGGGGACCCATGCTCGATTCGCGAGGAGGACATCGTCGGCGATCGCCGTCAGCGCGGATTTGAG
>Ga0075431_100007387_pt1 | contig 10938 bp, 10 predicted proteins | sample RhiMetdeltSRZDD5_FD_75297 | JGI IMG/M metagenome (GOLD analysis project Ga0075431, IMG submission 75297) | Populus rhizosphere microbial communities from Tennessee, USA - Rhizosphere MetaG P. deltoides SRZDD5 | ecosystem: Host-associated > Plants > Roots > Rhizosphere > Soil | place: USA...
CGCTCCGACAGCACCTCGGCGATGGCCGAGGCCTCGCCATGGGTCCTGACATTGAGAACGATGCCCTGCTCGGTCCATTCCATCGGGCCTACTCCAGCCCCATCATCTTGAGCCGCTCGGGGTCGCTTGCCCAGCTCTCCCGCACCTTGACGAACAAGAACAGATGCACCGGCTGGCCGATCGCCTCGGCGATTTCCTTGCGGGCCGCCTGGCCGATCGCCTTGATGGTCTGGCCGTCCTTGCCGAGCACGATCTTGCGCTGCCCTTCGCGCTCGACATAGATCACCTGGTCGATCCGGACCGACCCGTCCGGGCGCTCGGCCCACCCCTCGGTCTCGACGGTCAGGGCATAGGGCAGCTCCTGGTGCAGCCGCAATGTCAGCTTCTCGCGGGTGATTTCGGCCGCGAGCAGCCGCTGCGGCAGATCGGCGATCTGGTCGTCGGGATAGAGCCAGGGCCCCTCCGGCATGGCATTGGCGGCGTAGCGGCGCAGATCCTCGACACCCGAGCCCGACAGGGCGGAGATCATGAAGGTCGCGGCGAAAGCCAGGCGCTCATTGAGGCGCTGCGACAGGGCGAGCAGCGTCTCGGGACGCACCACATCGACCTTGTTGAGCGCGAGCACCGGCGGGCGAGAAACGTTGTCGAGGCTCGCGAGGATTGCCTCGACCTCGGCGTTGAGGCCGGCCCGGCTGTCGACCAGCAGGATGACGAGGTCGGCATCGCCGGCGCCGCTCCAGGCGGCCTCGACCATGGCACGGTCGAGGTGGCGCCGCGGCGCGAAGATCCCGGGCGTGTCGACGAAGACGATCTGGCTCAGCCCTTCGATGGCGATGCCACGCAGCCGCGCCCTGGTGGTCTGGACCTTGTGGGTGACGATGGCGATCTTCTGGCCGACCAGCCGGTTGACCAGAGTCGACTTGCCGGCATTCGGCGCCCCGATGATCGCCGCAAAGCCGCACCGGCTGACAGGCTCGCTCTCGTTGGTCACTTCCAGATCATTTCCCGTCGAAGAAAGCTCTCGGCCGCCTCCTGCTCGGCACGGCGCTTGGACGGCCCGCCGCCGGCAGCAGGCTCGAAGCCCTTGAGATAAACCAGGATCGAGAAGAACGGCTCGTGATCGGGGCCGGTGCGCTCCTGCTCGACATAGACCGGGACCGGCAAGGCGTGGCCCATGGCCCATTCCTGGAGCGCCGTCTTGGGGTCCTTGTCGGCGGCCGACGGAAGCGCGATGTGCGGCGCCCAGGCGGCGAGGACAAAACGGCGGGCGGCCTCGATGCCGCCGTCGAGATAAACGGCGCCGATCAGGGCCTCGCACATGTCGGCCAGCACATTGACGCTGGTCGGCGGCGCCTTGGCCCAGGCGCTCCTTGCCGCGGTCAGCGCATCGACGATGTCGAGGCTCCGGAAGACCTGGGCACACATCTCGGCACGGACCAGGGCATTGAGCCGGCGGGCAAGCTCGCCCTCGGAAGCATCGGGATGGCGATGATAGAGTTCCTCGACCAGAACCAGAGCCAGAACCCGATCGCCGAGAAATTCCAGTCGCTCATTGTTGGCGTTCTTGGCCGGGGAGGCACTCGCATGGGTGAGCGCCATGGCGAGGAGGTTCACATCGCGGAAATGATACCCGATTCTGTCCTGAACGATGGCCGCCGCGTCGGATTTCAAGCCACGTCCCAAGTCAATGAACCAGGGTGAACAGGCGGTCCCAGCGAATCGCGAAGGGCCAGTCCCAGAACTCGTAGAGGGCATAGCGCGGGTCGTGCGAGAAGAAGATGATGGTGGCGCGGCCGACCAGGTTCTCATAGGGCACGTAGCCGACCTGCGGGAATCGGCTGTCGGTCGAATTGTCGCGATTGTCGCCCATCATGAAGTAATGGGCGGGCGGCACCTTGAACTCCTGGGTGTTGTCGGCGGTCCCCTGGTCCCAGAGATCGTAGGTGACGTAGCTCACGCCGTTGGGCAGGATCTCGCGATATTGCCGGATCGGGCCGCGGACGCCGGCGCTCGCATCCATGTCGAGGTCGTTCAGGCGCTCGCGCTTCACCGCCACATCGTTGATGTAGAGCACGCCGTCGCTGACCCGAATGCGGTCGCCGGGCAGGCCGATCACGCGTTTGATGTAGTCGGTTTCGTTGTCCGCCGGCAGCTTGAAGACGGCGATGTCGCCGCGTGCCGGCACATTGGCGAGGACTCTTCCCTCGAACGGAACCGGCCCGAACTTGAACAGGTCGCGGCCACCCAAGCCGATAGAAAAATTGAACGAATACTTGCTGTAGCCATAGCTCAGCTTGTTGACGAAGAGATAATCGCCGATCAGCAGAGTCGGGATCATCGAGCCTGAGGGAATATTGAACGGCTGAAAGAAGAAGGTGCGGACGACAAAGGCGATCAAAAGCGCCTGGAGGATGACCTTGACCAGATCCCAGACGCTTTCCTCGGACTTGTTGGTCGGCTCGATCTTGGCAGACATGTCGATGATCACCGGATGATCTGCGGCCCGGTCCGGCCGGACACCGTCAATTCCCGTTTAGCCGCGCTTGCCACGGAATGGCAACGCTCAGCCAGCCGTCTCGCTTGATGTCGGTGCATATGTTGCCAAAACGCAACAAGGACCTTCACGGCCGCTCAGGCACCGCGGAAATGATGACGAACGCCTGTGCATAAGGGTATTCGTCGGTGATGGTCAAGTGGATGATCGGCTCATGGCCGGCCGGAACCATGCGGCGAAGGTGCTCGCGCGCGGCACCTTGAAGCACCATGGTGGGTCTTCCGGAGGGCTCGTTCACCACGCCGAGATCGCGCCAAAAGACGTTCTTGCGAAAACCCGTGCCAAGCGCCTTGGCGCAAGCCTCCTTGGCGGCGAAGCGCTTCGCATAGGACGCCGCCCGGGCGGCGCGACGGTCGGATTTGCGCCGCTCGATCTCGGTATAGATGCGTTGCGTGAAACGCTCGCCGAAGCGCTCGAGGGTCCGCTCGATGCGACGGATGTCGACGATGTCGCTGCCCATGCCGAGGATCACGGTGCTGCTCCGTTGATGGATAGCGAGTAGCGAGTAGCGAATAGTTCCCCTCATCCGCCCCTCCGGGGCACCTTCTCCCCGCAAACGGGGAGAAGGGACTAATTGAGGGGCGGCGCGAAGCGCCGGATGAGGGGGCCTCCGCTGTTCGCTATTCGCTACTCGCTGTTCGCTATTCGCTATTCGCTTACTCACGACTGCCTACTGCCTACTGCCTGCATTCACCCCGTCACCCGATGAACCGAGCTGATCAGCGGGCGCGAGCGCAGCGTTTGCAGGATGCTGTTGAGGTGCCGGAGATCATGGACCTCGATCACGAGGTCGATGTCGAAGAAGTCCTGCGCCCGGTTGGTCATCTGCAGATTCTCGATATTGCCGCCATTCTCGCCGATTGCCTGGGCAAGCTGGGCAAGCGCCCCGACCTCATTGTGGATGACCGCCTTGATACGGGCGGGATAGCGGCGGGTCTCGTCCGAAGTATCCCAGGCGAGATCGATCCAGCGGTCCGGCTCGTCCTCGAAGGATGACAACGCCTTGGAGAAGATCGGGTAGACGGTCACCCCCTCCCCCGGCGTCATGATGCCGACGATGCGCTCGCCCGGCACGGCGCCGGTGACCTGCGAGATCTGGATCGGCAGCATGCCGTCGAGGCCGCGAACGGTGATGGCGCTGGTGCCGATCTCGGCGGGCAGACGGCGCGGCGGCCGTCGCTTGGCGGCGACATCGGGCTCGACGCCGAGGGCGCGCAGCACCTCGGCGCTCGACAGCTCGCCGCGGCCGACCGCCGCAAGGCCGTCCTCGATGTTCCTGATGCCGAGCTTGGGGAAGGCCTGCGCCATCTCCTTGTTGGAATAGTCGTGCTCATGGCGGGCAAGCACCCGCTGCATGATCTCGCGTCCGAGCCCGGCATATTGATTGCGCACCGCCATGCGGGTGGCGCGGCGGATGGCGGCGCGCGCCTTGCCGGTGACCGCCAATCCCTCCCAGGCAGCCGGCGGTGTCTGGGCCTTGGAGCGGATGATCTCGACCTCGTCGCCATTCTCCAGATCGGTCATCAGCGGGGCGTGGCGGCCATTGATGCGGCAACCGACGCAGCTGTTGCCGATGTCGGTGTGAACGGCATAGGCGAAGTCGATGGCGTTGGCGCCCTTGGGAAGCGCGATGAGGTCGCCCTTGGGGGTGAAGCAGAAGACCTGGTCGGAGAACAGCTCGAGCTTGGTGTGCTCGAGGAACTCCTTGGGATTGTCGCCTTCCGAGAGGATGTCGACGAGGCGCCTCAGCCAGCGATAGGCATTGGACTCGGTGGCCGGCAGGCGAACGCCCTTCCTGGCCTCGAGCGCGGTGCCGATGTCCTTGTAGAGGCCATGCGCCGCAACCCCGCGCTCGGCGATCTCATGCATGGCAAAGGTGCGGATCTGCAGCTCGACGCGCATGTGATGCGGCCCGATCACGGTGGTGTGGATCGAGCGGTAGTCGTTCTGCTTGGGGTTCGAGATGTAGTCCTTGAACCGGCCGGGGACGACGCGCCAGGTGCGGTGGGCGATGCCGAGGGCGCGATAGCATTCATCAACGGTGTTGACGAGGACGCGGAAGCCGAAAATGTCGGAGAGCTGGCCGAGCGACAGCTGCTTCCTGTCCATCTTGCGCCAAATCGAATAGGGCCGCTTCTCGCGGCCCGACACATCGGCCTTGATGTGGCTCTCCTCGAGCTTCTTCTTCAGGGCGTCCTCGATCTCGAGCAGCATGTTGCCGCTCTCGCGGCGCAGCCGCTTCAGGCGATCGGCAATCGTGCGGTAGGCTTCCGGGTTGAGCACCTTGAAGGACAGGTCCTCGAGCTCCTCGCGAATGGTCTGCATGCCCATGCGTCCGGCCAGCGGCGCATAGATGTCGACCGTCTCCTGGGCGATGCGCTGGCGCTTGTCGGCCGGCACATGCTCGAGGGTGCGCATGTTGTGAAGACGATCGGCGAGCTTGACGAGCAGCACGCGGACATCCTTCGACACGGCGAGCAGCAGCTTGCGGAGATTCTCGGCCTGCGCGGCTTCCTTGGAAACCAGGTCGAGGCGGCGGATCTTGGTGAGCCCGTCGACCAGGGCGCTGATCTCGGAGCCGAACAGATCCTCGATCTCGCGATGGGTGGCGTCGGTGTCCTCGACCACGTCGTGCAGCAGGGCGGCGACGATGGTCGCATCGTCGAGCTTCAGATCGGTGAGGATGGCGGCGACCTCGAGGGGATGGGAGAAATAGGGATCGCCGGAAGCGCGGGTCTGATGGCCATGCGCTCGCATCGCATAGACATAGGCGCGGTTGAGAAGGTTCTCATCCGCATCCGGGTCATAGCTGGTGACTCGCTCGACCAGTTCGAACTGACGCATCATCGATCGCGTGCCGTGGCAGGCGACGAGAGACTCTCCCCGTCGCGCAAGACGAATCTAATCCTTGCGCGGGTCGAAACAAAGCAGCACGCGCTATTTCGACGCTGGCGGCGCGGCCGCTGCTCAGTAGCCGGAGCGCTGGCTGCCCGGACTTTCGGCCGGCGGCAGGTGCTCGAGCCCGCGGAGCAATTCCTCCTCGGTGCGCCGGGCATATTCGTCACCGGGCTCGTTCGGCGCCTCGACCAACAGCGGGAGATCGTCCGAGGCCGAGATCATCGGGACCTCGCTGGTTTCCGGCTCGTCGACCTCGACATGCTTCTGCATCGAGTGGATATAGTCCTCGCGCAGGTCGTCGCGATCGATCGTCTCCTCGGCAATCTCGCGCAAGGCCACCACCGGGTTCTTGTCATTGTCACGCTCGACGGTGGTCGGCGCGCCCTTCGAAATGGTGCGCGCCCGATGCGACGAGAGCAGCACCAGCTCGAAGCGGTTGGGAACCTTGTCGATGCAATCTTCAACGGTGACGCGCGCCATGGCGGCTCGTCTCCTTCCAGAATTCCGGGATTCCCGCGCCTGCTATAGCATTTCTGCGCATTATGCAAGCGTAAGCGACTAGGCAGCCGTGAGATAGGCAGTAGGCAATGGGCAGTGGGGAAGAGCACGGTCACTGCCTACCGCCTACTGCCCATTTTACTCGCTCAGCACCACACCCTCGGCCGACGGAGCAACCTTGGCGAGCATCTCGGCCGCCGTCAGACCGGTGACCGGATGGCGCCATTCCGGGGCGATCTGGATGATCGGGATGAGCACGAAAGGCCGCTCGGCAATGCCGGGATGCGGCAAAATCAGCCCCGACGGCTCCTCGAGAACGAGACCGCGATAGTCGAGAATGTCGAGGTCGAGGGTGCGCGGACCCCAGCGGATCTCTCGGTGGCGGCCAGCGCGGCGCTCCAGCGCCTGCAGATGCAACAGGAGTGCCGAGGGCGCGAGATCGGTCTCGATCGCCAGGGCGGCGTTGGTGAAAGCCGGCTGGTCGGTCACGCCGAAGGGGGTGGTCCTGACCGGGCTCGAGACCCTGGTGACCCGGACCGGCCCGCGATCGAGCTCGAAAGGCACCCGGGCCACCGTCGCCTCGGGGGTTCCCCAGGAGCCGGGCATGTTGCTGCCGATGCCGATCAGGATCATGTGCAACCTGCCTGCTATGCGATTGAAATGTCCGGGCAGATCGGTGTATTCAGCCGCCCTGCCCCGTGCCATGGCCGCGGATCAATATCGCGCGCTCGGGCCGCCATTCAACGTTTGCGTTATTTCAGGGGAGATTATTCCGATGATCCTGTATCCCGACGAGCGCATTGCCCTGTTCATCGATGGCGCGAATCTCTACGCCACCGCCAAGTCGCTCGGCTTCGACATCGACTACAAACGGCTGCTCGGTCATTTCCGGAAGCGGGCACGGCTGGTCCGGGCGATCTACTACACGGCGTTGATGGACGATGCCGAGTATTCGCCGATCAGGCCGCTGATCGACTGGCTCGACTACAATGGCTACATGGTGCGCACCAAGCCGGCCAAGGAATTCACCGACTCGCTTGGCCGCCGCAAGGTCAAGGGGAGCATGGATATCGAGCTTGCGGTCGATGCCATGCGGCTTGCCGACAATCTCGATCATGTCGTGCTGTTCTCCGGGGATGGCGACTTCCGCTCGCTGGTCGAGGCGCTGCAACAGAAGGGCCGGCGCGTGTCGGTGGTGTCGACGCTGGTGACGCGGCCGCCGATGGTGGCGGACGAGCTGCGCCGGCAGGCCGACCAGTTCATCGATCTGAGCGAGCTTCGGGCCGAGGTCGGGCGCGACCCGGCGGAGCGCGAGATGCGACGGCAAGAACGGGCGCCGGCGCAACGCAACACCGACGAATTCGACGACGACTACGCAGAAATCTAGAGCATGATGCGCGAGCCGGCCGGCGTCAGCCGCGCTCCCGCAGCAACCGCGATTTCTCACGGGCCCAGCTGCGCTGCTTCTCGGTTTCGCGCTTATCGTGCAGCTTCTTGCCACGGGCCAGCGCGATCTCTGCCTTGGCACGACCGCGCGGGTTGAAGAACAGCCGCAGCGGCACGATGGTGAGCCCGTCGCGCAGCACGCCGCCGGCAAGGCGATCGATCTCGCGGCGATGGAGCAGCAGCTTGCGCGGCCGTCGGGTCTCATGATTGAAGCGATTGGCCTCGGTGTATTCCGGGATATAGGCGTTGACCAGAAAAAGCTCGCCATGGTCGACGCTGGCATAGGCGTCCTGGAGATTGCCCCTGCCCTGGCGCAGGCTCTTCACCTCCGGCCCCGCCAGCGCGATGCCGGCCTCGAAAGTCTCGAGGATCTCGTAGTCGAAGCGGGCCCGCCTGTTCTCGACGACCACTTTGCGGGCGCCACCACGCCCATCGGAGCCGCGCTTCTGCGCCATGACAGGCTGCGAATCAGTTGATGAGGCCGGCGTGAACCATGGCCTGGCGGACTGTGGCGCGCGCAGCTTCGCTCGCCGGGACCAGCGGCAGGCGCACCTCGTCGCTGCTCATGCCCAGCACGCTCGCGGCAAATTTCACCGGGGCGGGGCTGGTCTCGACGAACAGGGCATGATGCAGCGGCATCAGCCGATCCTGGAGGGTGAGCGCGGCGATGTAGTCGCCGTCGCGGCAGGCGCGCTGGAACGCGGCACACAGGCGCGGCGCGACATTGGCGGTCACCGAGATGCATCCGACCCCGCCATGGGCGTTGAAGCCGAGAGCGGTGGCGTCCTCGCCGGACAGCTGGATGAAATCCGCACCGGTGGCAAGGCGCTGGCGCGACACCCGGGCGAGATCGGCGGTCGCATCCTTGGTGCCGATGATGTTGGCGATGTCGCGAGCGAGACGGTCGAGGGTCTCGATCGAGATGCTGGCGACCGTCCGACTCGGCACGTTGTAGACGAGGATCGGAATGTCGGCGGCGCCGGCGACCGCCCTGAAATGATTGTAGAGCCCGTCCTGGGTGGGCTTGTTGTAGTAGGGCACCACGACGAGGGCGGCATCGGCTCCGGCATGGGCGGCGTGGCGGGTGAAGGCGACCGCCTCGGCGGTGCTGTTCGAGCCGGTGCCGGCGACCACGGGGACCCGGCCGCCGGCGGTCTCCACCGCGATCTCGATGACGCGCTTATGCTCCTCGGGGGAAAGTGTCGGCGACTCACCGGTGGTGCCCACCGGAACGATGCCGTTGGTGCCTTCGGCGATCTGCCACTCGATCAGCTCGCGGAAGGCCTGCTCGTCGACCTCACCATTGCGAAAGGGAGTGATCAGCGCGGTAATCGAGCCTCGCAATTCCACCACGTCGCTCCTCAATCTCCCGCAATCCCCGGCTGATGTTCTGGATTCTATAGACTCTCCGCTCGCAATTCGGCAAGCACTGAGGGCGGGCGAAATTCGATTCGAACACATCATGGCCATATTCCCAGTCAAATTTGCGGCGGGGAGTGGTGGCGAGGGGATATGGCGGGGAGATTTCCACAAGGCAACGTGGCGATAGCTGTGGCTGGCGGCCGGTGCCGCGCGGCCGCTGCGGCCCTGCTTCTGTTCGCCATAGCCGGTGGCGGCGCGGCCGATCGGGCGGTGGCTCAAGCCGTCCGCTCCGAGGTCCCGCGGTCATCCTCGGGCCTGATCTTCACCGCATCGGGCGAGAATGCGGTGCGGGCGGTGCTGGCCGGCAAATATGAGGAGGCCGGGCGCACGGCGGCGGCGTCGGGCAGCAAGGCGGCGCAGCGGATCGTCGAATGGTTCTTCCTCCGCGACCGCTTCCGGGAGGCCGGCTATCAGCGCATCATGAATTTCCTGGCGGAGAATCCGGGCTGGCCCGGCGCCGACGCCTTCATGGCGCGGGCCGAGATCATTCTCTATGAGAACGGCTCGGCGGAAGCCATCGCGGCGCATTTCGCCGACCGCAAGCCGGTGTCGCCCGAGGGACGCGCCGCCCATGCGCGGCTGCTGCTGGCGCAAGGCGACAAGAAGGGCGCGGCGCAGCTCATCCGCGCCGCCTGGACCAGCAAGTCGCTGCGGCCGGAGACCGAGAAGCGGATCGCCAGCGAATTTGCCGCGCTCCTCGACGCCAACGACCATCTGGCGCGGCTATGGACCATGGTGGTGTCGCACCAGACCGAGCAGGCGCTCCGGGCGTCGAGCTATCTGCCGCGCGAGTATCGCTCGGCGGTGCTGGCCGCCAAGGCCTTGATCGCGCGCGAATCGAACGGCGAGAAGCTCTATCGCCAATTGCCGCAAGGCATCCAGCAGGCGGCGGCTATGCGCTATGTCCTGGCGCGCTGGTACCATCTCGCCAGGAAGAACTATCTTGCGGCGCGCGAGGTGCTCGTCGCAACGCCGACCAACCCGGCGGCGCAGTACGATCCCGAGCACTGGAGCGATCTCAAGCAGAGCGTCGCGCGCTATCTGCTGGCCGACGATCACAAGGACTATCGCGACGCCTACAAGCTCGCCTCGCAGCATGGGCTGAGCTCCGGCAAGATCTACGAGGAGAGCGAATTTCTTTCCGGGTTCATCGCGCTCAACAAGCTGCACGACGCGAAACTGGCGGCCAAGCATTTCCGTCGGCTGGCCGAGAAGGCAACGAGCCGGACCGAGAAGGCGCGCGGCAGGTTCTGGCTGGCGCGGGCGCTCGAGGCGATGGGCGACAAGAGCGGCGCCAACGCCGCCTATGCCGAGGCGGCAGCCCACCCGACCTTGTTCTACGGCCAGCTGGCTGGCGGAGAGATCGGGCGCCATCAGGGCGTCGGCCAGATCTCGCGCTTCCGCTTCAGCGAGGGCGACCTCGAGGCGGTCCAGTCCGACACGATGATGGGCGGCATGCTGCTGATGGTCAGGGCCGGCGGCCAGAATCAGCTCGGTCCATTTCTCGAGCCGCTGGCGCTCAGGCTGAAGGACGGGCCGCAGCTCGCGGCAGCGGCGTCGTTGCTCGCCAAAGCAACCAAGCCCTATTTCGCCATGCGGTTTGCCAAGGCCACGGGCATGGTGCGCGGCATCGATATCGATGATTACGGATTCCCGGTCGACGTGATGCCGCGCTGGAAGTCCTTCGGCTCGCCCGTCGAACGGGCCGTCGTGTACGGGCTGACCCGACAGGAAAGCGAGTTCCAGCCGCTGGCGAAGAGCCATGCCGGCGCCCGCGGGCTGATGCAGCTGATGCCGCGCACCGCCCAGCTGGTCGCCCGGCGCCACGGGCTGCGTCACACCGACAAGCTGATCGACGATCCCTCCCACAATGTGGCCCTTGGCGCGACGCATCTCGGCGAGCTGCTCGAGAGCTATCGCGGGTCCTACATCCTGACTTTTGCCGCCTACAATGCTGGCCCCGGCCGGGTTCGCCAGTGGATCGACATGTTCGGCGATCCGCGCGATCCCGCGGTCGATCCGATCAATTTCGTCGAGAGCATACCGGTGACCGAGACGCGACGTTATGTCCAGCGGGTCATGCAAAACGTCCAGGTCTATCGCAGCCGCCTGAAGGATGC
>Ga0075431_100007388_pt1 | contig 10937 bp, 12 predicted proteins | sample RhiMetdeltSRZDD5_FD_75297 | JGI IMG/M metagenome (GOLD analysis project Ga0075431, IMG submission 75297) | Populus rhizosphere microbial communities from Tennessee, USA - Rhizosphere MetaG P. deltoides SRZDD5 | ecosystem: Host-associated > Plants > Roots > Rhizosphere > Soil | place: USA...
GGGAGCGGAAGAACTTCGCCGACTTCACCGCCCGGCTCGGCACGCACCTCGGGCGGCTGGCGATCCTCGACGTCAACTACCGGCGGCCGTAGCCTTCGACTCTCGGAACAGCAGCGCGAACAACAGCAAGACTACTGCCGCGAACCCGGCGGGCAGCACCCAGAAGTCGGGCCACCGCTCGAGCGTCATGCTGGTGGCGCCGCCGAGCAGCCGGTTGTACACGTTGCCCGCCACCTGCGCCCCGATCAGCATGCCGATGCCGTATGTGACCAGCACCAGGAATCCCTGCGCCTGCCCCCGAACCGCCGGCGTGGACTTCTTGTCGACGTAGATCTGGCCGGTCACAAAGAAGAAGTCGTAGCAGACGCCGTGCAGCAGGATCCCCAGAATCACCATCCAGCGGACGGCGTCGGGCGCCGCCAGGGCAAAGAGCCCGTAGCGCAGGACCCACGCCCCCATCCCCACGAGCAACATCTTCTTCACGCCGAGCCGCACGAAGAACAGCGGCATGAGCAGCATGAACACGACTTCGGACATTTGGCCGAGCGACTGCGTCGCCGCGATCTTGGTGATCCCGACGTCGCCCAGGAAGAGCTGGGTGAAGTTGTAGTAGGCCGCGAGCGGAATGCACAGCAGCAACGACGCCGTGATGAAGACGTAGAACGAGCGGTCACCCAGCTGCCCCAGCGCGTCGAGCCCGAGGATACTGCGCAGCGAGACGCGTTGCCCCACGCCGGGGGGCGGCGTGTGCGGCAAGGAGAAGCTGAAGAGTCCGAGCAGCACGCTTGCCGCCGCGGCCGTGTAGATCGGCACGGCGGTTTGCTCCGGCACGGTCGCCATCAGGCCGCCGAACACCAGACTGATGAACAACCCCGCCACGATCCAGCCGGCGGTGCCGAAGACGCGGATCAAGGGGAACTGCGTCTCCTGCGACTGGATGTGATGGAAGGCGAGGCTGTTCGCGAGGCCGAGCGTCGGCATGTAGCAGAGGTTATAGGCCAGCAGCAGGAGAATGAACACCGTGGGGGCGCCGGTGGCCTGTGGCACCGCGAACATCACCACACCTCCCAGAATGTGCAGCACCCCCAACACTTTTTCCGTCGCGAAGTAACGGTCGGCAACGAGTCCCAGGAAGAACGGCGCGACGATGGCCGCGATCGGGTTCACCGTATACGGCCAATGCGTCAGCGTCGCCATCCCGTGATGCGTCATGTACACAGCAATCGTCGTGTACCAGGCACCCCAGATGAAAAACTGGAGAAACATCATCGTCGACAGCTTCGCGCGGACGCTCATGGTATCAGCTCGCCTTGACGGTAAGCGGCTTGGTAACCGTCACGACGATGTGGGCTCCCGCCGGCAGCACGATGTCCGAATCCTTGCTGTTCGCGGCCACGCCGGCGCCCACCGCACCGCCAACGACGCCACCGATGATCGTGCCCTTCTTGTTCCCGCCCAGGACCCGGCCGAGCACCGCGCCCGCGACGGCCCCGGCGCCCACCTTGGCCGCGTCGCCCGTCGTGATGCCGCGCCCCTTATGCACCGTCTCGAGCGAGTCGATCGTCGCGTCGAGCGCGTAGTTCGTCCCGCGGATCGTGACGCTCGACACGGCCAAGGTCAGCGTGCCCGGCGTGGCGGGATTCGGCGCCGGCTTGACCTCGGTGATGGTGCCGTTCACCTGCGAACCCGCCGGAATCACGACCCTGCCGGCAGCGTTCCGCACGTCCTCGACCACCCGCGCCGTGAAGGGATCACCCGTCTTGGCGGTGCGCGAGGTGATCGTGTCCGCCGCGGCCATGTCGAAGTGCGTGCCCGCCGGCAACGTCAGCGTCGTCGGTGCGGCGGGGGGCCGGGGCCGCTCCACGGCCGGCCGCGTGACGGGTGCGGTGGCGGCTGGGGCCGGAGGCGGTGGAGGCGGGGTGGCCGCCATGTCGCGCATCGCCGCCGACGAGTCGGCGGGCGCGAGGGTCAGGTTGCGCGCGGTCGAGTCGGCGGACGCGTTGCTCGCGTTGTCGCCCTTGGCGCATGCGCCGAGCAACCCGAGGCTCAGCAGCAGCGCGGTCGTCTGTCGCATGGTCATAGTCTGCTCCTTAGAAAGTCGGGGGTCAGGGACTGCAAGTACCCCGCGAGGAGGGTGAAGTTGTCGGTTACCAGCAACACCCCGAGCACGATCAGCATGACGCCCGCCGTGCGGTCCACCCACACGATGTAGCGGCGGAACCTTTGGAACCAGACGAGGAACCGGTCGAGGGCCAGGGCCGTGAGCAGAAACGGCACGGCGAGTCCCAGAGCGTACACACCCAACAGGCCCACGCCCGACCCTAAGCCTTCCCGCGTTGCCGCCAGTGTCAAGATGGCGCCGAGGATCGGCCCGATGCACGGCGTCCAGGCGGCTCCGAACGTGAAGCCGACGACGCCCGACCCGAAGTACCCGAGCGGCTTCCGGGCGAGGTCGATGCGCCGTTCCCGCATCAAGAACGCAGGTCGCAGGACGCCGAGCAGGTAGAGGCCGAAGAGAATCACGAGCACCCCGCCGATCCGCCCCAACCACAGCTGCTGCGTTCGGAACAGGTTCCCCACGGCCGACGCACCCGCGCCCAGCAACACGAAGACGAGCGTAAACCCGCCGACGAACCACAGCCCGTGCAACAATGCCGTGCCCCGCCGGTGCTCCAACTCCTCCGCCGACATCCCCGTCAAGAACCCGACGTAGCTCGGGATCAGCGGCAGCACGCAGGGGGAGAGAAAGCTCAGCAGCCCTGCGGTGAAGGCGACCGCAAACGAGACGTTATCCGCAGAAGGCAACGGCCGACACCACGGTCGTCCAGCGCCCGTCTTCCCCGCACTCGGCGGTCGAAGTGACGTTCATCGTGCGGACGATCTCCCCCGACAAGAGCCACTGCTCCCGGCGCTCGTCCCACGCTTTGTCGGGATCGAACGGCACGCCCAGCACGGTGCCGAGCATGGAGGCGGCGAGATCTTCGGCGTATTCGCCCGCCGCGACCTCGTTCTGGCCGTAACTGTGATGCTCCGAGATGTACCCGTGATGCGACGGGTCGGCGGGCAGCGCCAGGCCGATCGATGCCGCCACCAGGCGGCTCGGTTCGTTGGTCGCGGATTCGGCGACGACGGTGAACAGCACCTGGCCGGGCTTCAGCATACTCAGCCCTTCCTCGCGGTCCACCAGCTCGCAGTGCGGCGGGAAGATCGAGCTTACCCGAACCAGGTTGAAATTGGCGAGGTGCGCATCGCGCAACGCCATCTCGAAGCTCGTGAGTTTTTCCTTGTGCCGACCGACGCCCTTCGTGAGAAAGGCTTTGGTCGGGATGAACATTCGTGAGTCGATCAACCCACTACCTCGCGCGCGCTAAAGGGTTCGACTGCTGACACCGGCGACACAAACCATAGACCTCCAGGCGGTGGCGGTGCGGCCGGAATTCCACCTCCTCCGCGAGCAGGGCGATCATCCGCTCCAGGCGGTCGTTGGAGAACTCCATGACCGCTCCGCACGACGAGCAGATGCAGTGCTCGTGCGGCGCGCCGCCACCCTCGCCCCCGGCGGGCCCCGGCTCGTACCGCTTGAAGCCCTCCCCGAAATCGTGCTCCGTCACGAGCCCGCTCTCCACCAACAACTCGAGCGTTCGATACACCGTCGCGGTGCCGACGGCTCCCACGCGTCCGGTGATATCCGCCGCCGAGAGGTGCTCGCCCGAACAGAAGATGGCCTCTGCGACCGCCAGCCGCTGGTGCGTCACCGGCAGGCGGTGGTCGTGCAGGTGGCGGCGAAACATCTCGAGCAGCCGCTGGCCGTCAACCTTCATACCACGCCCCCGGGGCCATCTCCACCGGCGGCTCCGACTCCCCGTTGCGGTCGGCCGTCGCCTGCATCACCTGCGCAAGCACCTCCGCCGGGCTGAGCCCCACTTCCGTCAGCTCCACCTTGGCCTGCCCGCGATCTTTGCCGCGCACGATGAGCATGTATTTCACGGTGTAAACCCGCAACCGGCCCTCCGCCGTCTTCCGGGTCACCACCGCCGTCCCCCACTCCCGTCCTTCCCGCTTGATGGGCCGGAACAGATAGATGGTCTCGATCTCCGCGGGAGGCATTTCCGCCTCCACGGCCGCGGCCACCTTGGCCCACCCCGGGCCCTGCCCCGGCGCTATCGGGAAAGGGGCGCGGGGGTCCGAACCTGCTCCCATCGCTCCACGTAGAATCGCAGGACGTGCATGAAGTCCTGGGCGTTCGTCACGACCCCGTACGCCTGATGCGTGCCACGGTCGCGCAGCTTGTTCACCACGAATTCTGTCTGGTCCACGCACACCGTCGTCAGGGGCCGGACCTCGTCGGGGCTGGGGGAATCAACGAAGGCGGGAAGCATGTTGCCCACCGCGATCGCGTGCAACGCCGTCGCAACGAAGACCGCGAAGGTCGCCTGGACGGTGTAGGTGCGCATCGCGTCCTGGGCGGCCAGCGTGTCGGAAATGACCTCGGGGAGCGGGCCGTCGTCACGAATCGAACCCGCGAGGACGTAGGGAACGCCTTGCGTCGTCAATGCGTGCATGATGCCGCCCTTCACGAGGCCCTTTTGCACGGCCGCCTTGATCGAGCCGGCGCGCCGGATCGCGTTGATCGCGCGCATGTGAAGCGCGTGACCGCCTTCGACGCCTTCTCCGGAGCTCGACATCCCCAGCGTCGTGCCGAAGATCGCCGCCTCGAGGTCGTGCACTGCCACCGCGTTGCCGCCGAGCAGGGCGCCGACGTAGCCGTTCTGGATGAACCAGATCATGTCCTCGCGCGCCCGCGCGTGTACCAGCGCGGGACCAATCACCCAGAGGATCCTGCCGCCGCGCCGCTTCTCTTCGCCCAACAGCTCGGCCAGCACCGCGTAATCCACCGGCCGCTCGCGCGACACCTCGGTCTGCATGAAACCGAACTCGTTGGCGCTGTGGCGGCCACCGAGAAAGCCTTCGGCATGCACGTAGATGCCCTCGCTGCCGTCCTCGTTCGCGCCCACGGCGATGCGCTCGCCCTTCTTGAGGCGGCGCGGCTCCGTCACCACGAGATCGTCCTGCGCGTGGTGCACGATCACGCAGTCCATGCGCGGCAGCCGCGGGCGGCGCCAGGCGCCCCCCACTTTCACGTAGGTCGGCAGATTCGTGGTCGAAAAAAAACCGTCGGGGAGAGCCCCGTCGGCCGGTGCGGCTTCGAACCGCGCGTCGGGCGCCCCCGAAAGCGGCGGGGCATCGAAATTGGGTGGTCGGTATTGGAACCGGGGGCGACTCACAGGCCGGTGAAAATACCCGGAATGAAAGCGCTTTCACAAGAGCGAGACGGGATCGCGATCCACCGTCACCGCGCGGTGCGACTTCGACCGCCAGGCCCGCACCACCCGGCCGAGCGCCCGCGCCTCCGCCGCCTTGACGAGCACGTGCCAGCGCCACAGGCCGCGCAGGCGCGTGATCGGGCACGGCGCGGGCCCCAGCACGGTGAGCGCGCCCCCCAAGCGCTCGGTCCCAGCGCGCCGCAGCCAGGCCGCGACCCGCTCGGCGATCGCCGCCGTGCGCGCCTCGTCGCGGCCCGACGCCACGAAGCGCACCAGCCCGACGCTGGGGGGATACGGCGGGGCGGGTGGCGTGCGCAGCGGCAGCTCCGCCGCAGCGAAGGCTTCCACCGAGTGCGCCGCGGCCGCCCGGATGGCGTGGTGGTCGGGCGAGCGCGTCTGCACGAACACGCGCCCGCCCTTGGGCCCCCGCCCCGCCCGGCCCGCCACCTGTGCCACGAGCTGAAACGTCCGCTCGGCGGCGCGGAAATCGGGGAAATGCAGCCCCGTGTCGGCATCCACGACGCCCACCACCGTCACGTTGGGGAAGTCGAGTCCCTTGGCGATCATCTGCGTCCCCAGCAGAATGTCGACCTCGCCGCGCGCCACGCGCTCGAGAATGCGGTGGTGGGCCCACTTGGTGCTCGTCGTATCGAGATCCATGCGGGCAATGCGTGCCGCGGGGAACCGCGACGCCACGAAGTGCTCCAGCTGCTGCGTGCCGAGGCCGCGCAACCGCTGCGTGAGGTTGCCGCAGACGCGGCACTTCTCCGGTACCGGCGCTTCGTGCCCGCAGTAGTGGCAGCGCATCCCCGCCGGCGTCTGGTGAACCGTGAGGGCGATGGCGCAATTGGGACAGCTCCGCACGTCGCCGCACGCGGGACACTGCACGAAGGTCGCGAACCCCCGGCGGTTCAGCAGCAGGATCGCCTGCTCACCGCGCGCCAAGGCGCCACCCACCGCGCCGTCCAGCGCCTCCGTCCAAGGAATGACCCCGGCCTCGGGCACGCGGCTCGCCGTCTTGAGATCGATCACTTCGACCGGCGGGAGGGGTCGGGCCCCGATCCGCTCAGGCAGTGCGAAGGTGGCGATGCGCCCCTGCAGGCCGAGGTCCAGCGTCTCGAGCGACGGCGTGGCGCTGCCGAGAATCACACGCGCTCCACCCTCGAGCCGGGCCCGTTCGATCGCTGCATCGCGCGCGTGGTAGCGCGGCGCCGAGCCCTGCTTGTAGCTCGCGTCGTGCTCCTCGTCCACCACGATCGCGCCGAGCCGCTGCACGGGCGCGAACACGGCGGAGCGTGGGCCCACGGCCACGCGCCGCTCGCCGCGGCGCAGCGCGCGCCACGCGTCGGCCCGCTCGCCATCCGAGAGCCCCGAATGGAGCACCGCCACCTGATCGCCGAAGACGCCACGCACACGCGCCACCGTCTGGGGAGTAAGCGCGATCTCGGGCACGAGCAGGATGGCACCCCGACCAGAGGCCACGACGCCACGAAGCAGGTCCAGATATACAAGCGTCTTGCCCGATCCCGTCACGCCATGGATCAACACCGGGGTCTCTGCGGGGGTGGCCTCGATCGCGGCGACCACGCGCTGTTGATCGGCCGTGAGCGTGGGGGGCGGCGGCGATGACAGCCCGGCGAATGGGTCGCGGGTCTGCGCCACGCGGTCTACCCGGGCGAGCCCCTGCCGTACCAACCCATCGATCGCAGTGGCGGAGAGGTTCAGCCTGTCCACGAGGTGTGAAAGCGGCGCCGAGCCGCCGAGGGCCTCGACGGCCTCGTAGGCAACGCGCCGCTTGGGAGAGCGCTTGAAGACCCGCTCCCGTTCGAGCAACGACTCGACGCGTCCTGTGATCACGAGCACCCGCTCGGCCGCCTCGTTGGGTCCCTCGGGTCGCGCGACACTCCACAGGGGACCCGGCAGAATGGCGCGGAGCGCGAGCCCGAGCGGCGCCCCGTAATAGTCCGACATCCAGCGGCCGAGCCCCAGCAGTGCGTCGGATAGCGCCGGCTCAGCATCGGGTGCCGCAGAAATGGGTTTGATGTCGTTGACGGCTGACGGCTGATCGTTTAGGGCCGTGACGATCCCCACCACGGCACCGCGCCGCACGGGCACGACTACACGCGCGCCGGGGACGACGTGGTCTGCCAGGCCATCGGGGATCTGGTAGGTGTAAGCGCGGGAAACCGGTACGGGGAGGACGACCTCGGCGTAGCGCGCCGAAGGGATCATCGCCGCCGGACGCCGAGGCCCGGCTCGGTCGGGAGTCGGATCTGGCCGCCGTCGACCGTAGCGCCCCGAAACGGGTCGTCGACGGTGAGAGCGGCGCCATCCAGATCGGCGGCGTCGACGAGGGGCGTGAAGTGCGCCGCCGCCGTGATGCCGAGCGAGGTCTCGATCATGCACCCCACCATCACGAGCATGCCGTGGGCGCGCGCCGTCGCGATCATGCGCAGGGCTTCCCGGAGCGAGCCGCACTTGGCGAGCTTGATGTTGATCCCATCCACCTTCCCCGCCAGGCGCGGGATGTCGGCCGCGACGATGCAGCTCTCGTCCACCACGACGGGGAGGTCGTGCTTGCGGGCGAAGCGGTGCACCTCGGCAAGGCTGTCGAGGTCCCCGGGCGGCAACGGCTGCTCGAGAAACTCGACCCCGTACTCCTTGAGGACCGGGATCATGTGCTTGGCGCGCGCGACGGTCCACCCCGCGTTGGCGTCGACCCGGACCGGCTTGTCCGTCGCGCTGCGGATCATCTTGAGAATCTCTTCGTCTCGGTCGGTGCCGAGCTTGATCTTGAGGATGGGATACGCGTCTGCCTCCCGCACCTTGTCCCGCATCCGCTCCGGGGCGTCGAGCCCGATCGTGAACGACGTGCGCGGCGCCTTCCGCGGGTCGAGTCCCCACAGGCGCCACAGCGGCTGGCCGACGCGTTTGCCGACGAGGTCGTGCAGGGCGGCCGACAGGGCGGCGCGCGCGGCGGCGTGCTGCGGGGCGAGCTGGGCGAAGCGGAGCTCGGCCGCCTCGAGGTCGAACGGGTCTTGCGGCAGGTGCGGCGCAAGCTTGGCGAACGTCGCGAGGACCGTCTCGAGCGACTCGCCATAGTACGAAGAGGGATCGGCCTCACCCCACCCTTCCACGCCGTCGTCGTCAACGAGCCGGACCCAGGCGCGCTTGTACCCGTTCGTCGAGCCGCGGGCGATGACGAAGGGATGTTTGGTGGTGATGGCGCACTGCTCGACGATCAGCTTCAAAGCCATTTGTTCTTCTTGAGCCACCACATCAGTGCAACCGACACGGCCACCATACTCGCCAACGCGAAGTAGAATCCGAACGGATGGTCGGTGAGCGGGAGGTGCTGGAAGTTCATGCCGTAGATGCCGCCCACGACGATCAGGGGCAGCGCGATCGTGGCCACGATCGACAGCTGCTTCATCACCTTGTTCATCCGGTTCGACGTCTGCGACAGGTAGGTCTCGAGCACCCCCGCGAGCAAATCACGGACCGTGTCGAGCGACTCCATGATCCGGATCGTGTGGTCGTAGACGTCGCGGTAGTAGAGCTGCGTTTCGGAGCGGATGAAGGTGCAGGGGCGGTTGGTGAGGATGTTCAGCACTTCCCGCAGCGGGCCCACGTGGCGGCGGAAGGCAAACGCGGCGCGCTTGGCTTTGAAGATCTCGTGGATGAGTTTCTCGTTGAACTGCTCGAACAGCCGCTCTTCCAGCGTATCGACGAGGGTGTTGAGCTGCTCCACCAACGGGAAGTACGCGTCCACCGCCTGGTCGATGATGTTGTGCATCGTCATCTCGGCCCCGCGGCCGAGCAGCTCCGGGTTGCGCACCAGGCGCTCGCGCACCGCTCCACAGCTCTTCTGCGGGACGGCATGCACGGTGACCAGGAAGTTCTTCCCGAGGAAGAAGTACAGATTGACGGTTTCGAGGTCGAACGGGTCCGGCGTCCCCTCGTCGAACCGCACCCCCGCCATCACCACGAACACGTAGCGCGGGTATTCCTCGAGTTTGACGCGGGTGCCGGGGGACAGCGTGTCCTCGACAGAGAGCGGGTGGAACTCGAACACCTTCTCGAGCAGCGCGTGCTGGTGCATGCTCGTGCTGTCGATGTCGACCCACAACTCCCCTTCGCCGCTCTGGACGATCTCCCGGATTCGCGCGGGGGGAATGTCCTGCTCCAGCGTGCCGTCGGGCCGGCGATAGATGCTCGTCGGCCAGTGCTTGGAGGCCTGCGGGGGCGTGGCGGTGACTGTCACATCTGAAGTATAGGACGGTGAGCGGGTCAGGCAAGCGCGCGCACGTGCGCGCTCACCCCCGCCGCCAACAGGTCGAGCCGGTATCCGCCCTCCAACACGCCGACGACGGGGCGCCCCGCCATCCGCTCGCGCAAGGCCGCGGTCCAGTGCGCGATGTCCTCGGCCTCGAGCGTGAACTCGCCCAGCGGGTCCCCGGCGAGCGAATCGAACCCGGCTGAGATCAGGAGCAAATCGGGGCTCCAGCCGGTCAGCGCGCTGTCCACCGCGGCCAACAAATCGCGCACATACGTCGCACGCGGCAGCCCGCCCGGCCGCGGGACGTTGAAGACGTTCCCGACACCGCGCTCATCCGCCGCGCCGGTTCCGGGATACCACGGATACTGGTGCATGGAGACGAAGCGGACGCCCGAATCGGCTTCGACCAGCGCCTGCGTGCCGTTGCCGTGATGCACGTCCCAATCCACGATCAGCACGCGCGCGCATCCGAGCGCCTGCGCGTGGCGCGCGGCGATCACCACGTTATTGACGAAGCAGAAGCCCATCGCCTGGTCGGCGAGGGCATGGTGACCGGGAGGCCGCGTGGCTCCGAAAGCGGTGCCATCTACCATTCCCCGCTCCACCGCCCCGACCGCCACACCCGCCGACGCGAGAACGCTCTCCCAGCTCGAGGGGCCGAGGAAGGTATCGGGGTCGAGCGCGCCCCCGCCCGCCGCGGCGATGCTTTCGAGGCTGTCTAGATAGGGACGCGGATGAACGCGCTCGAGCGCGGCACGTGCGGCGGGCGCGCCCTCCACCCAGGTGATGAGCGGTTCGAGGTCGGGGCTGTGCAGCGCGTCGAGGACGGCTTCGATGCGCTGCGGTCGCTCGGGATGTCCCGCGCCGCCGTAGTGCTTCCGGCAAGCGGGATGCCAGACGACCGTCGTGGTCATCTAGTTCTGGAAGTGGTGGCTCTGCAGCAGCTCGCGCAGCGCCTCGACCTCGCGCTTCATGTCCCGGCGCGCTTCCTCCAGCTCGAGCAGCGTGCGGCGGTAGCGGCGCCAGGCGACGACGACCAAGGCGCCCCCGATGGCGCAGATGACAGCGGGAATGAGGAGGAGCGGCCGGTTGAAAGTGAGAGCCGCGAACGCAAACAGGACCGCGTCGAGCAGGAGGAACCCGACGGCGGCGGTCGTGAGGGTTCGGCTGGGAGTTTTCACCGCACCGGTTGGCGCCGCGCGGGGAGCACGATGAACGCAGCGTTCGGCACCGCGCCCAGGGCGCCGAGCGTCAGCGATTCATCGAGGACCTGGGCGCCGCGGAACTTCACGATGTACGCGCTCTCGTCCACCGCCGAGCGCTTGAGTGCGGCC
>Ga0075431_100007391_pt1 | contig 10936 bp, 7 predicted proteins | sample RhiMetdeltSRZDD5_FD_75297 | JGI IMG/M metagenome (GOLD analysis project Ga0075431, IMG submission 75297) | Populus rhizosphere microbial communities from Tennessee, USA - Rhizosphere MetaG P. deltoides SRZDD5 | ecosystem: Host-associated > Plants > Roots > Rhizosphere > Soil | place: USA...
CCCTCGCGGAGGACCCGGCGCTCACCGTCCTGGCGGGCGGCACCGACCTGATGGTCGAGCTCAACTACGGGCATCGACGTCCCCTCGGCGTGCTCTCCCTCCGACGACTTCCAGAGATGCGGGCGTGGCACGTCGAGCGGTCCGCCGCGGGCCACGACGAGGTCGTCCTCGGCGCCGGCGTCACCTACACCTCGCTGCTGGGCGACGAGCTCGCCGGCCTGCTGCCGTCGCTGGCCCAGGCCGCCCGCACGGTCGGCAGCCCCCAGATCCGCAACACGGGAACCGTCGGCGGCAACCTCGGCACCGCGTCCCCGGCCGGCGACACGCTGCCCGTGCTGGTGGCGCTGGACGCCACCGTCGAGCTGGCGTCGGCCGCGGGCCGGCGGCGGATGCCCGTGTCCGCGTTCCTCGTCGGGCCCAAGCGCAACGCGCTCCGGCCCGGCGAGCTGATCGTGACCGTGCGGGTCCCGGTGGCGGCCGGCCCCCGCGAGTTCCTGAAGATCGGCGTCCGCAACGCCATGGTCATCGCGGTGGCCAGCTGCGCGCTGGCAATCGACCGCGAGCGGCGGACGCTGGCGTGTGCCCTGGGTGCGGTCGGACCGGTCCCGATCCGCGACCACGACACCGAGCGGTGGGCCACCACCCGGCTCGACTGGGACGCCTCCGGACCGCCCCATCCCTCGGTGGTCGAGGGCTTCGGCCGGCGGATGGCGGCGGCCAGCCGCCCGATCGACGACCACCGGGCCACCGCCGCCTATCGCCGCCACGCCGTCGAGGTCATGGCCCGGCGGGCGCTCCAGCGGGCGTGGGGGCAGGGGCGGGCGGCGTGACCAGGATCCGGGGCACCAGGGTCGTGGACGCGACCTACGACCTGACCGTCAACGGCCAGACCCGCCAGGTCACCGGCGCCCACGCCGGCGACAGCCTGCTCCACGTGCTGCGGGACCGGCTCGGCCTGCCGGGCGCCAAGAACGCCTGCGAGCAGGGCGAGTGCGGCTCGTGCTCGGTGCTGGTCGACGGCGTGCTCGTGTGCGCCTGCCTGGAGCTGGCCGAGGCGGCGGTCGGCTGCGCGATAACCACCGTCGAGGGCCTGGCCCCGGCGGGCGCCGAGCCCGGCGATGCCGCCCTGGCCGGCGACGTCCTCACCGACGTGCAGCAGGCCATGGTCGAGGCCGGCGGGGTCCAGTGCGGCTTCTGCACCCCCGGGTTCGTCGTCGCCATCCACGACCTGCTGGCCCGGGAGCCGCAGCCGGCGCCGCTCGACGTGCGCGAGGCGCTGGCCGGCAACCTGTGCCGCTGCACCGGCTACGGCCGGATCCTGACCGCCGTCGAGCAGGTGGTGGCGGTGCGGTCGGGGGACGGGGGCGGGCCGTGACCGACCTCCAGTCCCGTCCCGTGCGGGGCGGCCCGGCCGGCGGCCGCGTCGGCGACAGCCCGATCCGCCCCGACGGGACGCCCAAGGTGCAGGGCCGGTTCGCGTTCTCGTCGGACCTGCACGCCGAGGGGATGCTGTGGGGCCGCACGCTGCGGTCGCCCCATCCCCACGCCCGCATCACCGGCCTCGACGTGGGGCCGGCGCTGGCCATCGCCGGCGTTGCCTGCGTCGTCACGGCGGCCGACGTCCCCGGGGCCGCCACCTACGGGCTGATCTCGGCCGACCAGCCCGTGTTCGCCGGCGACCTGGTCCGCTACGTGGGCGAGCCGGTGGCGGCCGTGGCCGCCGATCATCCGGACACGGCCCGCCAGGCGCTGGACGCCATCGCCGTGAGCTACGAGCCGTTGCCGCCGCTCACCGACCCGGAGGCGGCGCCGGGCGCCGAGCCGATCCACCCGGACGGCAACGTCATCCGCCGCATCGAGATGGTGCACGGCGACCCGTCCGTCAGGGGCGACGTCGTCGTGGAGGGCGAGTACGAGGTCGGGATGCAGGACCAGGCGTTCCTCGGGCCCGAGTCCGGCCTGGCGGTCCCCGACGGCGAGGGCGGCGTCGACCTGTGGGTCGCCACCCAGTGGCTGCACGAGGACCGCGACCAGGTGGCGGCGTGCCTCGGCCTGCCGCCCGAGCGGGTGCGCCTCCACCTCGGCGGCGTGGGCGGCGCCTTCGGCGGGCGGGAGGACGTGAGCATGCAGGTCCACGCCTGCCTGCTGGCGCTCGCCGCCGGGCGCCCGGTGAAGATGAGCTACCTGCGGGACGAGTCGTTCCTCGGCCACGTCCACCGCCACCCGGCCCGCATGCGCTACCGGCACCACGCCACCTGGCAGGGCGACCTCGTGCGCGTCGACGCCGAGATCGTCCTCGACGGCGGGGCCTACGCCTCGTCGTCCTCGGCCGTGGTGGCCAACGCCGCCCGCTTCGCGTGCGGCCCCTACCGGGTCCCGCACGCACTGATCGACGCCGTCTGCGTCCGGACCAACAACCCGCCGTGCGGCGCGATGCGGGGGTTCGGCGCGGTGCAGGTGTGCTTCGCACACGAGTCGCAGATGGACCGGCTGGCGGCCCGGCTGGGGATCGACCCGGTCGAGCTGCGGCTACGGAACGCGCTCGGCCCCGGCGACGTGCTGCCCACCGGTCAAGCCATCACGGGCACGGCGCCGGTCGCCGAGTGCATCCGCGCCGCGGCGGCCCACCCCCTCCCGCCGCCGGCGGGCGACGGGCTGCTGGAGCGGCCTGGCGGCGCCGGCCGCACCGACGACCCGGGGCGGACCCGCCGGGGGGTGGGCTTCGCGGTCGGCTACAAGAACCTCCTGTACTCGGAGGGCTTCGACGACACGTCGGAGGCCCGGGTCCGCCTGGAAGACGGCGTCGCCACGGTGGCGTGCGCGGTGGCCGAGGTCGGGCAGGGGTTCGTCACGATCGCCACCCAGATCGCCCGCACGCTACTGGGCTGCGACGCGGTGGTGCTGGAGCCGCCGGACACGCTGTCGGTCGGCTCGGCCGGGTCGTCGTCCGCGTCCCGCCAGACGTGGATGTCGGGCGGGGCCGTCGAGCGGGCGTGCCGGCTGGTCGCCGACCAGGTCCGCTCGGCGCTGGCCCGGCGGCTCGACGTGGCGCCCGAGGCGCTGTCGCTGACCGATGACGGCCGGCTGGTCGGGCCGGGAATCCACGTCGGCGTGGCGGAGGCGGCCGGCGCCCGCGTGTTCGAGGCGTCGGCGGTCCACCGCCACCGGCCGACGACCCCGCTGGACGAGCGGGGCCAGGGGACGCCGGACGTGTCGTTCGTGTTCGCCGCCCACCGGGCGGTCGTCGACGTCGACCCGGACCTGGGGCTGGTGCGGGTCGTGCAGATCGCCACCGGTCAGGACGTGGGGCGGGTGCTGCACCCGGCGCAGGTCACCGGCCAGATCGAGGGCGGGATCGCCCAGGGCGTCGGGCTCGCCGTGATGGAGGAGATCGTGGTGGACGATGGGCTCGTGCGGAACCCGAGCTTCACCGACTACCTGATCCCCACCGTGGCGGACGCCCCTGACGTCCTGGCCACGTGCATCGAGCAGCCCGAGCCCGACGCCCCGTTCGGCGCGAAGGGCGTGGGCGAGCCCCCGACGATCTCGTCGACCGCGGCGGTGGCGGCCGCCATCCGGGCGGCGACGGGCGTGGACGTGACCCGGGTCCCGGTCCGGCCGTGGGACCTCGTATGACCGACGACCGCGAGATGGAGGTCCTGACCTGGTCCGAGTTCGGGCTGGCGACGCGGGCCCTCGCCCAGGCGGTGGCCGACGACGGCTACCGGCCCGACGTCGTGGTGGCGGTCGCCCGCGGGGGCCTGACGGTGGCCGGCGCTCTGGCGTACGCATTGGGGGTCAAGAACTGCGGCGCCATGAACGTCGAGTTCTACACGGGCGTCGACGAGCGCCTTGCTGTCCCGGTGGTCCTGCCCCCGAACCTCGACCTCGTGGACGTCGCCGGCCTGCGGGTCCTGGTGGCCGACGACGTGGCCGACACGGGCCACACGCTGCGCCTCGTCCGGGAGGTTTTGGCCCAGCACGTTGCCGAGGCCCGCACCGCGGTGCTCTACCGCAAGCCCCGTTCGGTCGTCGCCCCGGACTACGCGTGGACGGAGACCGACCGCTGGATCGACTTCCCCTGGTCCGCCGACCCGCCGGTCGTGGGGCTGGACCACCATGGCTGAGGTGCGGATCCGGGGCGATCGGCTGCTGGCCGACCTGGAGGCGCTGGCCAAGGTCGGCGACACCGGGGACGGCGGGAACTGCCGGCTGGCGCTGACCGACGACGACGCCGGGGGCCGGGAGCTGGTGGTCGGGTGGATGCGGGCCCTCGGCCTCGACGTGCGCGTCGACCGCATCGGCAACGTGGTGGCCACCCGGGAGGGCGCCGACCCCACGCTCGACCCGGTCATGACCGGCAGCCACGTGGACACCGTGCGCACCGGGGGGCGCTACGACGGGACGCTCGGGGTCCTGGCCGGGCTGGAGGTCGTGCGGGCGCTCGACGACGCCGGCGTGCGAACCCGCCGGCCGTTGGCCGTGGCGTTCTTCACCGACGAGGAGGGCAGCCGCTTCGCCCCCGACATGCTGGGCAGTCTGGTGTACGTGGGCGGGATGCCGCTGGAGGACGCGCTCGACTCCGTGGGCGTCGACGGGGCGGTGCTGGGCGACGAGCTGGAGCGCATCGGCTGGGCCGGCGACGCCGCCGTCCCGGGGCCGGCGCCCCACGCCTACGTCGAGCTGCACATCGAGCAGGGCCCGGTCCTGGAGGAGCAGGGCATCACGATCGGGGCGGTCACGGGGGTGCAGGGCATCTCCTGGCAGGAGCTCACGATCACCGGCCAGTCCAACCACGCCGGCACCACGCCCATGCGGCTGCGCCGGGACGCGGGCTACGCGGCGGCCCGGGTCGCGACGTTCGTGCGGGACCTGGCCCACGACCTGGGCGGCCACCAGGTCGGCACCGTGGGCCGGCTCGACCTCCACCCCGACCTGGTCAACGTGGTGGCCGCCCGGGCCACGCTGACCGTCGACCTGCGCAACACCGAGCAGCCCGTGCTGGAGGAGGCCGAGCGCCACCTGCGCGACCACGTGGCCGCCCTGGCGGACACCGAGGGTGTCGACGTCGCCTGGCGGCGCCTCGCCCGGTTCGACCCCGTGGCGTTCGATCCCGCGGTGATCGACCTGGTCGAGAGGACCGCCCGCGGGCACGGCCACTCGGTGCGGCGGCTGCCGTCCGGCGCCGGTCACGACGCCCAGATGCTCGCTCGGGTCTGCCCGACAGGGATGGTGTTCGTCCCCAGCCGGGGCGGGGTGAGCCACAACCCGGCCGAGTACACCGAGCCCGAGCACCTGGCGGCTGGCACGCAGGTGCTGGCCGACGTGCTGGTAGAGCTGGCGTCGTGACGGAAGCCCGCCGGATCGTGCACGTCGCCGCGGCCCAGATGGGCCCGACCGCCCGGGACGACGGCCGGCCCGCGGTGGTCGAGCGCCTGATCGCGCTGCTGCGGGAGGCGGCCGGGCGGGGCGCCGACCTGGTCGTGTTCCCGGAGCTGGCGCTGACCACGTTCTTCCCCCGCTGGTGGTACGAGGACGGCGACCCCGCGCTCGACGCCTGGTACGAGACCGACGTCCCCGGCCCCGACACCAAGCCCCTGTGGGACGAGGCGGCGCGGCTCGGCGTGGGCTTCACCCTCGGGTTCGCGGAGCTGACCCCGGCCGGCGAGCGGTTCAACACGGCGATCCTGGTCGGCGCCCACGGCCACGAGGTCGGGCGGTACCGCAAGATCCACCTGCCCGGGCACGGCGAGCACGAGCCGTGGCGCCCGTTCCAGCACCTGGAGAAGCGCTACTTCCGGCGGGGCGATCTCGGGTTCCCGACCTTCGACGCCTTCGGCGGCCGGGTCGGGATGCTGATCTGCAACGACCGCCGCTGGCCCGAGGCCTTCCGGGCGCTCGGGCTCCAGGGCGTGGAGCTGGTGTGCATCGGCTACAACACGCCGGTCCACAACCCGCTGGCGCCCGAGCACGACCGGTTCGGAGACTTCCACAACCACCTGGTCATGCAAGCCGGCGCGTACCAGAACGGGACGTTCGTGGTCGGGGTGGCCAAGGCCGGGGTCGAGGAGGGCATCGACCACGTCGGCGGGTCGTGCGTCATCCACCCGTCGGGCACGATCGTCGCCGAGTGCACCGGGCTGGGCGACGAGGTGGTCGTCGCCGCCTGCGGCCTGGACGAGACGGTGTCGTACAAGACGACCGTGTTCGACTTCGCTCTCCACCGCCAGCCGGACCAGTACCGGTCGCTGACGGACGACGGCAGCGGGATCTGACGGTCACGCCCGCGGCGGGCGCCCCACGATCCGCTCGAAGTTGGCCGGGTCGGTCACGCCCTCGGTGACCAGCAGCAGCACGGTGGCCTCGGCCGGCAGCGGCAGGGCGTCCCGGTGCTCGTCGACCACGGCCAGCAGCCCGCCCAGCGCGGCGGCGCCCGTCTCGCCCACGTCGAGGCCGGCTCCGGCCAGCGCCCGGATGGCCTCCCGGCAGCGGTCGTCGTCGATGGCGACGAAGGCGTCGAACGTGGCGGCGACGATCGGCAGTGCCAGCAGCGAAGCGAGCCCGCAGTTGAGGCCGGCCATGATCGACCGGTGCGGTCCCGGGACCTCGACCAGGTGCCCGGCCTCCACGGCGGCGGCCACGCAGTCGGCGGTGTCGGGCTCGACCCCGACGAGCAGCGGCCCGTCGCCCGGCTCGCGCCCGGCCCGCAGGTTGGTCCCGGCCGCCGCGCCCAGCGCCCCGACCCCGAGCGGGACGAAGGCGGCGTCGACCGGCGGGTGCCCGCTCCCGGCCAGCTGGCCCTCGATCTCGGTGAAGATCGTGGTGTAGCCCTCGATGACCCAGCGGGGGACGTCCTCGTAGCCGGGCCACGAGGTGTCGGACACGACCAGCGTGCGGTCGTCGGCCATCTCGGCCGTGAACAGCACGGCGTCGTCGTACGTCCCGGGGAGCACGACCACCTCGGCCCCCTCGCTCTCGATCCCCGCGACGCGGGCGTCGGCGGTCCCCTCGGGCACGACGATGGTCGACCCCAGCCGGAGCAGCTTGGCCATCCGAGCCACCGCCCGCCCGTGGTTCCCGTCGGTGGCGGCCACGAGCCGCAACGGCCCCAGCCGCTCGGCCACGATCGCCGCTAGCTCGTCGAGCGACGACCACGCGGGCTCGACCCCGAGCCGCTCGCACAGCACCCGATAGGTCGCCCACGACGCGCCCAGCACCTTGAACGCGGGCAGCCCGAACCGCGACCCCTCGTCCTTGACCAGCACCCGCTCGACCCCGGCGACGGCCGCCAGCCCGGGCATCTCTCGCAGCGGCGTCGGCGCGTACCCGGGCAGCCGCTGGTGAAAAACGTGCACCGCCGGCCCCGGCTCGGCGCCCACCGGCAGGGCGGAGGTGGCGTGGTTCAGGCGCAGCGTCGAGGCCATCCACGCATTCTGGCGTCCCTCAGCCTTCACATTCCGGCTCAGGGACGCCGGAACAGGGTTTCAACACTTTGTTGAGACGTGCCAACCTGGTACCCGTGGCCGTGAGCTTCGTCCTGAACGGGAGTCCCGTGGCGGTGGGGGACCACCCTCACCTGCTGGCGGCGCTGCGGGAGGAGCTCGACGTCACCAGCCCCAAGGACGGCTGCTCGCCGTCGGGGCAGTGCGGGTGCTGCACGGTGCTGATCGACGGGAAGCCCGCGGTGGCCTGCAACCTCGCGCTCGACCGGGTGGCCGGCAAGGCGGTCACCACCCTGGAGGGCCTGCCCGCCGACGAGCGCGAGCGGTACGCGACCGCGTTCGCCGCCACCGGGGGGCTGCAGTGCGGGTTCTGCACGCCCGGCATCGTCATGCGGACCAAGTACCTGGTCGACAAGGACGGCCCGGCCCTCACCCGGGACAAGGCCGCCCGCCACCTCGGCGGGCACCTGTGCCGGTGCACCGGCTACCACCCGATCCTCGACGCCGTCGACCTCCTGGCCGCGGGCACCGGGACGCCGGTCGATCTGCGCACCGCCGGCGTCGGCGGCCGCGTCCCCAAGTACGAGGCCGGCGATCTGGCGCTGGGCGACAAGCCCTACATCGACGACATGCGCATCCCGGGGATGCTCCACGCCGCTCCCGTGCTCGCCGAGCACGCCCGGGCCGACATCGTGGCGATCGACACGACCGCGGCGGCCGCCGTCCCCGGCGTCGAGCGGGTCCTCACCGCCGCCGACGTGCCGGGCGAGCTGCGCATCGGGCTGATCCACCGCGACTGGCCGGTGTTCATCCCCGTGGGCGGGCGGACGTCGTACACGGGCGACCTGCTGGCCCTCGTCGTGGCGCACGACCGGGCCACCGCCCGCCGGGCCGCCGAGCTGGTGGCGGTCGAGTACCGGCCGCTGGCACCGTTCGCCGACGCGCTCGCCGCGCTCGATGCGGACGAGCCGGCGGTGTGGGAGATCGGCGACCCGGCCGAGCCCAATGTGCTCTCCCGGTCGACCTACGCCCGGGACGACGGTGGCGGCACCGGGGTCGACGCCGCCCTGGCCGCCAGCGCCCACACCGTCCACGAGGTGTTCCAGACCCAGCGCATCGAGCACGCGTTCCTCGAGCCAGAGTCGACGCTGGCGGTCCCCCACGACGACGGGACCCTGGAGGTGTTCTCCGGTGGCCAGGGCGTGTGGGACGACCGCCGCCAGATCGCCGACGTCCTCGGCCTCGACGAGAGCCGCGTCCTCGTCCACCTCGTCGCCAACGGGGGTGCGTTCGGCGGCAAGGAGGACTGCGCCAACCAGACCCAGACCGCCCTCGCCGCCTGGCTGATCCAGCAGCCGGTCAAGTGCACGTTCAGCCGGGAGGAGTCGCTGCACGTCCACCCCAAGCGCCACCCGGTCAGGGCCGAGGTGTGGGCCGGCTGCGACGCCGACGGCAAGGTGACCGCACTCAAGGCCCGCATCGTCGGCGACTCCGGCCCCTACGCCTCGGTCGGCATGAAGGTGCTGGAGCGGGCCGCCGGCCACGCCAGCGGGCCCTACTCGTGGCCGGTGGTCGACGTCGAGGCCGTCGCCGTCCGCACCAACAACCCGGTGTGCGGGGCGTTCCGGGGCTTCGGCGCCAACCAGGCCCAGTTCGCCACCGAGGGCGTGCTCGACCGCCTGGCCGAGGAGGCCGGCATCGACCGCTGGGAGATCCGCTCGCGCAACGTCGTCATGCCCGGCCTCAGCTGGGGACCCGGGCAGGTCATGGACGACGGCTGCCTCGGCGCCCGGGACTGCCTCGACGCCGTCCGCCCCCACTGGGAGGAGGCCACCGCGGCCGGCAAGGCGGTCGGCCTCGGGCTCGGGCTCAAGAACTCCGGGCTCGGCAACGGGTTCAAGGAGGTGGCCAGGGCGGTCGTCCGGTTCGACGAGGACGGCTCGGTCGAGGTCCGCCACTGCTGGACCGAGATGGGCCAGGGCGTCCACACCGTGGCCCTCCAGGTGGCGGTGGAGGAGTTGGGCGTGGCCCCCGAGCGGGTCCGGGTCGTCGTCGACACCAGCCGCGAGCTGGGCGCCGGCCAGACCACCGGCAGCCGGGGGACGCTGATGGGCGCGGGCTCGGTGGCGGACGCGTGCCGCACGGCGTGCGCCGACGGCTGCCGGCCGGGCGTCGACTACGAGGGCGAGTACCGGGTCGACTGGACCCAGGCCCTCGGCACGGTCGAGCGCCCGACCATCCACTCGACCTTCGGCTACGCGGCCCAGCTCGTCGTCATGGACCGCGACAGCGGCGAGATCGAGCGGGTCGTGGCGGTGCACGACGTCGGTCGGGCCGTCAACCCGCTGCTGTGCGAGGGCCAGGTGCTCGGGTCGGTGCACATGGGCCTCGGCTACGCCCTGACCGAGGACTTCCCGACCGACGGCGAGGCCCGGCCCACCGCCATGACCTTGCGCCAGCTCGGCATCCTGCGGGCCAAGGACGTGCCGCCGATCGACGTGGTCCTGGTCGAGCGGCCCCAGCCCCGGGCGCCCTACGGGATCAAGGGCGTCGGCGAGATCGGCCTGGTGCCCACCGCCGGGGCGGTGGCCGGGGCGCTGCACGACCTCGACGGCGAGTGGCGGGCCACGCTGCCCATGCGGCGGAACGGCGCGTGACCGCCACATGACGGCCACGACGCCGGGCCTGGTCTGCGCCCACCACCACCTGTACTCCACCCTCGCCCGGGGGATGCCGGCGCCGCCGGGGACGCCGACGAGCTTCACCGAGATCCTGGAGCGGATCTGGTGGCGGCTCGACGCCGCCCTCGACCTCGACCTGGTCCGGTGGTCGGCGCTGCTCGGCGCGGTCGAGGCCCTGGAGGCCGGGACCACCGCCATCGTCGACCACCACGCCTCCCCTGCCGTCGTCGACGGCAGCCTCGACGTCGTCGCCGACGCCTGCGCCGAGGTCGGCGTGCGGGTCGTGTGCGCCTACGAGGTCACCGACCGCCACGGGCCGGAGGGCGCCAAGGCCGGGCTGGCCGAGAACGAGCGGTTCATCCGGGCCGGCGGGCGGGGCATGGTCGGCGCCCACGCCTGCCTGACCCTGTCCGACCAGACGCTCGACGCGGTGGCCGGCCTGGCCGCGGACCTGGGCGTCGGTGTCCACGTCCACGTGGGCGAGGACGCCACCGATGCCGGCGCCGCCGACCGCCTGCGCCCGCTGGCCCGGGACGACTGGTTGCTGGCCCACTGCGTCCACGTCGGCCCCCCGTTGGCCGGGACGATCGCCCACAACCCCCGGTCCAACATGAACAACGCGGTCGGCTACGCCCGCCCGGCCCGCTGGGCCGCGGCGGGCAACCGGGTGGTGCTGGGCAGCGACGGCATCGGGGCCGCCATGGTCGAGGAGTTCGCCCTGGCCTACGTGGCCCAGCGGGCCGACGACGTGACGGCGACGCCCGACGCGGCCTGGGGCTGGCTCCAGGCGGGCGCCGACCTGGTCCCCGAGGT
>Ga0075431_100007399_pt1 | contig 10932 bp, 8 predicted proteins | sample RhiMetdeltSRZDD5_FD_75297 | JGI IMG/M metagenome (GOLD analysis project Ga0075431, IMG submission 75297) | Populus rhizosphere microbial communities from Tennessee, USA - Rhizosphere MetaG P. deltoides SRZDD5 | ecosystem: Host-associated > Plants > Roots > Rhizosphere > Soil | place: USA...
CAAGTGGGATAAAGGGGGTGCGCTACGTTGGATCGTGGACCACATGTGCCGGAGTCAGTCAGCGTCTGGCATGTTCCCCGTCTACATTGGCGACGATGAGACGGATGAGGATGCCTTCCAGGCACTTGGTGCTGCGGGGCTCGGAATTCTTGTCGGGTGTGATCGCCTGTCTTCTACAGCGCACTATTATGTTGAGTCTGTTGAGCAGGCAATGCAATTCCTGGCCATGTTGAGTGGGCTCACCTGGCCGACGCGGCCGTGTGCATGAGCATAGGTCGGGAGGCTACGGGGTCACGTGGCCTCCCGTGCCGGCGTTGCCTCAGCGTTGGGCGAACATCTGGCGTGTGAGTACCTGGACCAACCGCGTGGCCCCAGGCGGAGGGGGGACCTTCCCGGAGAGAATTTCTTCCGGGGTTACTCGTCGACCGTAATACTCGGCATTCGCGTCATTTCTTGTGCCAATCACTGTCCCTTCAAGCGAGACACCAGCAAACAAACCCTGGCTCCGGCTGTAGGTGTAGATTGCGGCTAGCGGCGTAATCCCAGCTTCCGCATTCCGACCTAGGGGCCCGGCGGCCACACTAATGTCCCCTCCCAGCGTGACGTTCACGTCCCGTGAGAAGGCTTGCACAGCGGCATCCGTGTTGAGGACAAACACGAATTCCGTCACTTCGGCACCAATCTGCAAGCCGAAGCCTACCCCACCAGTGCCAATGGCTGACGGCCCACTCCAGCCATTCTTGGTGCGTGCCACAACTACCCCTTTCCCGCCACGACCACTAAAGCCGAAGCCGGCTTTAATAACCGTCATGAGGCCCAAGCCTCTGGCATCTTTGAGTACAGCCTGCGGAATACCCTTCTCGGGCACGGCTTGGAAGCGCTCAATAATCGTGGCTGCTTGATCGACATCTCCCTGCATATCGGCCCAGACTGGGGAAATCCCCAGCAGTACGGCGCCAAATGCCAATACGGCCATTAAGACATAGATCTTCCGCATAACATTCTCCTAACTTACATCTGTAAATGGTCGACAAAAAGAGCGCAGCATGACCAAAGATCATATGTTGATCATCTTATGGTCATCATACACATGATCTATGGCTCTTGACATTTTGTGCAGCAAACTTCATGCCACAACGCTGACAAAATCAGTATTATTCTTACCCACTGGAGAACTGGTAAAGAAGACCACCGCCAGCGGTGGTACCATCATTGTCAGGGAGTAGGGCCGGCCATGGTACGGCACCGGGGCAGCCTCTACCGCTCCCAGGTTTCCGTAGCCACTTCCCCCGTAGGTCCTGGCATCACTGTTGAGCACTTCGCACCACACGCCCCCGCATGGAGCGCCCACCCGATAGTTCGGACGCGGTACCGGCGTGAAGTTGCACACTACCAGCAGAGGCGCTTGGGAAGTCCGACCCTGGCGTAGGAAGCTCACCACACTGCTCTCAGCATCATTGCACTCGATCCAGGCAAACCCCCCTGGCTCACAATCTCCCTCGTAGAGCGAAGGGGTCTGGCGATAGATTTCGTTCAGGTCTATGACCCACTGCTGGAGACCAGCATGCGGGGCGCTCTCGAGCAGATGCCAGTCGAGGCTCGCCTCGTGGTTCCACTCCCGCCACTGGCCAAACTCGCCGCCCATGAAGAGGAGCTTTTTGCCGGGCTGGGCATACATATAGCCCAGCAGGAGCCGGAGGTTGGCGTATTGCTGCCTATCGTTGCCGGGCATTTTGCTGAGCAGGGCCCCCTTGCCATAGACGACCTCATCATGCGAGAGGGGCAGGATAAAATTTTCGTTGAAGGCGTAGAGGAGGCGAAACGTGAGCGCATTATGGTGGAACTTACGATGGATGGGATCGTGGTGCATGTAGTCCAGCATATCGTGCATCCAGCCCATATCCCATTTCAGCCCGAACCCGAGACCACCGACAGACGTTGGCCGCGACACCATAGGCCAGGCGGTCGATTCCTCGGCGATGGTATGTACATCCGGATACTGTTGGTAGACCGTCTGATTGAAGCGGCGCAGAAAGGCAATCGCTTCGAGGTTCTCCCGCCCTCCCTGCGTATTGGGGATCCAGGTGCCCGGCTGACGGGAGTAATCGAGATAGAGCATGGAGGCCACTGCATCGACGCGCAAGCCATCGGCATGATAGACGTTCAGCCAAAACAGGCCACTGCTGAGCAGGAAGCTCTGCACCTCATTGCGCCCATAGTTAAACACATCGGTGTGCCAATCTGGATGGATGCCCTGGCGCGGATCCGCATGCTCATAGAGGTGCGTGCCGTCGAAAAAGCCTAACCCATGCGCGTCATTGGGAAAGTGCGACGGCACCCAATCGAGGATCACACCAATACCGTGCTGGTGTAAGGTGTCAATGAGATACATAAAGTCTTGCGGCGTGCCATAGCGACGTGTGGGGGCAAAGAACCCCGTGACCTGGTAGCCCCAGGACCCATAGAAGGGGTGCTCCATCACGGGCAAGAACTCCACATGCGTGAATCCCAGGCGCTGCACATACTCGGCCAACCTGGGGGCCAACTCGCGGTAGCTGAGGAAACGGTTGTTGTCCTCAGGCACCCGTCGCCAGGAGCCCAGGTGTACCTCGTAAATCGCCATGGGGGCTGTGAGCGCGTGGCGCCGGGCGCGCTCGGCCATCCACGCCTGATCACCCCAGTCGTACCATAGTTCCCACACCACTGAGGCGGTCCTGGGCGGGGTTTCATGGCAAAAGCCATACGGGTCGGCTTTGTCCACGCTATAGCCCCCGTGCTGCGAGCGGATATGGTACTTGTACACGGCTCCCGCCTCGACCTCGGCAATAAAGCCTTCCCAGATGCCCGATTGGCCGCGAGGCTGCAACGCATGGCTGTCCTTGCACCAGCCATTAAAATCCCCCATGACGTAGACCTGCACCGCGTCGGGGGCCCAGACAGCAAAATACGTTCCGCGGGTTGCATCGACAGTCAGCGGATGCGCCCCGAGCTTTTCATACAGACGGGAGTGCGTACCCTCGTTGAAATAGTGCAGATCACTCTCACTCAAAAGCGTGATCCCAGAGCTCACTGACGGCTGTTGTGCCAAGGCCTGTGAAGGGCGTTTGGGCTGTCTCGTGCGTCTGTTGTTGGCCATTGCTCCCCCCTGCCCTCGGTCGAGACGCTACAGGCTATAGATAGTATTCGAAGTCCTGCTCGGTGCGGATACGACGTCGCAGGCGGAAAATGTGGGCTGGCACCACCTGGGGATGCAGCTCGACATAGTGTCGCGCGCCATGCCAAATATAGCGCGCATCACTGAGCTCATCATGCATCTGTGCGGGTTGTGTTGGATCAAGTCCCAGGGCGTCGAGCTGTAACTCAATCCAGCCACTATGCACGTGATAGGGGCTCAGATTCACCACCACGAGCACAACGTTGAACTGGTCTGCAGTACTCTTGCTGTAGCAGAGGAGTTCAGGATTATCCACCGTATGGAAGTGCAGGCCCTGATTGCTCTGGAGGGCTGGATTTTCGTGCCGGATGTGATTCACCCGTGCCATAAACTCCTGCAAGCTATGACGCTGCTCCAGGTCCCAAGAGCGGATCTCGTACTTTTCAGAATCGAGATATTCCTCACTGCCTTCGGAGCGGGGACGATGCTCACAGAGTTCGAAGGCAGGGCCATAGATGCCATAGGAAGCGCCGAGCGTGGCAGCCAGCACCAGGCGTATGAGAAAGGCTGGGCGGCCACCGTGCTGCAGATACTCCGTGAGAATATCCGGCGTGTTAGGCCACAGGTGCGGGCGGAAATACTCACGGACATCAGTCTGAGTCAACTCAGTGAAGTAGCGTGTGATCTCCTCCTTGGTATGGCGCCAGGCAAAGTAGGTGTAGGACTGCGTAAAACCGCGCTTGGCGAGATGATGTTGGACCTTAGGCCGGGTGAAGGCCTCCGACAAAAAAATGACCTCTGGGTGTAAGGCTTTGATCTCGTTAATCAACCATTCCCAGAAACGCAGTGGTTTGGTATGGGGGTTGTCCACACGGAAGATGCGCACGCCCTGCTCGATCCAGAAGCAGACAACGCGCTTGAGTTCCTCCCAGAGTGCCTGCCAATACGCCGTATCAAAGTCAAAGGGATAGATGTCCTCATATTTCTTGGGAGGATTTTCCGCGTATTGCACAGTGCCATCAGGGCGCCACCGGAACCACTCCGGGTGCTCCCGCACATAGGGATGATCGGGGGCGCATTGGAAGGCGATGTCGAGAGCTATCTCTATCCCGTACCCCTGGGCTGTGGCGATCAAGCTCCGGAAATCGTCTAGGGTCCCGAGCTGTGGATGGATGGCCATATGCCCACCGGTATCCGACCCAATGGCCCAGGGACTGCCTGGGTCATCGGGGGTAGCCACGGCGGCATTGTTCTTACCCTTGCGGTGGATCTGGCCAATAGGATGAATGGGAGGGAGATAGAGGACGTCAAAACCCATACGCGCCAGGTAGGGCAGACGTGCCTCGCAATCCTTGAAGGTTCCGTGCTGGCCTGGTACCGCCGCGCAGGAGCGTGGAAACATCTCATACCAGGTGCTGAAGCGGGCCTTGTCACGGTCCACCACTACCGCGAACTCGCCTGGGGACGTGGTCGCAAAACGGCGGTCAGGATACAGGGCCATGAGCCGGCGTAAGGTCTCATCCTCCAGGACCAGGCGAGCCTGTACAAGGCTGCCTGACTCTAGTGGCATACGCAGCCAGCGCGCGCGTTCTTGGAGATCCGCAGCATCTGTGCCGGTAGCCCGCTGACTGGCGGCTGCAATGAGCTCGGCACCAATCAGTAGCTCGACCTGCACCTCTTGCTCTGCTTCCACCCGCTTGCACAGGGCCTCATACCAGGTAGCAAAATGGTCCACCCAAGCCTGGATGCTGTAGGAGTAACGTCCAAGCTGGGACACGCTAAAGCACCCCTGCCAGCGGTCATTGCCCAGGGAAGCCATAGAGACTTCCGTCCAGACCGGGTCGCATGCCCAGCGATAGCACAGCACAGCGCTCAGCAAGTCGTGACCATCAGTAAAGATGTCAGCTTCAACCACGACCTGCTCGCCGATGGTGCGCTTAATGGGAAAACGGCCAGCGTCGATGGCTGGCTGTATCCCCTCAATAATCACTCGTCTTAGCCCCGCGTCAGGGTGCATACAGCCTCCTCTCCTTAGTACCCTCTAAGCAAACGTCATGCCAAGTGCGACAGAGGAGACAGCGGAGAGCGATGGCCGATGCCTCTGTCACACTCGTGACCACCAGTGCCTCCGCTGGAATGGGCTAGAGTCCTGCACCTGGGCGATCGCTTCTCGCGCGACGCTGGCCGACACAGGTTTCTGCTGCGCCCAGAAGCCGGCGATAAGTGCATTCGTACACAGAACGTTCAAGGTCCCAGGGACACCTTGGGCTGCCTTGATAATGCATGTCAGTGCCCTGGAGGTGAAGACGGTTTCGGCCTGGGTGGTGGCTTGCGTCAAGCGGTGGTCAATGTATGCTCTGCTCTCCTTTGGCGTGAAAGGCGAGAGAGTATAACGTACCACGGGAGCCGGCGTAAGGTGGTGCAAAGCCAATGCGTCTAACATGGAGCCGAGATCTGGATGACCTGCCAGTACGATGTGGAGTATGGCCCCCGCAGAGGCCGCATACTCAGCGAGAGTCCAGAGCTTTTTGAGGGTCAACGTCGGCATTAGGTGGGCGTCGTCAATGCCGAGAATGACCGAGTGCTGCTGACATGCGGTGAGCAACATGTCCAGCGTAGCTGTGGCGAAATCGAGTCCTAGGGCTTCATAGAGCATCTGCAACAGAGTCCGAAAAGCCAGATCAGTAGACGCGACATAAATACTTTTGTACCGCCGCTGCTGGGCGAGCATCAAGTACACGTGCAGGAGCAGCGTTTTTCCGAGGCCAGCAGTGCCAAGAAGCACTCCCATGCCCTGGTGCTTATGCAGGCTGTCAATGAGGGTGGCTAAGGCATCTTCATGGTGTGGATTCGGAAAGAAACCAGCGGGGTCTGGGGTGAGGGAGAAGGGGTTCTGCTTGAGATCGTAAAATTGCCAATACATACGTGAATGGCCGTAGCCCCTCCTTGCCTCCGCCAGTAGTGGGCCGTAGTAGCCCTGTCTTTGTGGAGACATTTCCTTCTGAGGGTGCAAATTTGATACCATTCGGGCTATAGTGGCGGAGGCGTAGCCTCACGGCTGGCAGGAGATATGGGGTAAGTACACCGTCAACATGAGAGTCCCCCTCTCAAAATGAGAGAGACCCTCTCGCCCGTAGGACGAATTCCGTTTCCCTCTCCTCGTGGGCGAGGGAACACTAGCGCAACTGGGTACCAGGGTGGCAAGTGCCAGAATATGTGGCATGCCTCTTGCTTTCTAACTTATTTACCTGGAGAAATGGGACCTTCATGTCACCCCAATGCCAGCCCCACACGCAGGAGGAGATTGCCTATGGCAAGCGTATTCGTGCGTCGCTCCCTGGCCCCACCCCGCGTCTGGGGTATGCTCATGGACTACTGGCAAGTGCCAGCTTCCCTGACCGTGACCTGGTGGCGGGCTCTCGGTCGCTCACATCATGCACGTGCCCTGGCCATACGTCAGGCAGTGCTACTCTTTGACGCTACACCAGTGGCCGAGGCATATCACCTGGTCTACGGCGTGTGCGCCCCACAAGCTGTGATTGAGGTGCTCGAGGCGTTGGTCGACGAGGGGCAGTTACCACGGAGCCACGCAACTGCGATCGAGGAGGCGGTGCTGCGCAATGTCGATCGGGAAGGCGAATGGCGATGAGCGGGCAGCGCTATCGGGCCGTGTTATGGAGCGTGCTGACGATAGTGCTGGCGTGACAGGAACCGAAGCACAACCCACAGTGACGGTAACGATGCGCCTAGCCGAGGCGGAATGGCACGTCGTCAGACAAGAGGTGCTGCCGCGGTTTGAAGCGGCGTGCAACTGTCGCGTCCGGGCTATCGACGTCCCACCAGAAACGCTGGTGCAACGCCTGCGGGCGATGCACCAGGCTGGGCGCATAGAGATCGACCTTTTTGCACAGGACAATATGCGTCTTCAGGAACTGATCAATACGGCCCTGGCTTCCCCGTTCACTCCTGAGGAGAGTCAGGTGGAGGAGGCCATCTACCCCTCCCTCATGGCCGTAGGAGTCAGCGGCGGGATGCGGTATTTCTTGCCCTTCCGGCCGAATGTGCAGATTGCCTACTACAATGCTGAGAAGTTCGCACAATACCATCTGCAGCCGCCACGGACCTGGCCAGAGATCCTTGCCGTGGCCCGCACGTTCTATGAAAAAGAGCAGACAGGTCGCATGCTGTTCACCGGCGCCGGCGGGGCGCCTACGACCACACAGCTCTACGAGTGGATTGTTGCAGCCGGGGGCGACCAGTGTGACTTCGCACATCCAGGGACAGTGGACACCTTCCGTTTTTTAGCTGCCCTGCGCCCGTACCTGTCATCGGAGTCACGCCGTGCCAAGTGGAATACAACCAATGAGACCCTGGCTCAGGAAGGCGCCTATCTGGCCTAAAACTGGCCTTTTGGCGTGCTCCTCCTCGTCCAGGAGTATGGCAAGACGACCATCCGCACCTACAGCGGCTGGGCTGGACCGGTCCGCGAGGCGCACGTCATCGGCGGGGATGTCCTGGGATTCCGGTGGGAGCGCCACTGTCAGCTACTGGGCCGCATACGAACGCCTTGTCGATGAGGCGGTACAGCGTATTCTGTGGCGCCATGAGGCCCCCGAGCAGGTTCTCCCGCCTCTGGCCGCACGCCTGGATGCTTTACGGGAGCACCCGTGAAACACTACCCTCTTCTGGGCCTGGCGCCCCTTGCCCTGTACCTGGGGCGTTCACAGTGGTGCCGGTGGTCTCTACTCTCGTCCTCAGTTTTCGCACGCCTGAAGGCGATTGGGGACTTGTGGCTTTCCACGCTCTCGCGGCGCATTACTAGTTCGGCGAAGCCGTGGTGAATACGCTGGCCACCTATCTCACCCTGGGAGCCAAGACCATGCCGCTACAAGTCTACTACTATCTCTATCAGGGGAACTGGTTTGACACGGCTGTGGCCGCAACGCTCATGACCGTCCCGGTGCTGATCCTGAGCGCCTTCTTACAGCGCTACTTGCGTGAGACGAGCCTGGCGGGCGTGATGCGCTGAAACGGTGCGTGTGTGCCAGGGACTACTGCCACACGCGATCCGCGCTGGCGCCACTCACACTCTCCGCTACCCGCTTTAGAAACGGAACTTCGGACTGGCGGTCACCGTCAGCATGACCTGGTTGTCAGTAAAATCACTCACTCCTGCCGGCGAGACGTTGCCATGCACACCTTGGGTGCCGTAGCGATAGGACAGGCCCAGCACAAGCCATTCACGGAGGGCATATTGCGTGTTCAGGAACAAGCGGTTATTCGACAAATTGGCAATCGTGCTGTCCCTATAATCGGTGTATTCGTAAGTATAGGCCACCGAGACACTCCAGGGACGGAGAATTTGATAGGTCAAACTGGGTCGTATAGATAAAAAACGCTGGTCGGTGTTGTTAGAGGTGGAAGTTCTCGTCGTCACACCCTGAAAATTAAACCATGACACATTACTATCGAACCTGGCTGTGAGCTTCCCTGTGAGATTGATGGAGGCGTTGGCACTCACCGTATCGTCGATCACGACATCACCGGAGCTCCCTCCAGCAGTAAAGCGTCGGATGTAACCCAAAGATGCCTCACCATTATTGAAGGTTTTGGTGAACTTGATGTTTCCAATGACGCCATTTTGGCCGTCCTTCTGCGGCGCGTCGGAGGTGGTGAAGCTATAACCAACGCCAGCCTCAACAGCCAGGGTCGGCGTCAGCTCATGCCGCACACCAGTGCCGATGGCATGCACCTGGAATGCCGCGTCCGCGTTCACTGACGGTACTATCCCATTGTTGCGAAAGGTCTCGAAGCTCACTTGATATGCCACAAAGACGCGGCTATTCCGCGCCACATTGAACAAATATCCCAGTTCTGTCCCCACCGTATAGCGGAATTCATCAAGTTCCTCAGGGACACTCACGTCATCGATCAAATTTGCAAACCGCACACCGAGCGATGTGCGCCCACCGAGACCTATGTCAACTCTCCCGTCGGCCTCATTGTGGATGGTGCGGTCGCGTTGCTGTTGACTGGCTGGGCGCAAGCCTGTGGGATTGCTCAGCCGCTCATCACGTGAAAGCGGATTATCGGTTATCAGTAACAACTCACGCACGCGCACCTGCAGGGACGGCGAGAGTGGCGAGTCCAGCATCAATGTCAGGAGGTGGCCAACGTTATTCTCGCTCGAATGGTCGGCAAAAAATTCAATATTGGCGCGATAATTGAAATCAAATTGTGTCCCCAGAGTCGGCGCCGTGGGGAGATACTGCACGCGGATGCCAGGTGAAAGGACAGTAATGAAATCGTGCTGCTTGTTTGTCGGGTCTTCAAAGATGTTATCATCATAGCGCTCGCCCAAGGAGAGCGACGGCGTTAGCGTCAGCCGAGTGGGCTCTTGGCCCCCTTGGCCATACGCGGCTGTCACGATGAGGGTAAGCAACACCACGATGATCCCCTGAAACCGCCAGATGCCCGCCATATTATGGTATCCCTCTTGACTCCACTGTTGCCTGTGGGCCAGCTTCTTCCCATGCCACCATATCGTTAAGCCACCCATTATCTCCTCCATTCCCAAGCTGGCTTAGCGCACGTAGCTCCTGCCAGTGTTTGCCATAACATCGCAGCCCCTACCTGCCAGCATTGTATCCCAGTGGACGACAGACAGCGAGTCAGAAACGTAGACATCTCGTGTTTCAGGTCTGCATGACCGCACCCTGCTCGTTTTTACTCTCAACCTCCAAGAAGATTTTTCCAAAAAAAGTAACAAAATAATAGACCACTTTAGCTTTTAGTACAGCTAGTCTAATTCTCCTAGTACATACCTTTGTGGAGCGATCCCCAGTCTCTACAAAGCATTTGAGGTTTATCTCTATACGATCTAAGGGGTCTGCTGAGAAAAACAGGTGACACCCGATTGTGGCAAGAGATCTCGTTTGTATAAGGTTCCCCTATAGACCAAGCCTGGCGACATTATAGCGCCTGGAAGCATTTAAATATCCTACTACTAATATGTACAGTTTGTACAGAACAAAAAGTGGGGACAGGGAATTCAATATCGGCACAGAGATAGCCGATATAGAGAATGCGTCAACACACATAGCTGATGCAACCCCTGGTATGACCGCCGATCTCCGTGAAGACGGCGCTCTGCATTATACTGATGATGGAGATGTTTCATGCTGTTACGTTCTCTACTCGTATTACTGGCGTGTTTCTCCCTAGCGTTTGCCGCTACGCCAACGCAGGCCCAGCAAGTGCAACTAGCCTGGGATTCACCGGTGCAGGCCGATGGCACACCCGTCCCCAACCTGGCAGGATACAAGCTCTACTCCGGCTCGCAAAGCGGCCAATATCAGACGATAGTCCCGGTAGGCCTGACGACCACGTATACCGTGACGAATGTATCCACAGGACAGACCTATTACTTTGCCGTGAAGGCCTATGACAGTAGCGGCACGGAAAGCGCGTTCTCTAATGAGGTGAGCGTGACACTCCCCACGCATACGCCAGTGGGGGGCATAATTCCCCAACAGCAGATGCGGGTCGTCTCTGTCGACAGCCAGGAACTGATCGGTGAAAATGGTGCAGGAACGAATGTCATTGACGGCAACCCAGCCACCATCTGGCATACGGAATGGTCCCAGCAGACCACCCCCCTGCCCCATACCCTGGTCCTCGATCTCGGGGACTCGTATCAAGTCGATGGGTTTCGCTATTTGCCTCGGCAAGATGGCGGCGTCAACGGCACCATGGCGGGCTACGAGTTCTACGTCAGC
>Ga0075431_100007400_pt1 | contig 10932 bp, 9 predicted proteins | sample RhiMetdeltSRZDD5_FD_75297 | JGI IMG/M metagenome (GOLD analysis project Ga0075431, IMG submission 75297) | Populus rhizosphere microbial communities from Tennessee, USA - Rhizosphere MetaG P. deltoides SRZDD5 | ecosystem: Host-associated > Plants > Roots > Rhizosphere > Soil | place: USA...
CGCTGATCTCGCAGCGCACCCGCCCATCCTCGCGCAACGCGCGGATCGTGATCGTGCCTCCGTTTGGCGTGTATTTGTAAGCATTAGAGATGAGGTTCGTAAAGATTTGCCCTAGCCGCTTGGGATCAACACGAACGGCGGGCAGATCAGCCGGAAATTCCACGTTAATTGTGTGCTCGCGGCGCTCAATCTCGTTCTTCATCGCTGGCAACAGCTCGTTCACTATATCGGCTGGCCGTACATTATCGGAGATGTCTAGCGAGAGTCTTCCACTTTCGATACGGGCAAGGTCACTTAGATCGCTGACAAGCAGGGTCATACGGTCAACATTGGCCTTGATAATTGCGAGATAATTACTCTGCTGGTCAGTGAGCGGCCCGACCATCGTAATCATATCCGTGTAGCCCTTGATCGAGGTCATCGGCACACGAAGTTCGTGAGTCATTACCGCGACAAACTCATTCTTTGTCTCATTGGCGCGCTTCACTGCCTCATAAAGCTGCGCGTTCTCGATAGCAATCGCAGCATGATCAGCAAGACGTGACACAAAGGCGAAGGATTCGGGGGTGAAGGGGCCGCTAATACGTTCCAACCCAATCACACCGATGACCCGCCCCTCTCTCTGAATGGGCACAGTTAAGCTGTCCTCGCGGTCGCCGTCGAGGGTGTAATCGTCGTTGAGCATCTCCATCACGGCAGACGGCGTATTGCCATGCTTAGCAATGACCCGCGTCTCACCTTCTTCCAGATCGATTAAGCCGATAGCACCGTTATCGGCTCCGGTTACACGGACTGCCCAGCCGAGGGTTAAGTCCATCACCTTGCCGAAATCAAGCGTCTCGTTAAGCTGCTGATCGATTGCTTGCAGCTTGGAAAGCTCATCAACACGCTGACCCAGCGCTTCGTCAGTACGAGTGAACAGCCTCGCGTTCTCAAGGGCAATCGCGGCCTGCGTTGCGAAGGCGGAAAGCATTTCGAGGTCTGCTTCGTTGAACACTCCCGTACGGATACGATTATCGACATAAATTACACCGATCACATGACCGCGCGTCCTCAGAGGAACACACTGGATGGAACGAAGCTGGTGTGTGACGACGCTGACTTTGGAGGAAAAACGTGGATCGGTGGAGGCATTGGTCGTAACGACCTGCTCACCCGTATCTGCCACCAATTGAATCACGCTGCGGCTGATCTCGAAATCTTCCCCGTCGAGGTTTTCATGCTCCATGTTGCGGGCGGCCATCATTTGAAGCTCGTTCAATTCATTAAAAAGCAAGAGGAAGCCGCGCTCGGCTCCCGTTAGCTCGATGATGGCATCCATCACCTGATTGAGCACATCGTCAAGCTGTAGTGATGAACCTAAGGCATGACTTACCTGATACAGAGCTGCCAGTCGTCTCTGCTCGTCGCTGTTCTGATACTCATCCGCGACAGAGGTGAGCAGCTTACTCAGTTCATCTAGACGGGCCGACCAGTAATCTTTCTCGATCATGTCCGCACGAAGCTGAGTCCGCAGCAGCTCCACTGTCTGGCGGGCATTGGATAGACCTAGTGCTACATCCTGCTTACTGGACACGGGGGATTCTGCCATTCGACAATCCTTTACTCAAACAGCAACATACCTATGTAGTTAACTTATCAGGGCTTGAATTATTGTATGTCAATTTTAGCATACCTGCGAGTGAGGATTCTGCCTGTTCACATCATGTTTCCAAAGTCATGCAGAAAGTTCAATGGTTCGATAGAATCGAACAGGCTGATATGAGCAGGCAGCCTCCCCCAAGCTAAGGAGAATCGAGATGCAGGTCATTATTACCGGAGGAACCGGGTTTATCGGCGGGCATCTAGCACGGAGCCTTAGTGCAGATGGGCATGAAGTTATTGTGCTTACTCGTAATCCTGATAAACATGTAGGTGACCTGCCACAATCCATCCGGCTCGCAAAGTGGGATGCGAGAACTGGCTCTGATTGGGATCAGCTAATCACAGCAGATACCGTGATTGTCAATCTCGCGGGGGAGCCTATCGACGGGGTCGGGTTTATCCCAGCACGTTGGACTTCAGAACGCCGACGCCGCATTCTGGAAAGCCGAGTCAATGCAGGTAAAGCGGTGGTAAGCGCTGTTGAGAATGCGCCAGCAAAACCCCAGGCGCTATTACAAGCCTCTGCGGTCGGATACTACGGCTTCCATGAAGATGAGATCATCACCGAAGATTCTCCTCCCGGTAGTGACTTCTTAGCTGATGTTTGCGTGCAGTGGGAACAATCGTCGAGCCTTGTCGAGTCGATGGGGGTGCGCCGCGCTGTCTTACGCACGGGCCTGCCGCTAGACCCGAAGGATGGCGTAATGCCGCGACTTGTACTGCCTTTCCGCTTGTTCGCTGGAGGGCCACTTGGCAGTGGCAATCAGTGGTATTCATGGATTCACATTGCAGATGAAGTCGGCGCAATCCGCTATCTGATGAATGGGGCAGCATTAAGCGGACCATTCAACTTAACATCGCCTAATCCAGCAAAGAATAAGGATTTGGCGAAAACGCTGGGCCGCGTTCTGCAACGACCGTCATTTCTGCCCGTACCTGGATTCGCCCTTAGGTTGGTCTTCGGAGATGTGATCGATCTGGCGCTGAAAGGGCAGAGGGTGATTCCTGAGCGCCTGTTAAAGGTTGGTTACACCTTTAAGTTTCCCGAACTTGAGGCGGCGCTGCACGATCTACTTGAGAACTAATAATTAGCCTTAATGGGCAGTATTATCAGGTAGGCAAAAAGCCTGTATACGTCCTTGTAAATCTCTATTACACTTACTGCAAGGGAGCATCTTCCAGAACAGGAATCAAACAAATCATGGCATGGGAAAAGACAATTTCGGAAAGCGAACTGTCAGCAGGCGCGCGGAAGGTCGTTAAGGTCGGGGAAAAGAATGTCCTGCTCGTGCGGCATTGCGATAAGATTTTTGCGATTTCCTCAACCTGCCCTCATTGGGGATTGCCATTGGAGTTAGGGCGGCTAACCGATGACTGCGGAATCGTTTGTCCCTGGCATCGAAGCGGCTTTGATCTGGCAACGGGTGACGTTAAGGCATGGGCCCCTTGGCCGCCGGGATTGGGAGTCGTCCTCGGCGCAACCTCTCGTCAGAAAGTGCTGTCCACTTATCCCGTTAAGGTGGAGGATGGCAGCGTTTGGGTGATGACCGAGCAGGCGGAACCGACTGCCTCAAAGAAGTAACCACCCCAACAATGCATGACGGCGGCAAAGATAGCGGGCCGAGGTAGATTTCGTCTGGTTAGATGCCGCTCATCTCGGCGGCAGTTTCCGCGAACTGAGCCATCGTGTACTTGCGTAAATGCGGAAACTTCCAGGCAACCCATAAGGTCAGCAAGATTGTTGCCACCCCACCTGAGAATACGGCAAATGGCACACCCAGCGCCGAGGCAACGATACCCGCCTCAAGCTCACCAAGCTGAGGACCACCCATAAAGAACACCTGATTCACTGCTGTCATGCGCCCGCGCAGATTATCGGGTGTCAGAAGTTGCCGCAAGCTCGAACGGATCACGGTCGAGACAGTATCGGCTGCTCCGGTCAGGGCAAAGAAGAAATAGGATAGGACGAAGATTGTGCTGATGCCGAACAGCGCCGTCGCCAGTCCGTAGATGAGCACGCTGACCAGCAGCACCATACCCTGATGGTAAACATCCCGCCGCATCGACATGATGAATCCTGCGAGAATTGCCCCTGCTGCATCAGCCGTGCTGAGAATACCAAAGCCGATGGCGTCTGTGTGAAGTACATCCCGCGCAATCAAGGGCAGCATTGTAATAGACGAGGAGAAGAACGTCGCGCCGAAGTCGAGCAGCATCGTCGCGCGGATCAAACGTGCCCTCCATACGAAGCGCAGCCCTATCTTGAGAGAATTCCAATGCACACCGGAAGCAGTCGATGAGACAGCCAAGCCCCGGTAGCTCATCATCGCCAAAGCTACCAGCACCGCGAGATAAGAAACACTGTTCACTGCATACACGCTGCCGATATTGACAAAGCCGAGCATCACGCCTGCCAGCGTAGGGCCGACGATCCGCCCGAACTGCCACATCAGCATATTCAGGCTCACCGCATTCGTAAGATGTTCAGATGGTACAAGGTTCGGAATCAGCGACTGCCGGGCTGGGTTGTCAAATGCAGTGGTGGCTGAGAGCACGGCGGTAAGCAAATAGATGGCGATCAGGCTGTCACGCCCAGCTATAGTGATCGCTGCCAGCATCCCTGCGAAAATGGCGGCAGCGCCTTGTGACCAGATTAGAACTAATCTCCGATCAAATGTATCAGCGACCATGCCCCCAATTGGCGCAGCCAGCAGAATCGGAATAACTCGGACTAACCCCAACGCGCCGAGGCCGAGTGCATCAGCCTGTAGGCTGATCGGACGCCCAAATAAAATCATGTTGACCGTATCATGTTTGAGAATCTCAGCGATATGCCAATTGACAGCCAGCATCTGCATTTGCGTGCCGACCATCGAGATCAACTGGCCGATCCAGATCAGCCGGAAATCACGATGTTGAAGCGCTACAAATCTCGGCGGATGTGAGGGAGGATTAGTATTCGACATGCATTCTGGGGTACTGGTAAGCGGCTCAAAGTGATACAGTCAAAGAACGAACTGTAGCACCCGGCTATTGTGATTACAAGGAATCAGCACCTAACGGTTTGCAAAGCCTTTGAACCTCAGCGCCGAAGAGGAGTCTCGCTATGCCAATTGATCCCCGGTTTGCGGATTTAGAAGCCCGCACAATGGAAACGTACCGCCGCCTCATGGAGAAGTACGGCGAAGTGCCGCACATCCCGCGCCGCGAGCCGATGCACGAACTCATCTCGACGATGCTTTCTCACCGTACAACACAAAAGAACGAAGACTTGGCTTATCAAGCGATGTGGAGGCGCTACGGATCATGGGAAGCGATTCAGAATGCGCCGATGGAAGAACTCGCTACCACAATTGAACAGGCTCAGTTTCCCGGCGCAAAAGCCGCTAATATCAAGAAAGCGCTGGCGCGCATCAATGAAGAACGCGGCGAGTATTCGCTTGATTTCCTGAAGGACTGGCCTATGGAACAGGCGCTTGAATGGCTGATGTCAATGCCAGGTGTGGGGATCAAAACGGCTTCGCTGGTGCTGCTGTTCTGCTTTGCCAAACCCGTCCTTCCTGTCGATACTCATGTGCACCGGGTCAGTGGCCGGGTCGGGTTGATTCCAGAGAAAGCTACCGCAGAAGCGGCTCATGCTCTTTTGGCGGCGCTGCTTCCTAATGATCCATACATCTTATTCAATTTCCATATTGCGCTGCTGAAGCATGGTCAGAGAGTATGCGTCTGGGGCAACCCGAAGTGTATGCAATGCCCTCTACCAAGTATCTGTGAATGGTATCAACAAAACCGGGCAGGAAAAGATGGATACCCCACAACCTCGTAAGAAATGGCGTTGGCTGCTCTGGCTGCTCCTGACACCGTTCTTTTTGATCTTGTGTTTTGTTCTCGCCTTCTTTATCTGGGCGCTGACTCCACAAGGCCCGATGCCAGAAGCCGAGCGCTATCTTCAATCCGATGATCAGGTCGAAGTTGTATCCGGTGATCTGATTACCTTCCGTCCGAAAGGGGTCAACCCCGATACCGGGCTGATCTTTTACCCCGGTGGGCGGGTCAATCCCGCATCATATGCACCTGCCGCCTACCAGATTGCGGAGTCAGGCTATCTTGTCGTGATTCCGCACATGGCGTTCAATCTTCCCGTCTTCTCACCGAATCGGGCAGATGCCGTGATGGCGCACTTTCCGGGCGTACAACACTGGATCATCGGCGGGCACTCGCTGGGCGGCGAGATGGCGGCTCAGTACGCCTATAAGCATCCGGGCAAAGTAGAGGGGTTGGTACTGTGGGCTGGCTATCCACCTCCTGGTGCGAGCCTGGCCGACACGCAGTTTCCAGTTCTATCGATCTATGGTTCGAATGACGCCAACGCAGCCACGATTAACGCATCGAAGGCGCTGCTTCCACCGGATACCGTCTGGGTTATCATCGAGGGTGGCAATCATGGGCAGCTTGGCTGGTACGGGAGGCAGCCTGGTGATAACCCAGCGACAATCAGCCGCGAGGAAGAACAGCGTCAAGCTATTGAGGCAACCATTGATTTCTTGAATGCGCTGCACTCGCCGCAATAAACCGGACATTCGCGTCGATAAAGCGGCGGTTAATCAGCGTTTGATGCGACCACAGGCGCGCGTTATAATCGCCCACGCGAATTCAGACTATATAAATCGGGGTATACGAAGTTGCAACTCTTTTTCAATATTGCATTGATTATTCTCTCTGTTGCGTTGATCGGCGCGATTCTGCTTCAAGCGCAGGGCGGTGGACTCGGCGGTATGTTTGGCGGAGATAGCGCGATGGGTGGGCAGTACAAGACACGTCGCGGTCTTGAGAAGACACTCTTTCAGGTCACGATTGGCCTGTCCGTCGCCTTCTTTATCCTCGTGGTTGTCAACGCCTTCTTACTGAACCGGGGCGCTTAATCACCTCATTCCCTCCGTCAATATTCTGAGGGCAATGAAAACTTGAGTTGCCCTCAGAACAACTCGCTTATGGTTGACCAGCCAATCAGACAGAATCCACAGAGTAAACGCGCTGCCATTCGATGGCAGTGGGTGATTCTGATCGTGGCGCTTCTCCTGATCGCGGGAACGGCCATTTTCATGTTCACTCGCGGAGGCGGAGGACCTATAGGGCCAGCTGCCGCTCCGCGTGAAGTCCCCCTGATCGACACACAGATTTACACAGAGGCAGTCGTTGGTAAGCCCGTTTTGGTCAATCCCTTGCTGGCAACCTCACAGGCGGATCGTGATCTCGTCTCGTTGATCTATTCAGGGTTGACCCGCACCGACGCATACGGTCAGCCTGTCGGTGATCTGGCTCAGAGTTGGGAAGTCAGCAGCGATGGCCTCACGTATACTTTTCATCTACGTCCCGACATCACATGGCACGATAACCAGCCGTTTACCGCCAACGATGTCGCCTTTACCATGAGCCTGCTGCGCGATCCAAAATTCCCCGGCCCTAGCGATGTGGGCGCATTCTGGCGCACGGTTGAAACCTATGCCCTTGACGATCAGACCGTTCAATTCGTGCTGACTCAACCACTCTCTGCGTTCCCGGAATATGCGGGGATCGGCATTCTGCCAGGGCATTTACTAGCGGGGATCAGTGCTGAAGACCTGGCAAGTGATTCGTTCAATCTGCACCCTTTCGGTACAGGGCCATTGTGGTGGGAATCGCTGGAGCAGCAGGGCGACGAAACAGTTGTTACGCTGCGGCCCAATCCACGTTTTTACGATGGCGTGCGCGGAGTAAAACTGGACGGCGTGGTCTTCCATTTTTACCCCGATCCAGGCCACGCCTTTCAAGCGCTTGGCCCCAATGCGCAGGGCTACGGGGGATTAGATGCATCACAGTTGGCAGTAGCGCTGAACAGTAAGGGTCTTAATCTTTACAGTGCGCCTATGCCGATCTACGGTGCTGTCATATTTAATGAGAAGAACACGGGAAAGCTTCCCTTCTTTCAAGAAGAGGCAGTGCGTAAGGCCCTGTGGCTTGCACTTGATCGGCAGGCCCTTGTTGCCGATCATTTCGGCGCACAGGCGATGCTAACGAACTCAATCATTCTTCCTGATTCGTGGGCCTACAATGCATCATTAGCTGTTCCGCCGCCTAATGCGCAGCAGGCAGGGCAGCTTCTCGATGCGGCGGGTTGGGTGGTCACGGGCAGCACTCGCGCGAAGGGGGATACGCGGCTCGCGTTTACGCTGTTAGTCCCGAATACGCTGGATCAACAGAAGCTGGGTAACGCTATCCGCGATGCATGGAAGGCGATTGGCATTGATGTAACTGTGCAGACATTAGCCCCTGCCGATCTGCTTGAGCGGCTGCAATCACCGGGAAGTACAGATGCAGGACGCAACTTCGATGCTGCGCTGGTCGAATTCAGTCAAGCGCGTCTTGCCGATCCAGATCCGTATGCCTTCTGGCATGATTCACAAATCGAATCGGGGCAGAACTTTAGCGGGTTCTCTGATCGGGAGATGGATGAAGCGCTGGAAATCGCGCGTAGCGATTCGAACGGCGTGCGCCGCACCGAGTTATACCGCAGCTTCCAGCAGGACTTCGTAGATCATGCTGCTGCTATATTGCTCTATCATCCTATATACCATTATGCGGTAAGCTGTCAGGTAGTAGGTGTGCAGCTTTCCATCCTCGGTGATCCCGCCGACCGCTTCCGCTCGATGCCGGAGTGGAAAATTCTTCCGCCAAACGCGCTGGCTGATGCCTGCCCCTAAGCACAAAAACCCTTTTGTGATTTCCCAACCGACTAACATTTTGCTAACAATCGACTTAACTAAGCGGGCATAGGTCTCTAATACAATTGCCCGCAGCCTATCCTCCTGATAAAATAGTCACAGTTCAGACTGATATCTGGTCTGAAAGAGCGTTTTGGGCAGGGACATCCTCATGACAGATTCTGCAAACGACCAACAGTATGTCGGTTACCGGGGCGCTCATTTGCCACGCACACTGGCACAAGTTCTCAACGAAGCAAACGAACAGATCGTACAAGGCGATCTTTCCAGCTATATCCCGATTCCAACGGGGTTTGATCCGCTTGATGCCGCAATTGGCGGCGGCCTTCAGCGCGGCGAGTTAGTGCTGCTGGGTGGCGCGCAGGGGATTGGCAAGACGATTACTGCCTTGCAGATCGCGCGCAATATCGTCAAATCCAACAGCATGTACGCCTTTTACCTTTCATATGAACACCCCGAAGCACACCTGATGAATCGCTTGCTGTGCTTGGAGAGTGTCAACCCGCCCTACATGGATACACAAAATGGGCTGCGTATGAAAGACCTTCAAGACATCATCGTCTCGAAGCGAGCCAAAAAGTATCTAGGCCACAATGACGATGCAACCGCTTCGCTGCGCGGCATTCTACGCGAACACGAGCGCACTGCCCCGGCATTGGCAAACATTGCCGAGTACGCCGACCGTATCATCATGCTTAAAGCCAGCCCGGCGGTAACGACTCTCACCGCAATCCGGGATATGGCCGCGCGATTGGTGCAGGCCACCAACGGTAATGTCGTGATCTTCGTGGATTACCTACAAAAAATCGCCATTTACCCGGAGCGTGCTCAGGATGAAAACGATAAGGTAACGATCATTGTCGAAGGGCTGAAAGACATCGCCCTCACACTGAACGTACCCGTAGTTGCTATCGTCGCAGCAGATCGAGATGGACTCAAGGCCAAGCGTCTGCACTTGTTTCACCTGCGCGGCAGCTCTGCATTGGACTATGAATGTGACATCGCCCTCTTGATGAATAACAAGTACAACATCCTTTCAAAGGATCATGTTGCCTTCAATCCCTACCAGTCACGCCAGTTTCGGGAGTGGGTGGTCTTCACTATCGAAAAGAACCGCGCGGGCCGTGCCTTTATCGACGTTGAGTTTCATCTCCATGCACCCTACTTCTGCTTCGATCCTCATGGGCAGCTTGTCCAGCAGCAGTTGATCGACGACAAGATTATTGAAGCGTGATATTGGTCTATTCATTTGGAACCCCTTGCCATGTCGGCAAGGGGTTTTGTTTTCTATGGCAGACCCCTAAGATATAATTCGCCGCCATTACGATTCAGAGAAGGTGTACCTAACAATGACGGATCAACCGAGTTCTTCTCCGCTACCTGTTCTGCCCTTGATTGTTGTCGGTATTGTCATGCTGGCTGGCTGCCTGTTGATTGGGGGCGCGCTGTTCTTTGTGCTGCGCCCTGCTGCTGATCAGACTATCCCAACTGCAACTTCCACGCTGACAGGCCGGACGGTTTTCATTCCAACGGCGACAACACATCCAACCGATCTCCCAGCTCCAACAGCAACCATCGCCCCATCAACAGCCACCGAAGCGCCAACTGAAGCAGCGACGGATGCACCCGCCCCCACTAATCCGCCAGCAACCAACAAGCCAGCCGCCACAAATCCACCGCCGCCGACCAATACACCGGTTCCACCGACCGCGCCGCCAACGTCTGACCGGATTTTGAATCCTGCCTTCTCAGTAGAGAACCCGGTAGTTCCTGCCAATCAAGCAATCTGGTTCAAATTCTCCGTCACCAACCCAAGTGATAAGGATGAGCTTAAATATGGCGCGTTGGGCGCGGCTATTCTCAAAGATGGTGTGAGTGTGCACTTTCAGGGAAGCTACACGAATGCATCGCTGTTGCCCAGCCAGCAGTTGAACTGGCGCGATCACACTGCTATCGGTACGTCGGGGGTTTACCAGCTACAACTTGCGATCTGCTTCACGCCCAGCCTCGATGCATGCAACACGGGCGGCGATTGGGAATTACTCGCCCAGCCGGTTACTGTGACTGTGCAGTAGCTGACCATGCATCTTTATCTGATCCGTCACGGCGAGAGCTTTGTCAATCTCAATGGATGGGTTCCATCTGAGGGTGAAAGCTATGATGCAAGCCTAACCGATCTCGGCAAACGGCAGGTCGCAGCACTGGCAGCGTGGCTGCCAAAGGCCATCCCACACTTCGATGGCCTTTATGCCAGCACTTTGCAGCGCGCGAGGGAAACGGCTGCCCCGCTTGCGGATGCATACAAGCTAGAAATCAGCTTTGATGATCGTCTTCGCGAATTCGGTAACACGCTTATAGATGAGTCCCCTATCCCACCTGATTTGCTGCCCAAAGAGCCTTCATACTCGAAAAAGTACGAATACCCTTATTTATCTACAGCACCAAGTATCGAACGAGCAGAAAGCTACATGCACTTCCGCAGCAGAATTGGTGTCTTCCTCAACGAGATGATCGAGCGCTATCCAGA
>Ga0075431_100007401_pt1 | contig 10931 bp, 10 predicted proteins | sample RhiMetdeltSRZDD5_FD_75297 | JGI IMG/M metagenome (GOLD analysis project Ga0075431, IMG submission 75297) | Populus rhizosphere microbial communities from Tennessee, USA - Rhizosphere MetaG P. deltoides SRZDD5 | ecosystem: Host-associated > Plants > Roots > Rhizosphere > Soil | place: USA...
CTGCGGCAGGCGTGGTTAGCAAAACTCCAACGGAGAATGAGATGATCGCTTTACAGAAAAAGAAATAAATAAAAAATTCCGGCGCTTGCGCGATTTATGCTTTATCGTAACTAATGCATTCTTTCAACTCCTTCTCGGTGTACGCCATATTATATTGCTTTAATACTTCGGGCGGTACGCCGTTCCACTGGTTTGGTCTGTTGCCAACAAAGCCAACATCATCATAACCTATTTTAGTGGTATAAAATCCCGTTACAGTGAGGTTCCTCATTAAATTAAAAAAAGTAACACCCTGTTGCATTTCAGGCTTTGCTTTTCTCGGATACGCTATCTGATCAACCATTTCAATCTGCTGCTGTGAAGAGCAATCCCTGAATGGTTTTTCATACCTCTTCAAACACTGCAGATCGAGCCAGCGGAGGCCGCCGCGCATCGGAGTTTGGTGGTGAGGCATATCCTTTACAATAAATTCGATGAAGTCGGCAACTTTAGCATCAGAAGCACTACCGCTCACATCGTCTTTTGGAATGATAATGTCAGCAAGCACTGTGATCGTAGCAAACTCATGATCCGTAAAAAATTTTTCTGCCTGTAATTCTTTATTGTATTCAACTTCCTCAGGCATGCGGTCTTCGATGCCTGCCGCTTTCGAATCGGCCGCTGCATCGCCGGTTTTCTTTTTATCTTCTGTTTTGCAGGCATCAAGTAAAGTTCCCGCGGTAACGGTTCCGATTACCAACGCCTTTATCGAATCTCTTCTATCCATAAAATATTTTTAAAGATCAGATATTCTGTTTTTTCAATTCGTCAACAATGTGTTCGCTTGTGCGCATTGAAAGCGCGAGAATCGTCCATGTAATATTTTTATCCGCCTGCGATGTGAACACGCTTCCATCTACGCAGAATAGATTTTTACAATCATAAGCTTGCGCCCATTTGTTTAAAGGTGATGTTTTTGAATCGGCGCCCATTCTAACGGTTCCGGCCTCATGTATGATATTACCGGGAGGATTAAGTCCCCACATATTTTTTTCATCATCTTTATCGCCCCACGTGATCACAGCGCCCATGTTGTGAAGGATTTCTCTGAATGTTTCTTTCATATGCTTAGCCTGCTTGATCTCATAATCAGAATGTTTTACGTTGAATCTTAACACAGGTATGCCGTATTTGTCGACCACATCCGGATCTATTTCACAATAGTTATCTATTCGTGCAACTGCTTCACCACGACCTGCCATTCCAACATGAGCACCGTAGAAAAAGCGAACATCTTCTTTGAGAGACTTTCCATAACCACCTGCTTCTTTTTTCACGCCGTTCACAGCATAATCGCCATTCATGCTTTCAATTCCCCAGCTGAACCCGTACATTGGCATTTCCATGCCGCCGCCGTACTCGATATGGTATCCGCGCGGGAAATCAAGTTTTTTATTATCGAGCCACCAGGGTGTGTATACATGCATTCCACCTACACCGTCTTCATTATAGCGTTTGCGGTTGAATAAAGTCGGAACAAATCCTCCCATGCCGGCTCCGGTGGAATCATGAAGATATTTTCCAACTGCATTGCTAGAGTTAGCAAGTCCATTCGGATGACGTTGAGACTTAGAATTCAGCAGCAGCCGGGCGGTTTCGCAGGTACTTGCACCAAGTATTACGACTTTACCCGACACCTGGTATTCCTGAAGATCCGTTTTATCAACATAGGAGACTCCTGTTGCCAGACCTTCGTTGTTTGTAAGCACCTCTCTTGCCATCGCATTGGTTACGAGGTCAAGATTTCCTGTTTTCAATGCTGGGATAACAAGTACAGAAGAAGAAGAGAAATCGGCATAAACTTTACATGAGCGACCGCACTGACTGCAATAGAAGCACGAGCCTCTTTCGTTGTTAATTGCTTTGGTTAGAATCGAAAGACGCGATGGAATAACAGGTATTCCCGCCTGCTGGCCCGCTTTCTTAATAAAAAGTTCGTGTAAACGCGGACGTGGGGGCGGGAGGAAAAATCCGTCGGGATCATTATATAATCCTTCGTTAGTTCCAAATACGCCGATCAACTTGTCGACATTATCGTAATAAGGCTTAATGTCTTCGTAGCTGATTGGCCAGTCTTCACCGAGCCCATCAATACTTTTTCGTTTGAAGTCGTTCGGGCCAAAGCGCAATGAGATTCTGCCCCAGTGATTGGTACGCCCTCCGAGCATTCTTGCGCGCCACCAGTCCCACTGCGTTCCCTGTGTTGTGGTGAACGGCTCTCCGTCGATCTGCCATCCCCAGAATGAGCCGTCGAAATCACCGAAGGGTCTGAATTTGGTGCTTGCACCACGCCTTGGCGACTCCCACGCATTTTTTAACTGCGAGGAATGTTTTGCAGGATCGAACATTGGACCTGCTTCCAATAAGCATACTTTTAATCCGGCTTTTGCTAATACGTAAGCAGCCATTCCGCCGCCTGCACCTGAACCAACAACAACGGCATCGTATTTTTTTGATTGTTTTTTAATCTGCAACTCTCCCATATAGCGGTTTTTCAACAAATTTGCCTCAATATATAACTTATATAAATGAAAATATCCTTTCACGGCGCAGCAAGAGTTGTTACCGGTTCAAAACATCTTCTTCATATCAATCCGGGCAAAAAAATACTACTCGATTGTGGTATGTTCCAGGGCATGGGTAAGGAAACGATCGAGCTCAATGGCCACTGGGGATTTGAGCCAGCCGAAATTAATTACCTGATCTTGTCGCACGCGCATATTGACCATATCGGCCTGGTGCCAAAGCTTGTAAAAGATGGCTACCCCGGCAAAATTTATTGTACGCCTGCAACGGCAAGCCTCGCAAAATTGCTGCTGCTCGATTCGGCAAGGATTCAGGAAGCAGATGCGAAATATGTGAACAAACAGAGAGACAAGCAGGGCCGTGAGCACGTCGAGCCGTTGTATACAGAGGAGGAGGCGACAGCCGTTTTTCCTTTGTTTGAAACCATTTCCTACAACGAGCATTTTAAGATCGATGACCAGGTGGAACTGATGTTTTCCGATTGCGGCCATATTATCGGCAGCGCGGCAGTGAACCTTGTAATAAAAGAAAATGGCAAAAAAACCAGACTAACGTTCAGCGGAGATGTAGGACGATACCGCGACATGATATTGCGGTCGCCGCAGATATTTCCGCAGGCGGACTTTATTGTGATGGAATCCACCTATGGCGACAAGCTCCACGACCTGGTTTCAGTTGCGACTGATAAACTGCTGGGACACATTGTTGAAACCTGCCTTGAAAGAAAGGGGAAACTTGTAGTGCCCGCGTTCAGCCTGGGGCGCACGCAGGAAATATTATATATGCTTAATCATCTTGAAGTAGAGAGACGGTTGCCACCATTGAATTACTATGTCGACAGTCCCTTGTCGATCAGCATTACTGACCTGGTTAAAAAATATCCTGATTATTTTAATTCAAATGTACAGGCACTACTGAAAAAAGACAAGGATGTGTTTGCGTTTAAGGGACTGCAATATCTGGATAGCGTGGAAGAATCCATGGCGTTAAACGATTCCACAGAGCCTTGCGTTATAATATCGGCGTCAGGAATGGCAGAAGCAGGCAGGGTGCGGCATCATATTGCGCATACAGTTGAAGATTCGCGCAATACTATTCTGATGACCGGATATTGCGAGCCGATGTCGCTGGGCGGACGGCTCAAGCAGTTGCCGGAAGAGGTTGGAATATTCGGGAAACGGTACAAAGTGAGGGCACAAATTGCGGAGATCACCAGCCTCAGTGCTCATGGCGATTATGAAGAGCTTAGCCAGTGGCTTGCGTGCCAGAATCCGTCGGAGGTGAAGAAATTATTTCTCGTGCACGGTGAATACGAAGTACAGCAGCGTTTTAAAGACAGGCTGCTGCACAAGGGATTCACGGATGTACATATTCCGGCACTTCACGAAGAAGCAGGACTGGGAATTGAATAATGAAAGCAAAAATTGAATGACCACAAGAAAAGATTTCACGCCCCTCGGTTCTAAGGAGGAAAGAGATTTTCTGGAGGGACCGAGAACACGATGGAAAGAGTTTAAGTTTCTTTTTAAGGTGATGTTTGAGTTTTTTTATGGATTCAGGAGACTGCATTTTACCGGACCCTGTGTAACTGTATTCGGATCAGCACGCTTCGATGAAGGTCATGAATATTATACGCTTTCGCGGCGCATGGGGCAGGAAATTGCGAATCTCGGATTCACTGTAATAACAGGCGGCGGCCCCGGCATCATGGAGGCTGCAAACCGTGGTGCAAAAGATGTTGGTGGCATTTCGATTGGATGCAACATCATTTTACCTAAAGAACAGCATCCTAATAAATATCTCGATAAGTGGGTTGACTTTGATCTTTTCTTCGTCAGAAAAACATTGCTCAGCAAGTATTCGTATGCTTTTGTAGTAATGCCAGGCGGTTATGGAACACTCGATGAATTTTTCGAAGCACTAACGCTTATACAAACGGGAAAATTTCTGAAATTTCCAATTGTCCTGATGGGAAGAGAATATCATGCTAATCTATATAATCACCTGCAGCGGCTTGTGCAAGAAAAAACTATTGACCCCATTGATCTCGAACTTTTTCTTTTCACCGATTCAATTGAAGAGGCCATACACCATATCAACAGATATGCAGTTGAGGGATTTGGTTTGAAAAAAATAAAAAAAATGAAACCGAGAAATATTCTTGGTGAATGGAGATAGTCGTTAATTTTAATAATGCCCGCACTTAACAGGTATTGCTTTGCACTAGACCTAAAAGACGATGCAGCGCGCATCGCAGAATATGAGTCACATCACGCCGAACTATGGCCGGAAGTTCGCGATAGCTTCCACCGCGCGGGCATAGAGAATGTTGAGCTTTACAGAACTGGTAACCGCCTGTTCATGTTACTGGACACCAACGAACATTTTTCTTTTGAAAAAAAGAAAAAGATAGATGACGAAGATCCTGTTGTTCAGAAGTGGGAAGCTCTTATGTCTACTTATCAGCAACCACTGCCGTGGGCCGGCCCGGGAGAAAAATGGGTACTTATGAAAAGAATTTTTAAGCTTAACAAATAAATTTATGGCGTTAGCGGGAACATCGGTGTCTTCAATAAAAACAGATGAAACAAGCGGACGATCGGATTATCTTATTCCTCTTATCCTGGTAACAAGTTTGTTTTTTCTGTGGGGCATGGCATACGGCCTGCTCGATTCTTTAAATAAGCACTTCCAGGACACGCTTAATGTTACAAAAAGCCGTTCGACGCTGCTTCAGGCTGCATATTTTGGTGCATATTTCTGCGTTGCCCTTCCCGCTGGAATTTTCATGAACAAGTATGGTTATAAGAAAGGTATCATTGCGGGCCTTATATTATATGCTATCGGAGCATTTCTTTTTTACCCTGCAGCGGAAGCGATGAACTTTAATTTCTTTGTAATCGCATTGTTCATCCTTGCATCGGGACTAACGTGTCTTGAGACCGCAGCAAATCCGTATGTCACAGTACTTGGCCGTCCTGAGACAAGCACATTCCGCCTGAATCTTTCTCAATGCTTCAATGGAGTAGGAGCTTTTCTTGGACCGCTTGTAGCCTCGAAACTATTTTTTGGTGGTGAAAATGAAGTGCAAAGCGATCTTGGAAATGTTCAGATAGTTTACATTGTTATTGCTGGAATCGTGCTGCTTATAGCGGGATTATTTGTACGAACACCATTACCTGAAATTAAGGAGAGTGAGCTGGTATCTGCCGAAAGCCTGGATAGAAAGCCAATCATCAAACACGGCAATCTTGTGTATGGTGTGATCGCGCAATTCTTTTATGTTGCGGCGCAGGTAGGCATTGCCGCACTATTTATAAATTATTGCACTGAAAGCGGTAACAATATCGACAATGAGCATGCGGCGGAGCTGCTGTCAATAAGCCTCATGTTGTTTACCATTGGCCGGTTTGCCGGCACCGCACTGATGAAAAAGATAGCCCCGAATAAGTTGCTTTCAATTTATGCGGTAATAAATGTGTTCCTGTGTATTGCCGTAGCATTTGTTCATGATAAGGCCTCCATCTTTTTATTAATGGCAACTTTCTTTTTTCAGAGTATCATGTTTCCAACCATATTCGCACTTAGCGTAAAAGACCTGGGACATCATACCAAAAAGGGCTCTTCCTTATTGATAATGTCTATCGTGGGAGGAGCATGTATGCCGTTTGTGATGGGACTTGTTGCCGAGCGATACTCTACTGCCATATCATACCTGGTGCCGATGCTTTGCTTCATCAACGTAGCATGGTATGGATGGAAGGGCTATAAAGTAAGGTCGTGATTACTCAGCAATAATTTTTATCAGCGTACCTGACGTGAGCCTGTCTTTTAGTTTCATGCCATTCAGCACGGCCATTTCTTCGAGTCGTTTCTGATCAATTCCAAAACCACGCAAAGCCTGTTCGAGTGTCGTTGCCTGATTAACTGTTTTAACGCGTACGCGCTCTGGTTTTTTGTTCAGTTTCGCCGGATCAGTGAGCTGTTTGAAATTCTGCATTGTGCTGCTGAAGTAATTCGCATATGAATTAAAATCGGCAAGCGTAGATACACCTATCAGGTGATAAAAATTGTTATTGTATTGAATAATGTAGGAAAGCGTGCGAAGAGTTTGCTGTTCCTGTTTTTGATCGGCTATAAATGCCATAGCATTCAGGCCGTTTACAGTTACCTCTTTTGCTTCAACTGCCTGTAGGCGGTACCGTGTTAATATGCTGTCGGCTGCTTCCCTTAAAGTTCTGCCCTGAGCAAGCGTAAGCATCATCATTGCTTTTCCATCTTTCGGCGCCATCTGGAATGCAGTAGGAGTGTTGATGTACGACCAATTTTGTGGTATCGGAAATTGTAACTTCAATACAGGATGATAAAATGTGTTGTTCTCAACATAACCCTGCTGTGGGTCTTCACCGTAGATCAATCCTTCAATTCTTTTTAAATAAGTATTGCGGTTCTGCTGGGCATTGGTAAGATTGAGCTTTTGCTTCCATTCTTTTGCAAGTTTTGAAACTGTATTGTAGCGGTCGCCGGGATTAGGATGTGTTGACAGAAATCCTGGAAGTTCCTGGGATCCGCTGGCTTCTGATTGCCGTTGAAGGGTCTGGAAAAAATTTGCCATTTGCATTGCGTCGTAACCGATTTTCGATGAATACTCTACACCCAGCCTGTCTGATTCCCTTTCCGCATCCCTGCTGAATTTCAACAATAGTAATCCGACTCCCTGTGATGCTGTTTCCGCAAACTGTGCAAGGTCGGGAGCGATGATTACACCGGCTATTATGCCTAATTGACCGAGAATGGCATTTCGTTGCTGCGCAACCGAATGCCGTGCGGCGATGTGTCCTATTTCGTGACCAAGCACGCCTGCGAATTCGGCTTCGTTGTTGAAATGTGCCATGATGCCGCGCGTGAAGTAAACATATCCGCCGGGTACAGCAAATGCATTCAAAATATCCGAATCAACAATTCTGAAATTGTATTCTATGTTCGGCCGGTGAGAAACAGCGGCCATCTGTTTTCCTTTCTCATTAATGAAATCCTGCAGGGCTTTGTTGGGATACAAGCCATATTGCTGAATTATCTGGGGATCGGCGCTTTTTCCCATTTGAATTTCCTGTGCTTCCGACATCAGCACCAATTGCCTGTTGCCTGTGACAGGATTTTTTGCGCATTGATTGAACAAAGTGATGCAGGCAATTGCCGCAACGATCTTAAAATAAGTGCTCATGGTATATTGTTTTAGAGAACTACTGATCACAATATATGCAACGCAAATGCCATGTATAATAAAATAGCAGCCATTTGTGATGACTGCTATTAAACTAAAACCAATCGTTCTATCGCCTATCTTTCGTTTCGTAAGTATAAACATCCACCTGTCCGTCGGTTATGCTGCCACTTCCTCGAGTATTTGTTGCTTTACCAGTTGTATTTCTCCATGTATCTTAATTTCTTCGCCAAGGGCAACTCCTCCGGTTTCGAGAACAGGATTATAGCTAACACCGAAGTCGTGACGGTTTATTTTACCAGTAAGTGAGAAACCTGCCTTGTAATTGCCATAAGGATCCTTTGTAACCCCGCCATACTCAAGCGCCAGTTTTACCGGCTTTGTAGTTTTCTTGATAGTAAGGTTTCCGGTAAGTGTATAAGTGCTTTCATCAAGCTTCTCAATTTTAGTTGACCGGAAGCTGATCAGAGGGTAGTTCTCCGCTTCGAAAAAGTCTGCAGTTCTCAGGTGTGCGTCGCGCTGAGAGTTATTGGTGTTAATAGATTCAACTTCAATGTCGACGCTCACTTTAGCGTTGGAAAAATCGTCGCCATTGGTTTCTGCCTTTACTTCGAATTTGTTGAAGTTACCCGAAACGTTTGTGATCATCAGGTGCTTGATCTTAAACCCGATTTCGCTGTGCGTTGGGTCGAGTACCCATTTTGTTGACGTGCTCATTTTTTTGATTTTTTTGTTAATTATTTAATATCCCTATATTATCTAACAGTGTTAACCACATACATAAAAAAAATTATCTTTTTATCCCTGCTATAAACGCAGTTATAAAGTCCTGGATCACCATCTGGTTCAGTTCCTGCTTAGCCTCGTTGTTGTTCATCATATTTATTGATATAAGTCCATGCAGCATAGACCAGAAAGTATGCAGTTTAAGCATTGGGTCCGTGTCTTTATTACCGCTTTCTCCTATAACATCTTTAATGGGCTGGAGAAGAAGCGAGGTAAATGCTCCGAGTTCACTGATCTGACTCACCGTGTCGCACGAGGGCATACCCAGTCCATACATCACCTGGTAATAGGCCTTGTGTTCGAAAGCGAATTCCCAGTACGAATATGCCATGGCTTCAATCTGTTTTTCAGGGCTGGATGACCTTTTTTTCGCCTTTATCATTTCTTCATTAAGCATACGAAATCCCTGCTTTGTGAATTCGAGAAGGATGGCTTCTTTATTGGCGAAATGGTCGTAGATCACGGGAACGCTGTATTCTATGGCCTCCGCTATCTTCCTGATTGACAGCGCCTGCCATCCATCTTCGGCCACTATCTGCCAGGCGGCGTTGAGGATGGAGGACCTGACCTCTTCTTTCTGTCTTTGTTTACGTTCTACAATTCCCATTGATTATAATTTCTAACAGTGTTAGCAAAAATAAGAAGGATTAAGATAGCCACCAAATTTTTTTTGACTTTTAGTGACCTGCCTCCCTGGGGGGCCGGGAGTGCAAACCTGCCCGGCACAGTAATTGAAAATAATAATCGCAGCTATCCTTCCCTTAGAGAAACGGAAAACACAGACGTTCCTGAATATGAAACTATTATTAAGCGTGCCGTGGCTGATTTGCAAATGTGCTAATATTGTATATCTTTACCTGACTGAAGGAAACGGTGTATTAGTTCACGAGGAATTTATACCCCAATCTTCACGTAATCCATCTGTTTACTTCGACTTCCATTCCAAGATTCACATCCTACTTTTACTGAAAGGCCCTACGAGTTCAAAAATCCTTTTAAGGGCTTCTTGCATATCCAATCATCCTTCCAAAGGCTATCCGACCCAGTCCGTTACCAGTTCATTAATCTAAACACCATATGCAAGCAGATTTACAGACAAGAGTTGATATCCTCGGAACACCCATCGACAACATGACGATGCAACAAACACTGAACCTCATTGAGAATGCTATTGAGAAAAATCAGAGAGTTAGTCATACCGTAGTGAATGCAGGTAAGATCGTACTCATGCATCAGAATGCTCAATTGAAGCAGAGCGTGGTTAATGCAGACATTATTAATGCCGATGGCCAGGGTGTTGTGTGGGCGTCAAGAATTCTTGGACAACCTATTGTTGAAAGAGTTACAGGGATCGACCTGATGGACAATCTCGTTAGGCTCGCGTACCAAAAAAAATACAAAATATTTTTCTTCGGTGCCAAGGACGACGTATTGAATAAAGTTATCGGTCATTATTCACGCATGTATTCCAGCGACATCGTTGCCGGTTACCGCAACGGTTACTTCAAGAAATCAGAAGAGCGCGCAATTGCGCAACAGATCGCCGATAGCGGGGCGCAGATACTTTTTGTTGCCATCACATCTCCCCTTAAAGAAAACTTTCTTTACGAGAACCGCGATCTTCTTAAGTCGGTAAACTTCACCATGGGTGTGGGCGGCAGCTTCGACGTAGTGGCAGGACTCGTAAAACGCGCACCTATATGGATGCAACAATCAGGTTTGGAGTGGGCGTACAGGGTTTACCAGGAGCCTAAGCGTATGTTTAAGAGGTATATGGTCGGGAACTGGAAGTTTATGATGCTTGTAATGAGGCATAAGTTCAACCTCGCGAAATAAGAATTGTTTTTTTACAGATAAGTTATCCGGGCATGCGTGTCCGGATTTTTTTTGGTCGTATTTCACCCTGTAATTGACTCCTTCACCCCCCTTACATCCACGAAATTGAAAATATGTTTGTACCGTATCAAATTAATTAAATATGGCAACAAAAATATTTGTGAATCTGCCGGTAAAGAATCTCGACAGGTCGGTTGAATTTTTCTCCAGGCTGGGTTTTGGATTTAACCAGCAATTCACTGACGACAAAGGGACGTGCATGGTCATCGGTGAAGACATATATGTGATGCTGCTGTTGGAAGAGTTTTTCAAAACATTTACAAAAAAACAGGTGCTTGACGCTACGAGGGGAACCGAGGTGATACTGGCTTTGTCTGCCGACAGCCGCGAGAGGGTGGATGAATTGGTGAATCTGGCAACCGATGCGGGAGGTACCACTCCAAACCATAAGCAGGATCACGGATTTATGTACGGCTGGGGATTCCAGGATCTTGACGGGCACCTTTGGGAGTTGATTTAT
>Ga0075431_100007403_pt1 | contig 10931 bp, 11 predicted proteins | sample RhiMetdeltSRZDD5_FD_75297 | JGI IMG/M metagenome (GOLD analysis project Ga0075431, IMG submission 75297) | Populus rhizosphere microbial communities from Tennessee, USA - Rhizosphere MetaG P. deltoides SRZDD5 | ecosystem: Host-associated > Plants > Roots > Rhizosphere > Soil | place: USA...
CGCATCCTGCGACAGGTCCTCGAGCATCACCCGGTCATCGTGGCCGCGAAGACGCGGGCCGACGCACCCGACCGCGGACGCTGGCGCGCGACAATCGCCGCCGAGGCCGCCGAGTCGGCCCCTCATGGCGGCACCATGGAAATCAAGGTGACGGCGGCAAACGTCGGTTCCGGCACCTGGCGGCCCTCCAGCCGTTCTGGGGTCGGCCACGTTCGATTGGGTCTGCAGCTGCTCGACGCCGAGGGGCGGGTCATTGTGAAGGACTTCCACCGCGTGGCGCTACCTCACGCAATCGCGCCGGGTCAGAGCGTCGCGTTCGCGTTCTTCTGTCCCGCTCCTCCGGCGCCAGGAGTCTACGGGCTCAAATGTGATCTTGTCGCCGAAGGCGTGACGTGGTTCGAGACCGAGGGCTCAGTGCCTACGAGCCGAAGGCTGTTGGTGGTCTGAACCTGACGTCACAAGTCGAATGGGAAGGGGAAGGCGGCAGAGGAAGCGGGGGAAGCCAGGGAGACTCAGGACACACGCCTCAGTGCGAGAGCGGTGGAAGTTGATGTGCGACGCTGCCGGCGGGTCGAGGGACAGATGCGTGCCACCGTGGATTCAAGGCTCTCGAGCGCACGTGCAAGCTCCTGAAGCCGGTTGGCAGCCCGTAGAGTCACCTCCTCGAAATCGTCGTCCGCTATCGCGTTCTCGGAAACGGTCGGAGTTTCCCGCGGCATCGGAGCCGTAGACGGCAGTTCGACCTCGCGTTGAAACTGCGCCGCCACCAGGTATCGAAGCTGGTCGGTGTCTACCTTCGATACTTCGCTCCGCACAATGCGCGCGGGAACGAAAAGATCCGTGTTCGGATGCCAGAGCGCTTTCGCGTTCGCACACAATTCGAATGTGACGGCGCTGCCTGGCATCAGCGCCGAGTCGCACTCAACCAGCAGCCCGCTGTTCGAGATGTTGACGACCTGCCTGACGTAGCCGGACGGCAGCCGCACACCTGTGAGCCAGGAAAGATCCCGAGCCGTCCAGCGGTGAGCCCGAGGAACGCAAACGGCTTGATGTACATGGCCCGACGCGCCGTTGAAACCACCGGCCTCGCCGAGCGCCGTCTCCAATGCGACGCGCATGCGCGCCCCAAGAGCGTCGCGCATCGGCACCGTTTCCGTTGCAGGAGAGCGCCGCAGTACACGATAGAGCCCCGACGATATGGACGCCCTCTCAGGATGCCGCTCAATAATCGGCGACACCATGAGCACCGGGACGTTTACCTGGGTCGTCTGCCGAAGGAACTCCATGAGGGCGCGCTCCTCGTGTGGAGGCGTGAACGCCGACATGAGGATCAGTTCGGGCACTTGCCTGGCGATGACGGCAACCGCGACGCTGGCCGATGCGGACACGACGACCTTCGCGTCGATGTAGTCGTGCACGAGTCGCGTGAGCGCATGTGCCCGATCGGGATCCGGCTCGATGGCAAGGATGTTCGGAATCCGGGGCGTGCGTTGGCTCGAAGCGGTCATGATTCCTGCCTTACCGGAGGCAACTGCCGCGCCAGTGCGCCAGTTCGCCCGTCGTACCTCTTGAAACCTCTGGAGCATTGGAGCTTACGTGCTCGTCTCCCGAGTCGCACGTTTGACCACCGAGCCTTGCACGTGTCTCATGGTGGAGCATACGCGTCGATACTTGTCGTTCTTGTCTGCTGTCGTCGCACGAGGCGACGCAGCCCGTCGAGGTGCTCACAACGGGCAGGCGCCGCGTTCGATGCGCTGTTGTGCGCGTGTTCGCACGTGAATGCCTGTGAATTACCGGTGCATGTTGATCGGAAACTCGGGGTTGTTCGCGACAGCTTGCCGCGGCACGAAGTTTCCTCGCTTGTGATGTTCGGCATTCCGTCCGGGGAAGTACGTGATGCCGAGGAACGCGTCGACCGTACCCGTAGCTGTCGGCGTGAGGAAGTTTGCCGAACCCGACACTGCGAACCGCTCGCTCAGAGGCAGTTCGAGATCGGCTCCGTACACCATCACATTGCTGTCACGTGAATTGTCAGGCAGCACCCACACGATGTTGTGGTGCCCGCGCGCCATGCCGAGCCAGAGGCGGGTTCGCGCACCCGTCGGCCAGACGTGGGCAAGGTAGCCGTTTGTCTGAGAGATCGGTTCGAGACTCACCGGCGTGTTGCCCATCAGACCCTGGTCGCTGTTCACCGACTTGGTGAACCAGACACCCACTTCGTTCATCTCGGTCACGTCATATCCCGCAAAGCCGCGGACCTGCCCCAGGGTGAAGTCGTCGTAGTACTGCTGCATCAGCGCGTCATACGCCAGCCCCCAAGTGGTCTTGCGACCGACGGTCTGGAACAGCCCGACGGTGACGAAGGTCTGCGTGCGGTTGCTCGTACCTTCGATTTGATCGAGCACGTGGACCGCCGCATCCGACAGGTTCACGCCCGCGCCAACCTGGGCACCCAGGTTCAATCGATCCGAAATCGGCAGACCCAGGTTTGCTGAGAACCGGGCGCCCATGTTCGCGTTGATGCCGAGATCTTGCGGCTGCTTCGAACCGTCAAGACCGGCGAACAGAGACAAGTTCTCCCAGAACGACCCGTTTGCGACAGGCGTGGACGCCTGCGGAGCTGCCGACGCCTGGACCGGTCCGGGCTCGAGCCCCTGGGCGGCGGCAGCGACGACCGTGACGTGACCGAACGACGCCAGAAGGACAAGTGCTGCAAGCGGGTTGTATCGAACTCTCACGATTCCCTCTCGATCAAAATGACAGCGGGCCCGGTCACGCCGCCTGTTGATAATCCTCCACCAGGGTCGGCACGATCCTGGCTGCCGGGATGTCGATTGGATCAACGGTTGGACAATCGGTTAGAACCATTCGCATTGCTGCGACGCATTCAACGTCCAGTGCGGTACCGACCTGGCGGTCCATGATCTCGAGCACACGCTCAGTCGGCAGACCCGGACGATACGGCCGTGAACCGCGCAGCGCGTCGCAAATATCGGCAACCGACAGGATTCGCGCGCGTCGGTTTAATTGGTTTGCCTGGCGCCCCTGGTGATACCCCCGACCGTCGAGCCGTTCATGGTGTGCCGAAGCATCTTCTGCCAGGCCGCGAAAGCATGACAGCCGGTTGAGGATCGCGAATGTGTGTTCAGGATGTCGCCGCATCACCGCGAATTCCGCGTCGGTCAGCTTGTCCGGCTTGTCCAGAATGAGATTCGACACACTCAATTTGCCGAGGTCATGCAGGAGCGCTGCGCGTTGGAGTGCTCGCAGCTCGACGGCTGACAATCCGAGAAGGCGGCCAATGGCTACCGCCATCTCTGCGACGCCGTGCGAGTGTCGATAGGTCCACGGCGACTTGGCATCGATCACGCGGGCAAACGCCTCGGCTATCTGATCGAGCTCTCCTTCATCGGCGAACATCACGCGATCGGCCGGCTCGACGAGTTGCAATTTCACCGCGTCGCCAGACCCGAGCTCGCGCCAGAAGGACGCGTCCTCGCATATCGAGAGCAGCGCGTCGACCAACGTCGGCTCGAACCATGTGCCGCGCCGTGCGACAGCCATGTCGTATGCGGTGAGCACGCCGAATTCCGTGAAAAAGACCTCGACGGTCTGCGCCAGGCCCAGGATGCGAGCGTGCAACGGAATGGCGTCGCCTTTCAGTCCGTACGGCTGGCCGTGTCCGTCCCAGTGTTCGTCGAGCGCGCGGATGGCACTGGCGGTGGCTTCACTGAGACCGAGCTGTCGTGCAATGTCTGCTCCGCGCTCGCAGCGCGTTCGCACGACGGAGCGGGCGCCTTCTGGCCCATGTGAGAGCACTGCAAGGACGCGCCAGACTCGTTGCAGTAGCGCCGCGCCCGGCGCCGCGTTACGAACGACGTATCGGAACGATTGCAACGCTTGCGACCAGTCGATGTGCTTGAGGTTTGTCTTTAGATCGTGGTCGTTCGACCCGAAGAGCGCTGCGAATCGTGCCGCGTTGCTCGAGCAGCCCCAGATCTTTCATGAGGAGCGCATAGAACAGCGCCGACCGCTCCTCGCGCGGTAGGTTGATGACCTCGGCGATCCGCATTCCGATCAGGCAGCTTCGAATCGAATGACCTGGCCGCTGGCCCTCGGTCAGGTCGAGCGCGTACGAGAGGCCAGCGAGCACCTGGGACAACCGGACGCCGTTATCGCTGCCACGCCCGTCGGCGGCGCGATATCTCGTCGTCAACCAAGGGTGCCCCGCCGCGTCAGCGTTCGATGACGATGCCGTTCTCGTGCGTGACATTGAGGTCACCAGGGCCTGGGAGCGTTTGTCGTTACGCAGGGCCGGTGCCGGCCTGACGGTAGAGGAGGTGCTCCGCCCGCAAGCTTCTGCGCCTGCGGCGGTTGGGTCGAATCGTTCAGAGCGGCGCGATGGTGCAATTCAACGAAGCGGCTGTCCCAAGACGGCACACGCGGTTTCCGCCCTGTAAGTGCCCGAAAAACCGAGGTTCCTGGCGCCGATGACGAGCCGCCGCTGACAACTATTACCAGAAGTGTTCCATCCTGGAACGTGGTACATCGGTCGGGCCCGTCTGCCTGCTAGGACTCCGTGGCACCTGTAACCATCGAACGCATACGAACTTAGCTGGGAGCCAGTCGCTCGTCCCCGGCGCTGGCGTCGTGATTGCCCTGCACGAGTTCAGGAGGGGTGATCACATGCCGCGTTTCACTCGGATTGCATACAGCCTTGCCGGTCTGCTGTTGCTGCACGTGCTGAACCCGACCGTCGCGTGGCTGGTACTTGGTGGCGGGCTCGCTTACATGATTGGCGACTGGAGAAGGCGAGCGCTGCGTACTGCCACGTCGTCCTGAAAGGTGGAGCAGAATGCCGCGATGGACACAGTTCATCCTGCAGCTGACGCGCCATGCGCATCTTTCATAGCACGGTGAGCGCGAAGGTGGCGGTCATCGTGCGCGAAGGGTTCAAGGACGACGAAGAGAAGTACTTCAGCGATTTCGCGTGGCGCGGCGTGTGGGTATCCGACCGACCGGTGCCCACGGAAGATGCGCCGGGTCACGTCCTCGTGACTCTCGAGGTCCCGGCGGAGGTGTTTGAGGAGTACGAGTGGGCGCAGGACGACGCCGCATACCGGGGAAGCCTGATCCCGGCGACGATCCTGAATCGATACGGACCGCCACAGCTCGTCGAGCATCCCTCCATTTCATAGCTCGCGTGGGGGCGCGGTTTGCGCGGCACGGCCGCTGCCTTGCGTGCGAGTCGTCATTGCACAGATGATCACAAGCATCGGCCGCTCCGATGCGACGCTTCGTCGATAACTCTGGTCTCCTGGTAGCAGGCACGATTGCCGCGCTTGTTTGGGCGAACATCGACCAGGCGAGCTACGAGAGATTCAGCCACGCACTTCACTTCGTCATCAACGACATCGCGATGGTGTTTTTCTTCGCCCTCGCGACCAAGGAAGTGGTCGAGGCCATTGCACCGGGCGGCGCGCTGCATTCACCCCGTCGCGCCCTCGTCCCGATGATTGCGGCCGTCGGGGGAATGGCCGGTCCTGCGGCAATCTATACTGCGTTGGCGCTCACGACCGGTGTTCCCGAGCTGCTTCGCGGCTGGGCAATCCCGTGCGCGACCGACATCGCATTCAGCTACCTCGTCGCGCGATTCGTACTCGGGCGCGAGCATCCCGCCATCCCGTTTCTCCTTCTGCTGGCAATCGCAGACGATGCGCTCGGTCTTGTCATTCTGGCGGCGTTCTACCCGACAGGGGCCATTCGACCGCTCGAGTTCGTGGTGCTGCTCGGGGTAGCGGTTGCGATTGCGCGATGGCTGCGAAACGGCCGGATCAGAAGCTTCTGGCCCTACGTGGCGGGCGCGGGCCTGGTGTCATGGGTGGCGTTCTATCGAGGCGGGCTGCATCCGGCGCTCGCGCTCGTTCCGATCCTTCCGTTCGTGCCGCACGCCAAACGCGATCCGGGGCTTTTCATCGACGCGCCACATGCGCATGACCCTCTCAATGAGTTCGAGCACTGGTGGAAGCGGCCGGTTGACGTCATCCTCTTCTTCTTCGGACTGGTCAACGCTGGCGTGCCGATCTCGGCGACTGGCGAAGGAACGTGGGTTGTCCTCTCCGCCATCCTTTTGGGCAAACCGATCGGAATCGTACTCTCGACGGCGTTGTGCGTTGCGCGGGGCCTTCACAAGCCCGCCGGCGTGACATGGCCCGACATGATCGTGGTTGGAATCATCGCAGGAATCGGCTTCACGGTAGCCCTGTTCTTCGCTACCGCCGCTTTCCCGCCAGGTGAGCTGCTCGACGAGACCAAGATGGGGGCGCTGCTCAGCTTTTCGGCGTCAGTGCTCGCAATCGCCGCAGCATTTGTCCTGCGCGTCGGTCGATTTCGTCCGCGGGGCATTTGAACAGTGTCTCGTAGGGCGAAGGGCAAAAGTCAAAGTCAAATGCTCGTCGCAACGCTTTCTGACCGGTCGGGGTCTGGTCTCTCAGACGAACCAGGATACGGTTATCGCGAGTATGCCGCCGACCAAGACATCCAGCGCGTAGTGATACCGGCCGAGCACAGCTCCCGCAGCAATGGCGCTGGCGATGACCAGGAGCACTATCCCGGCTGGCTGCGATATCGGCATCACCTCGAGCGCTGCGGCCAATGAGACGGCGACATGTCCGCTCGGGAACGTGTTCAACCCGTGGCTGACGCGTTTGAGCACGAACTCATTCACGCCATGCACCCCCGCACTCTCGGCCGCCGCTGCGTTCAGCATTCGCGGAGGGCGACTGACCAGCCAGGGCAACGACGCGTAGCACAGAAATCCCGAGAGCAATACCGCGGTCCAGAATCTATCGACGTCGGCTATTGTGCCGCTGGTCCAAACCAGAACGAACGCTACTGGAACCAGCACGTAGCACAAGAGATACGACAGCTCGAGGATCAACGCCGCCCACGCCGGAGGGTTGATCGCGAAAATCCGGCACCACTGGTCGCTGCGCACCAGCCACGATTCGAAGCGGCCTGGGGGATCTGATGAGGGGATGAGCAGGGCTGGGATCCAGTACGCGGCAACGAGGTATGCATGCCCGAGCCAACCGCGGGTCGCCTCGGCAGCCTGACTGGCCGCGATCACTCCTATCGCCATCAACGCGGACAAAAGCGCGACTTGCGCGCGGCGGTGCGGGGAAGCCTGCGTGGCCAACGCCGCTACGGCGAATGCGATGAAGAATGCGCTGGCGAGTGATTCAAATGTCAGCGGAGCGCGCACTTGATCGTGGCAAGCGTACCGCCTCTGCCGCCGCCTTCGCCCACGAGGTAGATGACGCCGTCCGGGCCGAATGCCACGCCTTCGCCCTGGCGCTCCTTGAGCGGCTTGAGGTCGAATCGGCGAGGCTGAACGTTCTTTCCGGCGATCAGGTCTGCCGCTGGATAGAACAGTAAGTCCGTATTCGTTCTCAGGGCGACCCAGTCGCCATCTGGCGATGCCGCTCCCCCCGTTACCCGCTCGAGGGGGAGCTGCGCCACTTGCTGCAGTTTGCCGATTCCGGACCCGCTCGTCGCAGGCACCCGGTAGAGGGCGGTTGTACGGGCATCTTCCTTCGACACCAGAAACAGTCCGCTGGACGTCGCAAAGAGCGCCTCTGCGTCATGGGGGACGTCGGGATACGTCATCGTCCATCCTTCTGCGGGCGTCGTTGCTTGGTCGTCCGGGCGAGGCTCTGGGACGCGATAGATCGTGATCCCTCGCCGGACGCGGTTGTTGTCGCCGATGTCAGCGATGAACAAGCACGACCCTTCGGGGCAAGAGCCGGCTGCGAGGTCCTCCCAGTCGTCGATGGACACACCGGTCAATTCGACGCGTCCCTTCGCGTTGCCCGCATTGTCAAACGCAAACAGGTTCGCACGACCTGAGTCGTTGTGCGACCAGAGGATGCCAGGCGTTCGGCGGCTCACGGCGACGCCACTTGCTTCCCCGACGCCGGCGAGCGCGGTTATCCCGGCGGTGATCGTGCACAACGGCGGCTGCGCCGCGGCGACGCATCCAGCGAGCACCGCGGCCGTCAAAATCCCCCCGAGTACCATTCGTGACCGTGCGATCATCGGCGCCAATGGTCAACCTCTACATTCTGTGCATGGTGGGAGCCGGCGCTGCAGTTGCGACGCAGATAGCGATCAACGCGTATCTGGGCGCGGTGACCGGCAGCGCTCTGTGGGCGGCGAACATCTCTTTTGCGGTGTCCATGATCGCCGGTCTGGTCGCTCTTGGTGCGGCCATTCTGTTGGGCGAGATCCCGCTTCCGAATCCGGCAGTCTGGACCGCGCCCTCCTGGATTTGGCTCGGTGGTCTCGGAGGAGCCACCTATGTGCTCCTTGCAATTCTGCTGACGCATCGCCTTGGCGCGGCGGTTCTCTCAGCGGCCGGAATCGTCGGACAGCTCGCGACGTCGCTGCTGATCGACCATTATGGATGGTTTGGCGTGCCGGTCCATCGGATCTCGACGATGCGTCTTATGGGGGTTGTGCTGCTCATGCTCGGGGTAGTGCTGTTGCGGTGGAAGTAGAATCGCGTACGACGGTCCGGCTTTGGCGGACCAAAACCCCTCACGTGAAACATGGGCAAACGAATACTTCACATCAGCGTGCTTTTGGTGGCGACTGCAGGCCCCGCAGCCGCGCAGGCTTTTCGGCAGGACATCGTTGTAACCGCGGCCACCACACCGGTCGAGCTTGGTACGGTTACGCGAACGCTGACGGTGATCACTCGCGACCAAATCGAACGACTTCCGGTCAACAGCGTTGCCGACGTGTTGCGGCTCACTGGGTCCGTGGACGTCCGCGCACGAGGTGAACGCGGGATGCAGACGGACTTCGCGATCCGCGGCGCGAATTTCGGTCAAATGCTCGTCCTTGTTGACGGCACCCGGCTGAACGACGCACAAAGCGGCCATCACAACGGGGATATCCCCGTGCCGCTCGATGCGGTCGAGCGAATCGAGATCTTGTACGGACCTGGTTCCTCGTTGTTTGGAGCAGACGCATTCGGGGGCACCATCAACGTGATTACGAGGCGCGATGCTTCCCCAGCCTCGGGCGTGATTCAGGGAGGCAGTTTCGGCCTTGTTGCCGGGCGCGGTCAGGCTGGTTATACCCGCGGGCTCGTACGCCAAACGTTTGCTGCGTCGATCGACCGGTCGTCGGGCTTCATGTTCGAGCGCGGGTTCGCTGCTGCCGGTGTCAGCTCGCGGACTTCGATCGGTGACCGGGGCGGCCTGCTGGTTTCCTATTTGTGGAAGGACTTCGGCGCGAATGGCTTTTATGGGGCTGCCCCCTCGCACGAATGGACCAATCAGACGCTGCTGGCCGGAGACCACGACCTGGGTGCCTGGGCAGGCTGGCAGATGGGCGCCAATCTCTCGTATCGAACACATGGCGACCACTTTCTTTTCGACGTTCGGAGACCCGGTGTTGCGGAAAACCGGCACCGTACCCATGCGGCGCTCGGGGCCGTGCGCGCGTCTCGCGGCGTTGGTGGCAGCGCCTCCATCACGGTAGGCATCGAGGCGGGTGCCGACTGGGTTCGTTCGAGCAATCTCGGCAATCATTCGACGAGAAGGGCGAGCGCTTTTGGTGAGTGGCGTCACGCATTGAACCCGAATACACAAGTAGACGCGAGTCTCCGAGTCGACCGTTACACTGAGTTCGGCACCGCATGGAATCCCGGATTCGGCATTGGATGGTGGCCCGTGCCAACCATTCGCTTGCGCGCATCCACCGGTCGAGCGTTTCGGGCGCCTACGTTTACCGAGCGGTTTTATTCGGATCCGGCGAACTGGGCGCGCCCCGAGGTCGGACCGGAGGCGGCGTGGGCCGGCGAAGGCGGGGCTGACCTGTTCCTTTCGCAGAACTGGACTGCCAGCGCGACGATCTTCGGCCGACTCGACCATGACGTGATCGACTGGCTCAGGCCGACCGTTGCCGACCGCTGGCGCACCTACAACATCCGGGATGTGGATACGGTGGGGTTCGAGGTTTCCGTGAAGAGGACCATGAGCAGCGGTTCGTTCGTTCAGGCAGCGTACACGGGTCTCGATGTACAGGCAGACGCCGTTACGCAGCTCTCGAAGTACGTCCTCGATTACGCACCTCATACCGTCGCAGTGGCGGCGGCGATCGATACCGCAGCGGCGCTCCGTATCGCGCCTCGTCTCGAATACAAGCACCGCACGCGATCGACTGGGACAAGCGACTATGCGTTGTTCGACCTTCGTATCAGCCGCTTGTTCGGTCTCTACGAAGTTCGCCTCGAAGGGACCAATCTCGGAAACGCAAGCTACCAGGAGATTGTCGGCGTCGCAATGCCCGGCCGAGCAGTTAGCGTCTCAGTGGCGGTCCGTCCGTAGAGCCGGATTCATGACTAAGGTAGGCGCGGCTTTACGCCGCGCCCCAGGCCGGCCGTAAAGGCCCGCCCTACGTCGCGCCATCGCACCGTCGCACCTTCGCACCGTCGGACGCACCCTCGCACCGTCGCACCCTCGCACCTCGCACCGTTAGACCGTCTATTCGCGTTGCCGTGCCGGTTCCTGCTGGGTGAGGCAATGAATCGTGCCGAGCCCCCACGCGAGATCAACCGCATGGATTCCGACCACTTTGTGCGACGGCATGAGATCGGCGAGCGTGTTGAGCGCAACACGGTCGTGTGGATCGTTGAAAGTGGGCACCAGGACGACGCCGTTCGCAATGTAGAAGTTGGCGTAGCTCGCGGGTAGGCGCACCCCTTCCATGACGACGGGACGCGGAAATGGCAGTTTGACAATTCTCAAATTGCCGGTTTCGGTGGGTGCCGATGCAGCCTCGAGTCGACGTAAGTTGTCCATGGATCGGGCGTGGTTCTCGTCGGAAGGATCGTCTTCGACTGCCAGCACCACGGTGTCTCG
>Ga0075431_100007404_pt1 | contig 10929 bp, 9 predicted proteins | sample RhiMetdeltSRZDD5_FD_75297 | JGI IMG/M metagenome (GOLD analysis project Ga0075431, IMG submission 75297) | Populus rhizosphere microbial communities from Tennessee, USA - Rhizosphere MetaG P. deltoides SRZDD5 | ecosystem: Host-associated > Plants > Roots > Rhizosphere > Soil | place: USA...
GGTGAAGTCGGTCCAGGTGATCGAGGTCGAGGACGGCAAGATGAAGGCGCTCCGCACCTACTTCGATCTGATGACACTCCTCCAGCAGATCGGAGCGATGGACCAAGCCTGGAGGCGGCGTTAGCCACCCGGCTCTATCGCGCCGCCAGGTGTCCGTCTCGCGATCCGCCGCCGAATAGGACTCCGCATCAGTTGCATCCGCGCTCCGATGCGAAGGCTAAGGCGTCATCTGCTCGGCCGGCCCGGGGATGACCGGGAGCTCGGTGAGGCCGCGGAGGACGAGCCCGTCGCCGTGACCCCAGTGCAGCTCCTCGGCGGGGACGGCCAGGCGGAGCTGCGGGAAGCGGAGGAGCAACGAACGCAGGGCGAGCTGGCCTTCCATGCGCGCCAGCGCGGCGCCGAGGCAGAAGTGGATGCCGTGTCCGAACGCGATGTGGTGCGAGTTGCCGCGTTCGAGGTCGAGTGCCTCCGAGTCGACGGCGCAGTCGGCATCCCGGTTGGATGCCGCCAGACAGATGATGACCTGCGCGCCGGCCGGGATCGTCACTCCCGCGATCTCCACCGGCTCCGTCGCGTAGCGGAAGGTCGCGTGAGGAACGGGGGAGTCGTAGCGGAGCAGTTCCTCGACTGCGCCCGCGATCTCGTCCGGGTTCGCCCGCAGAGCGGCGAGCTGGTCGGGGTGTCGGAGCAACGCGACGACGCTGTTGCCGATGAGGCTCGTGGTGGTGTCGTGCCCGGCGATGATCAGCTGGAGGATCGTCGAGAGCAGCTCGCGCTGGTCGAGGCAGTCGGTGCCGTCGCGGGTGTTGATGAGCGCGCTCACGAGGTCGTCCCCGGGGTCGGCCTGCTTCGTCTCGACGAGCTGGGTCAGCGATCGGACGACGGCGTCGGACCCCTCCTTTGCCCGCTCGTACTCGGCCGGGGTCGAAGTCGGCATCGACAGGGCAGTGAGCGCGCGTCCGAACGGCGCTCGCTCGGGCTCGGGCACGCCGAGCAGCTCGCAGATGACCGTGAACGGCAACGGAAACGCGAACGACGCGACGAGGTCGACACGCGCGTCCGGCCCTTGCGCCGCGATGCCGTCGAGCAGGTCGTCGATGATCGCCTGGACGCGCGGCCGCAGTGCCTCGATCCGGCGCACCGAGAACGCCGCCGACACGAGCCGACGCAGCCGCGTGTGGTCGGGCGGATCGACGACGAGCATGTGCCGGGCGAAGTCGGGCCCCGGGAGGCCCTCCGCCACGATTCCTTCGCTCGAAGCCAGCGCCGCCTGCAGGTCCTTGGACAGCCGCGGGTCGTTCAGCAGCGCCTTGGCCTCGTCGTGGCGCGTCACCAGCCAGGCGTCGTGCCCGTCGACGAGCGTGACCTCGTGCAGCGCACCGAGCTCGCGCACCTCGGCGAACAGCGGGTACGGGTCATCCTGGTCGTACGACCCCCACGCCTCGAACGCCTGCTCCGGAGACTGCACGACCTCAGGCGTCTCTCTCCGCATCCGCGCTGCCCACGGCGCCACAGTATCGGCAAGGTCAGTTCGCAAGTATCGTCACCGACGAACGCTCGAGCGGGTGCGGCATCGCCGCCTTGACTCCATTGCCTTCGTCCCAAAGGAGTAACTCCATGGCAGATTTTCCGCCGCTCGCCCACGTGGCGGTCACGGTGCGAGACCTCTCGGTCAGCGTGCCCTGGTACGAAGCGCTGTTCGGTGCCAAGCCGGTGCTCGACGAGGACACCGACCCCGACTTCCATCACACCGTGTACATGCTCGGCAACGGCACGCTCTTCGGTGTGCACCAGCACGGGACGCCGGCGCCGGACGAGAGGTTCAGCGAGTTCAGGGCCGGCCTCGACCACGTCAGCTTCGGTTGCGCCGACCGTGCCGAGCTCGACACCTGGGCACGCCGACTCGACGAGCTCGGCATCGAGCACGGTGGCATCAAGGACGCGTCGTACGGCTCGGGTGTGAGCTTCCGCGATCCCGACGGCATCGCGCTCGAGTTTTTCTGTCCGCCCGGCTGACGGCCTGCGGCGCATGACCGCGTTCGGGCTACGCGTGAATGTCGATCACCTGGTCGAATCCGAGGATCTCGAGAACCATGCGCACCGCATCGGTCGGCGAGACGACGACCAGCCGCCGACCCAGCCCGTCGACCCGTTTGTGCAGGTGGAACAACGCGTTGGCTCCGGTCGAGTCCATGAACGTCAGTTGGCTCAGGTCCAGGCGGAACTCTTCGCCTTGCCCATCGAGAGCGTCGCTGACGGCCTGCTCGAGGGTTGGCACGGTGCTGACGTCCAGCTCGCCCATGACGAACAGGGTTTCTGTCCCGTCGTGGCCGAGCTTGCATCGCAAGAGGTCATCCGCCATCCCGGACTCTCCCGTCGCTGGTGGTACGCCCAGGACTCGTCAACGGTTGGAGGCGGCCGACAGGCGTTCCCATCGCCTGTCGAGCGCGCCACCAATCGCCCTGTCCACACGGGCCCCGCCGCCTGCTTGACGGGAACGACTCGAAAATAAAGAGGACGTCGCCGTTTTCTCAATCACCCGATCGGGTGATTTTGGGTCGCCGGGCCAGGAAGCATGCTCTCGTGTCGAACTCGACGTGAGAAGGAACCACAGCGGCCGGTCGACGCGACGCCCTTCGGTACCGCGACCGATGGCCAGCGCACCGACTCGGCGTCGAGGATCGACACTGCCGAGTCCGGCGCGCGCATTCGTCGGCCGAGGCTACCGAAGCCGGTCTTTGACGCGTTCGGCAGCTTTCTTGGTCTTGGCTTTGGCCTTGTCAGCCTTGCCTTTCGCCTGCAGCGACCGGTTCCCTGTCGCGCGGCCGCCCGACTCTTTCGCCTTGCCCTTCGCTTGCTGGGCAGCGTTGCGTGCCTTGTTCCGGACCTCGCCCATCACGACTCCTCTCAGTTCGTCTCGGTAGTGGAGGGTTATACGCGCCGTACGAGATAGATGATCAAGAGAACCACGATCACGAACACCAAGGTTCCGAGACCGATGTACACGGGATCTCCTTTCGAGTCGGCGTCAACGGGTGGCTCGAGAACGGGCGTGCTCATCCGAGAAGTCCGTCGGCGAGTAGTTCCCCGACCAGCGCGCGGGCACGCCACCACGGCCTCGCACACTCACGGTGCGCCGCCGCCGACGTCGCTGCGCGAGCCAGGACCCCGCGCCCACAATGACGACAACCTCGACAACGGCGACACAAATGCCTACCCAGACTTCCATGTTGACCCCCGTCCGTTGGTAGAGGTGCCTACCCGCGACCTCGCGTCGAGCAAACAAGTCGCGCGTTTGTGCGCAAGCGTTCGCGAAGTTCAAGCACCTTTGTCCGGACAGATGGTCAGTCGGAAGAACGGCCCGGCCGACTCACCTCACTGACCGTCAATACCGCGTTCGGCGTCCGCGCCCCCGGAAGATCGAATAGCCGCCGGGGCCGACGAGGAACCCGAGAACGATCAGCACCAAGCCGAGGATGATCTGGCCCTGAATGAGCTGCACGATCCCCACGACGACGAGGACGACAGCGATGACCCACAAGATGAAACCCACGTGACCGCCTCACCGACTAGGACTTCTCCGCCAAGGAACACCGAATGGTCACACCGTCACGGTGATGTCTCAATCACCCGATCGGGTGCTTCTGAGATCCGCGGCCCGCGCCTTATGGGTGAATTGGTCGTGTTCAACGTCGAGCGCCGCTGTGATCTGGGCACGCGAGCTGATGTCGAGCTTGCGGTAGGCGTGGGTCAAGTGTGTTTCGACTGTGCGGCCTCCGGGTCCCCCTGCAAACAACTTCGCCAACGAGGAACCGGGCGGCGGGTCGATCATCCACGCCTTCATTCTCCACTGCCAGGCCGGCACGGTTTCGGTTGCGGTGGGCGTCAGTCAGCGGGGCTCGGTGGGAGAAGGGCGCTGCCGCTGCGTTCGAGGTAAAGATCCCGCGGCCAGTAGCGCGTAGGTGTGATGCCTTCAGCCTCGATCAAGTCCGCTCTGACTTCGTCGTACTCGTAGCAGTTCAACTCGTACTGGTTTCCCCACGGATCAACGAAGTCGTACGCCCAACACATGTCGAAATCGATCACGTCGCTCGGCACGAGGGGCCGTCCGGCCGGGCTGTCGATCCCACGTGGCAACGATCGTGCGAACTCGGCGAAGACACCGGCGTCGACACTGAAAGCGACTCCCGTCTGTTGCGGGATCATCGGGTGGCCCTCGCCGGCTTCGAACAACGCCAACATCGTGCGTCCGCCGTCCGCAGAGATCTGTAGCGGTCCGCCCTCGAAGCCCGAGGCCCAGAAATCGAACCGCTCGACAGGTTCGAAGCCCAGGTGGTCGGAGTACCAGGCAGCAGCCTCCGCTCGATCGGGCACTCGGATGTGGACGTGATCGAGCCGTCCCATGCGGAACGCACTTCTGGTCACGTGACCATCGTACGTCTACACCGCCGCGGTCGAATGCCGCACCACCGCGAGAGTCTCCAAGACGCGGGCCACGTGATCGTGTGCCGGGCATCCGGCGGTTGGTGGCACCGCGGGCGAACTGAGACGCCGCGCGTTCTGGGCGACCTTCGGTGGCTAGACACGCCGACCCGAGCGCCGAGTAGGTCGCGTTCGTGGAGCCGCTCGCCGAGTGCGACGGCATGTAAACCCGGGCACCTTGGGCGGCGTGGCTCTAACGTCGCGCGTGTCTGACGCTGCGGTGGGAGCCACCGACCTCCGTGCTGTCCAAGAGCCGTTGCGTTCGCTGCTATGCGAGGACCCCACGCACTGTCAGAAACGGAGGGCGAGATGACTGAACGAATCTCGTTGGATGGAAAGGTCGCGGTTGTGACGGGGGCGGGCCGCGGGCTGGGGCGGGCATACGTCGAGCTTCTCGCCGAACGGGGTGCTCGGGTCGTTGTGAACGACCTGGGGACCGACGTATCGGGGTTCGGGAAGGACTCCACGATCGCGGAACAGGTGGCCGACCTCATTCGGTCACGTGGAGGCGAGGCAATCGCCAATGACAGCGATATTTCCACCCCTGAAGGTGGCAGTGACCTGATCGCGACGACCGTCGAGCACTTCGGGAGAATCGACCTGCTCGTGAACAACGCTGGCATCTGCGGAAGCCAGCTCTTCGAGGACGCCACCCTTGACGATTTCGATCACTATTGGCGCGTGCACGTCGGCGGGCCGGTGAACACGGGGAAGGCTGCCTGGCCGCAGATGGTCGCACAGCGCTCAGGGAAGATCATCCTCACGACGTCAGTCAGCGGCCTGTTCGGAATACGCGGCCAAGCCACCTATGCGGCGGCCAAGTGCGCAGTCATCGGATTGATGCGCATCCTTGCAATAGAAGGTGCAGAGCACGGAATTCTCGTGAACACCATTTCGCCATCCGGGTACACGAGGATGCACCCAGCCGCGACGGGCGGTGAGTCAGTCTTCGGGCGCACCCTCGATCCCGCTGCTTGGCTGAAGCAGTCGGAAGCCACCATGCCGGTTGAGGCTGTTGCGCCAGCGATCGTCTGGCTGGCAAGCGATGGTTGCTCGGAGACGAACAGGATCTACAACGTGACAGCCGGATTTATCCAACGCATCGCGATCGTCACGGGACCTGGCTTCTACGATCCACACCTGACACCCGAGACCATCGACGAGAACCACGCAAAGGTCGAATCGATCGAAGGCTTCTCCGAACCGGGTCCGTTCGAGCCCGGCACGTAGGTACGGATACCTGCAGACTGACTGGGCCCGCACAGTTGCCGCGCGGTTCCGCGGTGAACGGCCGAGATCCCAGGGGCCATTTCGACGGTTCAGGTGCCGCAGCGCCACATCGTCGGCCGCCCATAACGCGCGGCCATATCGGCGCGGGGCATCGCTCCGAGGTGCCGATCAGGGGGCGCGCCAGAACGCGCACACCGAACGCGCGCCGGAGCCGTCTTCCATACGCGCCAGATCGGCACATATGCGCTGGTGTCGCTCCACGCACAGATCGCCGGTTCTGTTCTTGTCAAACATTGCTCGTCGGGCGTCGTTATGTGCGCAGGTGCCAGCTGCGGAGCCGTGACGCTACCTAGAGGGCGGCAGCGGCGGCCAGATGACGCGCACCATCCCGTAGTTGGGGAAGGACGGAAACTGCGGCAGGTCCAGCACCGGCTCGACCGTCGGGGGTGGGTGCAGTTGCGTGGCGTAGCGGACGGCGAACCCGGCCACGAAGAACGAGAAGTCGGCGAACCAGTCGATGTGCTGACGGCGGATGTACTCGGCGAGCCGATGGTCACGGCGTGCATCAGCAGCGTCGGGGTTGACGACGCCGTCGAGGTTCACGACGGTGATGCGGTCATTGGCGTAGTAGCCGAACGCACCGCTCTGCCACGCACCGAGCTTCTGCCCGGTCGCGGGTCGCCGCACCACCGTGAGCGCGGCGTCGCGGTAGCCGGTGGCGTGGTCGAGGCCGGAGCGTGTGGTCGCCGTGAGGTTGTGTGAGTCGGCGCGTACCGCCGCGACGGCACCCACAAGCAGCACCACCGCGGTCGCGGTGACCGCCGGGATCCGCCACACACCCCGTGTGCGCCACACGCGGGCGATGCCGACCGCGAGCACGAGGGCCACGACGCATGCGACGGGCGCCAGGTAGCGCGAGAAGTACCACACCACGCCGAACCACGCGTAGAACACGAGCAACCCGGCCGCGAACACCGGGAGCGCGGCCACCGCCAACTGCGGCATCACTCGGTGACGACCCCACCACACGCCGATCGCCACGAGCACGGCCACCAACAGCCAGAACACGACCATGCCGGTGACGGGATGATCGCTCAACCATTCTCGCAACGACAGCCACACGTCGAACGGGCCCCCGGCAACCGCTCCCGCCACGTGTGCCATCCCCTCCCGGGCAAACGGGCGGACCGGCGCGAGGTCGTGGGCGGCGCGGCCGCTCGTGGGGACGGGCGTCCCGAACTGCAGCGTGCACCAGAGCCACCACGGCGCGAGCACAAGGGCGCCCGCAACTGCGCCCGGCAGCACGAGCCGCCGCGGACCCCGCCACAACTGCAGGGCGACGAGCAGCGCGACCAGCAACACCGCGTCGACGCGCGCGAGCACGGTCAGTCCCGCGACGACTCCGACCAGGACCGCACGGCGCGTGCTCGGCCGGTCGTTCGTCCACATCCACAGCGCGACCAGTGCGATGGCGCAGAGGATCGCCAACGACGTCTCGAGTCCGCCGAGTGCCGTCGACACCGCGACCGGTGAGATCGCCCACAACGCGGCTGCGGCGACGGCTGCGACGCGGCCGGCGAACCGATACGCGACCCACGCGAGCACGACGATGGTGGCGGTGTCGACGACGACGAGGAACGCGAGGTCGAGTCGGAGCGCGGTGTCGGGATTGTCGGTGAGCCAGAACACCGGCACCATGAGGAATCCGAGCAGCGCCTGGAAGCCGCTCGTGAGCGTGTGGCCGTCGACGGTGGGGCCGTGACCATGCGCGATCGAACGCGCGATCGTGAGCGTGTAGTACGTGTCGTCGGGGATGAAGAGCTTGTCGACGACGCCGATGGGCCGCACCAGCACCGCGACACGGAAGACGAACCCCAACGCGGTGATGCCGGCGACCGCGGCAACGGTGGCGTCGACGCGCGTCCGCAGCGCTCGCGCTCCCACGCCGTCATCGTAACTAGCGGTGCGGTCAGGCGCGGAGTGAACTCACCGCCACACCTCATCGCACGGGCAAGAGCATCATCGCATGTTCGTTGTCGACGGTCGTGGGGGTCGAGCGGATCCGTGCGTGCGTCGGCGGTCGGACTTGGCTGTCGTCGATCTGACGAGGACCGCAGCGAGAGATGTGACGGCGATGACCTCTGTGGCTCCGGCGATGAGGGAACTGCCGATCTGTGCCACACCCCTACGCACCTAACGCGCGCTGCGCCAACCTGCACGCACGAAGGGTTTCGAAACCGAACCTTGTGATGGATGCTTGGACGTCATTGCGTCGCCTCGTGTTCGGCGTCGAGCGCGGCTGCGATTTGGGCGCGGGAGCCGATGTCGAGCTTGCGGTAGGCGTGGGTCAGGTGTGTTTCGACTGTGCGCTGTGTGAGGAACAACGCCTGGGCGATGTCTCGGTTCGTCGCTCCGCGTGCCGCGAGCTTCGCGACGCGGAGCTCGCTGGCCGTGAGTGCATCGCGTCCGTGGATCCGATCGCGGCGTGGACGGGCGCCCGCCGCGTTGAGCTCTTCGCGGGTACGTGCGGCGAGCGCGTCGGCGCCGCACTGGACGGCCAGGTCGAGTGCCTCGCGGAGAGGCTGCTGTCCTTCACGACGGCTGCCTGCGCGCCTGAGTGCCGCGCCGAGCTCGCACAGGCTGCGGGCGTGTTCAAGGCGTGCACCAGAACCGTCCAGTACCTCGGCCGACTCCTCGAGCAAGTCGATGCCGGTGCGGGGACCGATGACCAGGCCGAGGCAACGGAGGGCGATGCCCACCGCGCGCGGAGCGCCGAAGGCGCGAGCGAGTTCGAGTTCCTCTTCGGCGAGCGTGCGCGCCTCGTCATGCGAAGCGAGCGCGAGAAGGGCCAACGCCGAGCTCGAGCGCCAGGTCATCAGGGCTGGGTTCAGCGCGCCTGTTTGCACCAGCTGACGGCCGCAGTTGAGCAGGTCGTCGAGCGCCTCACGCGGGGCGCCCCGGGCCAGGCGAAGCCGCCCGCGGCTGCCCCGAAAGACGAGCTCATCCCAGCGACCCTCGTGATCCGGCATCGGCGTGGCTCGGGCGATGCGCTCGGCCTCTTCCAGCATCCCGCGATCGATGAGCGCGTCGATGAGGAAGGCGACGGGATCGAGCGGATCGGCCGGCCAGTCGCGATAGATCTCCATGCACGCCCTGATGTCCGCCTCGGACTCTCGAAGCGTTCCCTCGCGGAAGCCGATCCGCGAGCGCACGGCCAGGGCGAAGCCATACGTGATCGCCGACCCGCGCGCGGTGCCCTGTGCCGCGAGTGCGTCGGCGACCCGTCGTGCTGTCGCGAACTGGTCGCAGTAGGCGAGCACGTCCGCGATGTAGATGACTGCCTCCGGATCCAGGTCGCCGGTGGGCATGGCGCCCAGCGCGCGTTCGGCGAGCTCGACAGCCACATCCGCGGGCTGGTTCCGACCGACGGCAGCGACCGCGAGGCTGCCGAGCAGCCGCGTGTCGCGTACCCGCTTGCTCTCGGCCGGGTCGGCGAAGCGGGCCAGACGCTCGGCGGCGATCCGACGAGAGCCGCGCCGTCCCGAGAGCATCGCGACGTTGATCAGCTCGCCCTCGACTCGCTCCGTCAACGGCGTCGTCTGCGGGAGCTCGACGAGGACCGACTCCAGCATCGCGACGGCTCGTGGGAACTCGCTCGAAATCCTCAGGATGGGCACGATGTCCAACGCGATCTCGGCACGCTTCGACGCATCCGGTGTGAGCCCGAGCGCGGCCTCGAGCGTGGGCAGCGCGCCGGGCCCGGCCACCGCGGCTTCGGCCCGGCCGAGCTGCCAAACGAGCTCCGGGGCGATCTGCTCCGAGGCGGGTTCGTCCAGCGCACGGCGCAGGTACGTGGCCGCGGCGTCTGGCGCTCCCCGGGCGGCCGCGTCTCGAGCCACTTCCGCCAGCGTCGCCACCGTCGTCGGGTCGGCTGACGGTTCGGTCGCAAGCAAGTGGGCTGCAACCTCGCCGGGTTCGGCGCCAACGGCCGCGAGGAGGACGGCAGCGCGAGCATGTTGCAGGTTCCGCTCCGCCGGCGGGGTATCCGAATAGACCACGTGCTTGACGAGCGGCTGTACGAACTCGAGCGGTAGCTCAGGCCGGAGCACATCGGCGGCCGCCAGGGCATCGGCGGCGCGTGCAGCGTCCTCGATCGCCAGGCCTGCGAGTTGGGCAGCCGTTCCTAGAGAAGCATGTGAGCCGAGCAGCGCGATCGCGCGGCCGAGCTCCAAAGCTCCACCCGGTAGTCGCGCCAACCTTTGCTGCACCATCTGCGCAACGGTCCGAGGCCGAAGCTCCGCGACCGCGCCGGGATCGATCGTGTCGTGCGCCGTCGCAGCGGCCTGCAGGTCGCGGAGGAGCTCCCTGAGATAGAACGGGTTGCCACCCGTGAGCTCGTAGCAGGCTGGGCTGAGTTGGTCGGCAACACGCCCAAGCGTCGCCGCGACGAGCTCCTTCGTGGCGTCTTCCCCCAGCGGGGCAAGCCGCACGAGGGTCGTCCACGGGCGTGCAGCGATCTCGGCGAGTGCCTGACCGGATACTCCGGGCTCGCCGCTCCGAACGGTGAGGACGATCGCCACGGGCAGTTCCTCTACCCGAGCGGCGAGGTACGCCAGGAAGCGCAACGACGACGGGTCGCCCCAGTGCGCATCGTCGATCGCGAGCACCACCGGCCCGTGCTCCGCGATCCCCGTCGTCAGCCAGTACAGGCCGTGCAACGTCGTCGCCACGGCCTCGCTGTCGCTACCGCGGGACTGCGCCGCCTCCTCGTACAAGGCGCCGCGGGCAAGCCGAGCAGCGCCGGCAAACAGTGTCTCGCGCGCGGGTGCCGTGAATCGGCCGAGCAGGCGCTCGAACAGGTCACGCACCACGCCCCACGGCAAGTCTCGTTCCAGCTCCCCGCCGCGTGCGATCGACACGATGACCCCGTCGCCTCGCATCACGTCGACGGCGCGCTCCAACAGAGTGGTCTTGCCGATCCCCGCCGGACCTTCCACGACTGCCACACCGCCGGTGCCGCCCGAGGCCCGCCGCGCCAACTCGGTCAGAGCCTCGAGTTCGGCCTTCCGCTCCAGGAGCGGCTCGTCGCGCGTGCTTCGGTGAATCGACATTGCTTGCCCGAGAACGTACCGACCCCGGGCGACCCCAAAACAGGCCCCGGCCGAAAGTTCGTGGTAGCCCCCACGATGCGAACCGCGCCAGCCCGGCGCATGCTCG
>Ga0075431_100007411_pt1 | contig 10924 bp, 5 predicted proteins | sample RhiMetdeltSRZDD5_FD_75297 | JGI IMG/M metagenome (GOLD analysis project Ga0075431, IMG submission 75297) | Populus rhizosphere microbial communities from Tennessee, USA - Rhizosphere MetaG P. deltoides SRZDD5 | ecosystem: Host-associated > Plants > Roots > Rhizosphere > Soil | place: USA...
CGTGACGGCCGACGGGGACGGGCCGGCGGCCCACGTCGCCGGATCACCGCCGGTGCCGATTCTGACGGTGAAGCTGGAGGGGGGGAGGGAAGAGGTTTCCGCCGGGAGCGCGGTCACGTCGATGATGACGCCGTTGATCCCGCGGGTGTAGCTAGTGACGTTGGCGAACGTCGGCGACTGGCCCGGCAGCAGCGCACGTTTTTCCAGAGCGATGGCGTCGTCGTCGCCGCGGGTGGGCGCGGAATTTTCGCCGTCGAAGATGCTGTTGTTGTAGAAGACGTGCCGCGCGGCGACCCGTGGCCGCACCGGCACGGGTTGCAGTTCGCGGCTCGGCCCGCGCACCGCGGGCACGTCCCGCGGCACTGCGTCATCCCACTCCAGCCGGTCGACGCTCATGCCGCGGTAGGAGAAGTTGTCTTCCCACGAGTGGTAGAAGATCCACGCGTTGCCGTCGGGCCCCGTGACGATCTCGGGCCCGCCGGGCCCGACGACCTTCCCTTCCGTCCGCATCAGCGGGGTATCGGGTTTCGTGTAGGGGCCGCGGAGGGAGTCGGCGACGGCGTAGCCGGTGGCGTAGGCGCCGTTGGCGTAGCTGTTGGCGGAATAGAAGAGATAGTACTTCCCTTCGTGCGTCCACAGCACCGGCCCCTCGACGAGGTTCCCCTCCCACGGCCGGTCCTGCTGGATCAGCCGCGTGGAAGCGCCCACGAGCGACAGGCCGTCGGAAGAGAGCTGCTGGAGGTGGATGTGCGTGTCGACGCCGACCGCGTTGCCGTCATTTTTCCACAGCAGGTACCGCACGCCGTTGGCGTCGGTGAAGACGCTGGGGTCGATGGCGCCGCCGAGGGACGTCTGGCTGACGAGCGGGGCGGTCCCGGCGGGGGTGAAGGGGCCGGCGGGGCTGCTCGACGTCGCGACGCCGATCACCTGCCGGTCATTGGTACGGGACCAGGCGGTGTAGTAGAGGTTGTAGGTGCCCCTTGCCGTGACGGCGACGTCGGGGGCCCAGGTGCGGCCGGCCCGCGCCCACGACGGCAGGTTGGGCAGCGCGTCGGGCAGGGCCGTCCAGTGCACCAGGTCCGTCGAGCGCGCCGCCTGCACGTTCCGGCCGCCGCTGTTGGTGGCGAAGGCGTAGTAGGTGCCGTTGGCGTAAACGACGCCGGGGTCGGGGAAGTCGCGGTCGATGACGGGGTTCTCGAACCACTCGGCGGGCGCCGGGGCGACGTTGTAGGCAGAGACCAGTTCGCCCTCGACGCTGCTCCGCTCTGCGTCGTCGAGGGCGGTGGAGTAGACGCGGACTTCGCCGACGTCGCCGGTGAAGTAGTTGGTGTTCGTTTGGAGCGAGCCGATGGTGAGGCGGAAGGGCGCGGTCAGCGCTTGCCGGCCGGCGGTCGTTGTCTGAAACAACAGGCCGTCCACGCGCAGCGACGTCTCGCCCGTGGCGGCGTTTCGGGTGAAGACGGCGACGTGGGCGCGGCCGTCGTCGAAGCCCATGCCGGAGGCGACGGACCGGTCGGGGTTGCCGGTGCCGGCGAGCACCTGGCCGTTGGCATTGAGCGACACGCCAAAGTCGTTGGCGACGCCGGCGACTTCGCCGTCCACCAGCCCCGCCCCGCCGTACCACGCCGTGCCGTCGCCGATGCCCTGGGTGGAGCCGAAAACGACGACAATCGTGAAGTCGCCGGAGACGGGGCGGGAAAAGGAGAGCTGCGTCGCGTCGGTGGCGTCGAAGCGGACCGAGGGCCGGCCGTTTAACCCGTCGGCGAGGAAGGTGGGCCGCCGGGCGGCGGCGGACTGCGTGGCCGGCAGGTTGTTGCCGCTGGAGTCGGACCAGGATGCTACGGCGGCGCCGGAGGGGAGCGTGATGGCGTCGGCCCTGAACCACGCCTCCAGCCCCAAGTCGTCCCCTGCCGCCGCGAGAAGCGTTCGGGACTCCAGACGCTCGACGCCGGTCCCCAAGGGGTGGGCGCGCGGAGGGCGTGCTACAAGTTCTCCCGCTCTGGCCATGCGTGTGAAACCCCTCCGTCGCCCGTTGGGCGTAAACCCCGGCCCGGCTATATCATACGTCTCGTTCCAACGGCTGTTCTGACGGGAGGAGGCGCATGGCGCTGGCGATCGTGGTGACGCTGGAGAAGGAACTGTCCGACGGTGCGGCCGCGGCGGCGTACGCCAAGGCGGGGTCGGGGAAGGCGTTGGCGCGGGAGACGGACCGGCTGGACGGCGCCGCCCGGCGGAAGAACGTGTCACCCATCACGACGCTGCTGTCGGAGAGCCAGGCGGCGTTGATCGAGCAGATGAAGGAGCAGGGGTTCGACCCGGCGAAGATGCGGCTGCCGCCGGAGCAGTGGTTCGGCGCCGCCGACGGACTCAAGACGGTGCGGGCGCTGGCGGAGTACGTCGGGGGCAACCTGAACGACTTCAAGCAGCCCAACCCGATCCTGCGCGATTTGAAGTCGGCGGAGTCACTCCTCGCCGCCGCCGACGCGGCGGGTGTGCGGTTTCACTTCACCAAAACTCACCTCTAGTCCCGGACACTCCCGGACAACGGCGAAGAGCCCTCACCCCTGCCCTCTCCCGGAGTACCGGGAGAGGGAGGAACTCAATCCAGCAGCCGCAGGCTGTAGCGGCGGCGGGCCTGGGCGAGGTCGGTGGGCGACACGTCGCCGTCGGCGTCGATGTCGAACCAAGACCGGTACCTCGTGCCGCCTTCAGTCGAGCCGAGGCTGCGGCGGAACTGCAGGAGGTCGCGGCCGTCCACGGCGCCGTTGCCGTCGGCGTCGCCGAAGAGCCGGTGGAACGTCTCGCTGCGCGTGCCCGACCCGGACAGCCCCGAGTCGTCGATTACGTTGGACATCAGGATGTCGAGCCGGTAGCGGCCGTCCGGGATCGAGCCGCCGACCACGTCCTCGCCGACGAAGATGATCGTCATGCTCGTGCGGTCGGCTGAGGGGGCGAAGTTGAAGGACACGGGCGACCCGACGGGCCTGCCGTCGGTCGCGGTCCTGCCGATCAGGACCATCGACATGACGCCCTCTTCGAATCGGACCGGCTCGCTGAAGCGGACGACGATGCTGGTCACCATCGACCGCTGCCGCCGCTCGTCCGGCGTGACCGAGGGGCCGGCGCCGTTGATGACCACGTCGGTCACGGTGGGCGCGACGTTCTCCGGCACGTCGCGGACCGTGATGGTGAACGTCTGCGAGAGCGACGTGTCCGCGCCGCCGTTGGCCGTGCCGCCATTGTCGGGTAGCAGGACAGTGACGGTGGCGGTGCCGAAGGCGTTGGGGGGCTGGGGTGAACGTAAGGGCTCCGGTGGCGTCGATCGCCGGCTGGGTGGAGAAGAGCGCGTTGTTGTCGTTGGCGACGATGAACGTCAGCGCCTGCCCCGCCTCGTCGGCCGGTCCGGGGCTGGCGGCGAGCACCCAGTTCGGCACCGTGTGCGGCCCCGTGTCCTCGTCCACGGCGACGTCGCCGACGTGGAGGAAGCCGGGGGCGTCGTTCACCGGGTTGACTGTGATGGTGAACGTGAGCGGTTCGGAGGTGTCGTCCCCGCCGTTGGCGGTGCCGCCGTCGTCGCGGAGGACGACGGTGACGGTGGCGACGCCGTTGGCGTTGGCCGCCGGGCGGTAGGTGAGCGTGCCGGTGGCGGCGTCAATGGCAGGCTGGACGGAAAACAGGGGGTTGTTGTTGTTCGTGACGATGAAGGCCAGCGCCTGGCCCGCCTCGTCGGCCGGGCCCGGCGTGATGTCGGTCGCCCAGCCGGGGACGGTCCGTGGGCCGGCGTCTTCGTTGACGGTCTGGTTCGGGCCCCGCAGGAAGGAGGGGGCGTCGTTCACCGAATTGATGTTGATCGAGAATGTTTGCGGCGGGGAAACGTCCACGCCGCCGTTGGCGGTGCCGCCGTTGTCGCGCAGCCGGACGGTGACGAGGGTGACGCCGTTCGCGTTGGAAGCCGCCGTGAACGTGAGCGTGCCGGACGGGTCGATGGCCGGCTGTGCGGAAAACAGTGCGGGGTTCGCGGCGACGACCTCGAACGTCAGCGCCTGCCCCGACTCGTTCGCGGGGCCGGCGCGGATGCCGGCGGCGGAGCCGGGCAGCACGACCGGCCCGGAGTCCTCGTTCACGGGCATGGGACTCCCCTGGAAGGAGAAGGCCGGGGCGTCGTTGACCGGGGCGACGAGGATGGTCACGGTGGCGACGTTGCTGTCCAGGCGGCCGTCCGTGGCTTTGTAGGTGAAGCTGTCGGGCCCGAAGTAGTCGGGCTGCGGCATGTAGTCGAACGAGCCGTCCGCCCTCAGGACGAGGGTGCCGTGCCCCGGGCCCTCGACGAGGACGGCGGTGATCACGTCGCCGTCGGGGTCGGAGTCGTTCGCCAGCACGGCGAGGGACCCGGGGGGGTAGGACAGGAAGACGTCCTCAGCGCCGCCGTAGGCGCCGTGTGCGGGGTCGTCCACCGCTACCGGCGGGCGATTGGCCGGCGGCGCGACGGTCGCGGCGAAGGCGTAGTGCGGCAACGTCAGTCCCGACGGGCCGGTGAAGCGGAAGAAGTAGGTCCCGGCACTGGTGAGTTCATAAGAGAGGGACTCGGCGCCGCCGGTGCCGGCGGACGTGCGGAGGACGGCGCCGGCGGGGTCGAGCAGCGCGAGCTCCAGGTCGCCGAACTCGCGCGGGAACGTCGTGGTCGCGGTGAGCTGGCCGGACTGCGCCTGGAAACGGAAGAAGTCCGTCTCTCCCGTCGCGTGGAGGGAGAGGCCGCGCCGGGCCGTTGTGCCGAGCGCTCCGAGGTCGGTGGCGGCCGCGGGGGTGTCGTTGGGCTCGTGGGCGTCGGGGGTCAGGCCGCGGATGAGGATGGACTGGCCGGGGCCGGGCCAACTCGTCAGAGCCGTGTTGAACGAGATGGGCAACCGGCCGGCGCCCGCGGCGCCGGCGGCCTTGATTCCGACCGTGGCGAGCTGGCCGTTGGATGCGGAGGTGCCGGCGTCGAGGTCGGGGTAGTTGAAGACGATCGACCCGGGCAGGTTGCCGGTGTTGAGGCCGAGGATCGCCTGGAAGGTGACGGGCCCGTCGCCGGCAGTCGCGACGCCGGGGAACACCTTGCTCCACTCGAGCTGATGAAGTCGTTGACGCCGTCCAGGTCGGCGTCGACGAACCGGTAGAGGACCTGGTCCTCGCCGCCGCGGCTGGTCGTCCAGTCGTCCCACAGCGGCGCGATAGCGGCCTGCGAGGGGAGGGTCGAGAGGTCGGCGTTTGACGGCGACGTCGCCGGGCCACCAAACGTGATCAGGCCGTTGACGCCAACCCAGACCTGGTCCGCGCCCGTGTAAGTGATGCCTTGGAAGTTGAGCGCGTTGCCCCCGAGGTCGATGGGTGCGGCGCCGTCGGGGGAATCGTCGACGAGTGGGATGACGCCGAGCCCGCCCGGCTCCAGGTCGAACACGGGGAGGGCGGGTGCGCCGGTGGCGAAGTAGCCGGCGGCGTCGGGGCCGACGGTGCAGCTGGCGTACGTCGACCAGGGCTACACCGGCGAGCGGCCCGCGGAGGCGGCGGAGAGGCACGCGATCGAGCTGTCGGTCGTGAAGCTGCCGCAGGCCAAGCGGGGGTTCGTGCTGCTGCCGCGGCGGTGGTCGTCGAGCGGTGCTTCGCGTGGCTGGCCCGGGACTACGAGCGGCTGGCGTCGACGCTCAAGGGCATGCACCTCGCGGCCTTCGCCATCGTCATGCTGGCTCGACTGGCAAATTGGACTGAGAGTTCATAACACGCTCTAGGATGGGCTCTGTCGCGAGATGTCTCACTTGGTGAACGGCGGCACGAAGATGTGCCGCGCGGCACATTCAATGTTCGTCACCGCGCGGCGGGAGAGGATTGCGCGATAACTCACTTTGGCGCCATTCCTGGCGGGACGGATTTTTTTTGGCGGGGGCTGTTCCCGTCGCTGACTCCCCACCGTCGCGCAAGATCAGCGGAGGCCCGGGATTTGAACATAACGCCATGCTCGGGCATTGACTGCCGAGGTGGTCGCACGATTACGGACCTCGACGCGCGCGTGTCCCGTTCGCTCTGCCAATCCCGAGGGAACCGCATTCAGGTCCGTGTCCCGGGGGCAAGGTGCCGGCGATGCTGGTCGCAGGGCGGCGGTATCAGACCGCCAGCGCACGCGCCCGTTCGGAGACGGCGATGCGGTTGCGGCCGGCCTCCTTGGCGCGGTAGAGGGCCAGGTCGGCGCAGGAGATGAGGTGGTCGGCGCTGTGCGGCTCATCGCCCTGCCGCGAGCCGATGCCGATCGACATCGTCGCCGGCTCGACGCGCTTCAGCAGCGCCCCGGCGGCGACGCGGTACTCCTCGCGGATGCGCTGGGCGACGCCGACCGCCTGTTCGCCGGAGGCGTGTGGCAGCAGGACGATGAACTCGTCGCCGCCGTACCGCGCGGCGACGTCCATGCCGCGGAGGTTGGCGGTGATGACGCGGGCGGCGGCCTGGAGGACCTGGTCGCCGAGCTGGTGGTTCTGGTAGGCGTCGTTGATCTGCTTGAAGCCGTCCAGGTCCACCATGACGCACGACAGGTCGTGGCCGTAGCGGCTGGCCTCGGCCCACAGCTGCTCGAGCACCTTGCCGAAGTGGCGGCGGTTGTACAGGCCGGTGAGCGGGTCGGTGGCGGCGACCTCCTCGACGCGGAGCAGGGCCGCCTCGAGCTGCGCGTTCTTCTCCTCCAGCTGCTTCTGGAGCATCTCCTTCTCGCGCTTCACCTTGGCGACGGTGAGGTTCTTCTCGACGACGAGCGGGATGGTGAAGAGGTAGTCGCCGAACTTCACGACGTAGTCGGTGGCGCCGCGCCGGATGGCCTCGACGGCGATCTGGCCGACGTTCTCGCCGGTGACCATGATCACGGGGGTGGAGCAGCGGGACCGGACTTCGTCGAGCAGGTCCATGCCGGTGCGGTCCGGCAGGTTGTAGTCGGAAAGGATGAGGTCGAAGGAGGAGACGTCGTGGACGAGTGCGGCGCGGCCGCTCTCGGCGCCGACCACGGTGCCGGGGCCGAAGTGGTCCTCCAGCGTCTCGCGCATGAGCTCGCGCTGGTCGTCGTCGTCTTCAACGATGAGGATCTTGAGCTGTTGCGGCCGCACGTTTCCCGCTCTCTGCTGGCGTCGCACCGGGGACAGTCGCCTCGGGGGTCACTCCGCCGACGTCCCGGTGCAACCTTGACTTACGATACTTGGCGCGGGCGGGCGACTAGGGCGCGCGTTTGGCGGGCGGGGGAAGGGGGAAGGTTATCGGGCGCGGCGAAGTAAGGTCTTGCGGGGTAACCGCTAGCGGCGGCAGTCGCCCGGGCGGAGGTGGTGCTGCGGCGTCTGGTGGATCGTCAGCCAGTAGTTCGTGCTGGCGAGAACCGTCCTAAGGAATTGCTCCGCGTTCGCCGGCTTGATTGTGTAGCTGTTGGCCCCGTTGGCGGCGGCGAGCGCCATCTGGGCCTCGTCGCTGACGCCGGTCATCATGACGATCGGCACGTCCCGGAATGTGGGGTTTTCCCGGATCCGCTTGAGTGTTTCCTGGCCGTCCATCCCGGGCATCTCGATGTCCAGGTAAATGAGCCCCGGGCGGGGAGCGTCCTTGAACTTGCCCCTGCGGGTCAGGAAGTCCAGGGCCTCCAAGCCGTTGCTCGCCTCGTACACCTTGTTGCTCACCTTGCACTCGGCGATGGCGTCGCGGATGAGCATCCGGCAGTCGGCATCGTCGTCGACGAGCAGGATGCTGATGGTCTCGTTGGCGTTCGAGAGCGTCAGCTTGGACTTGGGCTGCTCCTGGCCGCCCTGGGTAGAGGCGCGTTCGCCGGTGCCGGATTTTGACGTAACTGGGGCCACCATAGTCGCTCCTGCCTATGCCGCCTTGCTCTGCCCGCCGGGGGGCGTGGCGCCGCCGGCCGTGCCGTCGGTCGCTCCCCCGCGGACAGGGTCCGATAACGATGTGTTGGGGTCGGGCCTGTTGGGCAGCACGTACTGCCCGTTGATCGTGAATCGGAACGTACTCCCCTTCCCCACCTCGCTCTGCACCCACAGCGAGCCGTTGTACGTCTCCACGATGCTCTTGACGCTCGCCAGCCCAACGCCCTTGCCGGTCACGCCGTGGGCCGCCGCGTTCTTGCCGCGGCGGAAGACGTAGAACACCTTGTCCAGGTCCTCCGGGTCGATGCCGATGCCGGTGTCCTTCACGTAGAACTCCGCCTCGTCCGCCCGAACTATGCAGCCGACGCGGATCTCCTTCACCGGCCCGTCTCCCATGTATTTGACCGCGTTGTCGATGAGGTTCTGGAAGACCTGGCGGAGCCGGGCCCGCTCGCAGTTGAGCCGGGGAAGCGGCGTGTCAAGGTGGAAGGCTATGCCGGTCCGCTTGAAGTCGTGGTCGAACACGCCGCCGGCCTCGCGTACCAGGGCGTCCAGGTCCACCGGCTCCAGCTTCAGCCGCCGCGTCTTGATCCGCGACAGCTCCAGCAATTCGGCGATCAGGTCCGTCTCGACCTGCACGTTCTTCTGAATGCGCTCCAGCCGGTTGATGATGTCCTCTTCGAAGTGGTCGCGGTGCTTCATCAGGAGCATCGTGGCCATGCCGGAAATGTTGCGGAGCGGCGCGTTGAGGTCGTGCGACACGGCGCGGAGGAAGTCTTCTTTCTCCGCAATCTCGCTCCGCAGCCGCTTGTTGGCCGCCTCGAGCTGCACGGTGCGCTGAGTCACCTTCCGCTCCAACTCGTGGTTGGCGTGTTCGAGCCGCTCGTTCGCCTCCGCGAGCTGCGTATTGGCATTCGCCAAGGCCGCGTTCGTGGAGGCGAGCTCCCCCTGCTGCCGGCGGACTTTCTGCACCATCTCGTTGAACGACCGGGCGAGGGTGCCGATCACGTCGGGCCGGTCGACGGCGACCTGAGCATCCAGGTCCCCCGCCGCGATGCGGTCGGTCGCGGCCACGAGCTGGCGGATCGGCTGGAAAATGCGGTGCACCAGCACGTAAACGAGCGGCAGGCTGATCAGAGCTGCCACGCCGCCGATCAGGATAAGCAGGTGTCCCACCCTCGCCAGGTGCTGCTCGCCTTCTGACGGGGAGAAGCAGAGCGAGACGTATCCCACCATCTTGGACCCGACCGGCCGGCCGGAGGGCGTGTAATAGCGGGCGGAAGTGACCGGGGCCGTCACCTGGACGTACTGGCCCAGCCGCGGCGAGTGACGTTTGTGGGCGACCATCAGCTCGCCCATCTGGTCCTTCGGATTCGGCAGCATCTCCGCCCGCGCCGCCTCGAGGTCCGACCCCTGCGTCGCGACCGTCAGCAGTTGCCCTTCGGGGCCGTAAAAGGCAATGGCAACGAGGTCCCGGTTCCGGAGCAGGTCACGGGCCATCCGGTTGAGCTCGGGGAGGTCCTGGCGGCCGAGCGGCGTCTCGCTCGCCATTGCCAGTGTCTGCGACACCGCCCGCGACTGCTCGTCCATCACCCGGTCGAGCACCGCCCGGCTCTCGGTCATGAACAGCCAGAGGGCCGATCCGGTCGACAGCGTCAGCAGGAGCATGAACCCCAGCACGAGCTTGCCCTGCAGGCCCGTGCGGGCGGAGACGCGGCGGTACCAGGGGGCGCGATGCTCCCACGAACGGACCTTGTCCTGTCCGGCCGGGGGGGTCGAAATGTCGGCGCGGTCTGAGCCCATGGAGTCGGTGGTGCCCCACCGTCTACATCGTCGCCCTGACCCTGCCGGTTAATCTTCCGGGGTAGCCGCTGCCGGTTTTGTGGGGCCTGAGACTCTTAAGGGGCCGGATTATGGGACATACTGCGGAAACTTATGAAAACATATGAAAACGAACGGCCCCGGCGACGAGCCGGGGCCGTTGTTTTTGTGCGAAATTCCGAACTTACGAACCTCACGAAGATCGGCGCTCGCCACCAGGTGGCTCCGTGCGGGGCGCACGCCCCTGCGGCGTCCCCGTCGCGGGCGTTGGCGGGGTCGCGGCGCCCGGTGCGCCGTTGCCGGCCGTCGCGACCGCCGTGGGCCGAGTGCCGTTCGTGCCGTCCTCGCTCAGCTTCACGAAGTACTCCGGCACCTCCACCCCCCCGATGTCCTTCATCACCTGCATCATCGGGGGCAGCGTGCGCGACATGCTCTGGAGGAAGTTCGACACCCCGCTCCGGCCCTGTCCGTCGCCGCTGCCGTTGCCGCCGCCCTCCCAGACCACGACCTTGTCGAACTTGATGTTCGAGATCGCGCGGGCGGAGGTCTCGGCGAGCTTGTCGAGGTGTTCCAGCATGAGGAGCTGGAACGCCTGGCTCGCCCCGCCGGTCGCCTGGATGATCTGCCGCAAACCCTCGCCCTTGGCGGCCAGGATCTCCTGGTTGCCGCGGGCCTCGGCCTGGAGCTTTGCGTAGATGGCCGCCGCCTCGCCCTCGGCCTCGATCCGTCGGCGCTCGGCCTCGGCCTCGGCCTCGACGATCGTCTTGGCCTTCTCGGCCTTGGCGGGCGCCTCGAGCGACGCCCGGCGCTCGGCCTCGACGCGCTCGGCCTCGGCCAGCGCGGCGCGGGCCATCGCCCGGTTCTGCGCCTCGAGCACCGCCGCCTCCGCCTCGCGCTTTCGCGTCTCGCCGAGCTGGTAACTCTCGGCCTGCTTCACCTGCAGATTCGCCTGCGTCGCGACGATCTCCGCCTGCGCGCGGGCCTCGCCGGCGATCGCCTTGGCGTTGGCGTCGGACATGCGGACGCGCATGTCACGCTCCGCGTCCTTCACCTGCGCCTCGCGCTCGTACGCCGCCGTCTGCTCGCCGATCTTCTGCTCCTTCTCCAGCGTCGCCACCCGCACCGCCTGCTCGCGCGCCGCCTCGCGGATGCCGATCTCCCGCAGCTTGTTGGCGTTGGCGACGGTGATCTGCTTCTCCCGCTGCGCCTCGGCCACGCGGATGTCG
>Ga0075431_100007412_pt1 | contig 10923 bp, 11 predicted proteins | sample RhiMetdeltSRZDD5_FD_75297 | JGI IMG/M metagenome (GOLD analysis project Ga0075431, IMG submission 75297) | Populus rhizosphere microbial communities from Tennessee, USA - Rhizosphere MetaG P. deltoides SRZDD5 | ecosystem: Host-associated > Plants > Roots > Rhizosphere > Soil | place: USA...
GAACGACTGATACGACACGTGACAACCGTGCGTGCGCAGGAAACTCAGAAACCGTTTGTAGTCGTGCGGCGGCATGTTGAAGGCGCGCACCAGCATCTTGTAGTTCCCCCGCGTATAGGCGAGACCTGCCTGAACGATCTGCCTCACGTCCTCGCGCGTCAGATCCCTTTTCATGAATGGCTGATGGATTTCTTCCCAAAAGGAGAGCCCCTCAGTCATCAAGCGATTGAGCCGCTGTTCACCCCGCGGTTGCGCGGAAGACACCGTCACGGTCGATCGTCGCTCCTGCGTGATTTCCATCGGCAGCGACCGGATATCGAGCTGGCCGTCATCACCCCCGTGAACCACGAGCCGTTCAGCCACGTTCTTGAGCTCTCGAACATTTCCGGGCCAGTCGTAGGCGAGCAGCCGCTGCAAGGCGACCGGGGCGATCTCAGGAACCGGCAGGCGATGCACGTTCGAGAACGTCTCGAGGAAGTACCGAAGCAGGCACGGAATGTCATCGCGGCGCTCGCGCAGCGGCGGGACTTCGATGTGGATCACGTTCAGTCGATAGAACAGATCTTCTCGGAAACTCTGATCTGTCACCAGGGCCGCGAGGTCGCGATGAGTCGCCGCGATGATACGGACATCCAGTGGTGGCAGCGAACGATCGGCGCCCACCCGTTGAATCTCGCCTGTCTCCAGGAATCGCAGCAGCATCGCCTGCATACGAAGGCTCATCTCACCGATTTCGTCCATGAAGATCGTGCCCTTGTGGGCAGCTTCGAGGCGGCCGCGTTTGTCACGATAGGCGCCGGTAAAGCTGCCTTTCACATGCCCGAACAACTCGGACTCGAGCAACGAGTCAGGGAGCCCGGCGCAGTTCATCGGGACAAACGGAGCGGAGCCGCGATGGCCGCGCTCATGGATGAGCCGTGCGACCAGCTCTTTTCCCACACCGCTCTCACCGGTGATCAACACCTTCGCTCCGCAGCCGGCCGCTACTGAAATCTCCCGCTGGACCGCGCGCATCGCCGCGCTGGTGCCGAGCATCATTGTGGACGTCTCCATGTTCACAACCTCCGGACGAGCCACATCGTCCATTCACCTTGGACCGCTGTGCGGCCCAGAATCCGAATTTCTTACCCGTTGCGTCCCGACCGCACAGCGGTCCTAGCCGCGCGGAGCGCGGCAAGAGAGATACTGGCAACCAGCTCAGGGCTCCGTGGGGATCTCAAGGGGCGAAGCCCCCTGGCTGGTTGGCAGGTAGTGCATCAGGACGCGATTTCGTTACAGAAGGCATCGCGATGTGAGAAAAGCCTTGTAGCGCTGAGCCAGCCAACATTACCTCGCGTCTTTTGGATCTAACGCCCTGCCATGTGATTCAGAACGTAAGGGAAATCGATAGCTAGGTAGGGGAAATCGGAAGGAAGGACTCAGGCTCAGGCAATCAACATGGCGTCGCCGTAGCTGTAGAAACGGTATCTCTGCGCTACGGCTTGGTGATACGCGTCGAGGATGCGCTCCCGGCCGCTGAACGCTGCGACCAGCATCATCAGCGACGAACGCGGCAGGTGGAAGTTCGTGATCAGGCCCTGGACGATACGAAACCGATGCCCGGGATGAATGAAGAGGTTGGTACTCCCCACAGTAGGCAGCACGAGACCACTCGGATCGACTGTCAGCGATTCAAGCGCCCGGGTCGTGGTGGTGCCGACGGCAATGATTCGCTGCCCGGCGCGGAGCGCTTTCGTCAATGCGTCTGCCGTTGACCCCGAAATTGAGTAGGTCTCGGGATCGACTTCGTGCTCATCGATATTTTCAACCCGGACCGGCTTGAACGTTCCGTAGCCAACGTGCAGAGTGATTGAAACCTGATTGACGCCGCGCGCTCGCAGATCGTCGAGAACGTCACCGGTGAAATGCAGTCCAGCCGTAGGCGCCGCGACCGATCCAGCCTCGCGCGCGTAGATGGTTTGATACCGCTCTCGATCGACGGCGTCGTCAGGTCGATTGATGTACGGCGGCAAAGGTATGTGACCGATCTTCTCCACCGCTCTCGTGACGGGCATTTCATCGTCGGTCCACAATCGAATCGTCCTGCGGCCGTGAAAGTGACGGGCCCGAACCTCGCCATGCAGTCGCACATCGCCTGACTCGAACACAACACGGGCACCCGGTTTGAGCTTCTGGCCTGGGTGCATCAGTGCCTCCCACGAGTCGGGACTCGGGACTCGGGACTCGGGACTCGGGATCCGGGACTCGGGACTCGGGATCCGGGACTCGGGATCCGGGCGTTCTGAAAGCTTGCGCAGCAAAAGACACTCGACTGCGCCGCCGCTCGGCACACGATGACCGATCAGCCTTGCAGGAAAAACTCGCGTATCGTTCAGGACAAGCAGATCGCCCGAGCGGAGATGTTCGCCAAGCCGCGTAAATGATGTGTGCTCGATTGCACCAGCGTGTCGTGGAAGCACCAGGAGCCGCGACTGTCCTCGCTCCGCGGATGGACGCTGGGCGATCAACTCCTCCGGAAGATCGAAATCGAAATCGCTGGTTCGCAAAGACACCGGGTGTGATTTTATTGGCCGTCACTAAAAATCACACCCGGTGTCCTCGCGCGAAGAAGCGATCGAGGTTCGTGCGGTCCTTCTGCGTGAGCAGCGGTTTCCAGAGATCGCCGAGTTTCGCGACCCGCTGTCGCACGTTGTCGATCCTGAAGTCCTCCATGCGGATGCCCTTCTCGACCTCCTTCCAGGTTACAGGCGTCGAGACGGTTGCCAATGGCTTCGGCCGTACGGAGTAAATGCTCGCGAGTGTCTGCCCCCACGCGTTCTGCTTGTAGTCGACGACGACGCGCCCCTTCGGTCGCGCCGCGACGCGGTAGCCGACCGTCATCAGCTTGGGATTTCGGGACGTCAGCTCCGTGGCCAGCGCCTTCGCGAACGTATGAACTGCATCCTGCGTCGGACTCCGCTTCAACCCGACGTACACATGTAAGCCGCGCGACCCGGTCGTTTTGACGTACGGCTTCATGCCAAGCGTCGTGAGGGCGTCGCGCACGATGAGGCTCGCTTCACAGGCCTGTTCGAACGTGGCGCCGTCACCCGGATCGAGATCGAAATGCAGAAAGTCGGGTCGATACACGTCGTCGCAGCGCGCGTACCACTGATTCAGATCGATGCATCCAAGGTTGATCAGCCACAGCAGCGACGGCCGGTCGTCAATCACCGGGAAGTTGACGACTTTCCCGTCGCCGTGATCGATCGCGCAAATGCGGATCCACGATGGCCGAGGCGATGGCGCCTCTTTCATGAAGAACGATGCGCCTGCCGCGCCATTGGGGTAGCGGCGCATGACCATGGCGCGATCGCGGACGTGCGGGAGCAGCACCGGCGCGACATCGGCGTAGTACTGGATCAGCGCGCCCTTGGTGATGCCGAGGTCCGGCCAGAAAAGCTTACGCAGGTTCGTCAGCCGCACCTCGCGGCCGTCGACTTTCAATATGACGTTGTCGACCTGTGTCGGAATAATGACACCGGGTGTGATTTTCTTAGTGGTTTTCACGTGCGGAAAATCACACCCGGTGTCTTTTCATTCCTTGAGACCCCACTTGAGCAGCAGCGACCCGACAGTGAAGCCGGCGCCCACTGAAACCATCAACAGCAGATCGCCGCGCTTCAGCCGCTTATCGTCTACCGCATCGCTCAACGCCAGGGGAATTGTCGCAGCTGTGGTATTGCCAAACCGCTCGATGTTGATGACGACCTTCTCTTCCGGCACACCAAGCTTCTCCGCTGCCGACAGGATGATGCGGCGGTTCGCCTGGTGTGACACCAGCAGGTCGATGTTGTCCGCGCTCAAATTATTGCGTTGAAGGATTCGCCGGCACGCCTCTTCAGTGTTGCGAACGGCAAACTTGAACACCGCCTGGCCGTCCTGCTTGACGTAATGCAAACGCTGCTCGACGGTCTCCGTCGACGCGGGTCGCAAGCTGCCGCCAGCCGGCATGCACAGCGACTCGCCGCCGCTGCCATCGACGTAGTTCTCGAAGTCGATGATCCCGATGTCCGGATCGCCCGACGCTTCGACGACGGCGGCCCCCGCGCCATCACCAAAAATCACGCACGTCGCCCGATCGGTGTAATCGATGATGCTGGACATCACGTCGGCACCAATCACGAGGGCGTGACGGCTGCCTCCGTTCGACACCATCTGAGCCGCGGTCGTGAGCGCGTAGGTAAATCCTGAACACGCGGCGAACAAGTCGTATCCCCACGCGCGCGTCGCACCAATCTTGTGCTGCACCAGGCACGCCGTGCTCGGAAACAGCATGTCCGGTGTGGTCGTCCCGACGACGATGAAGTCGATGTCGGACGGCTTGAGGCCAGCGCGCGTAATCGCCTGGCGAGCCGCCTCGGCCGCCAGATCGGACGTCGCGACGCCAGGTTCGACGATGTGCCGTTCCCTGATGCCGGTCCGCTGGAGGATCCATTCATCGCTCGTCTCGACCATCTTCTCGAGGTCGGCGTTGGTGAGCACGCGTGGCGGAACGTAGGTGGCGAGGCTTGAAATGCGCGCACGGCACTCGGTGCGCGGCGAAGCGGTTACCACAGTCGACTATCCCTTCCCGGGGCTGTTAGCCCGAAGTATTCGTAGGCACGCGGCGTGGCAACGCGGCCACGCGGCGTTCGATCGAGGAAACCGGCCTGGATCAGGAACGGCTCGTAGATGTCCTCGATCGCGTCCTTCTCTTCGTTGATGGCGGCCGCCAGGCTATTGAGGCCGACTGGCCCGCCGCTGAATTTGTCGATGATCGTCCGGAGCAGCCGGCGATCCACCTCATCAAAACCATTCTCGTCCACTTCGAGCAGGCCCATCGCGTTCCGCGCGACCTCGCCGGTGATACGGCCATCGGCGCGCACCTGCGCGAAGTCGCGCACACGACGAAGCAGCCTGTTCGCGATACGTGGCGTTCCTCGCGATCGCCGTGCGATCTCGGCCGCGGCATCGTCCTGCAGCGTGACAGCAAGAATGCGCGCCGACCGCCGCACGATTTCCTCGATATCACCGGTCGTGTAGAAGTCGAGCCTGTGGACGATGCCAAATCGCGCGCGAAGTGGAGAGGTCAGCAACCCGGCGCGCGTTGTCGCGCCAATGAGCGTGAATTTCTGCAGCGGTACCTTGACCGAACGCGCCCCCGGACCCTGCCCGACGACGATGTCCAGTTCGTAGTCCTCCATCGCTGGATAGAGGATCTCCTCGATGGCTGGCGCCATCCGGTGGATCTCGTCGATGAAGAGCACTGCGTGCTCCTGGAGATCGGTCAGCATGCCAGCGAGATCGCCGGGCCGCTCGATCACTGGTCCGGCCGTGGCGCGAACGCTCACCCCCATCTCGTTGCCGATGACGTAGGCCAGTGTCGTCTTTCCCAGCCCGGGCGGACCGTAGAGCAGCACGTGATCGAGCGCCTCACGACGGCCGCGCGCGGCAGCGATCGAGACGTGCAGGTTCTCGCGCAGGCGATCCTGGCCGATGTACTCCTCCAGTGAACGAGGACGCAGTCCTGCCTCGTACTGAGCATCGTCATCAGACGGAGCGGGTGCTGCAAACCGTTCGGTCACCGCGTTTCCGCTTCCTGTTCGAGAAGCGCGCACAGGACATGACCGAGCATGAGGTGCATTTCCTGGATACGGGCCGTTACTTTCGACGGAATGAAGATGCTGCGATCGACCTGACCGGCGAGTCGACCGCCACCTTCTCCGGTAAAGGCGACCGTCACTGCGCCGGCCGCCTTGGCGGCACGAAGACCTCGAATCACGTTCTCACTGTTCCCAGACGTTGTGATACCGATGGCAACATCGCCTGAGCGGCAGAGCGCCTCGACCTGCCGCGCGAAGAGCTCGTCGAAGCCGAAATCGTTGCCGATGGCCGTCAACGCGGACGTGTCGGTGGTGAGCGCAATGGCTGCCAGCGCCGGCCGATTCTTCCGATAGCGCACGACGAACTCGGTGGCGAGGTGCTGCGCATCGGCTGCGCTTCCGCCGTTGCCAAAAAAGAGAAGCTTGTGACCCGAACGCAGTGCCTCGGAGCAGACACTCACCAAACGAGCAAACTCTTCGCTCACAGCTTCGCGCGTTCGAGCAACCAGCTCACTATGCTCGGCGAGTTCCGACTCGAGGTATTTCACCGCGCGCTCTCGCGCGCCGAGGGTCTCGACGCCGATATCGTTACGCCCGCTCATCGCATCAACTCACGAAGCGCGCTTCGCAGCGCCTGCTCGAACGTGACGTCGGCGGCGGACGTCACGGAATTAATCACCTTTTCGACCTGCTGCCGATGATAGCCGAGGTTTTGCAGCGCCGAGAGCAGGTCGGTGCGAAGGCGATCGCCAGCCGTGGCCACCGGCGCGCCAACAACGGCGGGCACGGTCAGTTGCGTCAGCCGATCCTTGAGTTCCAGCACGATTCGTTCGGCGGTCTTTTTTCCGATCCCTGGAATGCCCGTCAACCGAGCCACGTCAGCGCGTTGGACGGCGACGATTACCTCCTTGCTGTCCATCCCCGACAGGACGGTGATCGCCAGCTTGGGGCCGATTCCGCTGATCCCAATCAATCGTTCGAAGACCTGCCGCTCGAGATCGGTCAGAAATCCATACAGCTGCAGGGCGTCCTCGCGCACATGCGTGTACACGCGCAACGAGACCTCCGCGCCTTCATCGCCCGTCTCGTAGAAGGTCGACAAGGGCACATGAACGTCGTAGCCGACACCACCGACATCGACCACAATCCGGTTCGGCTGTTTATCCAGGACTCGGCCTCGAAGGAAGGCGATCATTGTCCGCCCTTCGACTCTCGCTCAGGGCGTCCCGAGCAACATCGAGGGACGGGACTCGGGATCCGGGATCCGGGATCCGGGATTCGCGATTCAGAGTTCGACGTTCGGAAGTACATCCGGATGTTAAGCAGGCCGGTAATGACGCCAAGACTTGAGCGACGTCTTGGGAGCCCGAGTCCCGAATCCCGAGTCCCGAGTCCCGAGTCCCGAGTCCCGAATCCCGAATCCCGAATGCACATGGCAAATCGCCACAGCGAGAGCGTCCGCGGCGTCGTGTGGTGTTGGTACTCGATCCAAACCGAGCAGCAGCTTGATCATGTGCTGGATCTGTCGCTTGTCAGCACGACCGTACCCCACGACGGCTCGCTTCACTTCGGCTGGCGAGTATTCGACTATCTCGCAGCCGGCTTCGACTGCCGCAAGAATGGCTACGCCGCGCGCGTGTCCGAGCTTGAGCGCACTGCGGGCGTTGCTCGCGTAGAAGAGATTCTCGACGACGACACACTCGGGCTGGCATTCCGAGAGGCGCGCAGATAGCTCGCGATGAATTCTGGCCAGGCGGCGGGGAAAGGAATCACCTGCGGTGGCAGCGATCGCTCCGCAGGTCACCAGGCGATGTCGGCGACCGTCCGTCTCCACGCATCCGAAACCGGTGCGTTCAGAGCCGGGATCGATGCCGAAGACTCTCACCCCTCGACGGAGCTCGGGGTGACCCTGAGCTTGTCGAAGGGTCACGCGAGGGAGGCCTCGATCTCCTTCTCTTCGATGTCGAAGTTTGCCCAGACGTGCTGCACATCGTCATGGTCGTCGAGGGCTTCCATCAGCTTCAGCATGACTTGCGCGTCCTTGCCCTGAAGCTTGACGTAGTTCTGCGGAATCATCGCGACCTCGGCGCTCGCTGGTTCCACGCCGAGCCCTTTGACGGCGTCGCGTACACCTTCGAAGCTCTCGGGTGCTGAGACGATCTCCCACGCCCCACCGTCGTCGCTCATATCGTCAGCGCCGGCATCGAGCGCAACGTTGAGAAGCTTCTCTTCGTCGGCTTTGCCCTTCTCGACGATGACCTGACCTTTACGCGTGAACATCCAGGCGACGCTGTTTTCAGCCGCGAGGTTGCCGTTGTATTTGGCCAGCAGGTGTCGAATCTCACCGACGGTCCTATTCTTGTTGTCGGTGAGCGCCTGGATCATCATCGCCACGCCGCCAGGTCCGTAGCCTTCGTAGGTGATCTCCTCGTAGGAGACCCCCGGCTCCTCACCGGTACCGCGACGAATTGCGCGCTCGATGTTCTCGCGCGGCATGTTGTTCGCCTTGGCGTCGGCAATGATGGTCCGGAGACGTGGGTTGGTGCTCGGATCGCCGCCGCCGTTGCGGGCCGCGACGGTCAATTCCTTGATGATGCGCGTGAAGGCCTTACCGCGCTTGGCATCGGCGGCACCCTTCTTGTGCTTGATTGTGTGCCACTTGGAATGGCCAGACATGGCAGAAACTCCAACAAAACGAGGGAAATGGACCGGTATTCTACCACGCTCCTTTGAGCTTACAGAGCTTTAGCAAGTATCACCCACACGTCGGCTCGCGGATCCCAGGGGCCGCCTCGATAGTCACCGAGCAGAGCCGTTACTTCGAAGCCGGCCTTCTCGAGGCGACGAGCCATCTGAGGCACGGACAACGTCCGGAACGAGAGCGCAAAGCGGTGAACGCGCCGTTGTCTACCTCGACGTTCCGTGAACTCCTGGTCGAAGATCGTCAACCCACGTTCAGGGTCCTGTCGCACGGTCTCGACCAGCGTCACGTGCGAACCGCCAGGCCGGTTTCGCCAGCCTTTCAGACTCACTCGCTGCCGGTATTCCTTCCACGCGGGAAGATCCGCGACAAGCTCAATGCCGAACGTGCCGCCGGGTCGCAGGACTCGACGGACTTCGGCAAGCGTCGCTTTGAGATCGCGATCGCGCAGAAGTGATTGCAGAAGGCCGTATGGCGCGAGGACCATCGAGAATCCGCCTTCGTTCTGCGGGCTGCGGTAGGACTCCGTTCCGTCGGCGGCGGACTCGAATGGCAAGTAGCGAATGTCGCCTCGGATGAGCCGCACTCGTGAGGCAAGGCGGGCGCGCCGCACGCGCGTGCGCGCTCGCCTGAGCATAGGAGTCGATCGGTCGATGCCGACAAGGGGTACGCCGGCTCGCCCCAGCGGCAATGAGATGCGGCCGGTCCCGCAACCAAGCTCGAGGACGGTACCGCCGCAATGGAGCGCAAGATTCCGCCAGAACGGCACATCGCGCTTTCCGAGCGTCCGCGCGTTCTCCCAGTCGTAGAAGGGCGCGTAGTCGTCCCACCCCTCATGGCCTTCGCGGGCCTTGGCCTTGGTACCTTGGACCTTTGACTTCACTTTTGACTTTTGACCTTTGACTTAGCGCGCGTGCGCGCCCTAGTCGATCTTTTGGCCGACTGTGGCGAAGAGCATCGTGTGCTGAATCTCGACGAATGAAGATCCAGCGCGCGTAGCCTCGGCCTCGTATGCTGTCAGCGTCTCGAGGTAATCACGTCCGAGCCACCGCGCGGCATCGGACGCGCCCGAACCAAGAGCGCGCTCCACGACCTCGCGCCGCGATTTCCACACGCTGGCATCGGGAGGCCCGAGCAACGTGAGCGACACAGGGAAGAGCCGGACTTCGAGCGGCTCGAGACCGTGCTCAGAGAACAGCCTGGGCAAGTTGGGACCGATCGCCGACGTGCGACCGTCGGACTGCTGGCCTGACAGCGCGTTGAAGAACGCGGGTGAGAGCTCGAATGCACGGCGACCGGCTGGCGTCGAGCTGAAACCATATCGAGCGCTGTTATCGGGCTCGACCGCCACGACGCGGCCGCGCGGGGTCGTCACACGGGCGCATTCGGCGACGGCGGCCTCGACGTCGTTGACGTGCTGGAGCAGCGCAACGCTATAGACGGAATCGAACACGCCATCGAGGAATGGGAGCCGGCAGGCATCCGCTGCCGCAAACTTGACTCGCAGGTTGTGGGAAGCGGTCTCCTGATTCGCGACCAGGACTTTGGAAACGACGAGATCGACTCCAACCAGTCGAATTTGAGAGATCTGGAGACGACCGATAGCGACCTCGGCCTGCCCTTCACCGCACCCAACGTCGAGGATGCGATTCCCCGGTCTGGGTTTCAGCGTCTCCGCCAGAAACTCCGTGAATACGTCATCCCACCATGCCTCACGCAGGTGCTTGAGCGTGGGTGAGGTCAGGGCATCGATCGCCGCCGCCATGTCGGGCGATTATGACACCGGGTGTGATTTCCTCGAAGCCGTTAAGAAATCACACCCGGTGTCTTTTACTGCGTGATCAGCGCGGTCGTCGCGCTGAACTCGTTGAGATCCCAGTCGAAGTCGTTCGAGCTCCCGCACAGTCCCACTTGATACGTTCCGACGGCGAGACCTTGGAGAGTCGCGCTCAGGCTATAGAGGTGCATGCCTCCGTAGGGCAGCGAGAGTCGCATTACCCCAGGTCCTACTTTGGTCAGCGTGCCGGTACTGTCTCGCCGGCAGATCCACAGGTTCAGATCCGTCGCGTCGCCGGACGTCGAACCCAGTGCCTTGTGCGACGTCACCAGAACCTTCTGAGCGGTGCTAGTGATTTCCACGGTCAGCGGCTCGGTCAGTATGGCAACCGCCTTCCAGTCGCCGCCGATTATCCCAAGGCCCGGGCCCGAGGCCGTCAGCATCGTTACGCCGCCACCCGTTCCTGGAGGTCCTGCGGGACCCTCAGGTCCCTGAGGTCCGATTGGACCCTGAGCGCCCGTGAGACCGATCGATCCTTGAGGACCGGCTGGCCCCTGAGGTCCAGTAAGACCTTGAGATCCGGTTGCGCCCTGTGGACCTGCGGGGCCTTGAGCGCCCGTCGCACCCGTTGCACCCTGAGGTCCTGTTGCGCCTTGAGGACCCGCCGGCCCAGCGGGTCCCGGATCGCCCTTCGGCCCTTTCGATCCCGATCCCGATCCGACCACGACGATGAACGTCGCGTTCTGCGTCGCGGACGGCCCTCGAGACACAGTCACGAGATACGAACCCGGTTCAAGCGGGGTTGGAAGCTGCGCGCTCAA
>Ga0075431_100007413_pt1 | contig 10923 bp, 7 predicted proteins | sample RhiMetdeltSRZDD5_FD_75297 | JGI IMG/M metagenome (GOLD analysis project Ga0075431, IMG submission 75297) | Populus rhizosphere microbial communities from Tennessee, USA - Rhizosphere MetaG P. deltoides SRZDD5 | ecosystem: Host-associated > Plants > Roots > Rhizosphere > Soil | place: USA...
GCCGATCTGCTCGTCTCGATGCCGAAGCTCAAGACGCACCACTGGGCCGGTGTGACACTATCGATGAAGAATCTCTTTGGCGTCGTGCCGAGCGCCGTCTATGGCTGGCCGAAGAACGCGCTGCACTATGCCGGCATCAATGAGAGCATCCTGGACATCAACAGCACGCTCTCGCTTCCACGGTTCGCCATCGTCGACGGCATCGTCGGCATGGAGGGCAACGGTCCGATTCAGGGACAGGCGAAGAAGTGCGGCGTCTTGATCCTCGGCGAGGATCTGGCCGCCGTGGACGCGACCGCTGCACGGGTGATGAGCCTCGAGCCGACCCAGGTGCCATATCTCGCCGAAGCAGAGCGGTTTCTCGGAAACACCACGCTGAAGAGTATCGCTCAACTGGGCGAGGACATCGGTTCAGTGCAGCAAGATTTTGCTGTCATTGACCGGTTTCAGCGGCTCAAGCAGCTCGTCTGAGGCGACCCCGGCGCGCCCGGACGGCTTGCCTCGCTGTCGGCGAGGCCGGTCACCGCGAGATCGTTGATGCCGGCGGCGATGTCACCGGTTGAACGAATACCGCCGCGACGCGGTCTTCGTAGACCAGCGCGAACCGCCGGTCGAGCCGGAGCAAAGAGGCCAGCGCCGTATTGACGTCGGCGATCACGATGCTCGCGCGGGCCAGCTCGGGATCGGACGCCCATGAAGGATGTCCGCCCCAGGTCCTGATCGACTGCCAGATCCGGTCGTCGCCGTGAAGCGGATTCCGTCCGTCGAGGCTCACGTCGAGCACGGGCAGCCGCCACATCAGATACCCACCCCAATCGTAGTGATTGTAGAGCCGGCCTCGATATCCGCGTGTCTCGACGAAAGCGGCAGCATCGGTGGGAAAGCTCGTCACCAGTCCTTGTTGGAGCTGGAACGCCGACGCACGGGTCATGCCCAACCAGGTCGATACGGCGATCACGATGCTCGCCACGACGACGAGGCGGAGGCGGCCGACGGCTGCGGGAACGGCGGCCCACGAAGGCACGGCCATGGCGATCACGGTCATCGATGTAATGACCAGAAACCACACGTCACGCCGCGCCCGGAAGGCGAGGACCGCACTGGCGGCCAGAAGGAGCACGAGGAATGGGGCGGCGATCCGCCGCCGACCGAGGATGAACGTCGCGGTCACGAGAAGACCGAGAGCAAGCCAGTCGAAGGGGTGGCGGAATGACGGCGCCTGGAGCTCGGAGAGAAAGAGAAAGGGATCGGTCAGGCGTATGGCCGTGATGACGGGAATATAGATCTTGACGTGATACGGAGTCAGGCACGTCGCAAGGGTGCAGGCAGAGAGAGCCAGGATCAACGGCTTCGCGCGGAAGCCGCCGCCCGCTTCCAGGTGTCCTGGCCAACGGTCGAGCAGTGCTTCGAGCGTGGCCAGGGCGAGCAGGAAGAGACCGTAGACGAACTGGATGTTGATGCATGCCCAGATCAAGAACAACGGGGGGAGAAGCCACAACGATCGCGTCTGTCCCGACCTTCGCACATCCATGAGCGCCGTGAGCTCGATCGTGATGAACAGGATGTTGAAGAGCCAGGGCCGTGGCTGGACGAGGACCGGGAACATCGCCACCATCGCGACGGCCGTCAAGCCGGCCGCGACAACGAGATTCCCCGTCTGATGACTGAAGTAGCGATGGAGGACGGACGCGATGCCGACGCCGAGCAACGTCGTGTACAGCACGATGCCGAACAGCCCGAACGAACGGTAGAGCATGTGCAACAGCACTTCGTAGAGCCAGCTGTAGGCGATCCACGTTTTCCCCGCCCCATATGAGGTGAAGGGATCGGTGAAGGGAACGGTCATGTGCTCGAGGATCCAGGCGCCCTGGCGAAGATGCCACCACACGTCCAGGTCGACGATCGGCCGCATCGCGATCGCCGCGGGCAGGATGTACAGACCGGACAGAATCGTGAGCACCGGAACGGGGCGCGTCAGTTTCGACAGACCGGCGGCGCGCTCGACCTCTTCACGCATATGTGATGCTCACCGGTGGACCGCGGTGATGAACAGCGAGCCGGCAATCTCACGGACGACCGGCAGGAGCTCCATGACGTTGCCGACAGTGGCCACGAGCGTGATCAGACGCCGAGGCGTCGCTGGATGCAGGAAGTCGAACGGTCGCACCGAGGTATCCACGAACCCTGCGGCGGCGAGCGCCTTCTCGGCGCGCCAGCGTGAGAACGCCATCTCGTCGGGCGAAAGGCCGAAGTAGGTCTTGGCGGGCGTGAGGCCGAACATCACCGCATTCTGTGGATTGAGGATGTTGGGCTCGGTGAACGCGAGGCGGCCGCCAGGCTTCAACACGCGGAAGATCTCCGCGAGCGCGTGGTCGAGATCGAGATGGTGGAGGATCGAGCTTCCATAGACCACGTCGAATGTCGCGTTCCGGTAAGGCAGCGCCTCGGCATTGCCGCAGTGAACGTGGATGTTTCCGAGGGGCGTCGAGCGACCGCGAGCCCGGATCAGCAGCTCGGACGACAGATCCACTCCGGTAATCGATGCCCCGCACGATGCCACCTGCGCCAGGAACAGCCCCGTCCCGCAGCCGAGCTCGAGAGCCCGCTGGCCGGATCCGAGACCCGTGGCCTCGATGAACAAGCGCGCGCGACGCTCGACGCGGACACGGCCGGCCGGACTGTCCCAGTTCCAGATGACCTCGGCATGATCGGCAATGCGGCGATGATGCTCGATCTCCCGTGCAAGCCGTCCGCCTGACGTCTCTACGGAGCCGTCGCGCGTCATACGAACTTCAGCTTCCGCGCCGCGAATGCGCTCATCCGGAGCAGGAGCCAGCCGTGCCGGAACCGCGAAATGTTCGTCGTCCCGTACTGTCGCTCGTGGTAGCGAATGGCGACGTCCACGATGCGCAAGTTGAGACGGGAGGCGCCGAAGAGCAGGTCGAAGTCTCCGAAGGGATCGAAGTCGCCGAAGTATCGGCGGTTGGCCGCGATGCGCTCGTAATCCTCGCGCCAGAGGGCCTTCGTCCCACACAGAGTATCCCGGATCTGCTGGCCGAGGAGCCATGAGAAGAGAAACGCGAACACCTTGTTGGCGACAAGGTTCAGGAACCGCATGGCCTTGCCCTCCATGGGATAGACCATGCGAGAGCCGTTGACGACCTCGCCCTTTCCTCGCACGAGCGCGTCGACGAATTTCGGGATGTCCTCCGGCGCCACGCCCATGTCGGAGTCGAGAACGAGCACGACGTCGCCCCGGGCGTGAGCGAATCCGGTGCGAACGGCATCGCCCTTTCCGCGCCCAGGCTGGCTCAGGAGCCGCCACGGCCGGGCGGGGTTCTCGGCGATGACGTCGGCGATGACCGCCTTCGTATCGTCGGTGGAGTGGCCCTCGACGAACAAGACTTCGCTGTTGGGAGGCAGCACCGGCAACCGCTCGACCAGAGGCCGGATATGACCGGCCTCGTTCCGGCACGGCACGATCACACTCGTGCTGGGACGGGTCGGGCGAATGCCGTGGAAACGGCTCGGTGACGGACGCGCGATGATCCCGTAGAGGAGCGTCAGCCACTCCACGCCTGGGACGTGGCCGACGTATCGATTCAGAAAGTCAGAGAGGAACGGAATGCGCGCAGGACAGAGGATTTGATAATCCTTGCGTACCGGCTCATAGTCCGCCAGGAACAGCATGTTGCGAACCTCCTCCGGCGGAAGCCACGCGTCGGCCGGCGCCGGCTTCAGCTTCAGCCCGAGCGCCTCCACGAGCCGCAGGACGGGCTGCCAGAGCCGACTGTAGCTGTAGACGAGGAGCCGGGTACGCGGGTGACATACGGTCTGGAGCACCTCAAAGGCACGCTGAACATCCACGAGCTCGGTGACGACGTTGACGAGCAGGATGACGTCGAATGGCCCGCCAACGGTGGAGAGAACGTGAGGATCGGCGCCGTCGCCCTCGACGAAGCGGAGGTTCTCGCCAGGGTACGTGCGGCGGGCGCGTTCCACCGCCGGCGCCGAGAGGTCGATGCCGACACCCCGGCTCGGCTCCAGGCTGGCGAGGAGACGGCCCGAGCCGCATCCGATTTCGAGAACACGCTGTCCCGGTGCGACCCGGCTACGCAGCGCCCGGGCGAGATATCCATAGAAATAGCGCCGCGCGTGTCGAGATCGCTCGATCGCGTCATCGTGCTCGGCGTAGAATCGCCGTAGCTGCTCGATGAGCGGGTCGGTCAGGCTCTCGCGCGCGCTTGCGATCGGCTGAGTCGATACCACTCGATTGTCCGTTGGAGACCTAGTCCCGCCGCCGCAGCACGCCGACGGTTGCGTCGCGCTGCTGCCGCCGATGGGCCACGTGGCTGCCGAGGAATCCGGCGCCCCCGGTGACTCCCACGCGCGTTCCAGCGAGAGACATCGTCTGAGAAACGGTAGCACGCGCCACCCAGGCGGACAAAGGACGACGCGCGATCCGGCGCGAACTCATGGCCGGCCTCGTTCAGTCAGACAGTCTGGAGTCGTCGAGACGCGTGCTTGCTGTTACCACGTCGTGACGAAGAAGGGTCTCAGGTCCCGTGCCAGCTCACGGTCGGACCGTTTGACCGCTTCAAGATGCTCGTAGGCCTTGTGCGGCGCGTCGACGGCCAGATAGCCAACCACCAGAGCCGCGTGGGATATGGTCGCCGGCGGGCGGAGCTCAGTGGCTCGTTCGAGATGGGCGATGGCTTCGGTCGTTCGACCGTTCGTCAGTAGCGTCGTCCCGAGGTTGTGCTCGCACACGAAGCACTGAGGGTCTGACTCGGTCGCGTAGCGCCAGAGGACTTCGGAGTCGCGCCAGATCGTCGTCTGCTGTGCTGCGAACCCCGCCAGCACGATCAGCCAGGTGACGAAGCCGGCGGAGATCAGACGCCACCGGGCGTGCGTCAGCCGGTCCATCTTCCGCGCGCGAACGACCACGCATACCGCGGCGCCGAAAAGAAGCGCCCATGGCAGACACGAAAGGTAGCTATAGCGGTCGGCGACGAGCTGCACTCCCGTGTGTCTCACGCCGCTCACCGGGCCGATCATCACGAGGTACGCGAGCCATGCGATGAGCCCGGCCGGCCACCGCCGGGCGAGGGCGACGACGAACGCCGTGACCACGACGAAAGCGGCGGCCGCCACGATGAATCTCGGGTCCGTGGGATTGATGGCAGCAGGGAACTCATAGAGCGGAGAGAGGTGAACGGGAACGACCGTTTTCCATGGGTAGAAGGAGAAGCTGTACACAACCGTGGCAAGGCGCTCCGAAAGAGAAAGAGGCGTGAAGCGATTGAGGCCGCCGATGATCGAGGTCGCGACCACGCCGGCCAGCAGCGGAAGTGGGAGAAACGGGAGCTTTTCCAGTAGCACCCGGCGATTCTCGATTCGCGCCCACCGGAGAGGCGACGGGGCCAGGCGCTTCAGCGGATAGATGTCGAGGAGAAGCAGCACGAAGGGCAGCGTGACGACGATCGACTTCGAAAGCACGGCCGCCTGAAAAGAGATGAGTGAAATCATGGACCAACAACCCGGTTTATCACGCCCGGGCTCGCGGGCGAACAGGTACGCCAGCACCGCTACGAAAAAGAAGAAACCCGAAACGACATCCCGACGCTCGGTGACCCACGCCACGGACTCTGCCCGAAGGGGATGGATCGAGAAGAAGAGAGTCGCGGCGCTGGCTCCGATGATCAGCGTGCTTCGGTCGGTGGAGGAGCCCGCCAGACGAAGGAGCCGCAGTGCGATGAGGAAGAAGAGCCACGTGTTGATCGCGTGAAACAGGAGGCTGGTGAGGTGGTAGCCCGCTGGATTCATACCCCAGAGCACGTAGTCGACGCCGAAGGTGACCCAGGTCAGCGGAATCCAGTGCGCTTCGACGGTGTTCGTGAACATCCAGCGAAGTTGGCTCCACCCGAGGCCGCGGTACCCCGAGTTCGTCTCGAAGTTGACCTGATCGTCCCAGACGAAACCATTCCAGAGTGCCGGCGAGAACACCACCAATGGGACGACGAACGCCACGAGCGTGGCTATCAGGTACAGGGTTCTGGCGGAGACGCCAGTGCTGGTCGCCGACGCCATCGTCGGGCATGCCGGCGCAGACGTCGAAGCATCCAAAGTATTCATCAGGAGGCCGCGAGGAGCACGAGTGCTGCGAGCCGACTATCCGTGCTCACCAGACTAATCGATGACGCCATACACTCCACACGCTGCAACAGTCCTGGATCGGCATGAGATTGAGTGCCACTGCCGAACTGTGGGCCACCCCGAGTGGCTTGGAAATTATAACCGAGTGCCTCCCCGCTCTACTCAGTCTGCGTAATTCCGGGGGCCCGGCGGCCTCCTCACGCTGTCGGCGAAGTTTACGGCTCGGTTCCAGGACGACCATGTCTGACCATCTATGTAGCTGTCTTGGTGGCTGATTTGACTTTGGCCGGACGGTCGCAGCATGAATGAGAACGTGAACCCAACCTTGGTCGGCGAGGTCGCGTCTGTGACGGCCAGTCGTCCGCCTGCGCGCGGCGTTCGGGGGAGGCGTGGGGCGCTCCGCTACCTGATCCCTGTCGTCGGACTGCTGACCTTCCTGACCTTCAGCCCGGCGCTGCAATTCGGATTCATCGAGTGGGATGACTGGTTGCACCTCGTCACCAATCCCAGCTACCGCGGTCTGAGCTGGACGCACCTGCACTGGATGTTGACGTCGGTTCACGGAGGCCACTGGCTTCCGGCCACCTGGCTCACGTTCGGCCTGGATTACGTCATCTGGGGGATGGATCCGTTTGGCTATCACCTCACCAATCTCCTGCTTCACACAGCGAATGCCCTGCTCTTCTTTGTCACGGCAGGGTGGCTACTCAAGCGCGCCATGCCGGGCGTCTCGGAGACAGCGCTGGACTTCGGTGCCGCAGGGGCCGCATTGATGTTTGCGCTCCATCCGATGCGCGTCGAGTCGGTCGCGTGGATCACCGAGCGGCGTGACCTTCTGTCCGGGGCGTTCTGGCTGCTCACCGTCGTGACGTACCTTCGTGCTCCCGAGCGCTCGGGTCAGAAGGCGGGCGGCTGGAAGATCGCCTCTCTGGCGTGCTACGCCGTCGCGGTGATGGCGAAGTCGATCACCGTGACCCTCCCGTTGGTGCTGTTGATCCTCGACGTGTACCCGCTGCGGCGTCATGGAGATGCGCGTCGCAATCGTCGCTTACTGCTCGAGAAGGCGCCCTACCTGCCGATGTCGTTGTTCGGCGCTGGGATGGCGGTGTTTGCTGCGCCGTTGATCCCGCACAACGATCTCTCTTTCCTGCAACGTATCGCGCTGACGGCGTACAGCCTGTGGTTCTACGTTGCGACGACAGTCATGCCGTGGCCACTGTCGCCCCTCTACGGACTGCCGCCATCGATCAGTCTCGGCGCCCCGCGGTTTCTCGCGCCGTTTTTCGTCGTCTGCGTCATCGCGTCGATGGCGCTGATCCTGCGACGACGATGGCCGGCACTGCTCGCGGCGGCTGCTGCGTATGTGGTCATGCTCGCCCCCGTGAGCGGAATGCTGCATCGCGGGCCGCAGATCGCCGCCGATCGCTACAGTTATCTCGCGTGCTTGCCGTGGGCGCTCCTCTTCGGTGGACTCGTCGCAATCATCGTCGAGAAAATCTGGGCGCGAGATGGTCGGCGCGTCGCGTGGGGGCTCGCCGCGCTCGCCTGCGTGTGCAGCATCGCGGTATTGCCGATGCTTTCCGTGCGCCAGCTCCCGGTGTGGCGCAACGGCGACACCCTGTGGCGATACACAGTCGCCGTCGATCCCGACTGCCCGATGTGTCATTTCTATCTCGGTCAGTATCTCTATAGCCAGGATCAGCCCCGAGTGGCCGTCGAACATCTGTCGCGCGCGGCTGCGCTCGACCCAGCTCTGAATGATTGGTGGTATTTTCGGGTGCAGCGCGGCCTTGCGTATGTCGCAATCGGTGAGACGGATGCCGCCGAGCGAGAGCTGGCTGCTCTACGGTCTCTTGATCGAAAGATCGCCGATGACGTCGGCCCGGCATTCATCATGCGGTGGTGAGCCGGACCTCACGGCGTTCTGTCTACCCCGCCACCCCCACCGCCGCCACCGGCCTCGCCCTCAGCGGCTCCTCCCGGATCAGCATCGCCAGCCCTGCTGCCACGAACCCCATAACAGCGGCCGAGACGAAAGCGGAAGAGTACGAGCCGGTCCACTCGAAGATCCACCCCGCGAGGGCGGCGCCGAGGGCCGCGCCCACCTGGTGGGCGAAGAAGATCCAGCCGGAGAGCTCGCCGACCGAGAAGCGGCCGTAGATGTTGGCGGTGAGGGTCGTCGTGGGCGGGACGGTGGAGATGTAGTTCAGGCCGAAGATGGCGGCCCACACGTGCAGGGACTGGACGTCCCAGACATAGAGCAGGAAGAGCAGCGAGACGCCGCGGATGAAGTAGTACGTCGCCAGCGGACCGCGCCGGCCAAACTTGTCGCACAGCCAGCCGGAGCCGATGGTGCCGATGATGTTCATGGCGCCCATCACCCCGAGCGCCGACGACGCCTGCATCGGCGTGAAGTTGTGGTCCATGGCGTGCGGCATGAAATGCGTGAGCACCATGCCGTTCGACGTGTAGCCGCACACGAAGAACGTGCTCATCAAGAGCCAGAATGGCAGCGTCTGGGCGGCCTCGGCCACCGACACGCGGCCGGCCTGCCGAGCCGCTGCCTGCTGCGCCGCGGTCTGCACGGGCCCGGCGGCGCCGAGCGGGCGGACGCCGCGCTCCTCCGGCGTGTTGCGCACGAGCCAGGCGCCGAGCGGGACTACCAGAACCAGCAGCCCAATGCCGAGCCACAGGAAGCTCGAGCGCCACCCATATGTGAATGTCAGCACGGTCGCGAGGGGGATGACGATGAGCTGGCCGGCCGACATGCCGCCGGCGGCGAGGCCCATGGCGACGCCGCGGTGCTTGTCGAACCAGCGCGCGACGACCGCTGAGCCGGTGCTGAGCGCCGCGCCGCCGGCGCCGGCGGCCATGAGCACGCCGGCGGTGAGGTAGATGTGCCAGAGCCGCGTGACGAACGACGACAGGATCGAGCCGATCCCGAGCAGGGTCAGGGCCACCACGATGACCCGCCGGGGACCCCAGCGGTCGGCCAGGCGCCCGGCGAACGGCCCGACTGCGCCGAGGAGCAGGAGCGACAGCGCGGCCGCCATCGACAGCGCGCCACGGCTCCAGCCGAACTCCGCCTCCATGGGCTTGATGTAGACGCCGAAGACGGCACGGATGCCGGTCGAGGCGAGCAGACAGAGCGTGAGCGCACCGAGGACGATCCAGGCCGGATGGAGCCGCGACGAAGGGGTCATGGCGGGTTAGATGGTGGCACGCACCAGGCGCGATTCCGCGAGCCAATGAGCGAGGGGAGGCGCGCCGGAAGCGGGCCATTGACGGCCCGCTCCCGGCGAACACCGAGGCGGTGTTCTACTCGACGACCTCCGCGGTCACCTCGCGCCGGAAGACGAGCTGGTCGCCCTCGGCGTCGACCCGGACGGTATCACCCTCGACGAACTCGCCCTCGAGGATCTTGAGCGCCAGCGGATCCTGCACGAGCCGCTGGATCGTACGCTTGAGGGGCCGCGCCCCGAAGGTCGGGTCGTAGCCCTCGCGGGCGAGGAGCGCCTTGGCCGTGTCGGTGACCTCGAGCTCGATGCGCCTGGCCGCGAGCCGGAGGCGCAGGTGGCCGAGCTGGATGTCCACGATCCGGTCGATGTGCTCGCGCCCGAGCGGCATGAAGATCACGATCTCGTCGATCCGGTTCAGGAACTCGGGCCGAAGCGTGTTGCGCAGCTCCTGCATGATCAGCGGACGCACCTTGTCGGGCCGCTCGTACTCCCGGTAGATGTGGCTGCCGAGGTTCGACGTCATGATGACGACCGTGTTCCGGAAGTCCACCGTGCGGCCCTGACCGTCGGTGAGTCGGCCGTCGTCGAGCACCTGCAACAGCACGTTGAACACGTCCGGATGCGCCTTCTCGATCTCGTCGAGCAGGATCACCGAGTACGGTCGGCGACGGACAGCCTCGGTCAGCTGGCCGCCTTCCTCGAAGCCGATATATCCCGGCGGTGCGCCGATGAGGCGTGCGACCGTGTGCTTCTCCATGTACTCCGACATGTCGATGCGGATCATCGCGCGCTCGTCGTCGAACATAAACTCGGCCAGCGCGCGCGCCAGCTCGGTCTTGCCCACGCCGGTGGGGCCGAGGAACAGGAACGAGCCGATCGGCCGGTTCGGATCGGACAGGCCGGCGCGGCCGCGGCGCACGGCATTGGACACGGCGCGGATCGCTTCGTCCTGACCGACCACGCGGGCGCCGAGCCGCTCTTCCATCTTCACCAGCTTCTGCACCTCGCCCTCGAGCAGGCGGGTGACCGGGATGCCGGTCCACTTCGCCACCGTCTGGGCGATGTCCTCCTCGTCGACCTCCTCGCGCAGCATGCGGCCCCGCTGATGCTGGTCGGCGAGCCGCTGCTCCATCTCGGCCAGCTGCTTCTCAAGCCCGGGCAGCGTGCCGAAGCGAAGCTCCGCCGCCTTGTTGAGATCACCGCGCCGTTCGGCCTCGGCCATCGCCTGACGAGCGGCCTCGATCTCCGCCTTGACGCGGCCCTGGCCGGTGATGCCTTCCTTCTCGGCCTGCCACTGCGCCTTGAGCGCCTGCGACTTCTCCTTCAGCTCGGCCAGCTCGGCGTCGAGCTTGGCCAGCCGCTCGCGCGAGACGTCGTCGGTCTCGCGGGCGATCGACACGCGCTCGATCTCGAGCTGCATGATCCGCCGCGTGATCTCGTCGATCTCCTGCGGCATCGAGTCGATCTGCATGCGGATGCGCGCGGCCGCCTCGTCGACGAGGTCGATGGCCTTGTCGGGCAGGAAGCG
>Ga0075431_100007416_pt1 | contig 10922 bp, 9 predicted proteins | sample RhiMetdeltSRZDD5_FD_75297 | JGI IMG/M metagenome (GOLD analysis project Ga0075431, IMG submission 75297) | Populus rhizosphere microbial communities from Tennessee, USA - Rhizosphere MetaG P. deltoides SRZDD5 | ecosystem: Host-associated > Plants > Roots > Rhizosphere > Soil | place: USA...
GAAGGCGCGTTGATCGAGTCGGCCGAAACCAGGGGATCGACCGTACCGTACGACGCGGAGGCGTTCGATCTGGTTGTGCTGCGAGATTCCGCTCCGCCCGCAGCGGACGCGCGAGGCCGATCCGCGCGCGAAGCGCTTCGCGTGTTGCGCCCCGGCGGGCGATGCCTGATCGTCGACGGTGCGGCACGTGGAGGCCTGCTCTGGCGGGCGTCGCCGGGGCACGCCGGCAACACGTCCGGCGCCGCGGTCAACGCACTCAGCGCCGCCGGATTCGCAGCTGTTCGTGCGCTCGCCGAACGCGATGGGCTGACGTTCGTGGAAGGCGTGAAGAAGAACGCGTAAACGTCAGCGCGCGCACGTCAGGTGACGGCCGCCATCGATTGAGATCGTCTCTCCGGTGATCCAACCTGCCTGATCCGACGCGAGGAAGAAGATCAGGTCCGCTATCTCCGACGCGTCACCCGGACGTCCGAGCGGATGCGTTTCGCGCGACCGTTGGATGAACGTCGCATAGTTCTCCTCGGACATGCCGCCGCGGCGGTGCAGATTGGAGATCACGACGCCAGGATTCACGGCGTTGATCCGCACGCCTTGTGCGGCCATTTCCAGCGCGGCGCATCGAGTCAATTGATCGACCGCCGCCTTGCTCACGCAGTACGCGAGCACACCGGGGAACGCGCGCAGGCCGGTCACGCTCGACACGTTCACCACGCTTCCTCGTGACGTGACGAGCGCAGGCATCGCCGCGCGCATGAGCCGGAAGGGCGCGCGGCTGTTGATATCCATCATCCGATCCCACTGATCGTCGTCGGTGACCTCGACCGACCCCGATCCGATGATGCCGGCAGCATTGACCAGCGTCGTGATTCCGCCAAACGAGTCGAGCGCCGCCTGAACAATTCGTGCGGGCGCATCCGAGGCAGTGACGTCGGCCTCGATCGTCTCGGCGGCGCCGCCTTCCTTCTCAATAGTGCGCGACATCTCGTCGAGCGCCGCTGCATCTCGTCCCACGGCGAGCACCGATGCGCCATCACGCGCAAACCTGATCGCAGCCGCCCTGCCAATTCCGCTCGTCGCGCCCGTCACAATCACGCTCTGAACCGTTTTCATAGTTGTGGTTATAGTGTCACGAAGCACAATCGCGCAGTGTCCTCGGTCCACTGCCGCCTGTCACTCACCGAGCACACCCTTTGTCGTCTGCGGTCTGGCCAGCCGCGAAGAACAGGCCGAAAAACACGAATATCGGGTGAGCCGCCTTGAAAAACAATCGGCAAGCCTTTTGCCGATTGAGCACCCGTCAAGCACATGGGACACGTGTCTGTAGCATCGTCGGAAGTCTTCACCGCGGCTGAGATCGCCCGTGCCGCCGGCGTGTCGGTGCGCGCGGTGCGAGAGCTGATTCGCGGCGGCTCGATCGACGCAATGCCCGGAGGCTTCGTCGCCTCGGACGAGGCGGCCTCAGCCGTAAAGCTGTTGAGCGGATCGTCAGCGACAGAGGGCAGCGTGCGGCGACAGCTGTTCGCGCCTCCGCCGACGACAGAGACACGCACTGGAGTGCCGCTCGTCGCGTCGATGGCCGCGCATGGCGGGATGTTTCTGATCATCCTGCTGGCTGCCACGCTGGGCGCCTCGAGCCCGGCCGTTTCGCGGCCGTCAGAATTCAAACCCGTTCGAATGGTGTTTCTCGCGATCCCCGGACCCGGTGGCGGCGGTGGCGGTGGCGGGCTCCGTCAGCCAGCACCTGCGCGCAAGGCACAACTGCAGGGAACCAATCGCATGCGCAGTCCCGTCCCGGTGTCTCGCGCCATCAAGAGCGAAACGCCAAAACCCGCGCCTCGCAGCGTGCCGCCGCCTGTGCGACCTGTTGAGCGCCCGGTCGAACCACCACCGCCTGCGAAGAGCCCGGATCCGGCACCACCAGTGGTGGCACCAGTGGCAAGCGTCCCAGCGGATCCCAAGGATCGCCCCGGCGTGCTCGATGAGCGCGCGCCGGAATCATCCAGCCGTGGACCCGGAGAGGGCGGCGGGTCGGGGACGGGCAGCGGCGCCGGTGTCGGTGAGGGCACGGGATCGGGCGTCGGCCCCGGCAGTGGCGGCGGTACCGGCGGCGGCCCCTACCGGCCCGGCAGCGGCGTGACGCCACCAGGACTGCTGCACGAAGTGAAGCCGGACTACACGGAAGAGGCGCGTCGAAGAAGCATCGAGGGAGAAGTCGTGCTCGAGATCGTCGTGCGCAGTGACGGAAGCGTCGGGAACATACGCATCCTGCGCGGACTCGGCGCCGGCCTGGATCAGCGTGCGTCGGACGCCGTGCGTCAGTGGCGCTTCTCGCCAGCACGCCGTCAAGGCGCGCCGGTGGACGTGATGGTCGAAGTCGCGGTCGAGTTCAGGATCCGGTAGGGCGCAAGTGCGCAAGTGCGCAGGTGCGCAGGTGCGCAGGTGCGCAGGTGTGCAGGTGCGCAAGTGCGCAAGTGCCAGGGAGCAGGTATGGAGTTCGCACTAACAATCGTCGCAATCGTTTCTGCCGCAACCGCGCTGGTCATGACGGCCATCGTCGTGTCCATGCTGCGCAATGAGAGGCGTCGGTCGGATGCGCGGGTCGAGGCCTTGATGCGGCTGGCTCAGGCCGACGTGCCGGCCGTCATTGCACCGGGCCCTGCGACAGTGGCTCCATCATTCAGAACAGTGGCGGCTCCTCCGAAGCCGATTGCGCGCCAGGCGGCGCCGGCTCCGAACGTGTCTGACGATTTCGTCGACGAGCCGCTGATCGAGTTGAATCTGCAGCCTGCAGTCGCCGGTGTCGATGGACTGTTCGCCGAACGGGAGCAGTCGAGCCCGTGGACGCGGCGGCTTGGTATCGTGGCGGCGGTTGCGCTCGCCACCGCGTTCGTCGGTTTCACGGCGAGCTCGTTCACACGTAGCGTCGCCACGGACTCGCCAGCTGCGACGTCCGTCGCGCCGCCGAGCGGCGGCAGCACGACCCTCGAGCTCCTGACCCTCGCGTACGAGCACAAGGACGGAACGCTCACCATCAACGGCATGGTGCAGAACCCGAAGGCGAGCACGGTGATGGCCACTGGTGTCGAAGTGACCGCGCTCGTATTCGGGTCGGACGGTGCCGTCGTCGCATCCGGCAAGGCGCCGTTGGACTTCTCACGTCTCCGGCCCGGAGATGAATCGCCGTTCGTCGTGCGAGTGCCGGTCACCGGCAACATCGCGCGGTATCGCATCGGTTTCCGTGGAGACGACGGGCGGGTCATCGCGCATATCGATCGCAGAAGTGCCGGCCCGCTCGCCCGCAATGAGTAGCGTCCGGTGTTGGCCGAACCCGTAGTGTCCGGCTTTAGCCGGACCTGGAGCGCTCGACTCCAGTCGAGCGTCACGATCATGAAAGTACCAAAACTGTTCCTCCTCGTAACTGTGTTCGTCGCCGCCGCACTGGCAACAGCGTCAGGTCAGCAGCAGCAGCAACAGCAACAGCAGCAGAAGGACGAAAGCCAATCCTTCCGCTTCAGAACTGCCGTCGAGCTGATCAACGTCACGGTGACGGTCACCGATGGCACGGGCCGCTTCGTGTCGGGCCTGCGGCGCGAGGACTTCCGGATCTTCGAGGACGGAGTCGAACAGCCTGTCTCTCACTTCAGCAACGATCGCGTGCCCGTAAGCCTCGGCATCGCGCTCGACACCAGCGGCAGCATGGACGGCGACAAGATGCGCGCCGCCCGCACCGCGCTCAACCGCTTCTTGTTCGACCTCCTCGACCGGACGGACGAAGTGTTCCTGTATCGCTTCGACTCCAATCCCGAGCTCGTCGAAGGGTGGACGACAGACCGTCGCCGCGTGAGCAGCGAGCTCGAGCGAATCAGGCCGAAGGGAGGCACGGCGATGTACGACACCGTTGCCGAAGCGGTACCGATGGCGCAATCGGGAACGCACCGCAAGAAGGCTCTGCTCGTGATCTCGGACGGCAATGATACGAGCAGCCGGACAGAAGTGCCCGATCTCAAGCAGATGATTCGGGAAACGGAAGTGCTCGTCTACGCGATCGGGATCGACGGCACCGACACTCAGATGACCGGCGGCGCGCAGTCCCCGCCGAGCGGAGGCAGCTACCCGAGAGGACCACGCAACCCGGTTCCACTGCCGTTCCCGTTCCCCGGCCGGCGCACGCCGCCGATTCAGCCGCCGCCATCAGCGCCGTCAGGGCCGTCATCTCGCAACGCGCGCGCCGACGACCGCGTCAACGCCTCCGCCTTGCGCGAGCTGACGGACGACAGCGGCGGACGCACGGAGATCATTCGCTCGGCGATGGATCTCGACCCGGCAACTGCCGGGATCGCTGACGAATTGAGCCGCCAGTACTACCTGGGATATCCAGCGAAGGGCAAGAAGGACGGACGCTGGCACAGCATCGAGGTCCGCGTACGGAACGCGTCGTATCGCGTCCGCGCAAGACGCGGATACGTCGCGACCCCGTAACGAGGCGCCGGCATGCCGTGCAGTATCATCCTTGAGTGCAGACCTATGGTGCTGCCGTAGGCCTCAGTGTTCTGGGCAGCCTCGGTGGCCTGCTCACGGCGTCGGTTTTTCTGCTTCTCGGCGACGGCCTGCGTGTACGGCTGATCCCCTGGTTGATCAGTTACGCGGTCGGCACCTTGCTTGGTGCGTCGCTGCTCGGGCTGCTGCCGGAAGCGCTCGAGCGCCTGGACGCGCGCATCGCACTCGCGACACTGCTGGCCGGCGTGATGGCGTTCTTCCTGCTCGAGAAGTTCGTCGTCTGGCGGCATTGCCATGACGGCCATGAATGCGAGGTTCACAAGACCGCGGCATCGCTCGTGATCGTCGGTGATGCGTTCCACACATTCGTGGACGGCGCAGTCATCGCGGCGGCGGTCGTCACATCTGTTCCGCTGGGCATCACCACCGCGCTGGCCGTCGCGGCTCACGAGATTCCTCAGGAGGTGGGTGACGTCGCCATACTCCTCCGCGCCGGCTACTCTCGCACGCGCGCGTTCACGCTGAACCTGATGTCAGGCGTCGGCGGCGTTCTCGGCGCGATCACCATGCTCGCCGCCTCGCGTTCGGTACCGGTCCTGCTCCCGTACGTCCTGGCCTTCGCGGCGGGAAACTTCCTCTACATCGCGATGGCCGACCTCATTCCCGGACTGCACAAAAAGGGGGAAGGCGGCCCCATCCAGCAACTCGCCCTCATCGGCGCCGGGATCCTCACCATCAGCCTTCTCTAATCGCGAGCTACCCGGCGAATGCTCTAAACCGGTAACGGCGATTGTCCCCTTCAGAGCGCGGATCCCGGGCAATTTGCTGCGAAACGCACAGGTTTTGGAAGGATTCCCGTGGCACCAGCTTTGCGGATGCTGGAGCTGTGATTTGACCGGCTTGCCTGCCGGTGGCCGCCTCATGCGGCCGGAGGTCAAGGTTCCATGAAGGCCCGTACGACAGTAGTTGGAATCCTCGTCGCGCTGCTCGCACTATCCAGCTCAGCCCTGGCGCAGGACCGTCGGGACCAGCGGATTGCGAACGACATCGTGCGTCAGGTGAACTCGTATAACCGCTTCACCATCTTCGACGATGTGAACATCTCGGTGGAAAACGGGCTGGTCACCCTGACGGGCAAGGTGACGATGCCTTACAAGAAGAACGACATTGCCAAACGCGTGGCCGACGTTCACGGCGTGCGCGAGGTCATGAATCAGATCGATGTGCTGCCCGTCTCATCTTTCGATGAGGAGCTCAGGCTGCGGATCGCCAGAGCGATCTATGGCAATCCGTCGTTCTGGAATTACGCCGCCATGGCCAACCCACCGATTCACATCATCGTCGAGCATGGCAAGGTGACGCTGACCGGCGTGGTGAGCAGCAACGTCGAACGAATGCTGGCGCGATCGCTGGCGACGGGGTTGGGAGAACTGTCGGTCACGAATTCCCTGCGCACCGACGCGGAGGTCAAAGTCGAGTAGGTTCCGTCAGGGGGTGGAGGCGACTTCCTTCGCCCCCTTCCTCATCGTCAACCACACCAGAAACCCAATCAGCAGGATCGCCGCCGCGAAGGCACTCACGAACAGCCAGATCGTCCGATACAGGATTGACTGTCCCTCGATGCGGACCTCGATCTCGACCGGCCGTCCGTCGAGGCGATCGGTGAGCTGCTGTTCCCATACCAGGATGTTGCCGCGCTGGACGTCGGACGTCTCGTTAGTTTCGAGATCGCGCGCGTTGTGCCACGTGACCCGGCTTGGCAGGTGCACGCGAAACGCCACGAGCTCCTTCCCGGTCCAGCCGACGTTCTGCAGGGTTCCCGGCCTCAAGGCGGACGGGCCGACCTTCTGCGTGAAGACGTAGCCGTTGTCCTGCGGCGAAAGCTCGTACGTCGACCACGACAACGGTGGGACCTGATTCAGCTTTCGCACATCGGTCACGTGCAGCCGAACCTGGACGTAGCGGCGGCCGAAGCGTCGCCACGGACGGCTGACACGCGTCACCTGCGTCACTGACGACTGATAGGCATCGCGGACCAGGTTTCTCAGCGTCGCGGTTGATCGTTCGTCGACCTTCAGGCCGCGGAGCGCCTCGAGCGCCGGAATCGACGCGTTGACGACGAGATCGGCGGATCCGTCGAGAGCGATGTACAGATCTTCGTCGTACTCGTAGACCTTTCCAAGGAAGCCGCCGCCACCGCTGCACGCCGACGATATCGCGCACCACACGATCACTATTGCAACCGCGACCGCGCGCGCTGCAGATGTTCGACCCCACCGCAACCCCGACATTCTTCGAATGATATACTGGCGCATACCCGCCCCGATTATCCGAATCGAATGTCTTCAGCTCCTCGCCTGTTCCTGATTGACGGCAGTTCGCAGATGTACCGCGCGTACCACGCGATGCGCGGGTCCGGTCTGTCCGGACCCGGCGGCAAGACCACACATGCCGTCTACATCTTCGTGACGATGCTGCGGAAGCTGATGCAGGACTATCCGCCGCAGTACATCGCCGCGTCGTTCGATCTGCCAGGCCCGACGTTCCGCTCGGAGATGGCGACCGACTACAAGGCAAACCGTTCACCGATGCCGCCGGATCTGGCTGAGCAGATCCCGTGGGTGCACGAGGCGTGCGAGGCGATGGGCGTGCCGATTCTGACGTCGCAGCGGTACGAGGCTGACGACGTGATCGGGACGCTGGCGCAGAAGGCCGCCGATGCCGGCTTCGAGGTGGCGATCGTCACCGGCGACAAGGACTTCTTCCAGCTGGTGCACGACGGGATCAAGGTCTACAACCCCAAGGAAGACGGAACCTGGTTCGATGCAGCGGCCGTGAAGGAAAAGTTCGGCGTGTCGCCCGACCAGGTCGTCGAGGTGCTCGCGCTGATGGGCGACTCGATCGACAACATCAAGGGCGTGCCTGGAGTCGGCGAGAAGGGTGCCCGCGATCTGATCGCCACGTACGGGTCACTCGAACAATTGCTTGCCCATGCGAGCGAGGTCAGCAACAAGCGGTATCGCGAGGGCCTGCTGGCGCACGCAGACGATGCCAGGCAGAGCCGGGAACTCGCCCGCATCCGCACGGACGTGCCAGTATCGTTCGACCCGCAGGCCCTGCAATATCGAGGAGCCTCGCGCGAGAAGTGCTTCGAGCTGTTCACGCGGCTCGGATTCCGATCGCTCGTGCTCGAATACGCGCCGACGGCACAGACGATCGGCAAGGACTACGCAATGGTGTCGGATCTGACGGAGCTGCGCGCGCTGGCCGACCGGCTGCGCATCAGCGGACGGTTCAGCCTTCGCGTGCTTCCAGACGGACCCTCCGCGATGCGTTCGCAGATCGTGGGGCTGTCGGTCTCGACTTCACCCCGTGAGGCACGATACGTTCCGCTTGCCGTGAGAACTGGCGGAGGCGGCCTGTTCGACGCCGGTGACGGGGACGCGGCGAGCCGGTCCGTTGACCTCCGTGCGGCGCTGGACGTGCTCAAGCCGTTGCTCGAGGACGAGTCCCTCGCCAAGGTTGGACACGATCTGAAGTTCGACGCGATCGTGCTGGCCCGTCACGGCGTAACGCTTCGTGGCCTTGAAACGGACACGATGATCGCGAGCTATCTTCTCGACGCGACGCGATCGTCACATCCGCTGGAAGATCTCGCGATCGAGCACATCGGCTACAAGGCCCTCACCGAAGAAGACGTCTGCGGCCGCGGCGCCAAGGCCATTTCGTTTGCGACGATTCCGGTCGAGTCGGCGCTCGACTACGCGGGTGAGCGATCAGATCTGTCGCTGCAGTTGTCGGGGAAGCTTCGCGGTCTGTTGCAGCAGGAACAGCTCGAGTCCCTCTACGAGGAGTTCGAGCGCCCGCTCATTCCCGTACTGGTGGCGATCGAGCGCGCCGGGGTCCGAGTAGACACAGGCGTCCTCGCACAGCAGGCTACGCGCGTCGATCAGGAGCTCAATCGTCTGGCGGCGCGCGTGTACGAGCAGACCGGTGAGGAGTTCAACATCAACTCGCCGAAGAAGCTTTCCGAGATCCTGTTCGACAAGCTGGGGTTCCGGACAGAAACGATTCGCCGGACCACGAAGACCAAAGCGCAGTCCACGTCGTTCGAGGTGCTGGAGGAGCTGGCGCTATCGCACGAACTGCCCCGGCTCATCCTCGATTGGCGCAGCCTGCAGAAACTCAAGGGCACGTATATCGACGCGCTGCCCGAACTCGTCAACCCTGAGACGGGCCGCGTCCACACGTGCTTCAACCAGGCGGTTGCCGCGACCGGCCGCCTGAGCAGCAGCGATCCCAATCTTCAGAACATTCCGATCAGAACCGAGATCGGCCGCGAGATCCGGCGCGCGTTCGTCGCCGAGCCCGGAAACCTCCTCATCTCCGCCGATTACTCACAGATCGAGCTGCGCGTGCTCGCGCACCTGTGCGGCGATGAAGTGCTCATCGACGCGTTCAGGCGCAGCGAGGACATCCACGATCGCACGGCTTTGAAGGTCTTTGGCGCCAACAGCGGCCTGGGCGAGCACGAGCTTCGCCGCCGCGCCAAGATCATCAACTACGCCCTGCTCTACGGAAAGCAGGCGTTCACGCTGGCCAAGGACATCGGCGTCTCGCGCCAGGAAGCGCAGGCGTTCATCGACGCGTACTTCGCAGGATTTCCGGCGGTTCGCAGCTTCATCGATGGACTTCTCGAGGAAGCGCGCCGCACGGGCGTCGTGAAAACGATGTTCGGCCGCCGCCGCCTGGTGCCCGAGCTGACGAGCCGGAACGGGCAGATCCGTGGAGCGGCCGAACGCGTCGCCGTCAACCTGCCGATCCAGGGCAGCGCAGCAGACATCCTGAAGCGCGCGATGATCGACGTGCACGCCGCGCTTCCGGATCTGGTCGGCGGCGGCGTGAGAATGATCCTCACGGTTCACGACGAACTGCTCTTCGAAGCGCCAAGGGATCGCGCGGAAGAAGCGGCGGCGAGGATTCAGGAACTGATGGAAGGGGCCGTCAAGCTCCAGGTGCCACTGACGGTCGACGTGGGGATCGGCGAGAACTGGAAAGACGCTAAGTAGATCCTTGCCGTGGTTCGTAGTCCGTAGCTCGTGGCTCGAAGAACCCTAAGCAAACGACGAGGCACTACCAGCTACGGGCGACGAAGCGCGAACTACGGCAAGAAGCAGACTACTTGCTCCAGGCCCCCTTGAACGCGTCCCACTCGCTGACCATGACCGCCTGCGCTGCTTTCACGTCTCCGCGACCCGCGACTCTGGCAGCCCGTTGGGGAATGATCGCCTGGACGACGAGCCGATCCAGATCGGCTCGAAGCGTGGCGCCGCGGTCCTCCGCCAGCAAGGCCCGGACCCACCCGGCCATCGCTGCATGCCAGGCATCCTCTACGGCGCCGCTCGCCCTCGCCGCGGCGGCCAGCCAGTAGCCAGCCGCCGTGGAACCGGCGTGCGTGACAATCTCCTTTCGCATCCGTTCGAGGATGCGTGTGTATTGCGCGGGGCGCTCGTCCTGTGGACGCCGCTGGGCCTGACGGTCCATTGCCGTTGCCCACCAGTCGAGCACGCGCTCGTGTGCGCTCACGCCAAGGGTTTCCGACTGCTCCAGCACTGACTCGAAGAGGTCGGCCGCACCGCCATATCGCTCCTCCATGTACATCGCCTCGGCCAGCCCGATGAGGAGCTCCGTCCGCTGTCGGGGATCGAGCGTTTTGGGATCGATGACCCTCAACGCACCGCGGGCTTCCGCAAGATCCGCTGGGTCGGCGGACTGCCTGAAGCGCTCGAGATGGATGCGGCCGAGCACCACACGCGCCTCGTCAGCGCGGCCTGGTACCGCCAGCGCCTCGGTTGCCAGCTTCAACGCGGCGTCGTATTGACCAAGGTTGTAGAGGCGCCGCGCTTCGGCGATGGGATCGGCGGCACCCGCAGCAACGGTAAAGGCGAGCATCATCGAAGCGACGGCCGCGACGAAAAACGCACGCATCGGCGGATGGTAGCATACCCGGCCATTCGCTCTAAATATCGTCAAATCAGTCACTTACTTCGGGTTTGAAAAATGGATGATGCTATAATCCGAAACGATGGTGGAACCAACCATCCTACCGAGGTCCGCGCATACGATATCCCGTCGCGACATCGATCCTGCTGCTCTCAAGGTCCTTTATAAGCTCCACGAACACAACTATGTGGCGTATCTGGTCGGTGGAAGCGTCCGCGACCTCCTGCTGAGCCGCCGGCCGAAGGATTTCGACATCGGGACCTCGGCCCACCCGCATCAGATCAAGAAACTGTTCCGCAACTGCTGGATTATCGGCCGGCGCTTCCGGTTGGCACATGTCAAGTTCGGGTCCAAGACGATTGAGGTCGCCACGTTCCGGCGTCAGGTCGAACCCGGTCAACTGACGGTCGAAACCGAAACCA
>Ga0075431_100007417_pt1 | contig 10920 bp, 10 predicted proteins | sample RhiMetdeltSRZDD5_FD_75297 | JGI IMG/M metagenome (GOLD analysis project Ga0075431, IMG submission 75297) | Populus rhizosphere microbial communities from Tennessee, USA - Rhizosphere MetaG P. deltoides SRZDD5 | ecosystem: Host-associated > Plants > Roots > Rhizosphere > Soil | place: USA...
AATCGCCAACTGTCTTCAATGATGCGCTTTATTGCCGTCACATATTCGGGCTCGTCGATGTCCGTCGTCACCGGCACACGGACAATCCATTCTCCGTTCGAATTCTCGATACTTAGAAACGGCGGGCTTTGAACCTGCGCCGTCGCCTGGTCGATGCTGCGGGTGAGCAGGAATTCTCGTTTGCGCAGCCGAGGGGCCGACTCCGCGAGCCTCAACGGCATATCGCCCGCGCCATGAGTCGTCTTGAGTTCTTGTAATCGCTCGACAACTTTTTGCCGCTCGACGACCTGGCCGTACAGGGCGGTTTCGCGGTTATAACCGGAAGGGTCGGCGGCGATAGCCGCTTGCCATAAACGATTATATTGAATGTGCGCATGGATGTTTCGCAATTGCTCGCTCTGAAGTCGATAGTTGAGGGCGAGTTTTTCGAGAACGGCTCTCCGTTGTGCCGGATCCATCGCCGTGGCGCGTCGAAGCTCCGATTCGGCGTCAGCGGTCTGCCACTGTTCGCTATCGATGAGCCGATCCGTCCACGGCCAGCTATAGGCCACCGGGCTCACGGAGTCGCGCGTTTCAGTCGGGGCGTCGGAAACGATGAGCGGCAGGATCTGATAACCTTGCAGTATCGGTTCGCGCGGTTGCAGATTCGCGAGTAGATCCGGAGCGTGTTCTTTGACTGCCGCAAGCAGCGCGGCATAGTATTTCGCAAGCGCCTTGTTGTAGGCGTCGTAGCGAGCGGTTACTTGGTCGCCGCGCTCGATGTAGGCGAGCGGATCGAAACGGGGTGTTCCAGCGGCGTAATGACCGGCCTGCAGCAGAAAAAGTAACAAGACTCCGAGCGCGATGAACGGTGTCGAAATACGGAACAACTGCAAATTTGACATACGGAATTTCACGAGGGTACTCTGCTTTCCGTCATCGAGCAAGACGGCGAGCGATCTCGCGAGCGATGAATGACTGCTGCGGCGGGAAATCAATCGGCGAAAAGGACAAGCGCGGCGCGGGAAGAGCCGCGGCTCAGCCGTGCACCCAGCGATCGATGTCGATCTCGTAGCCCTTGTCCTGGGAGATATCAAAGGGGTTGCGATCCGGATCGAAGCCGCGGTATTCGGCCATGGGCCGGCTGCTCGGCCGCTGGCTGATGCAGCCTTCCGGAAGAGAATCCAGAAAGCGATCGATGTCATTCACCAACCAGCCGAAATGATTGAGTCCGTCCTTGGGGCTTTCTCTTTCATTCATGTCGCGCCGGCTGCGGTCCGGCAGGATCGCCATCGCGGTGGCGCCATCCGCCGCCCAGCGCACCACGCGGTTCTGGGCGCGAATTTTTTTGCTGGTGGACGATTCGCGGAAGCCAAAGACGTTGACGTAAAAATCCAGCACCTCGTCATTGTTCGAGACGCACAGCGCCAGGTGCCGGATGCACGGAAACTCACGCTCGACCGCCGGCGTATGAAATTGATGGCTGGAGAGGGCCACGGTTTGGCCGCTTGGATCGGTGAGAAGATAATCGCCGTGAAAGAGGCCGCCGGCATCTTTTTGAATCTCCGTTTGGGGGGCGAATTGCCGCAAGCGCGCTTCGACTGCGCCGATGTCGTCGATGGTCACGCCGAAGTGGCTGATGCCCCGTGGTTCGCCGTTTCGCGGCGTTAAGATCGAGATGTTGTAAAACCCGTCGGTGAGCGCGACATCGCCGCTGTCGGAGCGCCCAAGCTCGCGCATGGAGAAGTAGCGGGAATAAAAACCGGCGAGCACTTCCGGACGCTCGCTGACGATGGCCAGGTAACGAATTTGCGTTTCCATGCGCGCTCCTCCTCGAATTGCGCCGGACGTTAGCATTTCACCGCCGCAAAGGTCAACGCGTAATCAGTTGGCAAAAATATTCCGCTTAAGATAAGAGCGAAAGGAATATGAATAAGAAATTTTTGGCGGCGGGCGCGCTGCTCGTTGTGCTTGCCTGGTTTACTGCGCCGTCGTGGAGCCAGGACAGCGCGGGATTGAGGCGCATCCGCGTCGGCATGCCCAATCGCGGCGCGACGACTCTCGGCTTGTCCGCCGCGCAAAGCTACGGTTTTTTTCGCGCGCAGGGACTGTTCGCTGAGCTGATCGTCATGCGGCCGTCGGTCTCTCTCCAGACCTTGATGAGCGGAGCATTGGATTACTCGACGGCGCTCGCCTCCGGCGCGCGCGCCAGCGTGAGCGGCTTGCCCTTGCGGATCGTGATGACGCTCACCGTGGGCCAGGATTTTTCCCTTGTCGTGCGCCCGGAGATACGCCGCATGGAAGATCTCAAAGGCAAAACTCTGGCGGTGTCGGGCGTGGGCGAGTTTACCGACGTCGGCGCGCGCATGGTGCTGAAAAAATATGGGTTGGTTCCCGAGGTCGACGTCAAACTTCGCGCTTTGTTCGGCAATCATCCGTTGCGCTTGAGCGCTCTACAGGCGGGGCAGATCGACGGCACGGTCATGTCGATGCCCTATAACAAGATGGCCGTGAAACTCGGCTACAGGGAGCTCGTTCATTTGCGTGAAATTATCAAAACGCCGCAAGGCGGGCTGGTGACCACGTTGCAAAAAATCCGCGGCGAGCCGGATGTAATTGTGCGGACGATCAAAGCCGTGCTCGGCGCCAATCGCTATTTGAAGCAGAACAAGGGCGAATTCACCAAGCTCTTGGCAAAGGAATCCGGCATCCACGATCCTGTTGTAGCCGGTCTCATCCACGAGGAGATCATCAAGCTGTACTCCGATACCGGCATCGTATCGGATGAAGCGATGCACGAGTTTATTGCGAATTCGAAGGATGCGCTGAAGTCGACGCGCGAGGTTTCGTTTGCGGAGATCGCCGATTTCAGCCTGGCCCGAAAAGCGGCGGGCGAGATGAAAGAGTCGAAGTAGCCGAAATAGCCTAGTCCCGTCGGGCGAGAGACGAATCGAACAACGCAGGCCTTTAAAGCCGTCGAGAGGCTCTCGTCGCGTCATTCCGGCGCAAGCCGGAATCCAGGGCCGTTCTTGGATTCAGCTGACAACGAATCTGGATGCCGGCCTTCGCCGGCACTGACCAATCTCTATTTTCCTGAACTCTCGTCTGGATCTTAAACCGATAGGACGCGGCCTTATTCCGAGATATCCAGCAGTATTCCGTCCGGATCGGCGAAGGCGTGCTTGCCGATCGGGCAAGCTTTCATATCTTTTTCCATGCCGCCGCCCTGTGGACCGCCAGCGATTTTTTTCGGCGCGCATTCCGGATGGCTTGCGGCGATTGTTTCCAGGTCTTTCTTGGTTTGTTCGACGCTGTCCACTTTGAAACCGATATGGTCGAAGCCTTGTCTCAGGCTGCGGTAGTAGCCGTCATGACAACGACGAATGATCAACCTCACTTTGCCGTCGGTGAGCGTGATCGATCCTTCTTCGCCGGCTTCTTCAACGCCTTTGAGCTCCAGGATTTTGGTGTAAAATTCCGCGACCTCCTCCGGCTTGCGGGCGCGCAGCGCGATGTGATTCAGCCAGCGCGGCTGTTCCCAGCCATCCGCCAGATAGCCCTCGCGGACATTTTCCTGTCCTTTTTGCGATAGATCGAACTGGGTTCCCGTGGGATCTTGCGCTCTCGTGCCGGCGAAAGGAACGAAAGTCAACGCTCGCGTGTGCAATAGGTCCGGATAGAAGCGGTTCAACCGGTCGACGGCTTCTCTTACGTCATCGACCTCGAAGCCGAAATGGTCGATGCTCGACTGGCTGCCGGCGCGCTTGGCCAGAAGCGCCAAGCCGATGACTCCGTCGCTGATGTGCCCGCGCTCGGGGTTAGACTTGCCGTTCTCATCCACCAAACCGGTGGTGATCTGCTTCATGCCGAAAATCGTTTTGTAGAAGTTGCACTCTTTGTCGTAGTGTTCGGTATGGGTGGCGAGGTGGCGAATTTTTGCGATCATGGCTGGGCTCCTTCCGAAGTCTGCAGGCTATCCTCGTTTTAGGTTAGGCGCTTGGGGGTTGTCAAGCGGGCTTTGCTCGAAACGAGCGGTTCAAACAGTTCAAGTCGTTCAAAAAGTTCAAGCCGTCTTTCGTGCGCTTGAACGGATTGACGCGGTGCAAGCCGGCTTGCTAGGCTCCGCGCTGCAAGCAACGGTGATCGTCTGCAATCCACTCACGGAGGCTCAGCCGCATATGCGCCATTCTTTCGTAATTGTTGCCGTAGTTGCTGTGCTACTTTCCGCCGTGCCGGCGTCTGCGCAGCTCAAGAAGATCCGATTTTCGACGACTTCGATCGCCGTGACGGAGTTGCAGTTCCGCATCGCGCAGATGAAGGGCTTTTATCGCGAGGAAGGGCTCGATCTTGAAACGCTGCTGATCCGCGGATCGGTGGGAATGCAGGCATTGATCGGCGGCTCGGTCGATTACGCATCGGCCGCCGGGTCAATCATCGCCGCCGGCGTTCGTGGTATGCCCGTACGGCTGGTGTTGATCGTCAATTCAAAGCCGCAATTCGATCTCGTCGGCGCGGCCGATGTGAAATCCGTCCAGCAACTCAAAGGCAAAGTGGTCGGTATCTCGTCGCGCGGCGGGGCCGTCGATCTGCTGACGCAATTGATTCTCACGCAGCATGGACTGACGCCGAACAAAGACGTCACGTCGATCGTCATCGGCACTCCCGAGGAATTGGCGACCGCGCTCAGAACCGGCCGTATCGCCGCTTGCCTGCTATCCCCGCCACGCCAGCTTATTCTCTATCGCGAAGGATTCAGCCGGCTCGCTTACTCGGGGGATTATCTGACCAGCTATCCGTCGGGCGGTGTCGGCGCCACCGAAGAAAAAATCAAAAACAATCCGGCCGAGGTTCTCGCCTTCGTCAGAGCCAGCCTGAAAGGGCTGCAGTATTACTCGCAGCATCGCACGGAGTCGGTGGATATCATCTCGAAATATCTCGGCGTCAAAGACCGGTCGTTGGCGGAAGAAGTGTACGATCTTCATCTGAGCCGGCTTGGCGGGCTCGCCTATCTGGATGACGCATGGATGCGCGGCGCCATCGATTTCACCAAGAAAAGTTTAGGAGTGAACAAGGAGATCCCGGCGAGCCAGGTGTTTGATTTCAGCTTTGTCGAAAAAGCTTTGGGGCGAAAAAGAAATTAACTGAGTTTGATCCCACGATATTCACTGCGTTTTCTTCCGGATTCACGCGCTCGTCGCGCGCAACGCTCTGGTTCAATGGTCAATTCCCTCAGCTCGCTGCGTTAAATAATCGCCTATCCGAAGTCCGTCATTCCCGCACGCTTTAAGCGGTGGTTCGACTCAGGCTCACCACAGGCGAGATCGGAACTGGACCCCCCGATAAAAACATTCGGGGGTGCCGCCTCTAAAAAATCCGGTTCACGCAATAACAGTGGGTTCGGTCTCGCTCCGTCAGTCGATCTATTTCTTCCATAGCTCTTCCGCCACCGCAATAAATGCCCGGACTTTCGTCGGGACGAATCGTTGGGCAGGGTAAACGAGCGACAGGGAAACTTTGTCGCCGCGCCAACTTGGAAGCACCCGGGTGAGTTTGTCTTCCTTAGTTTCTTCCGAGCAGAGAAAACTCGGCAGAAAGGCGATGCCTGCGCCTAAAATGGCGAGGGACCGCAGGGTTTCGAAATCGTCCGCGATCGATGCGCCTGAAACCGGAACGTTCACGTTTTCCCTGCCGTTGGTCAGGCGAAAGCCGTCGTTTTTGAATCGCGAGAATCGCAAGCAATTATGGTGTGTCAATTCTTTGGGATGGTGCGGCGCGGCGTGCCGCGTCAAGTAATCGGGACTGGCCCACAGGCCGAAATCACCGAGATCGAATCTCTTGGCGATGAGGCTGGAGTCTTTCAATGGGTTGGCGCGAATTGCCAGGTCGATGCCATCGACGACGAGATCGAGCACGCGGTTGGTAACGACCAGCTCGATCTCCATGCGCGGATGTTTTTCCAAAAACGCGTGGACCAGAGCAGGCAAGAGACTGTGGCCGATTTCTACGGGCGCCGTCAGGCGCAGGAGTCCTTTGGGCTCCGCGCGGCCGGTTTCCAGCTCATTCTCCGCCGCTTGCAGTTCTTCCAGCGCGCGCACCGAGCGCTGGAAGTAGGCTTCGCCCGCCTGAGTCGCGCGCAATTTTCGCGTCGTGCGCTGTAACAAGGTAACTCCGAGGCGCTTCTCCAGCGCCGAGACTTTGGCGCTCACCGTCGAGTTGGGCATGCCGAGCAGTTTGGCCGCCTGGCTGAAGCTGCCGGCTTGAAGTACCTTGACGAAAATGGCAATGCCGTCGAGATCCATGGCGCCGATCATACATTAGCCTGAATAGTGTTTCCAAGTTTTGCGATCTAGTCGGAGCGGCTTTCAATGTGTAAGTTAGGCCGAGTGATGTGGATATCGTTTGAATAGAAAAGGAGCCAAAAATGAGCTCAACGCCAAGAAGAGTTTTAAAGATCATCGAACCGCAAGCCGTGGTCGAAGGCGCCGGTGTGAGACTAAAGCGCAGCATCGGCACGCGCACGCTCGATTATCTCGATCCGTTCCTGCTGCTCGATCATTTTCAGTCGAAGAAGGCCGCCGACTACGAAGCGGGCTTTCCGCTGCATCCCCATCGGGGCATCGAGACCGTGACCTATCTGCTCGCCGGCGCGGTGCGGCATCGGGACTCGGTCGGGAATGCCGGCGAGATCGGTCCGGGCGATCTGCAGTGGATGAGCGCCGGCCGCGGCATTTTGCACGAAGAGATGCCGCAGGTGCGGCCGGAAGGCGTGGCGGGATTCCAATTGTGGGTGAATCTGCCCAAGAAGGACAAGATGAGCGCGCCGCGCTACCAAAACATTCATGCGAACGAGATCGCCCTGATCGAGCGTGACGGCGGCGCGACCCTTCGCGTGATCGCGGGCACGGTGGACGGCGTGACCGGGCCGATCGTCGGTATCGCCGCCGAGCCGACGTATTTGGATGTCTCGCTGCCGAAGGGCGGCTCTTTTGTCCATCCGATACCCGGAGGGCATTCGGCATTCGCTTACGTCTTCGAAGGCGAAGCGCGCTTCGGCGACAATCTCGTTACGGCGCCGAGGCTCGTGGTGTGGGACGACGGCGACGGCGTCGAAGTGCGCGCAGACAAGTCTCCCGCGCGCTTTCTCCTGGTGTCCGGCAAACCGTTGAATGAGCCCATCGCGCGCTACGGTCCCTTCGTGATGAATACGCAGGAGGAGATCGAGCAGACACTGCGCGAACTGCAACAGGGCACGTTTGCGCGTTGAGGCCGTAGAACTTACGAACCTGTGACATCGATTTACCCCTGGCGAGAGTGCCCGGCACTCTCGCCAGGGGCCAAAAAGGACTCGTCAACCTGTAACCGAAAGGGAATAAAAAATGGCTACCAACTATACCTACAAACGGCTCTCCAAGGATGACGCTGCCGTTCTCCTGGTCGATCATCAGGCCGGCCTGCTTTCCTTGGTGCAGGATTTTTCTCCGGATGAATTCAGGAATAATATCCTCGCGCTTGCGGACGCGGCGAAGTACTTCAAGCTGCCGACGATTCTAACGACCAGCTTCGAGAATGGACCGAACGGGCCGTTGATGCCCGAGTTGAAATCGATGTTCCCGGACGCGCCGTTCATTCCCCGTCCCGGCCAGATCAACGCCTGGGATAACGAAGATTTCGTGAAGGCCGTAAAAGCCACGGGACGCACGCAGTTATTGATCGCCGGAGTGGTGACCGATGTTTGCGTCGCTTTCCCGGCGCTCTCCGCCATCGAAGCGGGGTACGAGGTGTTCGCCGTGACCGACGCGTCCGGCACCTTCAACGAGGCGGTGCGATACGCGGCGTGGGAGCGAATGGCGGCGGCCGGCGTGCAACTGGTCAATTGGTTTGGCGTGTGTTGCGAGCTGCACCGCGACTGGCGCAACGACGCCGAAGGATTGGCGACTATTCTCGCCAATCATCTGCCGGCGTATAAGAATTTGATGACGAGTTATCAGGCGAAGAAATGAGCCGGCCAAGTTCGTCGCTGCGCGCGCCACCGGGATAGGGGCGGGTTTCAAGCCCGCCCCTACTGGTTTTTGATCGCGGCAATGTTTAGCATGCATCGATAACGTCGCCGGTGACCCATGGAAAAAAAAGATTCAAGAAAGTCGACTCCGGAACAGGAAGCGATGCGGGCGCCGTTGCTGGAGCTGCATCGCGCGTTGCTCAAACTGCACAAAGCGTTACTCGATTCGGAAAAGATCGTGTACGAGAAGAATGTGGGTCCAATCCAATCGCCCAACCACTTTTTCCAGCTTCTTACCAGCGACCCTTACTTCGCCTGGCTGCGCCCGATTTCGCAACTCATCGTCGCCATCGACGAAACGCTGGACGAAAAAGAGCCGCTGACGAGCGACAGCGTCGACTCCTTGATGCAGCAATCGGTCTTTCTACTGGTGCCGGCTCAGAGCACCGGAGACTTTGCCGAGCATTACGTCGCCGCGCTGCAGCGCGACCCGCGAGTGATTCTTGCCCACGCTCAAGTAGCCAGACATATCGGGTCCGGAAAGCCGCTCGCTTGACTCGTACGTGGCTTCTGGCTCGATGCCGTCGCAGATCATCCGGGACTGAACGACGGCGCACTGATCCCGGCGGACGTGAATCATCGTTCAGCGGTGCGGCTACGCGTACGCTCGCACGCGCCAAGCTGGTTCGGGTGTCAGAATCTGGAAGTAAATGTTTTGACCTGCCAGGTGTTGTCTTTCTCGTTTAATGTGGCGCACAAGATTTTTTCACCGTTTGTGCGCACATTCACCAAGCCGTAAATAAGCCCGGCCACAATATACGTGCGGCCCAGCGACCTCGATATCGTCGTCGGATTCAAGTCCCCTGCCTTAGTCACCTGCGCATGGATAGTTACCGTGCTCAGCTGGTCCTGCCCGACGACCGTATTCCCGTTCGGATGGGCGACTGTAAGCCGGGTGGGTTTGCCGAGATTGATGCTGCGCGCGAGTTCTGTCGAGTACACGAGCGGCGTCAAAATGCGGTCAGCTGAGATTTCCAAGTAACCCGTTGTTGCGCTGGCAGCGACAATGGCCGGCCGCGGATGATCGTGGCCTTCATTGTCCCCGGAAGAGATCACGGTTGCCGCGGGCCGCATGGCGCTCAAGAACTCATAGGAGACGTCGTCGCTTCCATGATGGCACGCTTTAGCCACGTCGCATTGAAACTCGATGCGCTGACCGGTGTAATCGGCGAGGAGTGCTCGTTGGCTGTCCCGGTTAAGATCGCCGGTCAAGAGGATACGCGATCTTTTGTAGTCCAGGCGCAGCAGCAGACTGTTGCCGTTGGTGTTCTTGCCGGGCGAAGAACCGTAGTTATGGAGCACCGGCTGGCCGCCGATCTGCGATTCGAAAGGGGCGAGAATTCGAATGGCGACGCCGCCGCTGCCGTCGAAGCCCGGCAGGTGCTTGTCGACGTGACTCAACCGATGGATTGGCGTGGCGGAACCGTCCCTAGTCTTGGTCTTGGTCACATTTCTCATCAGCTCGGCCCACTCGCCTTGCAGTTCGGGGTTTGCGTCGTCGCCGAGCGCGGCCACGACTTGCGGCCGCTTGCCCATCAGTTGCGTCAGGAATTTTCTATCCGGCGACGTTGGGCCGAGCCATCGCTCTCCCGTGGTCGGATTCACCCACCACGCCACGCCCGCGTGGTAAAATGCGTCGACCCGGACGTCTTGAGCGTCCAGTTCGTTGATCGCCTGCACATTCAAAAGATCCGAGAGACCGCCGTAGTGGTCGGCGTCGTTGTGCGAGGTCATCATTGCGTCGAGGTGAATTTGCGGTAGTCCGTAGTCCTTGGCGAATTTCCAATCCACAAAGTCGGCGGCATTCTTGCCGGTGGGCTGGCTGGCGCGCTTATAGCCGCCGTCGATCATGATGTGGCGGCCGTCAGGCGTGCGGATCAAAACGCCGTCTCCTTGGCCGACATCGATGAAGTACACCTCCAGAAGCGACTCATCGCCAAGCGCAGAGTTGCTCACATAGCCGTTCTTGCCGCGAGCGCGCACCTTCGAGCGGAGCGTTCCCGTTTCCAGCACGTTGACCCGATCACCCCAGAGGAGTTCCAGGAGCTTCTTAGTGCCCGTGGCGGCGCCGTACAGCGGAGCGGTTTCTTCTGAAACATACTTTATCGCCATGGCGGTCCTCCGGCGGCTGCGGCTGCATTGTTATAATGCGTAACGAGCGACCCTTAGCAGATTTTATGCAAATATCGTGGACCCTTACTGAACTTGTCAAGGTAGAGTTCGCTGGTGGTTCAGCAATGAAAGCGAAGCGGAATTCCGAAGGATGAACCTGAACCTCTACCCCTCCGCACGCAAAACTCTTCCACCGATTTCGACCGGTTTAGCGTCGATGAGGATGAAAGCGATCACACAAGGCTCGGCGCCGCGATTGACCCAGTTGTGAATCGTGCCGCGCTGCACGAGCACGTCGCCGGCTTTCAGATGAACGACGGAGTCATCGATCTCCATGTCGATCTCGCCCGACATGACGACAGCGTAATCGATGGAATCGGTCCGGTGAACGCGCGGCGAAACGCCGGGCGCGAACTCGACGACGCGAAACACCGTGCCGTTTTTCAAGGTCGTGCCGACACTACGCAGTCCTTCGTCGGCTTCGCCTGTGTTGTCTGCAGGAAAAGATTCCGTGGTCCAGACCACACAAGCCGACCGCCCAGGCCGGGCGGCCGGTGAGTTCTTGGCAACCTCGTCGATCTTGACGACCGCACGCCCATTGGCGTCATGGCCGGTGACTACCCGTCGTAATTGAAGTGGCATGGATGTTCTCCTTCGGAATCGGAGTAGAATAAGCGGAGTAAGTCGGCCCCCCGTAAAATTGGTCTGGGAAAGCCTCTGGTCATCTCTTCAGGGCACGTTTCTTAGCGACTAGTGTAGAAAAAAAATGG
>Ga0075431_100007418_pt1 | contig 10920 bp, 12 predicted proteins | sample RhiMetdeltSRZDD5_FD_75297 | JGI IMG/M metagenome (GOLD analysis project Ga0075431, IMG submission 75297) | Populus rhizosphere microbial communities from Tennessee, USA - Rhizosphere MetaG P. deltoides SRZDD5 | ecosystem: Host-associated > Plants > Roots > Rhizosphere > Soil | place: USA...
TTCGATCTCGAGGGCACGATCGACTCGACCGCGCGCAACGCCGGGCTGCTCGATCTCAAGTTCGTTCCCGAGCGTCACAACGCCGTGAAGGTCCTGCTGTTTCTCGACGTTGGCGGATCGATGGAAAGCCACGTGCGCGTCTGCGAGGAACTCTTCTCCGCGGCGCGCAGCGAGTTCAAGCACCTCGAGTACTACTACTTCCACAACTTCCTGTACGAGTCCGTGTGGCGCGACGGTCGGCGTCGCCAGGCCGTGCGTACGCCGACCCTCGAGATCATGCGTACCTATCCGCCCGACTACCGGCTGATCTTCGTAGGCGACGCGAGCATGAGCCCCTACGAGATCATGCAGCCGGGCGGCAGTATCGAGCACTGGAACGACGAGGCAGGCGCGGTGTGGATGCAGCGTCTGACAAGCCGCTACCCGAAGCATGTGTGGCTCAACCCGGAACCGGAGAATCGCTGGGACTACACTGCCTCCGTTGGCATCACGCGGAAGCTCCTGGACGAGCGGATGTACCCGCTTACGCTCGAAGGCCTGGACCGGGCGATCCGGGCGCTGCGGGCCTGATATCCACGGCCTCACCGCCGCGATTCCTTGCGTTCGCAATGCGAATCGTTATCATTTGCACGTGGCTATCAGCGTCGAACAAGGCCGCCTGATCCTGTCGCGGAGCAGCCGCTGGGACTGGTCTCGGGCGCGAGTTCCGGATCCGTCGAAGAGCGCCGCCTTGCTCGCGGTGCTGGTCATCCACGCGGCTGCGATTGGCGGGTTGCTCGCCTACAGGGTTTCGCCGCGGGAGCACGTCACGGAGACCGTGATCGAGGCGTCGATCCTGCCGGACACGATGCCGGAAGCGATGGATCCCGCGCTGCCACAGATCGCCGATTGGAAACCGGTGCTGCCCGAGGTTCCGCTGCCGCAGCTTGCGCTCGAGCAGACCTCGACGGCGATCACCCTGCCGCCACCGGTCCTGAGGCCGAAGGTCGCCGTTTCATCAGCGCGTAATGCCGATGCCGATGCGCCGCCGATCGTTGATGCCCAGGCGGTCGGCTACCTCGTGCCGCCGGCACCGCGCTATCCGTCGGCGTCGCGTCGTGCTCGCGAAGAGGGCGAAGTGCTGGTACGGGTGCTCATCGACGTCGACGGGCGCCCGAGCGAGCTTCGGATCCTGCGGTCGAGCGGACATGCACGGCTCGACGATGCGGCGGTGGAGGCGGTGCGCGCCGCGCTCTTCCGCCCCTATGTCGCAGCGGGGCGCGCCCGGGCCGCGTACGTGCGGGTGCCGGTCGAATTCGCGTTGCGACGCGGCTGAGGCGACGCTCCCTCCGGGGATGAGCGCGGAACCCGCCCTCCACCTTACGAGCGGCGAATACCAGTTCGGGCTGGGAGCCCGTCAGTGGCCGCCCGAGGTTCCGGCCTTGAGCGCCTTGATGTCGGCGAGCACGACCTTCGAGTGACCCTCGGGGTCGACCGATTCGTAATGCTTCGCGATCTTGCCCTGCGGATCGATCAGGAACGTGTCCCGCCGCGCCAGCTCCATCACGCCCATGTACGTCTTGAGCACGCCATAGCGCCTGGTAACCGCCTTGTCGGAATCAGCGAGAAGAGTGAAAGGCAGGCTGTGCTCCTTCGCGAACGCCTTGTGCGACGCGACGTCGTCGACGCTGACGCCAAGGATCACGGCGCCCTCCTTGTCGAACGCGAAGATGTTGTCGCGAAACTCGCAGGCCTGCGTCGTACAGCCGGGGGTGGCGTCCTTGGGATAAAAGTAGAGCGCGACCCACTTCCCCCGGTAATCCTCGAGCGCATGCCACTTGCCGTCCTGGTCCTGGAGACGGAATGCGGGAGCCGGGCTGCCGGCTTGCGGCGTCGCGGCGGTTGCGGCAAGCGCGAGCAAACAGAGGCCGGTCGCCAGGATTGGGGAATGTTTCGCGAACTGCGTCACTGTTCGAGCCTCTCCGGCGTCAAAGTTTCTGCACCGGTCGCTTGCGATGTTAGTGCCCGGACCAGAACATTGACAGCCTGAGGCACGGATGGCGGTCGACCACCACACCAACTACTTCTTCTTCGAGAACCGCGAGGCGCTGGTGCTCGCCGGCGGCGGCGCGCGTGCCGCCTACCAGGTGGGCGTGCTGCGCGCGATCAGCGACTGGCTGCCGCGCAACGCGCCGTGTCCGTTCGAGGTCCTGGTCGGCACGTCGGCGGGCGCGATCAACGCCACGGCGATCGCGTCCTACGCGACGCACCTCAGCCACGCGGTCAACGGCCTTGAGCGCGTGTGGGCCAACTTCACCGTCGACCAGGTAATGCGGGTCAGCCGCTGGAGCATGCTGCGCGCCGGGCTGCAGTGGCTCAGCTCGCTGGTCTCCTTCGGCCACCTGGTGCCCCCGCCGCGGGCGCTGCTCGACACGGCGCCGCTGCGCGAGCTGCTGCCGCGAGTGCTGCGGTTCGACGAGCTCAAGGAGCGCATCGCCGCGGGACCCGTCCAGGCGCTGGCGGTAACGGCGACGAGCTACGCAACTGGCCGGGCCGTGGTGTTCTTCGAGGCCCGCCCGCACATCGAGGAGTGGACACGGGTACGACGCGCCGGCGTGCGCCGCGCGATCGACCTTGATGTGCTGATGGCGAGCTCGGCGATTCCGTTCATCTTTCCGGCGGCGCGGGTCGACGGCGAGTTCTACGGCGACGGGGCGATGCGGCAGCTCGCGCCGCTGAGTCCGGCCGTGCACCTGGGCGCCAATCGCCTGCTGGTGATCGCCACGCGCGTTGCGGCGACTCCCTCGCTGCTCGCCGACTCGCCGCAACAGCCGAGCCCAGGGGACCTGCTGGGATTCGTGCTCGACTCACTGTTCGCGGACGCACTGGCGATCGACCTCGAGCGCCTGCAGCAGGTGAACGCGCTGCTGCTTGCCGGCAACGCGGAATTGATGCCGGGCCGCAAGCCGATCGACGTCCTCGTGATCCAGCCGAGCGTCGACCCGACCGCGATCGCGCGCAAGCACGTCGATCGACTGCCGCGCAGCCTGCGCGCGCTGCTGCGCACGCTCGGCGCACTCGAGGCGCGCGGCGGCCTGCTCGTGAGCTACCTGCTGTTCGACGCGGAGTACACGCGCGAGCTCATGCGGCTCGGGTACGCCGACGCCGAGGCGCGACGCGGTGAGATCGTGGAGTTCATCCGCGAGAACATGGAAACGATCCGCTCGGAGCACGCGGAAAGGCAGCGCCTCGCGAGCCGCTGAGCCCCTCCTCGGTCCCGGCTCACTCCAGCCGCCGGTCCTCGAGATCGCGATGGCGCAGGAGCGCGCGTCCGAATCGTCCATCGAAAGTCGCCGCGAGCCGCTCGGCGAGATACACGGAGCGATGCTGGCCGCCGGTGCAGCCGATCGCGATCGTGACGTAGCTGCGGTTGGTGCGCACGAGCGACGGCAGCCAGCGCTCGAGAAAGCCCGTCACGTCGTCGATGAATCGCTGCACCTCGTCGTGGCCGGCCAGGAATTCGGCGACTGCGGGATCGCGGCCGCTCAGGTCCCTGAGCGCGGATTCCCAGTGCGGGTTGGGCAGCGCCCGCGAATCGAACACGAAATCCGCGTCACCGGGCACGCCGTGGCGGTAGGCGAACGACTCGAACAGGAGCGACGGAACGGTGCCGTGCTGCGCGACGACGCGGTCGCGTACGGCCTCGCGCAGCTCGTGCACGGACAGGCGCGAGGTGTCGATCGTCAGGTCGGCAGCGCTGGCGACCGGCGCGAGCAGTCGCTGCTCCTGCTCGAGCGCTTCCTGCAGCCCGAGGCCCGCGCGTGAGAGCGGGTGGCGGCGTCGCGTCTCGCTGAAGCGCTTGAGGAGCACCTCGTTCTCGGCGCGCAGGAACACGATCTCGCAGCGGATGCCCGAGCGACGCACCTCGTCGACGAGCCTCGGCACGTCGGCCAGGTCCTCGGGACGGTTGCGGGCGTCGAGACCCACCGCGGTGCACTCGTAGTCCGGCTGGTGGCTGCGGACGGTGTAGTCGATCAGTCCCGGCAGGAGTCCTGCCGGGATGTTGTCGACACAGTAGTAGTCCATGTCCTCCAGCATGTTGAGCGCGATGCTCTTGCCGGAGCCCGACAGACCGCTGATGACGACCAGCCGCATTGGGGCGGACCTACGCCTGTTGCCGCGATGCCGCGTGCCGTCGCTCGCTCGACGAGGCGAGACCCAGCGATTCGCGGTACTTGGCCACCGTGCGCCGCGCGACCTTGATCCCTTCGCCCGCGAGCAGTTCCGCGAGCTGGGCATCGGAGAGCGGGCGCGTCGCGTCCTCGTCGGCGATCAGGCGGCGGATCCGTGCGCGGATCGCGACCGACGAAACATCGCCGCCATCCGTTCCGGAGACGTGGCTCGAGAAGAAATAGCGGAACTCGAAGATGCCGCGCGGCGTGTGCATGTACTTCCCGGTCGTGACGCGCGAGATGGTCGACTCGTGCATGGTCACGGCCTCGGCGACGTCCCGCAGGATCATCGGCTCCATGGCTTCCTCGCCTTTCTCCAGAAAGGCCGACTGGCGCTGGACGATCGTGCGCGCGACCTTGAGCAGCGTTTCGTTGCGGATCTCGAGGCTGCGGATCAGCCAGCGCGCCTCCTGCAGCTGCGCACGCAGCGACGCGTAGTCCGCCGATCGCGCCACGACGCCGGCGTAGCTCTGGTTGACCTTGAGCCGCGGGACGGAGGCCGGGTTGATCTCTACCGTCCAGCCGTTCCCGGTGCGCTTTACGAACACGTCCGGGACGATGTACTCGGGCTGCGACGACTGGAACGCCGCCCCGGGTCGCGGCTGGCAACCCTGGATCAGCGACATCGCCTCCCGGATCGCTTCCTCGTCCACGCCGAGCGCGCGCCGGAGCCCGCCGACGTCCCGATCGGCGATCTCCTGCAGATGGTCCTGGGCAAGCGTGAGCGCGAGCTCGCGACCTTGCGTTGTCGGCTCGAGCTGCGAGAGCTGCAGGCAGAGGCATTCCGAGACGTTGCGCGCCCCGATCCCCGCCGGGTCGAAGGTCTGCACGCAGACGAGGACCTGCCCGACCTCCTCGACGCTCACCGGCAGGTCGGTGCTCAGGCTCGCGGCGATGTCGGCCGGGGTCTCGGTGAGATATCCGTCCTCGTTGAGCGAGTCGATGATCGCCTCGCCGATCCATACCTGGCGCGGATCGAGCGGGCTGATCTCCAGTTGCCAGATGAGGTGCTGGTGCAGGTCTCGCTCGCTCTCGTCGGCAAACTCGAGCGGACGATCATCATCTTCGCTCCCGCGCTTCTCGCCCGCAGGCGCCGAGGTGTCTTCCCATGGGTCGACCATCTCGACGCTGACTTCCTCTTCGCGAGGTTCCTGGTCGGCGTCAGTGTGCTGATCGACGGTCTGTTCGGACTCGGCGGGCGTCAGCTCCTGGGACTCCTCTTCGTCCACCTCGAGCATGACGTTGGTCTCGAGCGCCTGCTGGACCTGGGCCTGCAGCTCGAGCACGGGCAGCTGCAGCAGCTTGATCGCCTGCTGCAGCTGCGGTGTCATGGTCAGCTGCTGACCGAGTCTCAGCTGCAGCGCCGGCTTGAGCATGTCTCCCTACGCGTGGTGAAAGGGGACGCTCCCCTTTGTTGCACATGCCTCCTTGGAAGTCCTTGTCGGGCGATCGCGAAGGGGGAGCACCCCTCAGGCCGTGCGAAAAGGGGAGCGTCCCCTCAGAGTCGAAAATCCTGACCCAAGTAGACCTCACGCACCTCGCGATTGGCAAGGATCTCCTCCGCAGATCCGGATGCGATCACGCTTCCCGTGCTGACGATGTACGCGCGGCCGCAGATACCGAGCGTCTCCCGCACGTTATGGTCGGTGATCAGCACGCCGATGTTGCGCGAGACGAGATGCCGGATGATGCGCTGGATGTCGAGCACGGAGATCGGGTCGACGCCCGCGAAGGGCTCGTCGAGCAGGATGAAGCGGGGCTCTGCGGCGAGTGCACGCGCGATCTCGACGCGGCGCCGCTCGCCGCCGGAGAGGGCGACGCCGATGCTCTCGCGGATGTGTCCGATGTGCAGCTCCTCGAGCAGCGTCTCCAAGGCCGCGTCGCGCTCGCCGCCGTCGAGTTCGGAACGCATCTCGAGTATCGCCAGGATGTTGTCCTCGACGGACAGCTTGCGGAACACCGACGCCTCCTGCGGCAGGTACCCGACGCCGAGCTGCGCGCGGCGGTACATCGGCAGGCGGGTCAGCTCCCGGTCGTCGAGCCAAATGCGGCCCGCGTCGCTCGGCACGAGGCCGACGATCATGTAGAAGGCCGTCGTCTTGCCCGCCCCGTTCGGACCCAGCAGTCCGACGACCTCGCCCGACGACACCTCGAGCGAAAGATCCTTGACGACCTGACGTGAGCGGTAGCTCTTGCCGAGGGACTCGGCCCGCAGCACGCTCATGGAGCCGGTTCCTTCGGCGCCTCTTCTGTCGTCGTCGTTCCGCTGCCAGGCTTGATGATGATGCGAACGCCACCCGGGTCGCGGCCGGTGGGGTTGCCGACGATCCGCTGCCGGCCGATGTCATAGATCAGCGTGTCGCCGCGGATCTCGTTCTGGCCGTCGGTGAGCCAGGCGTCGCCGCTCAGCCGCACGGTTCCGGCCTGCACGTCGTACTCGATCGAGCTGGCCCGTCCGCGGGCGAGTTTCTGCTCATCCTTGAGACGCTGCTCGAACGAGGCCGGCTGCCCGCGGATCACCGCGCGCGAGATCTCGTTGTTGCGGAAAGTGACATCGGCCTGGCCGGAGTTGAGACGACCGTCCGGGACGTGGATGCGCACCGAGCCCGACAGGTTCCATTCCGAGTTCTCGAAGTTGAGACCGTTGGCGCGCGCCTCGTCCGCTTCGACCTGCATGGCGCCCTGGCTGATCCGCACGCGGCGGAAGAGCAGGGTGTTGTTGCGGTAGTCGAAGTCCGAGGACGCGGCCTCGAGGCTGATCGGCAGCCCGGAGTTCGTCGCCGCAGGCTCGACGACGAGCGGGGCGAGCACGCCCGCAACGAGCAGCGTCGCGAGCGGCGCGCGGGGAGTCTCAGGGCGTGAAGCGGCCATTGACGTTCGATTCTAGTCGCAGCGTTCCAGTGTTCAAATTGGCGCGCAGGCCGCGGCCCCCGAGCACGTGCCTGCCGAATCGGATCGTGACGAACTCCGGCGTCTGGATGAAGTCTGCGGTCGTGTCGTAGGTGAGCCGGTCCGTGACGATGACGGGTGAGCCCTGGTCCTCGCTCCCGGTCACGGTCACGTCGCCGGCGAGCAGGAGGGAGCTGCGGTCGGGCGGCATGCGGCCGGAATCCGCGGTCACAGTCCAGCTGCCGGATTTGCCCGTCACGTAATTGAGCCTCAGGTCGCGCATGACCACGCTGTCGTCGGCGAGCTCCTGCTGGATGTTCGCCGCGTGGACCACCATGCGCGGCTCGCCGTCCGGTCCCATCTCGGTGAGGGTGGCGTCCTCCATGTAGTACCCATGCTGCTGCTCGCGCTCCCCGGGACCGACGTCATCGCGGCCGCGCCCCGCGAGCAGCTCGAAGAGCATCACGGCACCGGCAAGCGCCGACGCCATGACGATCAACCGCTGGCCGGTGCCTGGCGAGCGCGGAGTAACAGGTCGCATACTTCCCGTACGGCGCCACGACCACCTTCTCGAGTCGTGACCCAGTCCGCGGCGGCGATGACGTCGGCGTGCGCATCGGCGACCGCGATCGCGAGCGCAGCGCGGCGCATCATCGGCAGATCCGGCGTGTCGTCGCCGACGCAGGCCACTTCCTCGCGCGTGGTGCCGAGCCTGGCGGCGAGGGTTTCGAGCTCGTGCGCCTTGTCGGTCGCGCCCTGGCGCACGAGCCTGATGCCGAGCTCGGCCGCCCGGCGCTCGACCGCCGGGGAGCTGCGACCCGAGACGATGGCCACGGTCACGCCCGCGCGCTGCAGGGCGACGAGACCCGCGCCGTCGCGCACGTGGAAGACTTTCAGCTCCTCGCCCGAAGGGCCGTAGTGGAGCCGTCCGTCGGTCAGCACGCCGTCGACGTCGAGCACCAGGAGCCGGATACGTCGCGCGCGCTCGTGCAGCGGATCCATCTCACATAACTCCGGCGCGCAGCAGGTCGTGCACATTGAGCGCTCCGACCAGGTGACCGTCGTCATCGACGACCGGGAGTGCAGTGATGCGATGCTCTTCCATCAGGTGCACGGCCTCCGCGGCGAGCATTCTCGGGCGCGCCACCTTCGGATTCGCGGTCATGACCTCGCTCATCACCGTCGAGTGCACGTCCGCCTGAAGGTCGAGTGCCCGCCGGAGGTCGCCGTCGGTGAAGACGCCGATCACGCGGCGTGCGGCGTCCACGACGGTGGTCATGCCGAGCCCCTTGCGGCTCATCTCGAGCAGACCCGCGCTCAGAGTGGTGCCCGGTCCGACCGCCGGCAGATCGCCGCCCTTGCGCATCACGTCCTCGACGTGCAGCAGCAGCCGACGGCCGAGTGTGCCGCCGGGGTGCGAGCGCGCGAAGTCCTCCTCGGTGAAGCCGCGCGCTTCTAGCATCGCGACGGCGAGCGCGTCGCCCATCGCGAGCGTCGCAGTGGTGCTCGCGGTCGGAGCGAGGTTGAGCGAGCAGGCCTCGGCCGGGACGCTCACGTCGAGCAGTACGGTCGCGTAGCGCGCCAGAGTGGAGCCGCGGTTGCCGGTCATTGCGATCAGCGCCACGTCGAGACGCTTGATCACCGGCAGGATGGTCACGAGCTCGTCGGTCTCGCCGGAGGTCGACAGCGCGAGGACCACGTCGGACGGGGTGATCATGCCGATGTCGCCGTGAATCGCCTCGGCGGGATGCAGGAAGAACGCCGGGCTGCCGGTGCTCGCGAGGGTCGCGGCGATCTTGCCGGCGACGTGCCCGGACTTGCCCATGCCGGTGACGACGATCCGCCCCCTGCAGGCGAGCAGCAGCTGGCAGGCGTGTGCGAACTCGGCACCGAGACGGTGCTCGAGCGCGGCGACCGCTTCCGCCTCGGTGGCGAGGACCCGCCGGCCGCGGGCGATGAGTTGCTCAGCGTCGAAATTCGCGCCGGTCATCCGGGCGGCTCCAGCTTGGGTTCGCTGCGGATCATACCTTTTCGCCCGGCCCGGGCTGCCCACGGCCCGGGCCGCCCGCCGCTTGCGGTAGAATCGCGGCCCCTTTCGCGAGGCTCCCGTCATGACCGCCGACGATGTCACACGGTTGATCGAGGCCGGTCTGCCCGGGGCCCGCGTGCGCGTCGCGACCGACGACGATACCCATTTCACGGCCGTGATCGTCTCCGACACCTTCCGGGGGCAGCGGTCGATCAGGCGACACCAGCAGGTGTATGCCGCGCTCGGTGAGCGCATGGGCCGCGAGATCCACGCACTGTCGATCGAGGCCTACACGCCGGAGGAGTGGGCGGACCTCGGCGATACCCGGAACCCCCCCTGACGGAGCGCCCCGTTGGACAAGCTGCAGATCCGCGGCGGTGTGCCGCTCGACGGCGAAGTGCGCATCTCCGGCGCCAAGAACGCGACCCTGCCGATCCTGGCGGGTGCGCTGCTCGCCGACGGGCCGGTGACGATCGGCAACGTTCCCCACCTCAACGACGTCACTACCATGATCGAGCTGCTGGGCCGCCTCGGCGCCAGCGTGACGGTCACCGAGCGACTGCGCATCGAGGTGGACCCGCGCACAGTGCGCGCCACCTCCGCGCCCTACGAGCTCGTAAAGACGATGCGCGCATCGGTCCTGGTGCTCGGGCCGCTGGTCGCGCGCCACGGCTCGGCTGACGTCTCGCTGCCGGGCGGCTGCGCGATCGGCGCGCGGCCCGTGAACATCCACGTCGCAGGGCTGCAGGCCATGGGCGCCGACGTGCACATCGAGAACGGCTATATCAAGGCGCGCTCGGGGCGGCTCAAGGGCGCGCGCATCTTGCTCGAGGCGGTGACCGTCACCGGCACCGAGAACCTGATGATGGCCGCAACCCTCGCCGACGGCCGCACCGTGCTCGAGAACGCCGCCCGCGAGCCCGAGGTCGTCGATCTCGCGAACTTCCTGATCGCGATGGGCGCGCGGATCACGGGCGCCGGCACCGACACGATCGCCATCGAAGGTGTGGAGTCGCTCCGCGGCGCGGAATACGACGTGCTGCCCGACCGCATCGAGGCCGGGACGTATCTGGTGGCCGGCGCCATCACCGGCGGACGGGTCCGGACGCGCAACGCGCGTGCGGAGCACCTCGATGCCGTGCTGGGGAAACTCGCGGAGGCGGGCGCCGTCGTCACGCGTGGCGAGAGCTGGATCGAGGTGGACATGCGCGGGCGGCGGCCGCGGGCGGTCGACATCCGCACGGCGCCGCATCCGGGCTTCCCGACCGACATGCAGGCGCAGTTCGCCGCCCTCAACACGGTTGCGGACGGCGTCGGAACGATCATCGAGACGATCTTCGAAAACCGTTTCATGCACATGCTCGAGATGCGCCGCATGGGCGCGGAGATCCGTCTCGAGGGCAACACCGCGATCATCAAGGGGGTGCCACGTCTCACCGCGGCGCCGGTGATGGCGACCGATCTGCGGGCATCGGCCAGCCTGGTGCTGGCCGGGCTCGTGGCCGAGGGAACGACCGACGTCGAGCGCATCTATCACATCGATCGGGGCTACGAGTGCATCGAGGAGAAACTCCAGGGCCTGGGCGCGCAGATCCGACGCGTAGCGGACCGGTAAGGGCCCTGGCCTCTCGAGGACGTGCTTTTTTCACGCAGCTTTCGCTCTCGACGCAGAGCAGCGCTCGAGAAGCGGAAAAGGGCAGCGTCGCCGGTCGGTGGGAATGCCGGTGGGTGGGAATCAGGCAGACCGGCCCCATATAATGCATGGCTTCGCGAGGAGTACGCCGGATGAGC
>Ga0075431_100007421_pt1 | contig 10918 bp, 13 predicted proteins | sample RhiMetdeltSRZDD5_FD_75297 | JGI IMG/M metagenome (GOLD analysis project Ga0075431, IMG submission 75297) | Populus rhizosphere microbial communities from Tennessee, USA - Rhizosphere MetaG P. deltoides SRZDD5 | ecosystem: Host-associated > Plants > Roots > Rhizosphere > Soil | place: USA...
GAAGTCGAGCCCGGCCGCGCGGGCGTCGGCGGCCAGCGCGGCCGGGGTGCGCCGGCCGTCGGAGTGGACGGTGTGGGTGTGCAGGTCGCCCCGGTACCAGGCCCGGCCCCGGCCGGCCGCCCGCGCGGGCGCCGGGTCGGGGGAGGACCCCGGCCGCGGCGGCCCGGCGGCCAGGGTCACCTCGATCTCCCAGCGCAGGCCCTGCGGGGCGACGGTGTAGGGGCCGAGCACGATCTGCCAGGTGCCGGCGTTGACCGGGCCGGGCAGGTAGCCGGGGGTGGCGGCCGCCTCGCCGACGGCGAAGCCGTCGCGGGCCCCGCCCGACCAGCCCCGGAACCCGGTCTCGTCGAAGACCCCGATGTCAAGGGCGTTGCCGGGCACCCCGGGCGGGGTCGCCGGGCGGTCGTAGCGGTAGCGGACGGCCAGCTCGCCGACCCCGGCCGGCACCTCGACCGGCAGGTAGACCCAGTCGGGCCCGCCGGGCCGGATGGTGCCCCGGAGGCGGCCCCGTTCAGGGAGGATGGGCTTGGCCATGGCGACGGGCCAGGTACCCAGCCGGTGTCCCGGTCAGGCCAGGGACCAGCGCAGCTCGTAGGCGATCTCGGCCTCGCCGTGCCTGGCCAGGTAGCCGCCCTCGCCCCGGAGGCCGGCCAGGTCGCCGGTGCCGGTGCCCTCGACCACCGTCCAGGTCGTCCTTGCCGCCCCGTCCTCGAACCCCCCGTCGAGCCGGAGCACGAAGCTGCCCGAGCGGCCGCCCAGCGACCCCACCACCCGCTCGTAGCCGGCGTAGGTGGCGTCGTCCTGGTCATAGGCCATCACCAGCTCCGAGGCGCCCTCGCCCTCCAGGTCGCCGCCGTAGATGGCGGTGACCCGGGCGTGGGTGAGCTTGGGCGCCCCGTCGAGCTCGGCGTACGGCTGCTCGTCCCAGGCCTTGATCGTGAACCCCCCGCCGGCCTTGCCGGTTGTCCCAGTCATCGTCTCGATCACCTCCACGGCCAGTGTCGCCCCGCCGATGCTGGGAAGGCTTGTACAAACGCGACGGCTCGCGGCCGTCGCCCCGACCCGGGAACCTGGAGGGCATGCGGGCGGTCGAAGAGGCGCTGAGGGGCGTGCTGGACCTCCGGTCCGGGCGCGGGCGCTTCGACGTCACCCGCACCCGGCCGGCTCCGGCCCTGGCCGACCTGGTCGAGCACTTCTGGACGGTCAGCTGGGACCTCAGGGGCCGCGACCCCCACACCCAGCACACCCTGCCCCACCCGTCAGTGCACCTGGTCGCCGAGCGCGACCGTTCGGGGGTCGTGGGCGTGCTCACGGGCCGGTTCACCCGCGAGCTGGAGGGCAAGGGCCGCGCCTTCGGGATCAGGTTCCGCCCGGCCGGCCTCCACCCGTTCCTCGGCGCCCCCGTCGCCTCCCTGACCGACCGCCGGGTCGCCGTGGCCGAGGTCTTCGGCCCGGCCGGTGACCGCCTGGTGGCCGACCTCCTGGCCGCCACCGGTCAGGCCCGGCTGGTCGCCGCCGCCGAGGCGTTCCTGCTGGCCCGGCTCCCCGCCGCCGACCCCAACGTCGTCCGCGTCAACCGGGTGGTCGACCAGATCATGGCCGACCGCGACATCACCCGGGTCGCGGACGTGACCGGCCGCAGCGGCATCGCCACCCGCCGGCTCCAGCGCCTGTTCGCCACCTACGTCGGCGTCACCCCCAAGTGGGTCATCCGGCGGGCCCGCCTCCACGAGGCGGTGGAGCGGCTGAACGCGGGCGACGCCGTCGACCTGGCCTTCCTGGCCCGCGAGCTCGGCTACTTCGACCAGGCCCACTTCGCCAGGGACTTCCGCTCGGCCGTTGGCCGCCCACCCGCCGCCTACGCCCGGTCCTCGCCCTCCTGACCCTGTCTCAGGAGGGCGGCAGGTGGGCCTGTCGAAGAGGCAAACGGCTTGATGACGGGCGCCCGGCCGAGCATCCTCAGGGCATGGAGCACCCGACGGCGACCACGCTCGAGGCCGGCCTCGACGGCGTCCGCCGCGCCCCGTCGGACCACGGGCGGGTTCTCCTCATCGTCCGCCGTCCCGCCGTGAACGCCCGCGAGGCCCTGCCGGAGGCGACGCTTCACCGGGACGAGGGCCTGGTGGGCGACACCTGGCGGGTCCGGCCGAGCAACCTGACACGGGACCGGTCGCCCCATCCCGACCTCCAGCTCACCCTGATGAGCTCCCGCGTCGCCGCCCTGGTCGCCGGAGGGGACGAGCGCCGCCAGCTCGCCGGCGACCAGTTGTACGTCGACCTGGACCTGAGCGAGGCCAACCTCCCGCCCGGCACCCGCCTCGCCCTGGGCTCGGCGGTGATCGAGATCAGCGACAAGCCGCACCGCGGCTGCCAGAAGTTCGCCGACCGCTTCGGTCAGGAGGCGCTGCTGTTCGTCAACTCGGCAGTGGGCCGCGCCCTGCGCCTACGCGGCGTGAACGCCAAGATCGTGGTCACCGGCACGGTCCGTGTCGGGGACCCGATCGACAAGCTGCCCGCCGAGCATCCGGGGTCGACCCCTATCCCCCAAGCAGCTCCCGAGCCCGCAGGAACACCCCGTCCAGCATCGCCTCGGTGAGGCGACCGGTCGCCGTGTTCTGCTGGCTGACGTGGTAGGAGCCGACCAGGACCCGGCCGCCGGGGAGGGGGGTCTCGGCGGCGTGGCCGAAACGGGGCTTGGGGGTGACGGGGCCGAGGTGGCGGAGGGCCTGGTCCCAGGCGAAGGCGCCGAGGGCGACGACGACGCGGAGGTCGAGGAGGGCGAGCTCGGCGGTCAGCCAGGGGGCGCAGGCGTCGCGCTCGGCGGGGAGTGGCTTGTTGTCGGGCGGGGCGCACTTGACCGGGGCGGTGATGTAGCAGCCGGTGAGGGTGAGGCCGTCGTCGCGGGACACCGAGGTCGGCTGGTTGGCGAAGCCGGTGCGGTGGAGGCTGGCGAACAGCCAGTCGCCGGAGCGGTCGCCGGTGAAGATGCGGCCGGTGCGGTTGCCGCCGTGGGCGGCCGGGGCCAGGCCGAGGATGAGCAGGCCGGCCGCCGGGTCGCCGAAGCCGGGGACCGGGCGGCCCCAGTACTCCTGGTCGCGGAAGGCGGCGCGCTTCTCCCTGGCCACCTGCTCGCGCCAGGCGACCAGCCTGGGGCAGCGCCGGCACTGGACCACCTCGGCCCGGAGGCGGTCCAGACCGGTGGATGCGGTGCTGGCCATGCCGGCACCGTAGCATCGGGGTCATGGGCGACGGGGAACGGGACGAGGGCCCGGGAGGCCCGGCCGGCACGCGGTCGAGCGCCGAGCTGGTCGAGGAGGCGCTCGGGCGCATCGAGGCGCTGGACGGGCGGGTGGGCGCGTTCGTGGCCGTGCTGGCCGACGAGGCCAGGGCCGAGGCGGCGGCCAGGGACGCCGAGACGGCGGCCGGGCGGGTCAGGGGGCCGCTGCACGGGCGGCCGGTGGCGGTCAAGGACCTGATCGACGTCGCCGGCGCGGTCACCGCGGCCGGGTCGCCCAAGCTGGCCGGCAACCGGGCGGAGCGGGACGCGGACGTGGTCTCCCGGCTGCGCGACGCCGGCATGGTGATCGTCGGCAAGACCCGCACCCACGAGTTCGCCTACGGGGTGCTCACCCCGGGGACGGTCAATCCCTGGGACCCGCACCGGATCGCCGGCGGCTCCAGCGGCGGGTCGGGCGCCGCGGTGGCCGCCGGCCTGGTGGGCTTCGCGGTCGGCAGCGACACGGCCGGGTCCATCCGCATCCCGGCCGCGTGCTGCGGCGTGGTCGGGGTCAAGCCGACCTACGGCGCCGTCCCGACCGGCGGGGTGGTCCCGCTGTCGTGGTCGTGCGACCACGTCGGCCCGATCGCCGGCAGCGTGGCCGAGGCCGCCGTGTTCCTCGAGGTCCTGTCCGGCGTCCCGGCGGGGGCGGGCGCGGGCGCGCCGGCCCCGCCGCGCCTGGGCCGCCTCGTCGGTGAGGAGCTGGCCATGGTCGACCCGGCCGTGACCGAGGTGGTCGACCGGTTCTGCGGGGAGCTGGAGCGCCGCGGGTCGCGGATCGACGAGGTCGAGCTGCCGCTGCGGACGGCCAGGTCGGCGGTGGCCACCATGGTCCTGCCCGAGCTGGCCGCGGCCCACGCGGCCCTGCTCGCCGAGACCGGTGAGCAGGGCTACGGCGAGCGGATCCTCAAGGCCATCCGGCGCGGCCAGCAGGCCCTGGCCGTGGAGTACCTGGCCGGGGTGCGGTACCGCGACCGCTTCGCCGCGCTGGTGCAGGGCCTGCTGGCCGACCGGGACGCGCTGGTGCTGCCCACCATCCCGGTGGTCGCGCCCGAGACCGGCAGCCGGGTGGTCGAGCTCGGCGACGGGCGGGCGATGGGCGTCCAGGAGGCACTGACCGCCCTCCCGGGCGCCTTCAACTGCTCCGGCTCGCCGGTGGTGTCGGTGCCCGTCGGGCTGGTGGGCGGGCTCCCGGTGGGGCTTTCGCTGGTGGGGCGCATCGGGGCCGACCAGGAGCTGCTGGCGGTGGCCGGGGTGGTCGAGGAGGCGGCCCGGTTCTCCGGCCGGCCCGCCCTGTCGGCGCGCTGACCGGGTGCCGTCAGGGCCGAGCCGGCCCGCCCATCCGCTGGCGGACGGCCTCGTAGACGAGGACCGCCGCCGCGGTGGCCACGTTCAGCGAGTCGACCCGGCCCAGCATGGGGATCCGCACCCTGGTCGCGGCCCGCTCCAGCCACCGGCTGGACAGGCCGTCCTTCTCCGAGCCCACGGCGACGGCCACGGGACCGGTGAGGTCGGCGTCGACCAGCAGGGTGTCGGCGTCGGGCGTGGCCGCCACGACCGGCACCGACCGGGAGGCCAGCCAGTCCAGCACCTCGGAGGAGCCGGCCGAGGCCACCGGGACCGAGAAGACGGTGCCCTTGCTGGCCCGCACCAGGTTGGGGTTGCCCCAGTCGGTGACCGGCCCGGCGGCGATCACCGCGGTCACCCCGGCGGCGTCGGCGGTGCGCAGGATGGCGCCGAGGTTGCCCGGCTTCTCGATCCCCTCGCAGACCAGCAGCAGCGGCCGCTCGCCGGTGGCCAGGCGCTCCAGGTCGCTGGGGACCGCCGGCACCACGGCCAGCCAGCCGTCCGGGGACTGGCGGTAGGCGGCCCTGGCGAACGCCTGCCGGCCCAGCCGCACCACCTCGGCGCCCAGCCCGGCCACCCGGTCCACGGTGCCCAGCTGGTCGGCGCCGACCAGCGCCGGGCACCAGAACAGGGTGTGCGGGCGCACGCCGGCGTCCAGGGCCATGACCAGCTCGGCATGGCCTTCGACGAGGGTCACGGCGCCGCCGTCCCTGGCCCGGCGCCGCCGCAGGGCGACCAGCTCCTTGACCCGAGGGTTGTTGGGGCTGGTGAGCTCGTTGGGCACGCGGCATCCTAGCAAGCGGCCGCCGCCGCGGACGGTAACCCCCCCGTCCCGGGGTCGGTCTGGTTGAATGCATCGAGGAGTCGCCGGGGCGGGAGGTCACGTGAGCGAGCGGGAGCAGAGCCAGGCGGCTCAGGGCGGTCCCTCCCGCAGGCGCGGCCCCGTCCCGACCTGGTCCTGGGCCCGGACCCCACCGGCCCGCCTGGTCCGCAGCGGCATCCAGTACGGGGCGCTGGTCCCGCTGCTCAAGTTCATCGCGCCGTTCACCGTCATCGGGAAGCGCAACCTGGGCAAGCTGAAGGGGCCGGCGGTGTTCGTGGCCAACCACCAGAGCCACTTCGACGCCCCCGTCTCCCTGGCCGCCCTCGGCGGCCGCATCCGCCGGCGGCTGGTCGTGGCCGCGGCCGCCGACTACTTCTACAGCTCGGCCGTGAAGGGGGCGGCGGCGTCGCTGGCCCTGGGCACGGTCCCGTTCGTGCGCTCGGGCGGCTCCAGCCGCGAGTCCCTCCAGTTCCTCAAGGACCTGGTCGGCAAGGGCTGGTCGGTGCTGATCTTCCCCTCGGGGACCCGCGGCACCGGCGCCTCCGGCTTCAAGAAGGGCTTCGCCTACCTGGCCGTCGACGCCCAGGTCCCGGTCGTGCCCCTGTACCTGGACGGGCTGGACCAGGTGATGCCCAAGGGCTCGTTCATCCCGCTGCCGGGCGGGGTCGTGGTCGGGATCGGCCCGCCGATCGCGCCCGGGCACGACTACAACGACCTGGTCCGCCGGGCCGAGGCGGGGGTGGCCGAGGTGCGCACGGTGGTCAAGGGCTGGGAAGGGACGTAGGCCGGCCCGTGCCCCGCAACCCCCTCGCCAACCCGCTGTTCCTGCCCGTGTTCTGGCGGGTGTTGCTGCTGCTCGTGGTCGGCCTGGCCGCGGTCGTGCTGTCCCAGCGGCGCTCGCTCGAGGTGTGGCGGCGCTCGACCCTGTTCCTGCGCGCCCGCACCTGGTTCGTGATCGGCCCGCTGTTCGTGCTGGCCGTGTTCATCGGCGGGTTCGTGGCCTTCCTGCTGGCCACCTTCGTGGTCGTGCAGGGCTGCTCGGAGTTCGTCCGCATCGCCGCCATCGACCGCCGCTACGCCTACCTGCTCATCCTCGGGGGCGAGCTCGGCCTGCTGGTGGCCGCCCTGGCCAGGGACTTCTTCGGCTTCCTGCCGTTCGGGTTCTTCATCGCCCTCACCCTGGTGCCGATCCTGTCCGGCCGGATCACCGACGCCCACCGCCAGGTCGCCGACACCCTGGTCGGGTATGTGTTCGTGGCCCTGCCCATGGCCTACATCGTCTTCGTCAAGTCGGCCGAGCCATGGGGGCTGAACTTCCTGGTCATCGTGACCGTGTCGGTGGCCCTGTCCGACATCGCGGCGTACGCCACCGGGTCGGCCCTGCGCGGCCGCAAGCTCATGCCGCGGGTCGACCCGACCAAGACCTGGGGCGGGGCGCTGGGCAACCTGATCGGGGCGGCGGTCGGGGTCGGCTGGCTGTGGGTCGCCGTCCCGCCCGAGTGGTCGATCGCCGCCGTGGTCGTGCTGGTGCTGGTGATCGCCTTCGGCAGCGTCTGGGCCGACCTCACCGGCGGCTTCATCCAGCGGGCCTTCCGGACCGAGGTCCGCAGCACCGTCCTGCTCGGCTACGGCGGGGTGCTGAGCCGGGTCGACTCGCTGCTGATCACCTTCCCGCTCTCCTACTACGCCCTGATCCTGGTGCTCAAGGTCGTCGGGTGACGCGGCTGCTCACCCTGGGGCATGGCACGGCGACCACGGAGGAGGTGGTGGGCCTGCTGGCCGGGGCCGCGGTGGAGCGGCTGGTCGACGTCCGAACCGCCCCGGGCAGCCGCCGCCACCCACAGTTCCGCCGGGAGGCCATGGCCGGCTGGCTGGCCGAGGCCGGGGTCGGCTACCGCTGGGAGCCGGAGCTGGGCGGGTTCCGCAAGCCCGAGACGGCGTCGGCCAACCCGGTCCTGCGCCACCCGGCCTTCCGGGGCTACGCCGACTACATGCGCACGCCGCCGTTCTGGGCGGCCCTGGACCGGCTGCTGGCCGAGGCGGCGACCGCCCCGACGGCGGCCATGTGCTCGGAGACGCTGTGGTGGCGCTGCCACCGCCGGCTGCTGGCCGACGCCGCCGTGCTGGTCGGCCGGGCCGAGGTCCTGCACCTCGACCACCGGGGCGGCCAGGAGCCGCACCGCCCGACCGAGGGCGTCCGCCGCGACGGCGACCTGCTCGCCTACGACCTGGGCGCTACCCCGCCCCTGCCGGAGGCGTGACCTGCCGGCGGTGCATGGCGAAGAACAGGCCGTAGGGCCGGCCGTGGGGGTCGGGCGGGCGGGACGCGAACTCGTCCAGGATCGTCTGGACCCTGGACTGGAGCTCCTCGAGCGACGCCTTGTCGAGGGTCAGGGCGGCCCGGCTGAAGCCGGTGAAGGCGTCCGGGCCGTCCTCGGCCAGCTCGGCCAGGAACGCCTCCAGCATCGCCTGACTGGCGGTGGACTCGGTGACGTCGCTCTCGTCCAGGCTGAGCGACCACGACTTGCCGGTGGCCCGGTAGGGCTTCTCCAGGGCGCCCTTGGAGCCCTGGCGGACCTCGTCGGGGACGAGGAAGCCGGTCTCGACCAGCTGGCGCACGTGGTGCAGGACCGTGCCCGGGTCGCGGCCCAGCCGCTCGGCCAGCTGCTTGTTGGTGAGCGACTGGTCGAGGGCGAGCCGCAGGATGCGGAGCCGCAGGGGATGGGCCAGGGCCTTGGCCTCTTCCGGGGTCGCCGGGCGACGGTTCATGGAGACCATTCTATCGATTGACTATTCCAAATCAATGGGTTACTGTCCATCCATGAAGCTGGGACCGAACTTCCACAAGGCGCTGGTCGCCTCCGGGTTCGCCAACCTGGCCGACGGGGTCTTCCAGGTCGCCCTGCCCCTGCTGGCCGTCCAGCTCACCCGGTCGCCGCTGCTGATCGCCGGGGTCAACCTCGCCGCCCGCCTGCCCTGGCTGCTGGCCCTGGTGGCCGGGGCCCTGGCCGACCGGCTGGACCGGCGGCAGACGATGGTCCGGGTCAACCTGGTCAGGACCGTGGTGCTCGGGGGGCTGGCCCTGGCCGTGGCCACCGACCTGGCCGGCCTGGCCATGCTGTACGCCGTGGCCCTGCTGCTCGGCCTGGCCGAGACCCTGTTCGACACCTCGGCCCAGTCGTTGCTGCCCGCCCTCGTGGCCCGCGACCAGCTCACCACGGCGAACAGCCGGCTGTTCGCGGTCGAGCTGGTGGCCAACACCTTTGTCGGCCCACCCCTGGGCGGGCTGCTGGCGGCCGTCGGCCTGGCCGTCGCCATGGGCGTGCCCGCGGCCGCCTACCTGGCCGGGGCCGGCTGCCTGGCTCTGCTCGTCGGCAGCTACCGGGCCACCGGGGCCGTCCAGCGCGGGACGAGCCGGCTCCGGGACGAGATCGCCGAGGGCGCCCGGTTCGTCTGGCGCCACCCGGTCCTGCGACCGCTGGCCATCATGCTCGGGGTCGAGAACATGGCCTTCGCCGCCGTCTTCTCGGTGATCGTGCTGTTCGCGGTCGAGCCGGGGCCGATGGGGCTGTCCAAGGCCGGCTACGGTGTCCTGCTGGCCACCCTGGGGGCCGGGTCGCTGGTCGGGACCTGGCTCGCCGTCCCCGCCGAGCGCCGCCTCGGCCGCGTCCGGACCCTGGTCCTGAGCGTCGTCCTGAACGCGGCCAGCCTGGCCGTGCTCGTCCTCACCACCAGCCCGGTGCTGGTCGGGACCTCGCTCGCCGTGAGCGGGGTGGCCATCGTGCTCTGGAACGTGGTCACGGTCTCGCTGCGCCAGCGGATCACCCCGGACCGCCTCCTCGGGCGGATGAACGCCGCCTACCGGCTGGTGGGCTGGGGGACGATGCCGATCGGCTCCCTGCTCGGCGGGGTCCTGGCCGAATGGCTGGGGCTGCGGCCCACCTTCCTGGTCGCGGCCGTGATCACGCTGGCCACGCTGGTCGGGTTCCGGTGGGTCACCGAGGAGGCCGTGGCCCGGGCCGAGGCGGCCGAGGCGCCCACCGGATAGGCTGGCGGTGATGGACACCACCGAGCTGCGGATCGACACCGCCGGCAGGCACGTGCTCGACCTGACCGACCGGGCGGCCGCCTTCGCCGCCCGGGCCGGCGGGGACGGGCTGCTGTGCGTGTTCGTGCCCCACGCCACCGCCGGGCTGGCCGTGATGGAGACCGGCTCGGGGTCCGAGGAGGACCTGGAGGAGGTCCTGGGCCGGCTGCTGCCCCGCGACGACCGCTGGGTCCACCGCCACGGCAGCCGCGGCCACGGCGCCGACCACCTGCTGCCGGTGTTCGCCAGCCCCTCCCTCACCGTCCCGGTGCAGGCCGGCCGCCTCCTGCTCGGCACCTGGCAGCGGATCTGCCTGGTCGACCTGAACGACGACAACCCCCGGCGGCGGGTCCGCCTGAGCTTCCTGAGCGGGTGAGCCGCCCGACCGGAGTCCAGGTCGCCGCCGTGCTGGTCACCCGCGGGATGCCCGAGGCGGTCCACCGGCACCTGGCCGAGCGCTGCCGGCTCGAGGTCTGGGAGGGCGAGGGGGTGATGCCCCGGGCCGAGCTGCTGGACCGGGTCGCCGGCAAGGCCGGGCTGATGGCCATGCTGACCGACCGGGTCGACGCCGAGCTGCTGGACCGGGCCGGCCCCGGGCTGCGGGTGGTGGCCAACTTCGCCGTCGGCCACGACAACCTCGACCTGGAGGCCTGCACGGCCCGGGGGGTGCTGGCCACCAACACCCCCGACGTGGTCACCGAGGCCACCGCCGACCTGGCCTGGGCGCTGCTGCTGGCCACGGCCAGGCGGGTCGCCGAGGGGGACCGCTTCCTGCGGGCCCGCCGGCCCTGGGTCTGGGGGCCGGAGTTCTTCCTCGGGTTCGAGGTCCACGGCAAGACCCTGGGCGTGATCGGCCTCGGCCGCATCGGGCGGGCGGTGGCCAGGCGGGCGACCGGGTTCGGCATGCCGGTGCTCTACACCGCCCGGCGCCGGCTCCCGCCCGAGGACGAGGCCGCCCTCGGCGCGGCCTGGCGCGAGCTGGACGAGCTGCTGGCCGAGGCCGACTTCGTCAGCATCCACACCGGGCTGTCGCCGGGGACCCGGCACCTCATCGGCGCCGAGCGGCTGGCCCGCATGAAGCCGACGGCGGTGCTGGTCAACACCGCCCGCGGCCCCATCGTGGACGAGGCCGCCCTGGCCGCGGCCCTGCGCGAGGGCCGGCCGGGGGCGGCCGGCCTGGACGTGTTCGAGCGGGAGCCGGAGGTCCACCCCGACCTGCTGGAGCTGGACAACGTCACCGTCGTCCCCCACCTGGGCACCTCGACCCTGGAGACCCGGGTCGCCATGGGGATGACCGCGGCCGACAACCTGCTGGCCGCCCTGGAGGGCCGCCGGCCCCCCAACCTGCTCAACCCCGGCGCCCTCGGCTAGAGCGCCGGCCAAG
>Ga0075431_100007423_pt1 | contig 10915 bp, 12 predicted proteins | sample RhiMetdeltSRZDD5_FD_75297 | JGI IMG/M metagenome (GOLD analysis project Ga0075431, IMG submission 75297) | Populus rhizosphere microbial communities from Tennessee, USA - Rhizosphere MetaG P. deltoides SRZDD5 | ecosystem: Host-associated > Plants > Roots > Rhizosphere > Soil | place: USA...
TCGTGTCGCGGGCGGCGTCGTTGTCTCCGATGTCGGCCACGTAGAGCCGGTCGTCGCCGCCGATCGCCATCGCCTCGGTGTCCTCGGCGTCGACATTCAGTGTGGTGGTGCCGACCACGTCGCCGGTGTCCAGGTCGAGCACGTAGACGACGGTGTCGTTGCCGGAGTCGTTGATCGTGTACGCGAGGTCCGAGTCGACCGTGCTCTGGACCAGCGCACTCGACTCGGCGATCCGGTCGTCGGTGATCGTCGCGATGATCTTGTGATCGTCCGCCTGCGCCGCCGGCGCCGGGCCCGCGGCCAGGCTGACGAGCACGGCGCACCCTGCGGCGACCGCGAGGCGCCTCAAGAGGCGTCCTCGAGCAGTTCGGCCAGCCGGGGCCGTACTCCCCACTGCTCGGTGAGCCGGGCGTACTCGTTCGCGACCTCGGGGTCACCGGTCGATCCGGTGCGGACGGCGCGGAGCAGCGTATTGCGCGGCGTGTGCTTGGAGGCGACGAACTCGACCACCTCGACCCGGTAGCCGTGCAGCCGCAGGAGCGTGGCCCGCATCGCGTCGGTCAGGGTGTCGGCCAGCCGCTCGCGCAGGATGCCGTGCCGGGTCACCAGACCGAACGGACTCGGAGTCGGCGCCGAGCGCAGCCGCCGCTGCAAGTCGTGATGGCAGCAGGGTGCCGCGAGCACCAGCGGCGCCTGCCAGGTTACGGCCCGAGCGAGGGCGTCGTCGGTCGCCGTGTCGCAGGCGTGCAGGGCGAGCACGATGTCAGGCTTCTCGTCGACGACGGCCGTCGCGATCTCGCCACGGACGAAGCGGAGTTCGTCACTCGAACCGAGCTCGGCGGCCAGCTCGGTGTTGCGGCGGCGCGCCTGCTCCTTGACGTCGATCCCGACGACCCGGGTCGGGAGGTCCATGACCGTGGTCAGCAGCCGGTAGGCGGCGAACGTCAGATAGGCGTTGCCGCAGCCGAGATCGACCACGCGCAGCGGTGAGTCCGCACGGGGCCGGCGCAGTTGGCCCGCGTCGATCGCAGCGTCGACCGTCGCGGCCAGGATGCGGCAGAACTCCTCGATCTGGCGATACTTCGCCTGCCGCGACGGCTTCACCGTCCCGTCGCGGTCCGAGATCCCCACGGCGCGCAGGTACGGATCGGAGCCGTCGAGGAGTCGTTGCTTGGCGCGATCGTGACGGCGGCTGGGCGCCTGCGACGCAGCGCCGTTGTCGCCGCGCGTACTCACGTGCACCTGCGCCTGGCCCTTCTTGGTCACACGCAACTGCGTGACAGAGCCGTCGGTCTCGACGTGCCAGTTGCCGAACGGCTCGGCCAGCAGTTCGGCCAAGGCGGTGTCGAAGTCGTCGCCGGCGGCCAGGTTGCGGGTGAAGGCCTGCGTGTCGTCGTAGGTCGTGATCTGCAGATACGAGCCCGAGGCTAGGTCGACCGGGCGAATCTCGACCCGTCGCCACCGCGGCGACTGACCACGTCGCCGGCCGGAGCCGATGGCACGCACCAGGTGCTCGGTGTCGAGCAGCATGGTGCGCAGGCGCGAGAGCGCCGGATCGAGGGGTTCTGGCACGCATCCAGCCTGCCAGACGGCTGCGAGCGCAGAGGCCACCACTAACCGAGTAGCGCCGCGAGCACGACGATGGCCAACAGTGCCACGAGCAGGCTCGGGATGATCAGGCGGCGGTAGCGCGGATGCACGGCGTCACCCTAGACGTCGCGCCGCAACGCGTACTCGCCCACGGGCTCGTGATGGAACCGCCCGTCGTCGCCGGGACGCGACGCGACGATGACGATCCGGTCGACGTCCCAGGCCGGTCCGCGATAGTCGACCAGAACATCGACCAGCGCGGTCCAGTCGCGGCGTTCCCGCGAGCGGGCCAATGTCAGATGTGGCCGATAGCGCCGTCGATCCGAGTCCCAGCCGTTACGCCGCAGCCGGGCCGCAAGGTTGCTCCGCAAGACGACCAACGCGTCGTCGACGGGTTCGACGCCGGCCCACAACATGCGGCCCCGGCGCGTGGACGGGAAGGCGCCGGCGCCGCTGAGTCGCGCCCCGGTGGCCCGCCGGACCGCCGCGCACGCGGCGACGACGCGCTCGAACCGCTTCAGCCGGTCGGGGGCGAGGTCGCCGTGGAACGTGAGCGTGAGATGCCACTGCTCCGACCGGGTCCAGGTCACGTCGTCGCGTTCGCGGCGCATTGGCGCGACGACCCGGTCCAGATCGGCCAAGGCCGCCGCCGATGGATAGAGCGCGGTGAACACACGCACGACCACACGGTAGCGGCGGTCGAGGGGGCCTAGCCCATCGTTTCGGCGAGCCGACGGCGAAATCCGTCGCCGATCTCCTGGTCACCGGTGATCGCCAGCGGATCGGCGTCGTCACGCCCCCACAGCCACAAGAAGACGTCGTCCGGCTGACCGGCGATCTCGGTGGCCACCGGCCCGGTGTCGCCTTCGACGACCGTGATCGAGCGGAGGTCGGCGGTCACGGTCCAGGACCGGCCGCCGGCGGTCACCCGGATCCGGGCGTCGAGCGGCTCAGCCGTGTCGAACTCCGTCCACCACGGCCCGGCCAGCATCACCCGCAGCGCCTCGTCGATGCCGTCGGTGGCCAGTGGACCGTCGATCGCCGTCGGGACGGCGTGCGCCAGCTCACCGTCGTAGCGATGGACGGCCGCCTCCAGCGCCATCCGGCGATACCAGAAGCCGACGCTCTGCTCCGGCTCCCAGAAGGTCTCGGCGGGTTCGTTCGGGTCACGGGACTCGAGCTCGGAGAGGACGGCGGCGGTCGCCTCGTCGAACAGCCCGGCCGGCTCGCGCCCCTCCAGGTCGGGCGGTGGCCACGGGTCCGGCCGCGACCGGGCCCGCAGCCACGCCACCTTGTGCAGATAGACATGCGCGGTGTGGTCGAGCAGGTCGGCGACGGTCCAGCCCGGACAGGTCGGGACATCGGCGTCCATGCCCAACCGGCCCACCTCGGCGAGGCGCTCCGAATCGGCGCGGACCAGCCGCAGATAGGTGTCGAACGCCAGCCATCCCGCACGAGAGTCCTGAACCGTCATGACCCTCACGATTGCATGCTCTGCCGACACATACGACCGGACCGGGACCTACGTCCCGGCAATCCGGATCGCGTGACCCTGGGTTGCGTCGAACGGTCGGGTGACGCTGCTGCCACGACTCCCGATGGGTCCGGGAGGGACGGCATGGACCTCCTCACACGGACAACCCGGCGCCGGCGGTGGACCACGCAGATCCTGCTCGTGGTCGGCGGGATCCTCGTCTACTTCGGCGTACGAGCCCTCACGCAGGGCGATCCGTCTGCCGCGGATCGGAACGCCCTACAGGTGATCGCGTTCGAGAAGCGGCTGGGCATCTACGCCGAGGCACAGCTCCAGCAGACCATCGGCGACGGCGGCTTGTGGTCGACTCTGGCCAACTGGGTCTACATCTGGGGGCATTGGCCGTTCATCGTCGCGGTCCTGGTCTGGCTGTTCGTCCGGTCGCCGGACCGATTCGCGCTGTATCGCAACGCCTTGCTGATCTCCGGCGCTGTCGGCCTGGTCATCTTCGCAGTGTACCCGGTGACGCCGCCTCGGCTCCTCGACATCGGGCTGATCGACACGGTGGCCGAGCAGTCCACCGCGTACCGCACCTTGCAGCCGCCGTCGCTGGTGAACCAGTACGCCGCGATGCCGAGCTTCCATGTCGGCTGGAACCTGTTGATGGGAGTCGCCCTCGCCATCGAGGGCCGGCAGCTGTGCCTACGCGCTCTCGGGTGCCTGCTGCCGCTCGCGATGGCGCTGAGCGTGGTGGTCACGGCGAACCACTATCTGCTCGACGGTCTGGTCGGCAGCGGCATCGCGCTCGCTTCGCTCGGCCTGGCTGTTCATTGGCAGCGACGCCGGCTCCGCCTCACCGAGCGGGTCCCGAGCGGCGACCGTCAGCGACAGCGGCCGCCCCGTCTCCCGCCGCACCACCAGCCCGCTACTGCGCAGATAGGCGATCAGCGCTACGGCGATGCCCGCCAGCGTGATCAGGCCACCGCCGACTAGGGTCGAGCGGGCGCCGAGCACCTCGCCCATCCAGCCGATCAGGGGCGCACCGGCCGGCGTGCCACCCATGAAGATCATCATGTAGAGCGCCGCGACCCGGCCGCGCATCTCCGGCAGCACGGTGAGCTGGATGGTCGCGTTGGCGGTCGTGATCATCGTGAGTGCGAACAGGCCCACGACCGGCAGGAAGAGCGCGAACGTCCAGTAGCTCGGCATCAGGCCGAGGAACACCTCGGCGACGGCGAACACGATGGCAGCCACGATGACGATCCGCAGTCGGGGCCGGGATCGCCGGGCGGCCAGGAGGGCTCCGGCGAGCGAGCCGACCGCCATCATCGAGCCGAGCAGCCCGTACGCTCCCGCACCCTTGTCGAACACCTCGGTGGCCATCAGGGCGGTGGTCATCTGGAAGTTCATGCCGAAGGTGCCGACGAAGAACACCGTGGCGAGCAGGAGCAGCAGGTCGGGCCGTGACCGCACGTATCGAATGCCTTCGCGGACGGCGCCCCGGCCACGTTGGGCCTGCTTGGCCGGATGCAGAGACCGTGGGTCCATCTGGCGAAGCGACCAGATCACGGCCAGATAGCTGGCCGCGTTGATCAGGATCGCCCATCCGGTCGCGGAAACTCCCGAGCCGAGGACGGCGATCAGGCCACCCGCGGCCGCGGGGCCGATGATGCGGGCTGTGTTGAACGACGCGGAGTTGAGGCCGACGGCGTTGGCGAGGTCGTCGGTCCCCACCATCTCGACGACGAACGACTGGCGAGCCGGGGCGTCGAACGCGGTGCCGGTCCCGAACAGGAAGGCCAGGACGTAGACGTGCCAGGCCTCGGCCAACCCGGTGACCGCCAGGATGCCGAGCATCGCGGCCGGGATCACCATCATGAGCTGAGTCGCGACGAGGACCTTCCGCTTCGGGAACCGGTCGGCGACGACCCCGGCGAGCGGCGACAACACGAGCATCGGCAGGAACTGCAGGCCGGTGGTGATGCCGAGGGCCGTGCCACTGTTGGCGGTCAGCTGCAGGACCAGCCAGTCCTGCGCCACCCGCTGCATCCACGTGCCCACGTTGGAAACGACTGCTCCGGCCGCATAGATGCGATAGTTGCGGACGCGAAGCGCTCGGAAAGTCGGGCTCACAGATGCGTCTCGTTAGCGCTCGACGAAACGGTGAGCATGGCTGCGGTGCTGAATCGTTCGCTCGCAAGCTCGCTCACGTTGTGGCCAGCCTCTCCAGGATCACGGCGGCCTCACGCAGCACCGCACGCTCTCCGGGTTTCAGCTCGATCAGTCGCTGGGCCAGCCAGGCGTCGCGGCGCTTGCGCTCGGCGTCGAGCAGCTCCTTGCCGGGTTCCGAGACCCGCAGGAGCACCTGACGCCGATCAGTCGGGTCCGGCTCGCGTACCACCATGCCCATCGCTTCGAGGCAATTGACGGTACGGGTCATCGACGGCGGCTGCACGTTCTCGTTCCGGGCGAGCGCGCCGATGGCCAGCGGTCCCCTGCGCAGCAAGGCTCCCAGCGCGGAAAGCTGCGTGGGAGTGAGATCGGAGTGCCGCTCCTTGCGGAGCCGGCGCGACAGCCGCGAGACTGATACGGCGAGCGAACTGGCGAGCCCGGCATGGGTTCGCACCAGCTTGGCGACGTCAGACGGCATATCGTTAGCATAACTCATTACCTATGCTAACGAAGTTTCGGGTTGCGCTATTCCGTACTCAGATGTCTCGAGCGTGCCGGTGGTGCGCTCAGCCCGCGCCGAGCCAGTTGCCGATCGGGTCGTCAGGAACGCGGGGATCGCGATCTCGAGGTCGGTCCAGTCGATGTGCCGTACCTGGGACATCATCAAGAAGCCCACGATCACCAGCGTGCGGCCTCGTTCGGGATCACGGCGACCAGCGGGGTCGTGACCGTGGCCACGAGGAAGAGCACGCCGGTCACCACGTCATAGACCCTCCCGAGGCCGTCGATGCGGGCGTACGAAGAATGCCAGAACGTCCGAACCGGCGTCACGCCGTCGACGATGATCTAACCTGGGGCGATGACCCGGTCCAAGCACGGCCGCGAGCGCAAGCGCGGATCCGCGCGATCCGCGTCCCACTCGCATCGCACCGATCGCCGGGCCGACCGACGCGCGTCCCGTCGCGCCGAGCGGTCGACGGGCCATCGCAGTGAGCGTCGGTCGGAGCGCAAGACCGAGCGGCGTAGCGAACGCAAGACCGAACGGCGGACCGAGCAGCGCCAGCCGGAGAAGCACCACCTCGTCGCCGAGGTGGAGCCGCTGGACGTCGACGGCGTCCGTACGGTGGCGGTCGGCTCCGTGACGTGGATCGTGGCGTTCGTCGCGATGCTGCCGTTCATCGGCACGCTGCGTGACCACGACCGGCTGTCGTGGCTGTGGATCTGCATTGCGGGCTTCGGCCTGGGACTCATCGGCCTGGAGTACTGCCGCCGCCGTCGCAACCTGCTGACAGCGGAGCCGGGCCGGCGCCGGACGGAGGCCAGCCGCTTCGGCGCGGCCGGCGACTAGCGCGCCTCAGAACACCGTCAGCTCGTCGGTGCCGAGGGTGTCGAACACCGGAGGCGGCAGCTCCGCCACCCGCGGCGCACGCGTCGACGCCGTCTCCGAGTGCGCGCCGCAGCCGTGGTCGAACGCCACGACCCGGCCGTCGTCCGGAGCGGACTCGTTGGCGCAGATGCCGAAGACCGTCGACAGCGGACCGGCGATCGGGACCAGGAATCCGCAGCTACGGCACGGCGCCGGCGCCGCCTGCGCGTAGTCGGACTCAGGCCCCTGCGAACCGTCGTACCACCGCTGGGCGGCGGAGTCGCGACCGTCGCGCGAGAGTACGCGCGACCGGCCGAGTCCGATCTCGTCCGCGACCGGACGTACCGAAGTGTCGTCGACCAGGCTGTCGGCCATCTCGTCACCGCTCAGCCAGCCCGGGACGAGCCGCGGGTCGTCCTCGTCGGGCGGCAGCAGGTCGCCGGGTCCGAGGTCTCCAGGCTGCACCCGCTCCCGATAGGGCACCCACTCGGGCGCGACCACGGAGGCCGGGCCGGGCAGCAACACGATCTCGTTGACGGTGACCGAGCGCTGGCGCGACGCGCGGGTCACGACCACCGACCAGCGCCAGCCGCGATAGCCGGTCCGGCGGCACTCGAACTGATGGCTCAGGGCCCGCTCGCCCTCGACCTCGTAGCCGAGATGGTCACCGACGTCGCCGGAGTCGACCGCGTCGAGCAGCGCGGCTCGCGCGTCGTCGACCGCGTCGCGGCAGGTGAGGTCGGCCCGCGGCCTTCGAGATGACGTCGTCACAGCGACAATTGTGCCCGCACCCGAGCGGGTGGCGAAATCGGTCTCCTTGCCAGGGCGCCTGGCACCCCGTGCGGCAGGATGGTGACCGTGAGCGAACCTGCGCTATCCCGCCGAGATTGCGCGTCTGCCCCACCCATCCGTGCAGACGTGCAAGCTCGGCGCGACGGGGTGGGGCTGACGCGCAATCTCGGCGCGAGGGAAGGGGAGGACGCGTGAGCCACCCCGGGGACAAGCGGCCCGGCGAGCCTCCGTACGGCTCGCCCGGGCCGTACTCGACTCCCCCGGGCGGACAGCGCGAGCCCGAGCCGGGCAAGGCGGCCAAGGCGGTCGACGCGACCGGCCGCGCCGCCCGCGCCTCCGGTCGGCTGGCGAAGAAGGGGGTGGCCTCGGCCCGGCGCGTCACCCACGCCCACGGCGCCGGTGAGAGTGGCCTGGCCCGGCTGCTCGAGGCGCACGCTTTCAACACCGCCGGCGACGCCGCGGTCGCGGTCGCCCTGGCCGGAACCCTGTTCTTCTCGGTCCCGGGCGAGGAGGCGCGCAGCCAGGTCGGCCTGTTCCTGCTCATGACGATGCTGCCGTTCGCCATTGTCGCGCCGCTGATCGGGCCGTTCCTCGACCGCTTCCGGCGCGGCCGGCGCTGGGCGATCGGCGCCACGATGGCGATCCGGGCGTTCTGCTGCTGGGTGCTGGCCGGCGCCGTGGCCGACGAGTCGATCACGATGTACCCCGCCGCCCTCGGCGTCCTCGTCGCGTCCAAGGCGTACGGCGTGACGAAGGCGTCGGCGGTGCCACGCGTACTCCCCGAGGGCTTCACCCTCGTCAAGGCCAACTCGCGGATCTCACTGATCGGCACCGGGGCGGCCGTGCTCTCGGCACCGCTCGCGGCCGGCGCCGCCCAGATCGGCGCTCCGTGGGCGTTGCGCTATGCCGCGGTGCTGTTCGTGATCGGCACCTTGCTCACGTTCCTGCTGCCGTCGCGCGTCGACTCCGCCGAGGGCGAGGAGCAAGTCGCCCTGTCGGCGATGCGCGGCACCACGACGGGCATGCGGGTCGGCATCACGTCGACGGTCGTCGGAACCCTCCGCTGCAACGCGGGCGTCCGGTTCATGAACGGCTTCCTGATCATGTACATGGCGTTCGTCTTGCGCCAGAACCCGTTCGAGGGCTGGGAGGACCGAGGCACCTGGCTGCTCGCCCTCGTCCTCGGCGCGGCCGGGCTCGGCAACACGGTCGGCACGCTGATCGCCTCGATCCTGAAGTCGCGAAAGCCGGAGCTCACCGCGGTCATCGTCTTGATCGTGGACGCGGCGATGGTCACACTCGCGACCGCGGTCTACTCACTCGCGACCGCGATGGCGCTGGGTCTCACGGTCGGGATCTGCCAGTCGCTGGGCAAGCTCAGCCTGGACGCCACGATCCAGCGCGACATCCCGGAGGCGGTACGGACCAGCGTGTTCGCCCGGTCGGAGACACTGCTGCAGCTGTCGTGGGTGATGGGTGGCTTCCTCGGCATCGTGCTGCCGCTCGACCCGACGCAGCTCGGACTCGGCACCGCGGCAGCGGTGCTCGTCGTATGGTCGGCGGTCGTCGTGCGCTACGTCGTGCAGCGGCGGATCCTCACCGCGGCCGGGCCGATGGACTCGGGTGGACCGGGAGGGCCGGATGGACCGGCGGCGGGGCCGGCGGCAGGGCCGGGCGGACCGGCAGGGCCGCATCCACCGGTCGGCCCGGAGGACACCACGAAGCGCATGAAGCCGCCCGGCGTACCCGGCGGACCGCCCCGTCGGCGCGGCCCGTCGCAGCGGTTCTGACCCGTCGGCTGCCGTCCTCTGCATAGCTGGTCGGCACTCTGAATGGCATCGACGCCATGCAGAGTGCGCAGTTACCACGAGAACGTGGTATCGCGACGGACCCGGCGGCTACAGCTCGAGCTGGTCGGCCAGAGCACGGAGTACGGCGGCAGCCCGCTTCGCGGTGTTGCGGTCAGGATGGCGACCGGCGCGATAGGCGTTCTCGACGTCGTCGAGCAGCCGGTGCGTGTCCTCGACGATGACCGTCATCTCCTCCGGCGGCTTGCGCTTGGCGTCGCGTTGCGCCTTCGACTTGGCGCGGGAGACCGACGGCGGTGGGTCGAGCAGCCGTACCTGCAGAGCCTGGGCGCCCCGACGTCCCTCGACCACACCGAACTCGACGCGAGATCCCGACCGCAGCGTGGTCACGCCCTCGGGCAGCGCCGACGCGCGGACGTAGACGTCGCCGCCGTCGTCGCTGTTGAGGAAGCCGAAACCCTTGTCGGCGTCGTACCACTTCACCTTGCCAGTGGGCACGATGACCTCTCGTTCGATCTCGTGGACGTCTGGGGAAAGTCTCGCTCGCCGGCGTCCGGCGCCTGGCGACTCTGGAAGGCACCAGCCTACGTGCCGGTCGGCGCCGGCTCCACTGGGATGGCGCCCGGGCCGTGCCGGTGCCGCTCGGCCGGTGACAGCAGGTCGTTCATCGCCCCGGACCGGAATCCGCGCGGATCGATCTCGACCGGGTCGAAGCCGGCGTCGCGCACTGCGCCGAGCACCGCGGCCCGGGCGTCCGGCGCGGTGTCCAGGTGCCCGACGACGGAGGCGTCCAGCTCGACGCGGGCCCGGTCGTCCAGGTCTCGTACGCGCAGGTTGTCGAACTCGACCGCGTGGTCGGCCAGCACCGCACGCACCGCCGCCTCGGCCCGCTCGACCCGCGCCAGGCGATGTGGCGTCACCTCGATGCCGTAGGCGATCCGCGACGAGAGGCAGGCCGCGGCCGGCTTGTCCCAGGTCGGCAGCTCCCATCGGCGCGACGTCTCCCGTACCTGCGCCTTGGTCAGACCCGCGTCGCGCAGCGGCGTCACCGCACCGCGCTCGGCAGCGGCCCGGATGCCCGGCCGAAAGCCGACCCTTGCGTCGTCGGCGTTGGTGCCGGTGGCGACGGTGGCGATCCCCACCTCGGCCGCGAGCGGAGTCAGCACGTCGAGCAGCTCCGACTTGCAGAAGTAGCACCGATCGCCGTTGTTGGCCCGGTAGCCGTCCCGGTTCATCTCGTGGGTATGCGGCGTCAGCTGCCGGACGCCGAGACTGTCCGCGAAAGCGGCGGCCGGACCGCGCTCGGCCTGCGGGAGCGAGCCGGAGTACGCCGTCGCCGCGACGACCCGATCGGCGCCGAGCGCCCGAACCGCCGCGGCGAGCAGGAACGCCGAGTCGGCGCCTCCGGAGTAGGCGACGAGGACCGAGCCGAGCTCGCGAAGCTGCGTGTCGAGGGCCCCGAGCCGCGCCGCGAGCAGGTGCTCGTCGAGCCAGGCAGGGAACTCCTTGAGGGAGTCGAGGACCACCTCGGCGCCGGCGTCGGCCAGCTCCTGACGCGAGCTGGTCCCCGTCGCCACGCCGACGCCGGTCGCTCCGGCGCCGCGCGCGGCCGCCATGTCATGGGCGTGGTCGCCGACCAGGACGGTGGCTCCGGCCGCGACCAGTGCCTCGGACTTGCCCTCCTGCCAGGCGCTGCCGTAGACGGCGTCGACG
>Ga0075431_100007429_pt1 | contig 10912 bp, 13 predicted proteins | sample RhiMetdeltSRZDD5_FD_75297 | JGI IMG/M metagenome (GOLD analysis project Ga0075431, IMG submission 75297) | Populus rhizosphere microbial communities from Tennessee, USA - Rhizosphere MetaG P. deltoides SRZDD5 | ecosystem: Host-associated > Plants > Roots > Rhizosphere > Soil | place: USA...
TCGAACTGCGTCCAGTGCGGCGCCATCACCGCGAAGGGCGGCCGATTGACGCCGCCCGAGGGCGGCTCCGGCCCCGAGTACACGCTGACCTGACCGCCCGGCGTCAGCGGATCGCGCTGAGCAGCAGGCCGACCCAGACGACGTACGCGACCGCGGCCGCCACGAGCCAGCGCCATGGCCGGCGGCAGTCGGGGGCGCTCTCGACGGCCGCGACGGCGGCGAGGACGAGCCCCGTGCCGGCGACGAGGAGCTGAGCGACGCCGAACGCCGTGCCGTCCTTCCTCTCCGCCTCCTCGTGGAAGAGCAGGGCGACGATGACGGCGAACGCGACCGTGGGCAGCGCCGCGAGGAGTGCCAGCAAGGCGACGACGATCCACGATCGCGGCCGGAAGTCCACGGGGCTCAGGATCGGGCGTGCTCTGACGCGACCACGGGCTCAGCCGGGAGCGACGGGCTCGAGGCCGAGCAACTCGGATGCATCGGCCAACCTCCGGTCGTAGGTGACGAACGCCCGGAGCGGGTCGACGGCCCGGGCCGCGGCGAGGTGGATCGCGTCCAGGCTGCGTAGGCCGGGGAGATCGAGGGAGCCGGCAGCGTCGAGCAGCGCGTCGTCGAGGGCGAGGAGACTCGTCTGCTCGAGAAGCTGTCGCGCTCTCGCACCGGCTTCGGCGCCGTGGGGCAGGACTGCCCGCAGGACCTCGACGCGCGCGAGGGCGGAGGAGACCCGATTCGGTGTGGAGCGGAGGTACGAGCGGAGAGCGTCCGACTCCGGCTCGCGCACGACGAGTTTCACGAGCGCGGACGAATCGAGGTAGACGACCAGATCAGCGTTCATCGGCGCGAGCCGCGGCGAGCGCCTGGCTCGGCAGCGGTGCGCCGGCGACGGGCTCGAGCGGCTCGCCGAGCTCGAGGAGATCGCCCATCGCCAGGGTCAGTCTCCCGCTCGCGACGAGCGCGTCGAGCCCGCTCGCGGCGGGTATGGGGACCAGATGCGCGACGGGACGCCCGCGGTCCGTGACCTCGATAGAATCGCCCCGCTCCACCTCGCGGAGATACCTGCTCGCGTGCTGCCGGAGCTCTCGGACACCGATCCTCTTCATGTGCTACTTGTAGCACTCAGAGCGGGGACCGACAAGTGACTGTTCCGGTCAGGGCTGGTTGCGCTCGGCCCACGCGCGCGCCATCGCGACCCGGTCGGCGAGCGTCGGATGGGTCCCGAGCATGAGCGCGACCCAGCCGGGCGGGTCGGGGTCGCCGAGCGACGTGTCGGAGAAGCCGACCATGAGTCCCTCGAGGGAGGTCGGGTCGCGGGTGACCTGGAGGGCCTTCCAGTCCGCCTCCGCCTCCATCCGCCGCGAGATGGCGTTCGTGGCCGGCGCCGCGGCGAGTTGGAGGACGGCGACGACGAGGAGCGCGAGCGGCACCGCCTCCGGCGCGCCCATGCCTCCGCGCCCGCGCGTCGCGCGCATCAGGATCCAGGCGCCGGGGATCGCGAAGAGGGCGAACCAGCCGATGCCCTTGGGGAGATGCTCCTGCGAGTGGTGGGCGAGCTCGTGCGCGAGCACCACCTTCCCCTCCGCCTCGGTGAAGGGCTGCAGCAGCATCGTGTCCCAGAGGACCACCCGCCGCGACGGCCCGATGCCGGTCGCGTAGGCGTTCGCCTGCTCCGTATCGTCGCTGACCTCCTCGACGCGCAGCGGCAGCTCGGAGAGGCCGAGCTCGCGCTCGTATTGCCGCCCGGCGGCGAGGAGCGCCTCGTCCTCGAGCGGGTCGGTCGTGAAGTCGAGGTACGGGGTGCCGAAGGTGAAGAGAGCCCCGATCGCGACGAACACGGCCGCACCCGGGAGCCACCAGCGCTCGCCGAGCCGGCGCGCGAGGCCCATCACGATCAGGAGCGCGATGCAGATCGAGGCGAACTCCGCGCCGAGCACGGCCCAGTCGCCGACGAGCCAGTCGAGGTACCCGACGTCCTCGAGCCCGTGCCGGCGCTGCCACCAGAGCGACGCCACGCGGAAGGGAAGCCCGACGAGCCACACGATGGCGAGCCCGAGCATGCCGAGCAGCATCCCGGTGCCGACCGGCCCCGCGGCCGACTCGCGCGTGAAGGCCGCGCCCTTCCGCGCGTACAGGAAGAGCGTGGCGAGGAGAACCACCTGCGCGAGCACCCAGTTCACGTAGTGGAAGCGCTCGTAGCGCTCGGCCCTGGCGACGAGATCGGCGCCGAACGTGGAGTCGGCGTCGACGGACGGGAGTGCGAGCCCGTCGGGGACGGCGGTCGGGTAGAGGAGGATCGCGGCGACCGCGAGCGCCGCCACGAGGAGCACCGTGAAGGCGCTCCTCAGAACGCGTCTCCGAGGACGGGAGGCGGCGCTGCCGCCGGCTCCGGCCGCCCCTGCTGCACCGGAGCCGCGTACGGGTAGCGGTCGGTCAGCAGGAGGAGGTAGGCGCTCGTCTGCTCGCCGTAGCGGATGGAGATCGCCCCGAGGTTCCGCAGGCCCTCCGGCATCCGCCCGAGCACGAGCGCGTACCACCAGCCGAGGAAGCCGGCGACGAAGAGGGCTCCCCAGAGCGCGCCGGCGAGGAGCAGCGCCGGCAGCGCGAGGAGGAGGCGGAAGAGCGTGACGAGCCTGCGCTGGGGCAGCGGTGGATCGAGCTCGACGTCGATCCCGTACCCCGGCCGGCCCGTGAAGCCGGGGAAGCGCCGGCCGACGACGAAGACGTAGGCCTGCAGATGAACGGCGTAGCGCACGTACGCCCCGAGGAAGCCGTGGAGGCCCGAGGGCACGCGACCCCTCGCGAGCGCGACCAGCCAGGCGGCGAGCGCCGCCAACACCACCGCGATCGACCAGAGCGCGAACCAGACGAAGTGCGGGATCGCGAGCAGCAGGCGGAAGAGCACGGTGAGCCGCGAGCGCCCGAGGTCGTCGGCCACGACCATCCGCACCGGGTGGCGCGGCAGCTCCGAGTACGGCTCGGCGAGCGCCGGGTCCGAGGTGGGGTATCTCCCGCTCAGCAGCAGGAGGTAGCCGAGAGCCTGCGCCGAGTAGCCGATCGCGTAGCGGACGAGGTCACGGATCCCGCGCGGGGCTCGTCCGAGCGCGACGATGAAGAACCAGGCGAGGAGCGCGGCGACGGACGCGACGCCCCCGGCGGAGAGGCCCCAGGACGCGGCCCAGTACTCCTCACCTCCCTGCGTCGAGCCGGACGTGCCCGAGGAGCCCCCGCCGAGCCCGCCGCCGAGGCTGGCCGCCAGCAGGAGCGCGGGGAGGGCGAGCAGGAGCCGGAAGAAGCCCGTCCAGCGGCTCTGGCGCGCCGGCGGGTCGATCTCGACGTCGACGGGGTAGTCCGCCTGCACGCGGAACCACGGGTACGGGTCGGCCGCGAGGAACACATAGGCGCTCACCTGCGCGGCGTAGCGGACGTAGGCGGCGACGAAGTCGTGGAGGCTGTCCGGCACCTCGCCCTGGATGAGCACGGCGAGCCAGTTCACGAACCCGACGACGAACGCGGCGATCCCGCGCAGGAAGAGCCAGACGAGGACGGGGAGCGCGAGGAGAAGCCGGAAGAAGGTCGTGAGCCGGCTGCGGCCGAGCTCGTCCCCGCGGACGACGAGCCGGATCGGGCGCTCCGACGGGATCGCGGCCATCGGCGGCATTCTCCCCCACGGGGAGGCCGGCTAGCGGGCGTCGAAGCGGCGCACGTCCGAGCCCGCGAAGCTCGTGACCCAGACAGAGCCGGCGAAGCGCTCGAGCGCCAGGGCGCCCGGGCCGGCCGGGAACGAGTCGACGACCTGCCCGGAGACCGGGTCGACGCGGTGGACGAGCGAGTGCTCCTTGTCCGTGATCCAGACTCCCGAGGAGCTGCGGCAAGGCGCATCGACCTCTCTACGTCCCGGGCGGCGCGAAGGTTCCCGAGTACGATCGACGACGTGGCCCTCCCGATCGGACGCGAGGACGTCGAGCGCGCAGCGGGGGTGATCGAGGGTCGCGTGCGCCGGACGCCGACCCTGTCGAGCCGCACCCTCGGACCGGATGTGTTCCTCAAGGCCGAGCTCCTGCAGCGGACCGGCTCGTTCAAGCCCCGCGGCGTGCTCACGAAGCTCGCCTCGCTCACCCGGGACGAGAAGGAGCGAGGCGTCATCGCCATCTCCGCGGGCAACCACGCCCAGGCGGTCGCGTGGGCGGCGGCCGAGGAAGGCCTCGACGCGCTCGTCGTCATGTGGACGGGGACGAGCGAGGCGAAGGTCGCCGCCACGCGCGGGTACGGCGCGGCGGTCGATCTCGAGGCGTCCGGCCCGGCCGAGGCGTTCGCGCGGCTCGGCGTGCTCCGCGAGGAGACGGGGCGCACGCTCGTGCACCCGTTCGACGACCCGCTGACGATCGCGGGCCAGGGCACCGTCGCCCTCGAGATCCTCGCGGACGTCGACGCCGTGGACACGATCGTGGTGCCGATCGGGGGCGGGGGGTTGATCTCGGGCGTCGCCGTCGCCGCCGCGGGCCGCGCGCGGGTGATCGGCGTCGAGCCGGAGCTCTCGACGGCGCTGCACTCCGCCCTGCGGGCCGGCGAGCCGGTCGAGGTCGAGCCGACCTCGATCGCCGACGGCCTCAACGCGCCGCACGCCGGTCGGCTTCCGCTCGAGATCGCCCAGGAGCTCGTCGAGGAGGTCGTCCTCGTCTCCGAGGACGAGATCGCGGAGGGCTTCCGATTCCTCTACGAGCGCGCGAAGCTCGCCTGCGAGCCCGCCGGCGCGGCCGCGGTCGCGGCCGTGCTCGCCGGCAAGGCCGGAGGCGGCAGGACCGTGTGCGTCGTCTCGGGCGGGAACGTCGCGGCGCGAACCGCCGCTGGTATCCTGGCAGGCCGATGAAGGCCGACATCCATCCCGAATACGTCCTCGCGCACGTGACGTGCTCCTGCGGCAACGAGTTCTGGACCCGGTCCACGAAGCCGGAGCTGCACGTGGAGATCTGCGCGGCGTGCCATCCGTTCTACACGGGCAAGCAGAAGCTCGTCGACACGGGCGGCCGGGTGGAGCGCTTCCAGCGCCGGCTCGAGAAGGCCGGCGGCTCGCGCCGCGGCTAGCGGCAGCGGCGACGAGCGTGAGAGCCCTCGCGTCAGCCGTGAGCGTCCGCGCGTTCCTCGGCGAGAGGCGCTCGTGAAGATCACGTATGGCGGCCAGGCGGTCCTCGAGGGCGTGATGATGCGCAGCCCGTCGAGCTGGGCCGTCGCCGTGCGCACCCCGGAGGGCGACATCACGGAGGTCGTCCGCGAGATCGAGTCGCCGATGCAGCGCCGGAAGATCTGGCGGCTGCCGGTCGTCCGGGGCGTCATCGCGCTCGGCGAGTCTCTGGCGATCGGCTTTCGCGCGCTCGCGATCTCGGCCAACGTGGCCTCGCAGGAGCGCGACGAGGAGGGCGAGATCCAGACCCAGATCGGCCGCGGCCAGATCATCTTCTCGTTCGCGCTCGCGATCGGGTTCGCGCTGATGCTGTTCAAGGTCGGCCCGGCGCTGCTCACGAGCTGGCTCCCGATCGACTCGACCGGCCTCTTCGTCGTCGTCGAGGGCGTGATCCGGGTCGCGGTGTTCATCGCCTACATCCTCGTCATCTCGCTGCTGCCGGATCTCCGACGCGTGTTCCAGTACCACGGCGCGGAGCACAAGACGATCAACGCGCTCGAGGCCGGAGCGGAGCTCACGCCGACCAACGTGCAGAAATTCAGTCTGATCCATCCACGTTGCGGGACTGCTTTTTTGCTCTGGGTGATGGTGATCGCGATCTTCGTGTTCGCCTTCGTCGGCAGGCCGGAGTGGTACTGGCTGATCGCGAGCCGGATCGTGCTCCTGCCCGTGATCGCGGGGCTCGCCTACGAGGTCATCCGGTACGCGGGCATGCACCAGTCGAACCGCGTTCTGATGAAGCTGCTCGCGCCGGGTCTCTGGCTGCAGCGGCTGACGACCCGCGAGCCCACGGATGACCAGGTCGAGGTCTCGATCCTCGCGCTCCGGCGGGTCGTCGAGCGCGAGGAGGCAGAGACCACCGAGCAGCACCGGCTCGAGTCGCGCGTCGAAGTGATGGCCTGATGCCGCGGATCACGCGCGAGTCCGAGATCGTGTGGGAGGGCTCCGTCGCCCGCGGCGCCGGAGTCGTCAGTGGTGTGAGCTCGGGCGCGTTTGCGCTTCCGACGACGATCGCGTCGCGGGTCGGCGATCCGGAGGGGAAGACGAGCCCGGAGGAGCTGCTCGCGGCCGCTCACGCGAGCTGCTACGTGACGTCGCTCGGGAGCGAGCTCGCACGAGCCGGGACGCCGCCCGAGCGCCTGCAGGTGCGCTGCGCCCTCACGATCGACGAGGTCGAGGGCATCGGCCACCGCGTCGTCCAGTCCGTGATCACCGCGCGCGGCGTGGTCCCAGGAGGCGATGCTGCAGGGTTCGCGCAGGCAGCGTCTGCCGCCGACGACGGCTGCACGATGTCGGCCCTCATCCGCGCGAGCGCCACCGTCACCGTCGAGGCGACCCTGGATGGTTGAGGCCACGATCTCGCACGTCGGGACGCACGATCTGATGCGTCCGGCGTGCGCTTCGCGCCCCGAAGATGGTGATCCCGTGGCATCAATCATCCTGGAAGGAGAGAGCTGATGGCAGACCGCACCGCATCCGTCACCTGGTCCGGCTCGCTGATGGACGGCGCCGGAACGATCGAGAGCGTCGGGAGCGGCGCCTTCGGCCCGCTCGACGTCACCTGGGCCTCGCGGACGGAGGAGTCGAACGGCCGCACGAGCCCCGAGGAGCTGATCGCCGCAGCGCACGCGTCGTGCTACTCGATGGCGCTCTCGGGCGCGCTCGCGAAGGCCGGCTCGCCGCCGGAGAAGCTCGAGACCTCGGCAACGGTGACGTTCGTGCCCGGCACCGGGATCACGAAGAGCGCGATCCGCGTGCGCGGGACCGTGCCCGGGATCGACGAGGCCGCGTTTCTCGAGGCAGCCGAGGGCGCGGTCGAGGGGTGCCCGGTCTCGAAGGCGCTCGCCGCGCTGCCAGAAATCACACTGGACGCGGCGCTGGCGTAGGCTGGAGAGTGCCGCGCGCCCGCACGCAATGCGGCTGCGCTTCAGGTGTTCTCGCGATGCGGAATCCGCGCTAGCGGATCCCCGCACCTGCGTACGGGCGGTGCCTGCAATGATCGCCCGCGTGAACGCGACCGAGACGACGCGGACGTCGGACGTACCCGATCGCGGCGGCCTCGTCCTCGTCACGCTCATCCTCGTCGCGGCCGTCGCAAACCTGAACCTGTCCGTCGCGAACGTCGCCCTGCCCTCGATCGGCGAGGCGTTCGACTCGTCGCAGGTGACGCTGAACCTCATCGCCGTCGGCTACTCGCTCGGCCTGGCGGCGTCCGTCCTCTATCTCGGCGCGGTGGGCGACCGCTACGGGCGGAAGCTGCTGCTCGTCCTCGGCACCGCGCTCGCGGTCCCGATGTCGCTCCTCGCCGGCTTCGCGCCCTCGGACGAGGTGCTCTTCGTCGCGCGCGTCGGGGGCGGGGTCGCGGCGGGGATGGCGTACCCGACGACGCTGGCGCTCATCACCGCGCTCTGGTCCGGCCCCGGCCGCACGAAGGCGATCGCGCTCTGGTCGGCCCTGGGGGGCGCGATCGCGGCGCTCGGGCCGCTGCTGTCCGGCGCGCTCCTCGAGGGGTTCGACTGGGGCTCCGTCTTCCTCGTCACGCTCCCGCTCGCCGGCGTCGCGCTCGTGCTGGCGGTCGTCTTCGTGCCGAGTCACGTCAACGAGACGACCGATCCGGTCGACAATCTCGGCGGGATCCTCTCCGTCGTCCTCGTCGGCGGGCTCATCCTCGCCATCAACTTCGTCCCCGTCCCGAACGAGGGTGCGCTGGTGCTCGGCCTCGCGGCGATCGCCGCCGCCGCGCTCGTCGGCTTCCTCGTTCGCCAGCGCCGCGCCCCGAACCCGCTGTACGACCTGAACGTCGCCTCGCGGCGGATCTTCTGGGTGGCCGCGTGCGCGGGGATCATCGTCTTCGGGTCGCTGATGGCCGCGGCCTTCGTCAGCCAGCAGTACCTCCAGAACGTGCTCGGGTACTCGACGCTCGAGGCGGGAGCCGCGATCCTTCCCGCGGCGCTCGTGATGGTGGTCGTCGCGCCCCGCTCGGCCAAGCTCGTCGAGGAGCGCGGGTCCCGCTTCACCCTGCTCTCCGGCTACGTCTTCCTCGTTCTCGCGTTCCTCACGATGCTCCTCGTCTGGGACGAGGGGGCGCCGTACTGGCAGATAGCGGCCGCGTACGTGTTCGTCGGGGCCGGGGTCGGTCTCGCGGGGACTCCTGCCTCCCACTCGCTGACCGGCTCGGTGCCCGTCACCCGGGCCGGGATGGCGTCGGGCACGGCCGACCTGCAGCGCGACCTGGGCGGGGCGATCATGCAGTCGATCTTCGGCGCGCTGCTGACGGCGGGCTACGCCTCGGCGGTGTCGTCCCAGATCGCCGCCTCCGACCAGAGCGTCACCGACTCGACGCAGGCGGCGCTCACGAAGTCGTTCGCGAGCGCGGAGGCCGTTGCCGCACAGCACCCGCAATACGCGGACGCGATCGTCGCCGGCGCGCAGGAGGCGTTTCTCCAGGGCGACGACTGGGCGTACTTCGCCGGCGTCGTCGCGGTCCTGCTCGGAGCCGCGCTCGTCTACTTCCTGTTCCCGAGGAAGGAGGCCGAGGACGCGCTGCTCGCGGTGTACCACGCCGAGGACACCGGGGCGGCCACGCGGCGGGCCGCGCCTCTGGAGTCGGAGCCACTCGGCGCCGACGCCTGAGTGAGCGGGCTGGCGTCCCTCGGCGACGCGCTCGCGTCCCCGCTCGCGGCCGACCTGACGAGGGAGGAGGCCCGCTCGCTCGTCCTCGTGTTCCTCCCCTCGACGCTCGGCGCCCTCCTCGCGCGCTGGCACATCCGGCTGCTTCTGCCCACGATCGTCGTCGAGATCGTGCTCGGCATCCTCATCGGTCCGGAGGTGCTGGGCATCGCCGAGGTCGGCGACCAGCTCGCCTTCGTCGCCGACTTCGGGCTCGCCCTTCTCTTCTTCTTCGCAGGGCTCGGGGTCGTCGAGCGCCACGTTCCCCGGGCGGCGATTCGCCGAGGGACGGTGGGTGGGGCATCTCGCTGGCGATCGGGCTCGTGCTCGGCGTCGCCCTCGAGCGGGCGGGCCTCGACGTCGAGTGGTGGCTGCTGGCGGTCGCGCTCGCGACGACCTCGCTCGGCACGCTCGTGCCCGTCCTCTCGGACGCGAACCTACTCGCGCCCCCGTTCGGCCGCGCGGTGCTCGGCACCGGCGTCGCGGGCGAGTTCTGGCCGATCTGTTCATCTCGATCTTCCTGGCGAGCGTCTACGGCGCCATCACCGAGGTGCTGCTGCTCCTCGGCTTCGGAGTCCTCGTCGCCGGCGCCGCCCGGCTCGCGCTGGGCGCCTGCCCGCCGTCGCTCGTACGCGTCGTACGGGACACGCTGCACACCACGGGCCAGGCGGGCGTGCGTGCGTCCATCTTCTTCCTCGCCCTCCGCGTCTTCGTCGCCGGCGATGCGGGGTTCGAGTTCGTGCTCGGGGCGTTCGCCGCGGGGCTCGTCGTGGGACTCGTGCTCGACTCGCCCGAGGGGCGGGTCGTGCGTCTTCGACTCGAGGGGTCGGCTTCGGCTTCCTCGTCCCTGTCTACTTCGTCGTCACGGGGATGGCCTTCGACCTCGACAGCCTCCTCACCATGGACGGGGTCGCGCTCGCGGGGCTCCCTCGGTCTTCTGCTCGTGACGCGCGGCGCCTCGGCGCTGCTGTGGCTGAGCGAGCTCGGCGCGCGCCGGACCGCGAGCCGTGCGTTTGTGCGGCGCGACCGCGCTCCCGCTCGTCGTCGCTATCGTCGGGATCGCGCAGGAACGCGGGGCCATCTCGGATGCCGTCGGCGCCTCGCTCATCGGCGCGGGGATGCTGTCGGTGCTCGTCTACCCGCTCGCCGCGACCCGGCTGATCGAGAGCGATGCGCGCGCGGCAAGCGAGCCCGATCACGTGCAATGACGGCGCCGGCGGCTACCGGATAGGCTCAGGGCCTGGCACGGAGGGCACGTACCGGCGGCACCGAGGCGTTCTTCGCCGGGCTCGCCGAGCGCGGGGAGTCCGAGCATCTACGCAAGGCCGTGGGGAGCGTCCGCTTCGAGATCGTCGACGGCAGGCGGACCCGCCGCTGGCTCGTGACGTTCGACCGCGGCCACGTATCGGTGGAGCCTGCGCGCGCGGATGCGGAGGCGGACTGCCTCGTGCGCGCGGACCGGGCCGTCTTCGAGGGGCTGGCGGCGGGAAAGCTGAACGCGGTCACGGCCCTCCTCCGCGGCGACCTCGTCGCCGAGGGCGACCCGCGCCTGCTCGTGCGCCTGCAGCGCCTCTTCCCGGGCCCGCGCAGCGCGCGCCGGAGCGCGGCCACGGCATGAACGACGGACTCGTCAAGATCCTCGACGGCAACACGTTCGTCGTCAGCGACGATCGGGGGGACATCGAGGCCTCACCCACGGATCCCACCGGCCTGTTCTCGTTCGACACGCGCTTCCTCTCGAGGTGGGTACTGACCGTGGACGGCGAGCGGCTGAGCTCGCTCTCGGTCGACGACCTGCAGTACTACGAGGCGCGCTTCTTCCTCGTCCCGGGCATGGGCACGGTCTACATCGACGCGAAGCTCTCGGTGATCAGGCAGCGCGCCGTCGCGGGCGGCTTCCACGAGGAGCTGACGCTCCTGAACCACTCCGACCGGCCCGTGCGCCTCCGGGTGCGCCTGGAGGCGGGCTGCGACTTCGCCGACCTGTTCGAGGTCAAGGACGCGCTCCGCAAGAAGGGCCGCTACTCGGCGGACGTCCGCTCGCGATCGCTGGTGCTCCGGTACGAG